>Ga0255052_10003050_pt1 | contig 11804 bp, 8 predicted proteins | sample JV7_2_21_MG_FD_188632 | JGI IMG/M metagenome (GOLD analysis project Ga0255052, IMG submission 188632) | Seawater microbial communities from Jervis Inlet, British Columbia, Canada - JV7_2_21 | ecosystem: Environmental > Aquatic > Marine > Inlet | place: Canada: British Columbia | collected... | reverse complement strand
GGGGTAATGGGTCAAACGCAGCCTCAAGCACTTTACTATCAGGCAATGTGTTTCCCGCGTCGCTTCCCTCGTTTCCGTCACCGTTAGTCAAACCGTGCGTATCTTTATTACCCCCATCATGCGACTTGTACGCGCGCAATGCAGCCACCATAGCATCATCTTTTTTTACATCGTCAATATTCTTCAACCGCTGATAATAAGCCTCTTGCAATTCTTCTGGAACCTCTATTCCTTTGTACTTAGCTAAAGACATTAAGGCATTGGGACTAGCCTCTTTCGGATACCTAAAATTAAAGTAAGGGTCTGATTTGGTATCAACGTATTTTCCCCAATCTAAATTATCGGCCAATTCTAAGATTGAATAAATTCGGTAGACCTCACGCTGCCACTCTTTCCTGTTAAGCCTGAGGCCATCCTCAATCTTTTGAGGAAATTTAACCCGCCCACCCACTGGCTGGGGTCTTTTCCATTAAAAAGTAGTGCCGCCTGTTCAGTGTTCCATTTTCCAAGTTTGAGCCAGTAATCGTAAAAATTTGTCACAACACGCCTTACTGTGTTGCCTTCAATTCAGATTCCAAGCCAGGCCGGTGAAGGTGTCCGGCTTTTCGCTCCGTCGAGCTAGGCTTGGGAAACTCGGTTATTTCGCCTCACTAATGGTAACTACATTATCATCAGAAACAAGCGCATCAAGATGGTCCGCCCACACCTGCAACCACTCCCGACATTCAGGCTCGTACTGGTGTAAGTCATAAGTCCCCACAATCCCTTGCTTAGAATGTCCCAGTACGGCCTCCCCCACTTCGTTGGGGCATCCCAAGCGTGACAACCCTGTTCTTACGCTCCTACGGAGGTCATGTGGCGTCCACGACTTTATATCCAACATTTTGTTATCTCGGCGCAACCGCCATGCTTGTTCAGTTAACTGTTTCTGCTGAATAGGTAGCCCCGTTTTTGTAGATGGAAATAGATACTTGCCTGTCGTTTTACGGTGGTATGTCAGAAATGCAATAGCCTGTTCCGGTAACTGAACATAACGCTCAACAAAAGTTTTGGTTTCAGGCAGGTGCCAGGTCTTTTTCTTTAAATCAACATGTTGCCATTCAGCGTTGACAACTTCGCCTGTCCGACATCCAGTCCAAAGGGCCATTTGTATTACATTTTTTTGGGTGGGGGTATAAGCGGACCCAGGCAACCAGTGCAACAACTCAGCTAGTTCATTGTTACTCAATGCCCTCTTACCTTTATGCGGTGTTAGTTTAATTTTCGCCTGTCTAAGCCCTGCCTTCGCCTGTATACAGGGATTGACGAAATCGTCATCGAAATAAGTATCTAACCCGATGGCAAATTCATATGCCGCCAACAGTTCACGTAATACGTTACCAGCCTGAACATTAGCACCACGATCAACTATCCCCACCACTAGCGAAGAGATATCTTTCCTGGTGATTACCGAAGCTGGTTTTTTACCCAGCACTTTGACGGGATCAGCATAGAGAGTACGTCGAACCTCATCTTGCCCTTTTGGCTTCCTCGCCCCGGCTACCCTTTTTCCATTGACCATTCGATCATCGATATATTGTTCCAGGTAAAGATCGATTAATGCTCTGACGGTAAATTCTTTCTGCTTTTTCTTTTTTTCTTTAACTTCCTGTTCTGCCAAAACGGCTTCACGTTTTTCAGTTGCTGGACAACGGCCTGAATTTCTGACGCTTTTGTGGCCCTCCAGTTCTTGCCTGGCATCTGACAGAGACATTGAAGGAAACGAGCCAAGTTTCATTTGAACCAGCTTCCCAGTCAGTGGAGATTTGTATCTGTAGAAGAAAGTCTTTGTACCAGCCCTTCCGCAAGTCACCCTTAGCCCTCGATATTCGCCTGTATCAGATAAATCCCTTGAATCAGGTTTCATGGAATCGATTGCCCTAAAGGACAGCGGTTTGTTATTCTGTTTGACAGGCATTGCGAATCTCCTAATCAGTTTCGCTTTGTCAGAATCGGGCGGTGTTAGCGCACTGCCCTTTTCATAAACTTAGTGTAGGTTTTCTCTATATTTAGTGTAGGCTTTGCTTCCTACACACCCCTACAGTGTAACAAACCTACACTTTTACCTACACTAATATTTGTGATTGGATGAAGTTTCTTGAAACCGAATGATACGCACTGATTTATCAAATGACGAATATCGATTTGAAAAACAATAAGTTATCGGAGAGAAATTCAAGTAAATCCAAAGGTTTAAAAAATACACACACACCAATGATGCAGCAATACCTGCGCATCAAGGCGGACCATCCCGAAACACTTCTGTTTTATCGCATGGGTGATTTTTACGAGTTGTTTTACGAAGATGCGCGCAAGGCCGCTCGGCTACTCGACATCACCCTGACCAAGCGAGGTCAATCCTCCGGGGAACCCATACCGATGTGCGGCGTGCCCTATCACGCGGTAGAGAGCTACCTCGGTAAACTGGTCAGAAAGGGCGAGTCGGTGGCAATTTGCGAGCAGATCGGCGATCCAGCCACCAGCAAGGGCCCGGTGGAACGCAAGGTGGTGCGCTTGGTAACCCCGGGCACCTTAACCGACGAGGCACTATTGCAGGATCGCCGTGAAAACCTGCTGTGCTGTATCTACCGGCAACAAACAGGCTGGGGATTGGCAGCGCTCGAAATCAGTTCGGGTCGTTTTAGCTTGAGCGAACTCGATAGCGATGAATTACTGGCCAGTGAAATCGCACGGCTCAATCCCGCTGAAATTATATTTTGTGAAGATCAGGACCTGCCTCTCGATTCGATCTATACGCAACAGGCCCACGCCATGCCACCCTGGTATTTTGAACTCGATACAGCAACCCGATTGCTATGCGAACAATACCGCACGGCCAGCCTGCAGGGATTTGGCGTCGCCGATTCAAAACTTGCGATCAGTGCTGCCGGCTGCCTGTTGCAGTATGTCAATGACACACTCAAAACCGAGGTTAACCATCTGCAGCCTTTACGCTACGAGGCGATCTGCGATTCGCTGCTGATCGATGCCAATAGCCGCCGTAACCTGGAGCTGACTCGGTCATTCAATGAACAGTCGCCACAAAACAGTCTGCTAAGTATCATCAATTTCTGCAGCACGGCGATGGGACATCGGGAGCTGACCCGTTGGATTCAGAAACCGTTGCGTGACCAGGACCGTGTGCGTCAACGCCATCACGCCGTGTCGAGCCTGCTCGACAATCACACATTTGAAACCCTGCGCGAGATGCTCGTCGAAATCGGCGATATCGAACGTATTCTGGCGCGGGTAGCGCTGCTCTCGGCACGACCGCGCGATCTGTCAACCCTCGCGTCAACTTTGCAGACACTGCCAGCACTGCAGCAACTGCTGGCGAAACTCGACAGTCCCCTGCTGCAGGAACTGTCAGCAGCCATCGGCACCCATCCCGAAGTGGTGGCTTTACTCGATGCCGCGATTATCGATGAGCCACCGATGTTGATTCGCGATGGCGGTGTCATCAAAACCGGGTTTGACCCCGAGCTTGATGAGCTGCGTGCACTCAGCGCCAATGCCGATCAATTTCTGCTTGATCTGGAATCGCAGGAACAGCAGAAGACCGGGATCAACTCGCTCAAGGTGGCCTATAACCGGGTACATGGATTTTACATCGAAGTCAGCAAGACGCAGAGTAATGGGGTACCCGACGAATACGTGCGTCGACAAACCCTGAAAGCAGTCGAGCGTTATATCACGCCCGAACTCAAGGCCTTTGAGGACAAGGTGCTCAGCGCACGCGAACGCGCGCTCACGCGTGAAAAATACCTTTACGAAGCTTTATTAAAACAACTCGGGGATAGCCTGGCGCAGCTACAGCAGTGCGCCCTGGCGCTCGCGCAGCTTGATGTGCTGAACTGTTTTGCGGATGGCGCGAGTGTCAATGACTGGAGCGAACCCGAGCTCACCGAGGATCGGCTGCTCGAAATCGAAGCGGGCCGACACCCGGTGGTCGAAAAAGTGCTCGAACAGGCATTCATCGCTAACGATCTACATCTCGATGACGATACCAGCATGCTGTTGATTACCGGCCCCAACATGGGTGGTAAATCTACTTACATGCGCCAGACCGCATTAATCGTAATCCTCGCCTACATGGGCAGCTACGTACCTGCACGCAGGGCACTGCTCGGCCCGATCGACCAGGTATTCACCCGTATCGGCGCCAGCGATGATCTGTCCAGCGGGCGCTCGACATTTATGGTGGAGATGACCGAGGCGGCGAATATTCTGAATAATGCCAGCGCCAATAGCCTGGTATTGATGGACGAAATCGGCCGTGGCACCAGTACCTTTGACGGGCTGGCGTTAGCCTGGGCCTGCGCCGATCATCTGGCACAGAATTCGAATGCATTGACCTTGTTTGCAACGCATTATTTCGAGTTAACCCAGTTACCTGAACAATATCAAAATATCGAAAACGTTCACCTCGACGCGGTAGAACATGGTGACGACATTATTTTTATGCATAGCGTAAAACCCGGCCCGGCAAACCAGAGTTACGGATTACAGGTCGCACGACTCGCAGGCATTCCCGCACAGGCAATAAAACTTGCCCGCCACAAGCTTCACCAACTCGAGCAGCAGTCGACCCAGGTGCAGGGTGATTTGTTTACCGCGGAAACACCGATTGAAGATACGACGCCGCATGCATTAATTGCCGAACTTGAAGCGATTGATCCGGACGATTTAAGCCCTAAACAGGCGCTGGAGCTGATTTACCACCTGAAAAGCCTTGCCAAATCGTGAAACAACATTAGGATAATCAGCTTGATTAATACGGGCGCCAATTTAGACTGCGCCCACTCTAAGACGCGTAGCTCAGGGGTAAACAATGACATTTGTTGTTCTCGAAAACTGTATCAAGTGCAAGTACATGGACTGCGTCGATGTATGCCCGGTCGACTGCTTTCACGAGGGTCCAAATTTTCTCGTCATCGATCCTGAAGAATGTATCGATTGCACCCTGTGCGAACCGGAATGTCCGATTGAGGCTATCGTCTCGGAGGATGATATACCCGAGGGGCAGGAAAAGTTTCTCGAACTCAATGAAGAACTGTCACAGCAATGGCCGGTTATTACAGCCAGCAAACCTGCGCCTGATGATGCCGCCGAATGGGAAGGTGTCCCCGATAAACTTCAATACCTGGAACGCTGATACGCACTTTGACCCGGTTAGCCAGGCCAATGTTTTGACTTTGATCTAACCGGTCTCTAAAATTGAACGGCATTGATCCAGAAACTTTCTCGCAGATTGTTCTCAAATCTGGGGATTTGAGCAGAAGGGCATCATGGCTGAATGCAATTATTATTCTTTCTACGCGCTCGCGAAGATTAACGACCCCGAACTGTTATACGAGGCATTTCGCCAACAGATCGCGCCAGGTCATGCCAATGAAATCGAAATCGAAGTTTTTGAGTATGGCGATAAACACTGGAATCGACTGACCAGAAGCGGCGGACTCGACCAGAACATTCCCGAACAAATGTTGGCGACACTAGAACAGAATTTTGGAACCCTGGACGCCGGAAGCTGGTACTACGACAGCAATATCGAAGGCTGGTTTTGCAGTTATAGACCCTTATCCAGCAAGCATTTCGTGCTGCTCGTCAAATCCAGCGATTCAAAGAAACTGATCGAAGAAGAATACCTGCAATTCCTGTTTCATTTCTATTGCCACCAGCTGCAAATGCTGCAGGGCACTTACCGCGATGCATTAACCGGTCTTTACAATCGCCGTGCATTCAATGAAAAAATACTGCAATTGCTGGAACATTCGAGCAACCACAAACGTCGTGCAATGAATTTCTCGCCCACGGTCTTCGTCATGCTGGATATAGATCGGTTTAAATCGGTCAATGACAGCCTGGGACACCTGTTTGGTGACGAGGTTTTATTATTGCTGGCGCAACAAATGACCGATTCGTTTCGCGAAAACGATCTGCTTTTTCGATATGGCGGCGAAGAGTTCGCCATGGTGCTAATGGATATTACCATCGAACAGGCACAGCAATCACTCGAGCGCTTTAGAGAGAAAATCGCGAGCCACAATTTCCCCAATGTTGAACAGGTAACCGTCAGCATCGGTTTTACCGAATTCGACAAAAGCCTTTCGATGGATGAATTGATCGGCCAGGCTGACAGCGCGCTCTATTACTGCAAGACAACCACCCGCAACGCGGTGCATAGCTACAATGAACTGCTCGAAAAGGGATTGATCCCGGAAGTCAAGCCGCCCAAGTCCCCCAGCGTCGAAATCTTCTAATACTGTTCACCACCAAACGGTAATTAACTAATATGGCGTCGACATGGGGACGTCTTTGCGGGAACGCCGTTAATCAAGCTATCTCGGGTGTATGGTCGCAAAAGTGTAGCGAGGCATGGAGCCGAGCTTCAAGCGATTCCATGGATGGACCAACCGGCGCTTGCGCCGGTTGGGAGCGTCTTTTGCGAGCATACACCCGAGATAGCGTTTAAACAGATTTAGGAAACAGATTCTTCGAGAAATTTTTTGACGACTGGGGAGAAATGCTCGTCATCGATCAGGAAGGCATCGTGGCCATTCACCGAATCGATTTCGACATAATCGACATTGGTGCCAGTATCCCGCATAACCTCCGCAATCTCTTGCTGCTGCCTGGCAGGAAACAGGATATCGGTTGTTACGCCAACCACCAACGCCTTGTTAACCTTGAGTTTCGACATACCATCGCTAATCGAATCGCCATGTTCGGCAATATCAAACCAGTCCATCGTGCGGGACAGGTAGAGATAACTGTTGGGGTCGAAGCTGTTGATGAATTTTTGTGCGTTGTACTCAAGGTAGTTCTCAATCTCGAATTCACGCTCGAAGCGTTTTCCGGTCAGTTTTTCCGCCGGCAGACGACTGCGATCAAACTTGGAATTCCATTCGTCCGCGGCTCGATAAGATACCAGTCCCAACTTGCGTGCCAGCGACATCCCCACCAATGGCTTGCTGTCATCGGTGTAACGCCCTTCATTCCAGGCGGGATCGCTGCGAATAATCTCCCGCTGCAATGAGCGCAATGCTATCGTCAGCGGCAGCGCCTGGGTAGCCGCTGATATCGATACCAGGTATTCGATATCGTCCGGATACTGCATCGCGTAAGCGATGGATGACATGCCCCCCATCGACGAGCCTACCGCCGCATGCAATTTTTCAACACCGAGTTCACGCATCAGGTAATACCCGGAACTCGCAATATCCTCAACGGTCACGTCCGGAAAATCAGCACCATAAATCTGACCGGTCTCAGGATTAATCGATCCCGGTCCGGTACTGCCGTAACAACCACCCAGGGTATTGGCACAAACCACGTAAAATCGGTTGGTATCGACGGCCTTGCCAGGCCCAATCATGTATTCCCACCATCCGGGCGAAGCATCCTGGGCGGACGATGCCGCATGTGCACTCGGCGACAGGCCGGTAAATATCAATATCGCGTTATCCGCCGTATCGGACAGGGTACCCCAGGATTCGTAAGCAAGCGTTACCTCGGGCAGATGACCACCACGCCACATCTTGAAACCGTCATCGCCCAGGTTGCGAAGCGTTACCTGCCGGGTAGCCTTGGTGGTAAAGCTATAAGCGTTTTCTTCATTTGCCATAAACTAGGCCTTTGATCATTCTTTTTGATCGGCAGGGTTACTTCAAATATCGAGCATACGCTGCAGCGCGATGCGGGCATTATTCGCGACGTCTTGCGGAACCGAGATTTGATTAACAACATTACCTTCGACCAGATTCTCAAGAACCCAGGCCAGGTGCTGGGGATCAATCCGAAACATGGTTGAGCACATGCAAACCATGGGTGACATGAATTGCACGGTCTTATTTTGGCTTGCAAGCGTCTGGTGTAGCCGATTGACCAGATTCAGCTCGGTCCCAACCAGCCATTGAGTGCCTGGCTCGGAATCGGTTATTGTCTTGATGATGTACTCGGTGGAACCGACATAATCTGACATCTGGCAGACTTCGAAGCTGGCTTCGGGATGTGATATCACGTAGCCGTTCGGAAACTCACTGCGAAAGTTTTCGATCTGCTCGGGTTTGAACATCTGGTGCACCGAGCAAAAGCCCTTCCACAGAATCATCCTGGCCTGCTTGATCTGCTCCGCGGTCAGACCACCCATAGGCAGATCGTAATCCCAGACCACCATTTCCTCGAGCGGTATGTCCATCCTGTAGCCGGTATTTCTACCCAGATGCTGATCCGGAAAAAATAATACCTTTTCGCGCCGCGCAAAAGACCACTCGAGAACTTTCTGCGCGTTGGTGGAAGTACAGATTATACCGCCATGCTTACCACAAAAAGATTTCAGGTTTGCGGCCGAATTGATGTAGGTTACCGGCGTCACGCATTCTTCCGCGTCCAGCACCGAGTTCAGTTCATCCCAGGCACGCTGTACCTGTTCGAGATCGGCCATATCGGCCATCGCGCAACCCGCAGACAGATCTGGCAGAATCGAAACCTGTTCCGGGCGCGAAATAATATCGGCCACTTCAGCCATAAAGTGAACCCCGCAAAAGACGATATACTCAGCCCTGGAGTCGGCGGCATGACGCGACAGTTTTAACGAATCTCCCGAAAAATCCGCATGCTTGAAGATCTCGTCACGCTGATAATGATGGCCAAGAATAACCACGCGATCACCCAGTGCTTCCCTGGCACGGATAATGCGCTTTTCGCAATCCTCGTCGTTCAAGGATGCGTAGGGTTGCAGATCAATTGCGGTAGCGGCCATGATTCACACTATTTGTCAGGCGAATAGAAAATTCTATCACCTGCTGCATCTGCTGCCAATTGCGCTAATTCTCGCTTTGCGGTTTACGCAGCCGAATCGACAGTTCACGTAACTGTTGCTCGCTCACCGCAGCAGGTGCCTGGGTCAGCAAACAGGAAGCGGTTTGTGTCTTGGGGAAAGCCATCACATCGCGAATCGAGCTGGCGCCCGCCATCAGCATGACCATGCGGTCGAGGCCAAAGGCAATCCCGCCATGTGGCGGACAACCGTAGTTTAACGCGGTGAGCAGAAAACCGAATTTTTCTTCTGCTTCCTGCGCGTCGATTCCAAGCAACTTGAAGACTCGATGTTGCATCTCCAATTTGTGTATACGCACCGAGCCACCACCGAGTTCGGTTCCATTCAGGACCATATCGTAGGCGCGCGATAGCGTGCCGCCAGGATCGGCTTCGAGTTCATCAGGGTTATCAGTCGCTGGTGCCGTGAATGGATGATGCAGCGCATTCCAGCGGTTCTCACGTTCGTCGTACTCAAACATCGGGAAATCAACCACCCATAAAAAACGCCAGCCTGCTTCAACCAGGCCCCGGTCCTGACCGATCTTCAAGCGTAAAGCACCCAAAGATTCATTAACCACGCTTGCCTTATCGGCGCCAAAGAAAATCAAATCACCGGATTCAGCGCCGGTACGTTCGAGGATTGTCTGGATAGCCTCGTCGGGTAAGAATTTTAGAATCGGTGATTGCAAGCCCTCTCGCCCCTGCGAAACTTCGTTACATTTTATATAAGCGAGGCCCCTGGCACCGTAACGACCAACAAACTCGGTATAGTCATCAATCTCCTTGCGCGTCAACTCGTTGCCAGCTGGCACGCGTAACGCAGCCACCCTGCCCTGTGGATCGTTGGCAGGACCCGAAAACACCTTGAATTCGACATCCTTGAGTACATCAGATACGGTTTGTAGCTCGAGCTTGATCCGCAGATCGGGTTTATCTGAGCCAAAGCGTTCCATCGCTTCCTCCCAGGACATCCGTGGAAAAACGTCATCGACTTCGGCCGAGAGCACCTCGGTGAACAAACCCCGCATCATCGACTCCATCATTCCCATGATTTGTTCTTCGTCCATGAACGAAGTCTCGATATCAAGCTGTGTAAATTCAGGCTGTCGATCGGCGCGTAAATCTTCATCACGGAAGCAACGTACGATCTGGTAATAGCGGTCCATACCCGACATCATCAGCAATTGCTTAAACAGCTGAGGTGACTGGGGTAACGCGAAAAACTCGCCGGGATGGGTACGACTCGGCACCAGGTAATCGCGCGCGCCTTCCGGGGTTGCCCTGGTCAGCATCGGGGTTTCGATATCGAGGAATTCGTTACTTTCCAGCCAGCTACGCAGAAAGTGTGTCACCTTTGCCCTCAGTTGCATGCGGTATTGCATTTCCGGTTTGCGGAGGTCGATATAACGGTACTTTAAACGATTATCATCATGCACCTCTTCCTCGTCGAGCTGGAACGGGGGGGTTTCGGATGCATTTAAAATTTCCAGTTTATGGGCCAGCAATTCAACTTCTCCGGTCGCCATTTCGGGATTGTTGGTGCCTTCAGGGCGGACTCTTAACTTACCTTCAACCCGGAGTACATACTCGTTGCGCAGGGTTTCAGCCTGGGCAAACATGACAGCATCATCGGGATCAAAAACAACCTGTAAAATTCCCTTCTTATCGCGTAAATCAACAAAAATGACCCCGCCATGGTCACGGCGACGATTGACCCAGCCACAAACACTGACCACTTCATCGATATGTTGTTGATTGAGTTCACCACAATAATGCGTACGCATATTGATTGATCCGAGTAGATTTAAATTAAGAAACGTCCGGCACGACCGCAGGACAGAGTTTTCAGGCCGCGGCCTCTTTCTTGGATGCCTTTTCCTTGCCGTCAGGTTTTGCTGAAGATTTATCGGACGACTTGTCGGAGGCATTCTTATCGACATTGTCGCCTTTCGATAAATTCTTTTGATTGCCGGATTTGAAATCGGTTTCGTACCAACCGGAACCACTCAATCTGAAACCGGGCGCCGAAATTTTCTTTTTCAAAGCACTCTTTTCGCAGGCAGGACAATCGCGTAGCGGCGCATCGCTCATTTTCTGCAGCGCTTCAAAATCATGCCCACAGTCGTTGCATACATACTCGTAAATTGGCATCGATACCTCCGGTAAACTATTCTGTGAGTCGGCCCGTAAAACAAACCAGCTCATTTGAAAAGGCACGGGATTTTATAATAGTCTAGAGCAATTTCCAACATGAGAGCTCAACGATACGCTGGTCTGACGCTGGTAAAACGATATTTAATCAAAAATATGACAGATATTTACCTTCCAGATCAAAAACCAGCCATGCCCCCCCGTAGCGACCGGCAACTCGCACAATCAAAACCTCTTCTCTGGTTTTTTGATTCTGCCGTAGCCAATCATTGAATTTATCCGTGGCTTTGTAGTATTCGATATCCTTGTTAGACCGTTCCTGCCGCTCTTGCAGGGCATTTTTGAGTTCTGATTGCGGTTGGTAGAGATTGAGCTGAGCCTGTTCAGCTATCTTTTCCTCAATCATTTTTCGGTTTGCTTCCGCGAACGCTGCGGTGGTTTGCTCAAGATGGGCGTAAATAATCGGCGGTTTTTCATCGCTATACTGGTTCAATACGCCCTCGGAACTCAAGCTGCCGCCATAGTGCTCCATTATCGCCGTAAGAACGTATTCATCGATTACTACAATAGCCACCGGCCGCTGACTATAGGTTGCATTGACACCGTAAGCAAGCGCACCAATCTGGATCGTCACGATCGTCATCAGGTCGAACACAATTTCTTTGCGGCTCTTGCTCAGATCAAATATCAAAAAGGTAAGGAGTGGTCCCAAAACCAGGTCTACCCCGGCCACCAGCCGAATTCCCTGCCAACCGCCGTCGATTGAAAAATAGGGCTGTGGATACCAGTTG
>Ga0255052_10003049_pt1 | contig 11807 bp, 10 predicted proteins | sample JV7_2_21_MG_FD_188632 | JGI IMG/M metagenome (GOLD analysis project Ga0255052, IMG submission 188632) | Seawater microbial communities from Jervis Inlet, British Columbia, Canada - JV7_2_21 | ecosystem: Environmental > Aquatic > Marine > Inlet | place: Canada: British Columbia | collected... | reverse complement strand
CTTCATCCCAGCGTTTTAGATCATCCATTGGGGATGCACCACGATGCGGTGATAGTATTACATTGTCCAACTTATGAAAAGGAAAGGATGAGGGGAACTTCCGACCTTCAGGATCTTCTTCTGGTTGATATTCGTACCAAACATCAATCGCTGCTCCCGCAATTTGTTTCTCGGAGAGAGCTTTGTAGAATGCCTCTTCATCAATCACGAGACCTCTTGCAACCGTCACGATTAGTCCTTGTTCTCCTAAAAGTTGAAGCTCTTTGGACCCAATAAGTCCAATTGTTTCTGGTGTCTGAGGCACTCCCACTATGAGTGTATCAATCTCTTTCATGAACTCATCTATTTCTTGTGTCGTGTATCTTTTTACAGCTGTTGGGAGTGTTTCAGAATCCTCCTTCCATGATCGTCTGCAGATATGGAACTCGACGTCGAAACCTGAAAGAAACTTGTGGACTTTCTTGTTCACCGCTCCATATCCTAGAAGTCCGATTTTTCTATCTCTAAGCGGCTTTGACTTTGCGTCTGCGTCCCCTTTCCTCCACTGTCCTTCTTCCATCCATCGATGATGGGGTATGATTTTGTTTGTAAGGGCTAATAACAATGCGACTGCATGCTGTGCGGTGAAGTATGTGTTTCCGTGACCATTAATTAATATGACATCCCTTGACTTTCTAAGGTCTCTGAATGTTTCAAGGTGATGTTGAACTCCAACCCCTGGGTTGATGAAAAGACGAAACTCTGTGGAATTATCCAAGAGGTTTCTTGAAGGTCTCCAACCTACAAGGACGTGAGCGTCAGGAGCGCGTTTCAACAGGTTCTCTTCTGAAACATCATCAAGGAATATCAGATTCACATGTTCGAGGTATGAGAGTCCTTTTACTAAGTACTCCTGTAGTTCATCCCTAACATTCCAAATGAAAAGAACATTCGTCTGTTGCATAACAGAACCCTTGAAACTGCAACTACAATCTAGACCTTATGAGCTCTTCTGCAGAGAATATCTGACAAATCGAAATAGACTCCCACATTGAACGAATTGACGAAGCTGTCCAAAGGCGAATCTACAAAAGCCAGTTCTTTCTGGCTGACTGTAATGTCAATTGAGACAATGAGATTACGGTATATCGATAAGTTGCGGCTAATCAGTCGTGATGCTCGATTGACAATTGTATCTTGGGTGTTTTGGGCATTCGGATTTGGTATCAATGATGTGATTTTCAATCTGTATCTCATCGAGGCAGGTTTTGGTGAAGATTTCCTTGGTTTTTTCCTGTCCATCTCAATGTTTCTAGCAGGGGCTCTCGCAATTCCTGCAGGAATGATTGCAGATAGGTTTTCCCGGAAACGGATTCTGCTCTTTGGAAATATTATGTTATTTGTTGGTATCCTTATCCAATATTCAACACTATCTCCAATCTCCCTAATATTCTCGCAATTTCTCTATGGAATCGGTTTTGGTTTCAATGGAGTTGCATGGCAACCATATACAGTGAGTGTTTCAACTGAAGAGGAAAGAGTCCATGTGTTCAGTGTCCGATTTGCTTTCTTCCTTGTGGCTAGTCTACTAGGGTCACTGATTGGTGGCTTTTTGCCATCTTTCTGGAGTAGTCTAGGATCGAGTATGAATTTACTCACTGCTTACAGATTTTCTCTTTGGACTGCTCTGATACCTCTAGCATTGAGTGTAGTGACTATAATTCCCATGACCGTGGATAGACCTGAGAAGAAGGAGAAGAAGAAACAGAAAAGGCGCATTGGTTTCGGGAACATTCGCAGTCGGGGTTTCATTGGAAAATATGCTTTGGCATGGACTGTGTCCGGTTTAGGTGCTGGGATGTTTGTTCATTTCTTCAACGTCTTTTTCAACCGTGCATTTTCTCTAGATGTAACCGCGATTGGAATCATATTTGCAATCAACACAGTGGTTATGGCCGCCGGTAATTTCGCATCACCTTGGATAGTAGATCGATTTGGTAAGCTAGCTACTGTAATATGGTTCCAGGTTTTCTCAATTCCATTTCTCTTGCTCCTCTCCTGGTCACCAATCCTTGCCATTGCAGTATTTGGTTTCGTGGGTCGAGCTCTATTCATGAACATCGCTTGGCCCGTAATGGAAGTCTTCTACATGGACGGTTTAGAAAACGAAGAACAATCCACAGCAATGGGTGTGGTCAATGCGGGTGATTCTCTTAGTAGGGCATTTGGTCTAAACATTGCTGGGTGGATGTTAGCTGCAGGGTTCCTAAGGGCACCATATCTAATAGCCGCGATACTCTATTCGTTAAGCATTGTAATGTTCTATTGGTTCTTTGGTAGGTCAAATCAGGAATCTATACCTCAACAAGAACAACCATAGTTTGATCCAGAGAATAAGGTGTGGTCAGGAGCCGAAGGGCTCATTATGTGGTAGGAGGGGGGGGAGTTATGTAATGAGGGCATGTTACGAAAACAAGGCCCTACAGGTTCACTGACCACGAACCCAATTATGTTATCGGAGCTATATAATCTTGCCCTTTAAAGAAAAATTCCCCGCGATAGGTTTTGGATACAAATAGCTACTTCTGGTTTCGTTGTTTCACCTGCTGTGGTCCTAACAATATATATAGGATACAAGTAGTCACTTCTAGTTTCGTTATCTCTCCAGTTGTGATTCTAGCGATAAGTCAGCACCGATTTTATAGGCGCGTACTATCTTTTTTAATCAAACTTCCTGATTGTCACCGAACTATATCCACATCTCCAATTATCTTAGACATGACCAAAGCTTATATCGGTCTAGACCACTCTTCTGAATATTCAGGGAGGTTGCTGAATTGGGAATCCCGTTATTTGATGGAATTGGTGTTTTCTTTAAGACACGTAGATACCTAGCTTATCTCATTGTGTTTGTAACTACAACATTTCTGGGTCTTTTCGTGTCCTGGTTGATGTCTACGTATCCTGGCTCTGGTATCGATGAGGTTCTTGTTTATTTCTTCACATACATAGGTTCAGCGGGTACGATATATTTCGCTTTAGGTGCACTCTTTACAGGCTTAGGAGCAGATCGACTCTGGATCACCAGACGTGGTCGAGGAAGAGTCACTGAGATGAAAGGGCTCAGTTGGATGGTTGTTTCTTTTGCCATTGCTGTGTTCCTATCAATTCTTATTGGTCGCACTGCGCTGTTATTCTTTGCAATATTCGGTTGGGTCGGTTGGATCGCTTTTCAAGGATATCTCTCAACTAGAACAAGTCTTAGAATTGCAACGATCGCTGAACCGAAAAAGGGAGGGTTCCTTGTAGGAACCGGGAGTTTCATCCTTCTCCTAATCGGACTTGGTTTGATTGCCGCAGAAGCCCTTCTTGCATTATACTTAGTTCCAAATGATATCCTAGGATTAGGGACGATGATTAACGGAATCTTCCCGTCAGCGACTGTTAATTTGGCTAATCAATTCACGTATCTCATTGTAGCATATGCATGCATGGGGCTTTTTGCTTTGGTTATGCTTCTGGCATTTATCAGATATGCTGGAAAAGGAGCTGCGTTGAATATCTCTCTTCTGACAATTTTCATTGGAATCTACGCAGGCTACTTCTTAGTCAATGTGATGAGAAGAACGGGTGTATTTGGCATGGAGCCTATTGATATTGGGATGTCTCTCTTCTTCTTGGCATATGCTTTGAGTGGAATAGGGAGAACTACGACTGAAGCAGCTGAGAAACCTGGTGGTCGAATTGGTGATTTCGGTCCATTAATCACATTCTTCTTGGCTAGTGGTTTCTTCTTTGTAGACAGCATAATCGCTGTAGCCTCGAACCCCGCCACTATTATGGGCGGAGCTGGAATACCTGGAACGGGTTGGTTTGATACGGGCATCCTTGCTGATCCCCGATTCCTCTTCTTGTTTAGAGATGTCGCTAAACTCATTGCATTCCCCTTAGCTGCAATATTCACCTCAGTAGTATACCTCAGGACAGGGCGGATCGAACGCATAGTTTCTAGAGCTCGCGAGGATGGTGAAACCTTTGATCCTGATGAGGTTGACAAGGAGATTGCAGATAAGACTCCTGACCCTGGTGAAACCTGGGCAAGTGAGACGGCTGAAGGTATCAAAGAAGGTGATCCTGGTCATAAACTATCTGCACCAGATCCCGATAGAATGACAGTTGACGACAGTCGTCGTCTTGGCAAAGCTAAACGCTTTGGTGATGATGACGAGGATGACGAAAGTAACTAATACTTTGATGAGGACTCTAACAGGTCCTCATCTATCTCTTTCTTTTTGGTTTTAGAGCACCAATGCCACCATCATGAGGATAGTGACAACAAATGAGAGAAGTGCACAATTGACACATAACCCCTCTTTGATCTCTTTCTTATCTCTTGAACTTAATTTCTGTGACTCCGCTACTTCCTCTTCTTTTTCTTTATCTGTCATGAGGTAGCCTCCTGATTGATGAATGGTCTTCTTGAGTTGTATTAAAGGTACGTGTTATTGGGAATTAGATTCTAAGCAATAATCTTCTCAAGCTCAATCTCATCAGGGATATGTAAATTGCCCGGCCTTGTTGGATTTGTTTTCATTATCAAACCCTAGACATTCAGGTATAATCTCCACGCATAGTATATGCCCCAAATGATTTATGTCATTAAGTACTGTATCATGATTGACCCGCTTAGGAGGAGTATCAGATATACAACTACGCAGAAGTTGGAATTCGTCGCGCTGAACTCGCAGAAGTAGACATAGTCAAAGAAATCATAAAAGAAGCATACGCTCCAATCAAAAAACAACTCTCCCGTAAACCCGGAGCACTTCAAGAAGGACTTGACAAAATCGCTCGACACATTCAGATGGGAACTCAGTATGTAGCTATTGTCGGGGAAACTATTGTTGGAGCAATGAGGGTCAGTCTTATTGGACAGGTTGGTGTGATCAGTAGAATAGCCGTTCGCAAAGAATTCAGGAATCGTAGAATTGGAACGAAACTGGTCGATTATGGCGAGAACCTTCTAGTGCATATGAACGCTCAACGAATCGAGATTGAGATCTATGGAGCCGCAGACAATCAGATTACATTCTATGAACGTGGAGGATATGTCGAAACTAGTAGAATTAAGAGACTTGGTGAGGAGATAGTCCTCATGCAGAAGGATTTAACCGAATCTTCCGTAGAGGAAGAGGATTAGTTCTACTCTTTATTCATTGCATTTCTTTTTGCAATAAGTGATGCCACCGAACCCCCACCAAGCCCATTGCCAATGTTTACCACAGCTAGTCCTGGTGCACATGACTGCAACATGGATGCCAAGGCCGTTTCACCTTTACCACCAAAACCGTAGCCAGTTGGTACAGGAACACCAATCACTGGAATATCAATCAATGATGCAACTACTGTCGGTAATGCTCCCTCCATTCCCGCAAAGACAACAACAGCATCAACTTCTTCATTAATCAATTTCTTAATTGGTTCTATGAGGCGATGGATACCCGCAACACCGACATCAAAGAACGTAAACGTCTTGACACCCATTAAGCGAGCAATTGCTACCGCCTCGTAAGCATAAGTGATGTCTGAAGTTCCTGCTGTCATTATCGCGATTTTTCCAGTGGTTGGCGGGTCTGGCCAATCCTTTGTATGAACTAAGACTGTAAGGTGATCTTCTTTGCCTGAGACCTCATGAATCAAGTCTGGATATGCGCTCTTTATTGCCTCGAGTTTTTCTTGGTTCATCCTTGTAAGCAAGACGACATCGTTCTTCTCAACCATGACTTTGATAATACTAATCAGATAATCAATGGCTTTAGTTTCTGCAAACACAACTTCTGGAACACCACTACGTTCAAGTCTATTACCATCAAGCATACCAATGTTACCGACTTCACCAAGTGCGTGCATTCTAAGGGCTTTTTCTGCTTCGTTCACTGATATTTCTCCAGATGCCAAAGCCTGAAGAATTTCACGTGTGGATGTCATGGTTCTCCACTGTCTGGAGTGAGAAAGTGGTTATGTGCGTTTCCAAAGCTACATAGCTAAGGGATTCCAGTTCAACTTGGGACCTATCGACACCCTTATGATTCATCAAACAAAGTTTGGCAAAGAGATGACTCGTATGAAATCCTCATCAGTTGCAGTTCTTGCATTTGTCCTGTTGCTTCTCGTACCAGTAGTTGCTCAAGGTTCGAATGCACCTGAATCTACATTCAGTCCCTCTGCTGAAGCTTTACTACCAAGTCAGGACTATGTATGGCAAGAGATCAACGGGTTTTGTTCATGGGCTGCAACAGCAATGGCTATGCAATATGCTGGTGCTGATGTAGATCTTTACGATGTCTTTGCAGCCTCAACAATAGGTTTCTCTTTTGCGTATTTCCGATATGATGACGCTTTCTTGCTGTTTCCTGGAGCTCTACTCACACAAGTTGAACCAACTGAATTTCTTGCTGATCTCTATGGAGTTAACTATACTCTCTATTTAGGAACAGACATTCCTGATTTAGAACAAACTATTCAGGTCTATCAGAGTCAAGGAATTTACCCTGGCATTGTTGATGGTCAAACAGAAGCAATGACTCTCATGCGCGCTACCATTGACAGTGGTTACCCAATTCTAATTAGCGTTGATCCAATGTTTCTTCCAGCCTCAGATTATGACATTCTGAGAGAACAGGGTCTATCAGGTGGAGCTCATGGTATTCTGGTTGTTGGGTATAATGATACTTCAACCTCTGCTACAATCATTGATCCCGGTGTTGGATCTTTTGGGGAAAATTTCAGTTACCCGATTGATGGTCGGGGTAACTATTCAACGATATCATATACCTTGCTGCTTTCCGCATGGTCAAATCGTTACTACATTTCAAACACATTCTTCCCTCTGTCTTCTCCATCCGCATCTATCGATAATCAACTCGGTCCTTTGGTGCGTGACAAATTATTGGGAGTCGGAACGACATATTTCCCAACAAGCCCAAATGCCTATGTAGGAAATTTTGGTCAAGCTGGTTTTCGAGAATTAAGTACGGATCTCACACCAGATGGTCTAAAATCCTATTTGAGTCTCTTTGATGATGTTGAACATGAAGTGACTTTCAAAGCATCTCTTCTTTATTTCATAGGAATAGGGCTAGAAGCACAAGTGACGCTCCAGTACCTGTCATACAGAACTGCACTATATGCGCTGTCTGGATTGATGCCTGATTCTGATTTGACTGACTTTGTCACTGCAGGCGAAGTGGCACTTCCAGCATTCGCTGAAATGGCAGACAATTCAACTCTCGTGTTTCCAGGAAACCTGAGTCATGCGAATGGGTTTGTTGCATCCACTTTTCGAGGAATTGCAGATGCATACAATTCCTCAGGTGATCTTGATACTTCAATTGCCGCATTTGAATCAGACTTGCAGACAATCACCGATAACCTTCTTATCATTGCAGATTCATGGGAAGAGGCTGGTCTAGCGCTTGAAGCACTCTGGCCAAGTGGATTTCTCCAAGTTTATGGTCCTATCATTGCCTTTGCAAGTGCTGGTGTTGGAGTTCTTGTGATTCTTACATTTTGGTGGATTCGAAAGAAACCTTCCCAGTAAGTTATGCCTTTTCAACCCTCAACAACTCCAATAGCTTCTGAACATCGTTTGTGGGTAATTTGCAATTGTAATCTATGCACACATGAGCTGTTGCTTTTCCGTCTACAGTATCGTGGAATTTTGCAAAAGGTGCTAGTCTAGAGATTTCGTCTGATTGATACTTTGTCCCTTTCAATAGAATAACCTTGTTAGGAATAAACTGCTCCCTGATTGCAGTTATCATTCCTTTAGTGTCAATCTTGGTAGGGTTTCCAGCTATCACAATTTCAAAGGACTCTCCGAGAGCAAACTCTACTGCTGTCAACATCATTGAGAAACCAGAATACGCTCGTGAAATCATTCCTGAGAAGGCGTGGATAGTTTCCGCAGATTTTTCTTCCAATGATGTGTCTCCCAAGAATCTTGCTAGACGAATCAGATTCAAAGCTGCCACTGAGTTACCTGATGGTATTGCACCATCGTAAGCATCTTTCTTTCTCACTAAGAGCTTCTCAGAGTATTCACCCGTGAAGAACAGTCCTCCCTCGTCATCATCCCAGAAATATGTCAACATGTCCGACGTCAGATTTTTAGCGAGATCTAGATACCTTGGTTCGAATGTGGCTTCATAGGTTTCAAGTAGAGCCCAGACCAAATATGCATAATCGTCGAGAAAGGCTTGAATGATTACCTCTCCATCTTTGTATCTGTGAAAGAGTCGTCGTTCTTCATCAAGCATTGTATCAATAATAAACTTCAGTGCTGTTTCAGCAGCCTCTATGAGTTTCTTGTCACCAAGGATAGCTCCAGCTTTTGCCATAGCTGCTATCATAAATCCGTTCCAATCAGTAAGGATTTTGTCATCCAGACTTGGTCTTACTCTCTTTTCTCTATGAATGAATAGCTTTGTTTTGACTTTGTCTAATATGAGTTTCAATTCTTCCCTGCTCAATTCTAGATCTTTGTTTATTTCAGCTGATTCTGAGAGGTGTGGTATATTGAGGCCTGTTTTTTCACGAGTCGTTTCATCTTCGAAATTGCCCTCTTTGTGAATATTGAATACATTCAGGAAGATTGATGCCTCCTCGTCATTGAGAACCTCTTCAATCTCGCTCTGTGACCAAGTGTGAAACTTTCCCTCCTCGCCTTCAGAGTCTGCATCTTCTGCTGAATAGAATGCCCCTTCTGGACTTCCCAAGTCACGAGTGACGTACTCGAATATCTCCCGTACAGTATCTGCGTACTCTGATTTTCTTGTTATCTGGTAAGCTTCAGTGTATGACATCATAAGACTGGCTTGGTCATAGAGCATTTTTTCAAAGTGTGGAAGAAGCCACTCAGTATCTGTGGAATACCTATGAAATCCGAATCCAAGCTGATCAAATATTCCACCGTTTCTCATTGCTTGGAGAGTCTTCTCTACCATAAATAACGCCCAGTCATCCCCTGTTCTTTTCCAATATCTGAGTATCAACATCAGATTGTGAGGTGATGGGAACTTTGGGGCTGAACCAAATCCTCCATGCTTCTGATCGAATCTTTGTGAAAGTTGGGAAAATGCAAGATCAACAGCATCTAGAGTGAGATCAGTGTCTGATTTGGAAGAACTAGATTCAGACAGTGCTTTCTGAATACGATCGATTGTTTCTTCGATGTTTGCTTTGTCAGTGTCCCAAAGCTCCTTAATACGTGGAATGAGTTCCTTCATTCCCAAAGTGTTGTATCGACTTTCCTTGGGAATATAGGTGGCTGCATAGAATGGATGTTTGTTAGGAGTCATGATAATTGTGAGAGGCCATCCACCACGTCCGGTGATCATCTGAGCAACCTCCATGTACACGCCATCGATGTCCGGATGCTCCTCTCTATCAACCTTGATGTTAATGAAGGCGTTATTCATCAGGTCAGCAATCTCGTCGTCTTCGAAAGATTCGTGTGCCATCACATGGCACCAATGACATGTACTGTATCCTATTGAGAGAAATACTGGTTTGTCCTCTTCTTTGGCTTTCTCAAAAGCTTCATCACTCCATGGATACCAATCAACCGGGTTCTCAGCATGCTGTAAGAGGTATGGACTCTTTTCTTTCGATAGTCTGTTCTTCACAGGATTGTCTTTGTTCGTCAAGATGACCCCTCACAAAACTTGTTTCGGAAAGAATTTTAACTATTGTTATTGAGCTCTTTTGGTGGAGATTGTTCCCTTGGCACAAATCATTGAGTTTGATTATGACCTTCATCATTCTGATTTGCACAGACTGAACATAGAGTATGTGACTTGGGTAGCAGAACAGCAACGATTGGCATCGGATGGAGATCTTGAGCAGATACTAGGTATGTCAATCGGAGAATATGTTGAGTCATTCCTCGAGGTATTCATGAAGATCAAACCTCCGCAAGGCGTCATTCTCTTGCTTGAAGATGAAGGATCTATTGTAGGAATGGGTGCATTGCAGGAGTTTGCATCGGGTATCGGAGAAATCAAACGAATGTACATCCGTTCAAACTATCAGAACAGAGGATTTGGAAAGGCGATTCTTGACATACTGATATCGAAAGGAAGGGATTTCGGATTCAGAAAACTCCGTCTTGATACAGCAGAATACTTTCCATATGCTTTGCATCTGTATCGTTCAGCTGGATTTGTTGAGGTCGATCGTTTTGCTAACAGTGAGGTGCCAGAAGAGTTACGTTCGACTTTTATGGAATTAGGCCTCTAGGTTGCCTTGAGCTTGCCTTTGCCCTCTTCGACAAGACCACTTTCTAATAGAGATGATACATGATGTTCAATCATCCAAGTTTCAAATTGTAGAAAGACTGGATTGGTCAGAGATGGGTATATGATTGGATTCGCTGTAATCTCGGGAATTGTATGTGCGCCCTCGAGGATTGCTGATAAGACCAGATCTTCTCTCATTCCAATTTGTCGTGAATATGCTGTAAGCCGGTCCTTATAATCCAATACAAGAGGGTCCTTCAGGTGTCCGCTAATTAGTCCATCATACTTTCCATGTTGCACCTTTCTGATTGACATCTTGAAATCACGAATTGACGAATTAGGATGGCCGTAATATGGGCCGAATTCTGTTAGATCCAAATCTGAAGCGAAGATAATATTCGGTTCGACAATCTCTATACACATGTGATCTGGAAGATGACCAGGAGTATAGAGCGTTTTCAGAGTGATGTCACCAAGACCGAATGTATCTCCGTTCTTTAGCACCTCGTCAACACGACCCTCATCGAATGCACCAAACATCCTCTCATTGACGAGTTGTTCCCATAGTTTCCTTACAGGATTTCCCTTGTGAAACCCGAGGAACTTTTTCATCTCTTCCTTATCATTGAACAAGGGTGCCGTAATCTCGTTAGCAGCTATCCTACAACCAGATAGTCTATTCAATCGCATAGTATGAATGATGTGATCTGGGTGAATGTGGCTCAGAATGACGGTGTCAATCTTCCTGAGGTCGAGATTCTGATCCATCAAGAACCCACGAAGATCTTCAACAGAACAACCAGGGTCAATGACCACAACCTCATCTGCAATGATAACAACTGTATTGCACCTTGGGAATGATCCTCCAATAACAACGAAAACACCCTCAGCAATCTTGGAAAAGGTCATGATACTCAATCCTGTCTTAGGAAAACAAAGTGGCAAAATAGACCAACAATCAGACTATCAGCCATTGTCTTTGTGGATTCTATTAACCCATTGGTTTAACTTGCATCTCAGCCTCGGCACGTTTAGCGTTACGCCAAATACCCAAGGAGCTATACATGATCGGGAAAGTGAATGCTAATACTAAGAACACTAGCAGCATCACGTTTACGACATCAACTCTTTGAGGACCGAGGTCACTTCCAAGGGCATCCAACCATTGCCCTGTCATTACTAAGATTGCCGCAGGAATTAGTAGGATGAATAGTGTAAAAAATAAAATGAATGCCCTTCTTGGAGAGGCTTGAACGAACCTGGCAAAGACCCCCAATTGTGGATGTTTCTGCCATCGAGTACCTTCGTGGACCAACCAAAAGATGAAGAATACGATGATTAATAGCACGAATGGGATTAGGAATATCTGTAGCCACATCGCAGGAGGACTCCCTTTGCGTATGCACCAACAGCCGTCATGGTCCACCTATAAACACTACGGTTAATGTAACTCGAACGGTTTACGAATAATATTGAGTCACGAATCTTTCTTGTAATTTGGTGAAGAATGTTGAGATTCACTTTGAATTG
>Ga0255052_10003048_pt1 | contig 11808 bp, 6 predicted proteins | sample JV7_2_21_MG_FD_188632 | JGI IMG/M metagenome (GOLD analysis project Ga0255052, IMG submission 188632) | Seawater microbial communities from Jervis Inlet, British Columbia, Canada - JV7_2_21 | ecosystem: Environmental > Aquatic > Marine > Inlet | place: Canada: British Columbia | collected... | reverse complement strand
GCCAAACTGGCCAGCAACCTGATCCTCGGATTAAACCGCCTGGCGCTCGCCGAGGGGCTCGTCTTTGCCGAAACGCTGGGGCTTGATCTGGAAGCTTTCCTCGAATTGCTCAAGGCCACTCCCGCCTACTCGGCGATAATGGACACCAAAGGCGAGAAGATGATCAAAAGCGACTTCACCCCTCAAGCCAGAGTCCGCCAGCATCACAAGGACGTCGCGCTGATCCTGAAGTACGCAGAAAACGCCAGTCAGGAGTTGCCGCTATCGAAGGTTCATCTGGACGTTTTGGAAGAATCAATCGCCGCAGGCGACGCCGACCTGGACAATTCTGCGATCATCAAAGAAATCCGAAGACGAAGGAAGCTATGACACCGACCCATGAATCGGTGGTCACCCCAAGCTATCTGGCCTTAGGGGGCGCGCCAAAATAACTTTACCATTTCTCATCTCATAACCACGTCATCTTCAGCCGCTTCTCAATCGCGAATTCCTCGATGTAGAATAGCTACGCCTGCAGATTCGCTCAATCGAGCGCTACTGAATCTAACGCAGTTCTGAGCGATAAATGCCAAGTTTATTTTGGCGCGCCCCCTTAGCCCTCAGATAAATATCGCCGTCGGGACTTTCTAGGGTGTGTGTTTTCGATTTTTTGCCGGTTGCCGCGCTGGTTCTGGTTTGGTCAAAGACTATGGTGACGGTTTTGTTTCCCATTGGGTTGTAGGCTGCGGTTCCGTTCTCGAACTTGCGTCTGATCGTGCCGTCGGGTGAGGCGGCCCCCGGGGCGGTCGGCTTGCCGAGATTGCTGTCCCAGAAGGCGTACCAGTCGTGCCGGTGGTCGCCGGTGGGCAGTGGATTCGGGTCTGAGAATAGGCAGTAGCCGTTCGAGCAGGTCAGGCTAAGCGCTGTGGTCGCCCGCATCAGGTTCAGGTCTTGGCGTGAGTTGTGGAACCATGATTCGAGGCAGTTGGCGCGGGGCTGGCGCAGGTTCGCCTCGGCCCACTTGAGCGTCGCGGCGATCCTCTGCCAATCCTTCGGTGTCTTGCTTCTGTAGCACTCCATGAAGTAGCCGTTTATGTACGGAGCCGTCCTGGGGGTTGTCCTGTCGTTGGGGTTGGTGATAATCAGATGTTTGTCCCCGATGGCTTCTCTGAGAAGCTTTACCAACTCGAGTCGGCTATCGTCGTCACGCCACCAGTCGAGCAGCACTCCATCGACGACCCCGGACTTGACGACAGCGGTGGCCCGCTTGGCGACGTGCCGGCGATATTCGGGATTGTCGAAATTGAGCTGGAGAAATCTTCCCTCGGACCAGCCCTTGGTCAGCGTTCCGCCCTTATTGCGCCGCCACCATTTATGATTTTCGGGCAGGAAATGCTTCGACGCATCACGGTATCGAATCTCGGCGATCAGGATCAGGTTCGGGTTCAACGCGAGAAGTTCCTTGCGCTTCTTGAGTCCCCTCTCGATGCTCTCGGGTCTTACGCCATCGCCGAGCCCAGAGGGGCTTTTGTCCCAGGCGAGCCCGTACCAGCCGATTCCATGCCAGATAAAATCGTGCCGGGCGGCGGTTACCAGCTCGTTTTCGCCCCGCAGGTTATCCGCCGGCGACCATGCCTGAAAGACCGAAGGAAAGTCCCTCGCCGCGATGCGATCGCTGATTGCCCGTTCCTTGCCGGCGACAACATCCTGACCGATCCAGGCCGCCAATACAATAATTGAGAACAAGATTCTTTCTATCATCTTCTGCGAGCTGCTCCTCTGTCGTTGCACGTTGTCGGTCGAGAGTACAGAGTAGGCAAATCATTGCATTTTGTCAACCTTGTGCCAGAAGCTTCAGTTGATGATCTCGAATTCTCTTGCGTCGCGGGGCGGTTGGCTGTAAAGTGGGCGCACGTTCATCAGAACGCGTTTTTGGGGAATAGTGTAATGGTAGCACGACTGACTCTGGATCAGTTAGTCGGGGTTCGAATCCCTGTTCCCCAGTTCTCAGAAGTAGAGAAATGGCGGAAACTTACGAAAGCAGTCAAGTCCGGTCTGGAATTGGGCTGGACTTGACTTCACGTATGCTTCACATATTGCTGATTTTCCGAGAGGACGCCGATCCGCTTGTCTTGTGCTTGTCTTTTTTCAGGGTATGACCCTGTTACTACTCATAAAGTTAGGGGAGTAGCAATGACAAGCAAAGAGAAAGAGCTTGAGCAATAGAATTGTATGGGCTGCTTACTCCAAAATCCGAATCTGTTTGTTTTCAAGAGCTTACGTACAACGGGCTTTGCCAGTATCTAATTGTACTCTTGGCGTTGTTGTCAGCCCGTTCCTGTTCGGAGAGCCGTTGGCGTCACTTAGGTGTCGCTCTCGTTAGTCCTACGAATGCTGCCCGCATTAATTCTGCACAGACTCTCGGCGTTCTTTCAATTCGCGCCAGGTGGTTAGGACGATTCCTTTGCTCTCGATGAACGCCTTGATGTCTTTGTCGGTCAGCAGATGCAGTTCCGCTTCGCGGGTAGGGCCTGAGCCGGAAATGTGCGAGAATACCTCCGTCTGTACGGTGCAGTGGACTATGATTTCGGTGATGCCGGGTTTGATGTCGCCGAGCAATTTGATCAGCTCGGCCTTTCTCTGCTCGTAGTCTTTTGCCCTGGTCGGCTTAGTTACGAGATCGTCGATGACCGGAAGTCCGGCGTCCCACACCCTCTGAGCGATAGACCTCACGAGCGGTATGAGAGGGCCGGCCTCGGCGCCGATATATTGCATGTGTCCTCCCATAATGAGGATCGGAATCTTCTTCTCGATCCCGACTTTTACATAGCGATCGATATATCCCGGCTGGAAACACGTCCCCATGTGGGAGTCGATATGCGTGGGCTTTATCCCCATAGCCAGAGCCTTGTCGATTTGGGCGCGAATCTCGATCTCGACCTCGTCGGCGGTGGCGTGCGCGACGACATCGGAGACGCCGTGCCATAGGTAGCCGTCACTGTCCGTTAGTCCCGGCACAACCGATTTGCCGGAGACGGATCCCCAGCGATAATTCTTCCATTCCGCCGTGAGCGTCAGATGAACGCCGGCATCGACCTGTGGATGCGATTTGAAATAGTCGGCGAACTCAGGCGCCCAGGAACACGGCATCATGACGCTAACGGACGTTGCGACGCCGTCTTCGATTGCCTTGATTGCTCCCATGTTCGAATTGTGCGACATGCCTGCGTCATCGACATGGAAGATCACGGCTTTCGTGCCGGCCGGCCACCCCAGACGCTCGGCGTACGTCGGAGCCTCGGTATTGCTTGCGCTTGATACGGTAGACATCACGGACAACACGAACATTGCTGCTACAGGACGGTAAAACTGCATAGTATATTCTCCTCAGAGTAAAAACAAGTTATCACCTTTTTGCCTTCTTCAGATCCGCATAGCTTATGAGTTCTATGCCCAGTTGTTTAATCTTCTTCTGGATCTTTTCACTTACGAACACTTCAGTTACTGCATCACGATCGACGGCAACGTCATAATATCCCTTATGGCCGATGGCTCGCATCTCCGCCGTATCCAGGCCGGGATGCTCGACGAATAGATAGGTGCCCGGTTTCAAGGCTTCGAGCGACTCTATGAATTTCTTCGTTCGCTCTTGCCTGGTTTTTGCGCCGCTGTATCCGGGAAATCTTTGCACACCATATTCGGAAGTCGAAATATCGAGCTTGTATTCCTTCGCAAGTTTCGTCCAGAGTTCCTTGACTTCTGCGTCCCAACCCGAACAACCCATGTGACAGGTCATGTGGCTGATGTGCGGTATCTTACGAACGGCCAACTCAATCTGGGCTCGCATTTCCTTTTCAATCTCTTCGATCTTCCAGTTTGCCTCTCGCAGAGCAGTGCCGGCCGGGGCGTTCTTTCGCCGCCAGATCGTGGGGTAGAAATAGCCGTCCGCATCGGTCAACCCTGTAGCCTTCGTCAGCGGGCGCCATTTGATGTTTTCCCACTCACTGGTCAGGACCACGTGAACGCCGACATCCAGCCGGGGATTTTCGTTGAGCATTTTGACCGCTTCGGGAAACCATCCGCAGGGAACCATGATTTCCACGCTGGTCATGATGCCTTTCTTGTAGGATCGAATGCACGCCACATTGGCAGCATGGCTCGATCCGATATCATCTCCACGGACTATCAACCTGATACTTCTGTCGGGCGCCGCACTTTGGGCGTGCAGATCATCCAAATCCCCGGCACCGAAAGCCAAAAGTGACAGGCCAAGCAAAACAAAACGTCGAGATGTCATTTTGGACTCCTCTGAAAAACATCATTAAAAGATCGAAAAAGCACGTTATATATTACCTCGGCATTGACCCGGATTCAAGCTTGCGGACGCCGATCGATTCATTTTCTTCATTGCGCTCAGCGGATCGCCAAAATCTGTGGTCGCGACCTGGCGTTTGTGGTATACTAAGCGCCAGTATTATTCGAAAAACAGTTGTTTGGAAAGAGAGATCGCAGTAATGAAAAGCATCTTTGATCGGCGTGACTTGCTAAAGACCGCCGGCCTTGCCGCTACGTCACAGATGATGCCGACAATGGCGTTCGCAGCCGCAAGCACGGTGAAACGACCGAACATTCTGATTATTCACGTTGACGAGCATCGAATAGACTGTCTCGGCGCTTACGGCAATGCAGACATCAAGACTCCTCACATCGACCGGCTCGCGGCCGACGGGGTCCGCTACGACAACAGCTTCTGTCCATTCCCGGTGTGCACACCTTCGCGTTACTCGCTTCTTTGCGGCCAATACGTCCACGATCACCGCGGATGGACAAATCGCGACACGCTGGCGCCCAGCATCCAGACTTTCCCAAGGATCTTGAGGGCGGCGGGCTACCGCACAAAGGCGGTTGGAAAGATGCATTTTGCGCCCACGTACCTCGACGTCGGTTTCGACGAGATGATGCTGGCCGAGCAGGACGGTCCTGGGCGTTGGGACGACGACTATCACCGCTATCTCATGCGTCGCGGGCTAGTGGATCGAAACGATATCGAAGACCAGTTGACGCGCGAGTACCGAAAGTACGCACCGAAGAAATACTGGGACACGTGCGGCGCCCTCGTCTCCAATCTGCCGGAAGAACACCATTCCACCACTTGGGTGGCAGAGGAGGCCACAAAAACGCTTCGAACGTGGGGCGATGGAGGCGGACAACTTCTGATGGCAGGTTTCGTAAAGCCGCATCATCCGTTCGATCCGCCCGCGCCGTGGGATAAGATGTACGACCCGGAGAAACTCTCGCTCCTGCCCGGCTGGACCGAGAAATGCCTGGATCATGATTTCAAATACAATCGCGGCTATTTCCCCAACGACAAGCTGACCGAACCGGTTTTGCGCCGGGTAATGGCGTATTATTACGCGACCATATCGCAAATCGACCACCATGTGGGGCGAATGATCCGACTGCTAAAGCAAAAAGGAATTTACGACAACACATTGATTGTGTTTACCGCCGACCACGGCGATTTCATGGGCTTCCATCACATGCTGCTCAAGGCCAACTACATGTACGATCCCGTGGTTAAGGTGCCGCTGATTATCAAATGGCCCCGGAGCAAACACGCAGGCACCGTTTCACAACAGATGGTCAATAACATCGATCTTGCGCCAACCTTGTGCGGAGCAGCAGGTTGCACGCCGGACCCCGACATGCACGGTCGCGTCCTGCAAAACGAAGGTGACGGTCACGATCTCATATTCGCCGAGTCAAGCGGGGGACGACAGGTGATGGCTCGTTCACGCGATTACAAGCTCATCCTCGCTGCCCCGCGCAATGAGAATCTCTTTTTCGATCTGCGTGAGGATACGTCAGAATTGAACAACCTCTACAAATCGCCCAAGTACCGTGACCGGGCCAACGCAATGGAAGCGGCTCTGTCAGCATGGCGCTGCAAGGACCCGAAACCGCGCGGGTATCGGGATCACAACGCCCCGCAGATAGACCAGCCGAATGTCCCATCCGGCGATCTGCGTCACCGCGAAGCAATCATCGAGTATTACCGAAAGAAGATGTTCGCCCTGCAAGGGCGTACGTGACATCCACCGGGTCGCTGCCGGCCACATGAAATCGGGATCTAAAGCCAAACTCATCGGTACAGACCCCGAATCAATGCAAATCTACGTCGGCAAGTTGTAGGATGGGCATCCCGGCGCGCCGGGACTGCCCATGCGGTTCTGGGTTCTTGATCGACCCAAATTGTAGACCGCATGGGCAACCCGCCTGTGGCGGACCCATCACAGTTTTTTCATCAGCTTGCTTCTCCGAAGTAACTTACGGCACAAGTCTAATGTCGTCAAAGTACATCGTCCCTGTGCCGCCGGCAGCCGGAGTGTTCTTTGTTCCAAAGCCAATGGTAATGGCATTGACGTTGGTAAGGTCCACGCCCGCAAAGTCCGTCAGGTCGATGACCCACTCGTTCCACCAAGCCATCTGCGTTGCGCTCGCGTCGTCATGATAGACCACCGCATTGCCAAGAGCGACAAACATCCGCTCGGCAGCATTAGCCGATTCGCCGCGGAACCACAGGATGAGCTTCGTAACGCCTTCGGCGGTCCAGTCGCGCGGCCAGACCAGCGTCAAGGTTGCCTCGGAGGTCTTGTTGTTGTTATCGTAGGCATAAACAAGCGATTGGGCGCCGCCGTGGATGATGGTTGTCTCGGCGTAGGGCGGAAGACCGTTGCCGACAAGCGCCCCGTTTGTCGTGGTTCCGAAACCGTCTATCCATATGTCGAATATCCTGTTGCCCGCGGGATCGGGCGGGTCAATATCATTGTACGACTCGAAATCGTCAACAAGGAGAAAATCGGCAGTCGTGAAGCTCCAGACCAGACCTTTGACAGTGCCAGTCGGATAGACCTCATCCACGCGCCAGGCATAACTGCTGTCCCAGGCAAGTCCTCCGGGATCATAGCTTTCAGCGCCAAGCGCCCTGGGGCCTATGTACTCGGGTGAGGCTGTGGTGGCGTTATTGACGGCATCCGCATCGGCGCCGAAGTACAACTCGTGCGAAGCAGCATTGTCGGCCGCTGTCCAGTTGAGAGTCGCCGTCATCTGCACATCCACCGCGCCGTTGACCGGCTGCAAACTGCCAGCAGCGCCAGGAGTCGTGAAGCTCCAGACATCGCCTTTGTATGTGAACGGGGGATCGAACTCGTCGACGCGCCAGTAATAAACCTTCTCTGATTCCAGCGCAGCCGGACTGTAGCTGGCGTCTCCCAAAGGCATGGCACCTGCGGCATTGTTTACATCGTCGAAATTGGTGCCCATATAAACGTTGTGCAGCTTGGCGCCGAAACCTGGCGTCCAGCTAAACTCCGCACCCGGATCCACGAATTCAGCGCCATCGGCCGGATCGGGATCATAGGCAGTCCTGGGCGGAACTGAAAAGCTCCAGACAGGACCTTTCCACGGACTATCCGGCTCGGAATCGCTGACCTCGTCTATACGCCAGTAGTAGGTCGTACCGGGGACAAGGCCCTCGGGATAAGGAAATCCAGGGAAGCCAACGTTAAAATCCGTTGAGGGCTGGTTGCCTCGGAATGCGCCTTCGGCCCTATCATTCACATCGTCGAAACTTGTGCTGAAATATGTATCGTGCGAGACCGCCTTATATCCCGGAGCCCAGACAATGCTCGCCCATGTATCCAGAACCATAGCACCATTAGCAGGCTCCGGCTTGTGCGCGTTGAACCATCCTAACCACGGCGACAGATACTCACCGGCGATTATCACAGGACCGGCACCAATGGTCGGACCACCCCAGCCGACGGTTAGAGTGTCGCCACCGCCGCCTTCCTTCATTAACGCCTCGATGTAGTATTTCTTGCCGGCCTGCAGCGCGATGGCAGACGACCTCTGCTCTGGGTATTTAGTCCACTCATATTGCGCGGTCCAGCCGGACACCCTGGCGACCACAGTCGCATTGCCCGCGTCGTCATTCGTGCTTAACCATAATTCACAGTTGTCGTCACCTGCCACCCAGAACTCGTAATCGCCATCCGCCGGCGCGTAAAGGTAACCCAGGGCACGGCAACCATAATTGTCCCACGGGTCAAGCGCCGAGTCGAAACTGTCCCGCAGTTCGGTCATGTCCGGGCTGTCGGGAAACCGGGGGTCATTTCTGAGAGTGCCCAGGCCAGTGCCGCCGATGTCGTACCAGTACTCCCACAGGATCTCACCAGTTGGCTGCCCTATGGTATTACCGGCAATCCCGAACACTAAAACCAAAACCATCAAACGAGTCAATTTCTTGCACATAATCGTCCTCCTTCAAAAAAAGGTTAACATAAAGCGACTGACAATAGCCTTCGCCCTACCAGGGTGTTTTAGCCACGTTTGGTTGGAGTAGTCCTCCACAGACACTACCCCCGTTCCTTCGAGAGCCCGAAAGACAAGCTTCAATCCTGCCCGAATGACCTCAAATCCACGGACTTCACCTTACCCTACTTATACCAGATCAGCCGCCTCTGGGTCAAGAAGAATCTCTGGATAACTGAGATACCAGGATACTATGGTTTCATTGTACAAGCCCTTCACCTACCGCTTCAATTAGCCTCCCATCTCAAATCTACTGTACAAGCCTGATGTCGTCGAAGTACACGGTCCCTGTGCCGCCACCGAGAGCCGGGCTGTTTTTGGCGCCAATGCCAATGGTAATCGAATTGACGTTGGTAAGGTCCGCGCCGAATCCGCCAAAGGCGGACAGGTCGATGACCCACTCGTTCCATCCGGAAAGCTGGGTTGCGCTTGCGTCATCGTGATAGACCACTGCTGTGCCGCTTAGAGCGACGAACATACGGTCGGCGGCATTTGCCGAACTGCCACGGAACCACAACGACAACTTAGTGACGCCTTCGGCGGTCCAGTCACGCGGCCAAACCAGCGTCAAGGTTGCCTCAGAGGTCTTGTTGGCGTTATCGTAGGCATATACAAGCGACTGGGCACCGCCATGAACGATAGTCTGCTCGGCATAAGGCGGCAAGTCGTTGCCGACAAGTGCGCCGTTTGTCGTGGTTCCAAAACCGTCAATCCACTTGTCGAATATCCTGTTGCTCGCGGCATCGGGCGGGTCAATATCGTTGTACGACTCGAAATCATCCACGAGAAGGAAATCCGCCGTCGTGAAGCTCCAGACGAGACCCTTGATCGTTTCAGTCGGATAGACCTCATCCACGCGCCAGGCGTAGCTGCTGTCCCAGGCAAGTCCTCCGGGATCATAGCTCTCGACGCCAAGCGCCCTGGGACCTATGTGCTCGGGTGAGGCTGTGGTGGCGCTGTTGACGGCTTCGGCATCGGTGCCAAAGTAAAGCTCGTGCGAAGTGGCATTGTCCGCGGCCGTCCAGTTAAGAGTCGCAACCATCTGCACTCCCGTGGCTCCGTTGGCCGGCTGCAGATTGTCCACGGCGCCCGGAGTCGTAAAGCTCCAGATATCGCCCTTGTGCGTGAAGGGGGGATCGAACTCATCGACCCGCCAGTAATAGACCTTCTCTAATTCGAGTGGACCGGGGCTGTAGGTTGTTTCCCCCAGAAGCATTCCTCCGGAGGCATCATTTACTTCGTCGTAGTTGGTACCCATATAGACGGTGTGTAATTTGGCGGCGAACCCTCCCGTCCAGGAGAAGCTCGCGTTCGGGTCCACAAATCCGGCGCCGTCGGCCGGGTCAGGGTCATAGGCCGTCTTGGGGGGAATCGAGAAGCTCCAGACAAAGCCTCTGTGTATCGTAGTACCGTCGGCCTCAATCCCATCGATCCTCCAGTAATAAGTCGTGCCCGGAACAAGACCGTCCGGAAAGGGGAATCCGGGAAATCCGATGACATAATCGGCCGCGGCCTGGTTGCCGCGGAATGCATCGCCGGCGCCGTCCATCACGTCCGTCAAACTGTCACTGAAGTAAATGTCGTTCGAGACGGCAGTCTCTCCCGGCGTCCAGACAAGGCCCGCCCATGTATCCGAATGGTACGCACCGTCAGCCGGCTCTGGGCCGTAGGCAAATTTGCTCGAGAATTCTATATGCAACAACGTCATGGTCCCGGAGACGGCAACTCTATTGGCTTTGGACGGATTGTCCGGATCGTCTCTAATCCTCAATGCCATCGCGTTACCCAGATCCCAACCATCCTGGTTGATTAGCTCGTCGATGACAGCGGAGATATCCGAGGTCTGGTGTCTCTGGCCAGTTGCAGGCCAGGCTTCCGGAGACCACAGCGCCTTGGCCGATGTTCCCGATCTGCTGCTGACATTATAATCGACGTTGGCAAACGGCGGAGCATTAGGGCTTAGCTCACCATCGATTATGAGGTTCGTGGCTTCAGGACCTGAAGTTTCATCGACTGTGAACTCAATATACGCATTGGCGACGGTGACGCCCTTTGGAACATCGACGTTCAAAAAACGCAGACCTATCACCTGCAAGCCCCCGTCATTGGGGAACTCCAGGTCGCTGCTGCCTATGTACATGCTGCCGTCCTGCTCTTCCTCAACCGAATCATTACCGCTGCTAATCTGGCCCTCCCATACAACGAGGCCAAAGGCCAGATCTGTGCCGACGAGGCTCAATACCAGAAGAATAGAGACTGAATAAATCAACTTCTTGAACATGGTCGTCCTCCTTTTGGAAAAGGGTCAAAATATAGCCAACCGGTGATAATTTGATACTTACTTCTTCCCTACGGTACAAGCCTGATGTCGTCAAAGTACATCGTCCCTGCGCCACCAGCAGCCGGGCTATTCTTGGTGCCAATGCCAATGGCTATCGTGTTGACATTGGTGAGGTCCACACCGGCAAACTCCGTCAGGTCGATTACCCACTGGTTCCATCCAGTTTTCCGCGTTGCGGCAGCATCGTCGTGATAGACAACCGCGTCGCCGAGAGCGACAAACATCCGGTCGGCGGCATTGCCCAAATCGCCGCGGAACCACAGCGACAATTTTGTAACGCCTTGCTCAGTCCAGTCTTGCGGATAGACCAATGTCAAAGTTGCCTCGGAAGTCTTGAGGTTGTTATCGTAGAGATACGGCATCGACTGGGTGCCGCCGTGAACGACAAACTGTTCTGCGTGGGGCGGCTGATCATTACCGACCAAAGCTCCGTTTGTCGTGGTTCCAAAACCGTCCAGCCACTTGTCGAATATCCTGTTGCTGCCGGGTTGATTGGGATTAAGGTCATTGTAGGACTCGAAATCATCCACTACAAGCAAATTACCTGTTGCAAAGCTCCAAACGCCGCTTAACCACGGACTATCCGGATTGACGTCATTGACTTCATCGACGCGCCAGTAGTATGTCGTATCCCACGCGAGCTGACCGGGATCGTAGCGCTCGTCGCCAAGTTCTTTGCTGGCCTTGTGCTCGGGCGAGGCCTTGGTGGCATTTCTCACGGCATCTTCATCGGTCCCGAAGTACACCTCGTGCGAAGCGGCATGTTCTCCCGGTGTCCAGGTGAGAACATCCGTGAGCCGCACACCGATGGTACCGCTAAGCGGCTTGGGGTTCCTGGCCCTTACAGGCAGTCCGAGCAGGTCTGTGGGAATAAGTTGTTTTGCTGTGTGCGGACTCTCCCAACCCAACTGTGCGATTGATCCACCACCGGCCTGGAAATATTCGATTTCAATGCCATGACTCTGGCCGGCGACAAGGTCGATAGTCCCTGTGTCCTCGGTGTCTCCATGGTTGGTCCAGTTCTCAATGATTAGTTTACCGTTGACCCATACACGTATGCCGTCATCGGTGATAGTATAGAAGGAATAGGTCTCAGTAAACTGCGCCGAGACATC
>Ga0255052_10003047_pt1 | contig 11811 bp, 5 predicted proteins | sample JV7_2_21_MG_FD_188632 | JGI IMG/M metagenome (GOLD analysis project Ga0255052, IMG submission 188632) | Seawater microbial communities from Jervis Inlet, British Columbia, Canada - JV7_2_21 | ecosystem: Environmental > Aquatic > Marine > Inlet | place: Canada: British Columbia | collected... | reverse complement strand
TTCTTTTTGCGTGCGCCCCGGTACCGCCCAAAAACGATAGCTACGGGTATGTGGGACACGGTCATACATGACTTCATGCGAGTCGATCGTACGTTCGGGTACCTGGGCCTTCATCCGCTTGACCGGTGGGCCCGCCGGGATATCGCCAAAATATTTTTGGGCCAATTGCCGGGCGGTGGCCGTATCGATATCACCTGCAAGCACCAGCACCGTGTTGGCGGCACCGTAGTAATCCCTGAACCACTGGTGCACGTCCTCCAGCGAGGCTGCGTCGAGATCGGCCATTGAGCCGATGGTGCTGTGCCGGTACGGGTGGCCTGGGGGGAACATGCCCTCGAGTTGCCGGTATTCAACGGTACCGTAGGGCTGGCTATCGCCCTGGCGCTTTTCGTTCTGTACGACCCCGCGTTGTTCATCCAGTTTTTCCTGGGTGACCGCACCCAGCAGGTGACCCATGCGATCGGACTCCAGCCACAGGGCCATTTCCAGCGCGGGTGTCGGTACATTTTCAAAATAATTGGTGCGGTCAAACCAGGTCGTGCCGTTCATGGCGGTGGCGCCGACCTGTTCGAGCGGTTCGAAGAACTCCGCATCGTAGTTCTCGGAACCATTGAACATGAGGTGTTCAAATAAATGCGCAAATCCGGTTTTACCTTCCGGCTCGTCCTTGGAGCCAACGTGGAACCAGATGCTGACCGCTACGATGGGTGCTTTGCGGTCTTCGTGTACGATCACGGTCAGGCCATTGTCCAGTTTGAATTTATCAAACGGGATATCGAATTCAGGGGCATCGGCGGCCATCGTTGTGCCGCACAGCAGCGGTATGACCAGCAGCAAGTTCTTGGCGGAATGCAGGTATTTCATCGCGTCTCTCCGTATACCGAATGTGGGTTTCAAAAAAATAATATGCGTACGGGTGAAGCTGTCTATGATGCCCGCAGAGAAGCCCTCTGAACAGCATCGAAAGTCATGCCCCGGTTTCTATTGCTGTTGGTTCGGTCTGTTATCCCTGTTGGGTGATATGGCTGTAACGAAAACCAGCGCACCGAACCACGGTGTATCAAAATATTGCACGATACCGGTGCGTATCTGCCGGTTCTGTTTCAAGCTAAAGACATGGTAGGGGCCATTGTTCTGGCCGCTGTTTTGGGTTGCAGCATCAATCCCGGTATCGGTGACGCCGAAAAATGATGGTTGCGGATCGGGCCTGGGGGACATATCCCGGTATTCGAGATCGAGGAAAAGGTGCAGAAAACGGCTGCGTCGGAGTTGCACCGTGCCATCGATCCGGTAAAACGCACTGCGATAGGCGGCCAGCGGGTCTGCGGCAGCAAGATCGGCGATCATGATCGCTGTAGGTGGGCGCAGTTGCACGTCAATAAGTTGCTCGTCATGGAGACGCATCGGTGGATAATAATCCGTGCGGTTTTGCTCCCAGGCTGTATACATAAGGGGGCGGTAACCCGGGCTGCCCCGCAGACGTCTCCAGACGCCATCCATGTGGGTGCTTTTATCGTTGATGATAAAAAGATCATCGGGCAAGTGACCGGTGCGTTCCTGTGGCGGGTCGACGGTATTGTCCCCGGGCAAACCGGTGGACTCGTTTACATCTGCTGACCCGGCCTGGTCCTGCGGTGGATCAACGCCTGCATTGGCGAGCGGATCCATGGCCGAACCCTGGATGGTTTCGAGTGGCAGTGCGTCTTCAAACAAAGATGGAAATTGCGAAAAACTTCGAAGCTCCTGCACCTCGACCGGTTCAGCCACGGCTTGCAGGTTGCGGAATATGATGACTTCGACGCGGTAAGCGCCGGAATCAGCCGGCGCCGGGGCACTGGCAAGCAACAAGAGTAGGGGTAGCAAGCGCTTCATCATGTGCAGTTTAGTTGTTTTGCGTCCGCTGACCAAGGATAAGGATTCCGACCCTACGGTGTCAGTTTTCCCAGGATTTCATCGCAGATGCGGATACGTTCATCCGCTGATTCCTCATCGATCATGATGCGGAGTTTGTGCGGTCCCTGCATTTTGAATTCAAACGGTCTGCGTTGCATCATTTCCAATAGTGCCGCCGGGTTTGCGGTGGTGTCCCCGGTGAATTCCATGCGTCCACCGGTTGCACCAAAATCAATCCGGTTGACTCCGATGTTACGGGCTTTCTGGCGTAATTCAGCGATCTGGAACAGGTGTTTTGTTGGCTGGGGCAACAGGCCGAAACGGTCGATCATTTCGACTTGAAGTTCCCTCAGGCCAGCTTCATCCCTGGCACTGGCGATGCGTTTGTAAAGGGTCAGCCGCATATGGATATCACCGATCCAGTCTTCCGGTATCAATGCGGACAGATGCAACTCGATGTCTGTTTCCCGTTGCAGCTTGCCTTCGAGGTCAACCTCTTCGCCCGCGCGCATCGCGGCAACCGCGCGTGCCAGCAACTCGCTGTACAGGCTGAATCCGACCGACTGGATTTCGCCGCTTTGCTCCTCGCCGAGTAATTCGCCGGCGCCGCGGATTTCCATGTCGTGGGTGGCTAGTGTAAACCCGGCGCCCAGTTCTTCGAGTGCAGCGATGGCTTCCAGCCGCTTATGGGCATCGCGTGTCATGCTGCGTTTATCCGGTACCAACAGGTAGGCATACGCCTGGTGATGGGAGCGCCCGACACGTCCCCTGAGCTGGTGCAACTGGGCCAGGCCGAACTTGTCCGCCCGGTTAACGATGATGGTGTTGGCCGTGGGCACGTCGATACCGTTCTCGATGATGGTGGTGCACACCAGCACGTTGAACCGCTGGCGGTAAAAATCCAGCATGGCGTTTTCCAACTCGTGCTTTGGCATTTGCCCGTGGGCCACGCGGATACGCGCCGATGGCACCAGTTCACCCATTTCGCGGGCGATCTGGCCGATGTTTCGCACCTCGTTATGCAGGAAAAATGCCTGGCCGCCACGTTGGATTTCCCGTTGCAGGGCCTCGCGCAGCAAGGCATTGTCCCATTGGGTGACCAGCGTTTTGACCGCCATGCGCCGGGCAGGCGGCGTGGCGATGATGGACAGGTCGCGTATACCGGACATGGCCATGTTCAGGGTACGGGGGATCGGGGTGGCGGTAAGTGTCAACATGTCCACCTCGGCCCGCAGTTGTTTCAGACGTTCTTTCTGACGCACCCCGAAGCGTTGCTCTTCGTCAACGATGACCAGTCCGAGCTGTTTGAAACCGATATCACGTTGCAACAGTTTGTGCGTGCCGATGACGATATCGACCGTACCTTTGGCCAGGTCCGTGAGCGTGGTGTCAAGCTGTTTGCCGGTACGGAAGCGGGATAGCAGTTCAATACGCACCGGCCAATCGGCGAAACGGTCGCTGAACGAGGAAAAATGTTGTTGCGCCAGCAAGGTGGTCGGCACCAGCAGAGCCACCTGTTTGCCGCTCTGTACCGCCATGAACGCGGCCCGTAACGCGACCTCGGTCTTGCCGAAGCCAACGTCACCACAAACGACCCGGTCCATCGGTTGGCTGGATACCATATCATCTATGACTGACTCAATCGTCTGTTGCTGATCGGGTGTTTCCTCAAATGGAAAACCGGAGCTGAAATCGGCATACATGGGTTTGTCCAGGCTGAATCCGAAGCCCTGCCGCGCCTGTCGGCGTGCGTACAGGTCCAGTAATTCGGCAGCAACATCACGTATTTTCCTGGCCGCGCGCTGCCTGGCTTTTGCCCACTGCTCGCTGCCCAGCCGGTGTAGCGGTGCGCTCTGTGCGGCGCCGCCGGTATAACGGCTGATCAGTTGCATGGAGGAAACCGGCACATACAGTTTGTCCTCGCCGGCATATTCCAGCATCAGGAATTCTGCTTCGCGGCCGTCAATGTCAAGGGATTGCAGTCCGCGATAACGGCCGATACCGTGATCCTCGTGGACCACCGGGTCACCCAATTCGAGATCCGACAGGCTGCGGATTATCGCTTCCGGGTCACGCTCGGTCAGTTTGCGTGTGGTCCTTGGCCTGGCACGGCCACCAAACAGCTGGCTTTCCGTCAATACGGCGACTTCCGCCCCGGCCACAAAGCCCTGTTCCACCGGCATTACCGCTAGCCCGAGAACGGCACTCGAGATATGGAAATCGGCCCATGATTCAAACCGCTGCGCCCGGATCCCGAAGGTCCGCAGGGTTTCTGCCAACACCTCGCGGCGTCCCGTGGTGTCGGCGGCGAACATGACCCGGCCCGGGAACGCGCTGATGAAGCCGAGCAACGCGGCAGCCGGTTGGCTACCGCGGTCGTGGATATGCAGATCCGGAGCAGGTCGGGTGTCGAACTGTAGCGCGCCCCGGAAGCGGTCATCAGCCTCGAGCAGGTTGACGGTATCAAATCCAGCCAGTTGTTCCTGGATTTCACGGGCGTTGTAATACAGCTCGACAGGGTCCAGCACTGGTCGTTCTATGTCATGGCGTCGTTGTTCCCAGCGTTCGGTCGTGGATGCCCAGAAATTGACCGCTGCCTCCTCAATGCCCTGTTGGGCGATAACAAGTGGGCGTATGGGCAGGTAGTCGAGCAGGCTTTGGGTGTGCTCAAAAAACAACGGCAGGTATTGCTCAAGACCCTGGGGATGCATCCCCAGACGCAAATCCTGGTACAGGGGGACATTGCGCGTGTCAACGACGAAACGGTACCGGAAGGCTTTGCGGAAGGTCTCAAAAGTGTCGCTGTCACACGGGTATTCACGCGCCGGTAACATGCCAAAGCGTTGCAATTCACCGGTTGAGCGTTGTGATTCGGGGTCGAATTCCCGCAGTGAATCAATCTGTTCGTCAAACAGGTCGATACGCAAGGGCTGTTTTCTGCCGGTGGGAAACAGGTCGACCACTGCACCGCGCACGGCAAACTGGCCGGCCTGGTAGACCGGGTCGGAGTGATCGTAGCCGGCCCGTTGCAGTCGCTGGCGAAAGTCTTCAATGACCAGCGTTTGCCCGGTCTCAAGCGCTATGTTCTGGCCAAGGACGTGGCTCGCCGGTGGCAGGCGCTGCATCAGCGTTGCCATCGGCACCAGTAAAATGCCCCGCTTCAGACCGGCCAGGTCGGATAGCGTGGCAAGACGTTCGGCAATGATTTCCGGGTGGGGCGAAAACGGATCGTAGGGCAGTGTCTCGTGGTCCGGGAACAGCAATAACGGCAGATCACCGCCACCAAACAGGCGAATGTCCTGTTCCAGCACATGTGACTGGTGGCTGGAACGGGTAACAACAAGCACAATACCGTCGTGCGCCCGGGCGCACGATAACAGCGCCAGGCCGGCACTGCTCCCATGCAGCCCGGTCCAGCATCGCGGCAGCCCGTTACCGGCTTCGAATTTTGCCGCCAGGGGACTGGCTAACCCGGACATTTCACCAAGGATCCGGGAATTGCGCTGTAGCTGGCGAAACAGTTGGGTCGATCGTTTGCAGAATCATAGCCGTAGCTATGGTTCAAGAAGGATAGGCCGAAATGTGAAGCCAGATGCTGTGCAAAACCGGATAGGACAAACTGTAACTGCCAGAAATACCCACAAACAAGCTCACACGCTTGATGATACGACAAATTAATCATTCTACCGTCCGCCTTGGTGAAATGTCCGGGCTAAAGGTTTGTCATCCGCAGTCCATGAATCCGTACAGGTGCCTGCAAAAGGGAGACATGGTCAGGGAATTATGATCAGGTTCGGGCTTCACCCGGGTGCTTGCCAAAGAGCTTGACAACCAGGGCCAGGATGCCGATCCCCAGCAGCAGACCGACCCACCATGGCGAGCCCAGGGCCGTCAGCAGACTACCGGCCAATAACGATGTAGCACCCACGACCATTGCGTAGGGCAGTTGGGTGCGGACGTGTTCGATATGGTCGCAACCGGACGCCAGTGAAGACAGGATGGTGGTATCGGAGATCGGCGAACAGTGATCGCCCCAGACACTACCGGCCAAAACCGCTGCAATGGAGGAATACAACAGGTGCATGTGTTCGGGGCCGGTATGGCCGTGGGACTGCATCACAGCCCAGGTCAGCGGTATGGCCAGTGGCAATAAAATACCCATGGCACCCCAACTGGTGCCGGTTGCAAAGGCAGTGGCTGCGGCCAGCACAAACACGATGACAGGCAAGCTGAATGAGGGCAGGGAATCGCCCAGCACAGTGACCAGGAAGTCGGCCGTTCCCAAAACGGTGGTGATTTCTCCCAGTGACCAGGCGAGCACCAGTATGATCAGCGCGTACAGCATGGAGCGCACGCCCTGGTACCACGCATTGACGACCTCCTCAAGATCCATGATGCGTTGGCCGAGGGTGAGCAGGGCCGCGCTCAGCATGGACAACAGGGAAGCCCACATCAGGGCCTTGTAGGAATCCGAATTCCCGATGATGTCGCGCAAGGCTGGCTGATCGATCCCCTCAAGGGCCGATTTGCCGGTGAAATACAAGCCGGCCATGACACCAAAAATCATGACCAGTACCGGTATGAAAGCATTGATGGCGCGCTGTGGTTTACCCGGGATGGGCTCAATGCCCTCACAATCGCTGTTGCTGCCGGCGACGGTCTCGACCTGCGACACGCCATGCTGACGCGCGCGGTTCTCAGCTTTCAGCATCGGGCCAAAATCCCGTCCGCTGGCTGAAATCATGAAAACAAACGCGATCGCCATCAGCGGGTAAAAACTGTAGGGGATGGTGTTCAGGAAAACCAGGTAGGCCTCGGCATCCAGGTCCGGGAGCTTACTGATGGCGTCGCCAATCAGCCCCACTTCATACCCTATCCAGGTGGTTACAAGGGCAATACAGGCCACCGGCGCAGCGGTCGAATCGACCAGGTAGGCCAGTTTTGCACGGGAAATACGCATGGAATCGGTGACTGGCCGCATCGTATTTCCCACCACCAGAGTGTTGGCGTAGTCATCAAAGAAGATCGCGATACCCAGCGAAGCCGTGGCCAGGCAGGCATGCCGTGCCGTGTCCGCCCATTTGACCACGTGGTTTACGATGCCCTGCATGCCGCCGTTACGCGAGATGATGCCCACCATACCGCCGACCATCAGCGAAAACAGGATGATGGCTGCGTGGTCCGGATCCGCCAGCGCTTTGAGTACATAGACCTGGAATGTGTCCAGTAAACCCAGCCATAGTCCCGCCAGACCGAAATCATTGATCGCCCAGGCACCCAGCAAGACACCCAGGAACAATGCGGGTATCACCCGTTTCCACGCCAATGCGAAGGCAATGGTCAGCAACGGCGGGAGGATTGCAACCCAACTGCCTGCGGCCGGCGGCCCGGTTTCTTCCGCAGCCACGGCGGTGCTGAAAATTATAAGATAAATTACATGAAATAAATTATGTAATAGTTTGTTTTTAAACATTATTTAATCACTATTATAGCGGCTAAAGCCTTCTTGATCCGGTTGCCAAAAGCGAAGTAATCCGCTTCGTTTAGGGTATACATGCCCAGCCACGTTTTCTCAGCATCGTTGGCTTCATCAATTGCCGGTAGCCTGGTGACTTCGCCGGACATGGATTCTGCCAGGCGATCCACCTGGTACTGCATCCTCTGTTGCCGTTCTTCATCGGGTGACGGCAGGCCGGCGATGAACTCCAGGCGAATACACAATACCCTGGCGCGTGCGTCGATGGGTTCCTCGCCGTCATTTTCGGCAAGCACCGGTTTACCGGCCAGCATCATCTGGAAGTGTTGATCCATGGTCTGCTCGATGGGCTCATCGGTGCTTTCCGGCGGCCAGGATTTTTGTAGCCGTTTGGAATCCTGGTCCGTGACACTGCCTTTTGCGGCCAATGCCGCAAATTGATGCAAGAGTCCGGATTTTGTCCACCAGCGGTCGCGGTCCGCGTTGATTTGCTGCAGTTGTATGTTTTCGATCCGCTGCCGGTAATCCGTGACCATGACCTGGAAGGTGTTCAGCAATCCGCGGTCCGGCTGCCGGATGTCTCTCCAGCTGTCCTCAAGACCCCGTACCTTGCCGTGTTGGCCGGGTAAATCTTCGCCCGAATCCAGCATGCCTTTGAGCTCGTCGCACAAGGCTTTTTGTGCTGCCAGCTGTTCTTTGTCCGCTGCCCGGATGGTCGCCTGTTGTTCCTTCAGTTGTTCAAACAGCGGGTCCAGGTATTCTCGGAACTGGGTCCAGAGTTTCTGTTCCCCGCTACGCCACAGGCTACCCGCGTCCTTCCACTGTGCCTGCAGGGCCTTGGCCTGTGCGATCGCTTCGTCGCGTTCAGGCAGGTGGGTCAGTTGGCTGGCGGCGCGGATCAGTTTCATTTTCTCCTTTTCCACGACCTTGTAGTGGTCCTGGATAACCACGTTGGCCTTGTCCAGTGCGGCTTTCAGTTTTCTGGCCAATTTCTGGCGTTGTCTGGCCGGGATGCTATCGAGCCCACGCAGTTTCTTCCGTCCCCGGCTCAGGCCCTTGCCCACTGCGGTCCAGTCGGGCGGATCAGCCGTTGCGAGCTGCTCCAGTTCAGCACAGAAAGTCGCAAGCGATTGCGCTTCCCGTGACTGGATTTCGCTGCGTTTGTCCAGGAAGGGACGTGCCGTGTCAAAGGCAGCGTGCCCGGCAGCGCTGAATTTTCGCCACATCCACGGTGCTGCAGCAAAGTGCTTGTCGCCTGGAATTTGCTCGCTTTCCTCGAGTGCTTTCCATTCGGCCTGCAGACTCTTGATACGGTCGAGCAGGGCATCGGGGTGCAGGTCTGCCGCCGAGGGCAGCACTTCCATTTCTGCGATCAGGCGTTTGCGGACCTTGTTGTTTGACCAGTGGTGCCAGTCGCGCAGTTCGCGCAGACGCCCCTGCATGCCGGACAACTTGTTGTTAACGTCTTTCCAGGCCCGGTCGGAGCCCCTGCCTTTACCCAACTGCTGCAAGCGGGCCCGGGTCGCCAGCGCCTTGTGCAATTCCCCGTCATCCAGTTCCCGCTGTAGTTGCGTCAAAAGTTCCTGTGCCTTGAGCAGCTCCGATTGCCGAAGCTGGTCCAGTTTCCCAAGTGTTTGCTCGAGTTGTTGGAGAATTTTGCCGGATGCTTCCCATTGCGCCTGGTCATCCGGGTGGGCACTTTGCTTCCCGGCCTTCTCAAGCCGGCTGCGCAGCTTTGTCAGGACGGTGGCTTTTGGACGTGCTGCACTCTCGTCCCGGTATTGGCGAATGGCGCTGGCCGCCCGTGCCAGCGCTTCGCTGGCTTGTGGGGCTGGGCCGGAAACTGTTTCGACCACCGCGGCGGAAGGTGCTGCCGGGGGTATTTTTTCAATTTCGACCACGGCGTCGGCAGGCCCCTCAGCGGTCGTGGGTGCGCAAAGACGCACACAAATCCTTTGATAACGTTCTGCCATTGCCACGGAGACCATTGGCGCCACGCGGTGCCAGGCGGAATGGGCCGCTTCGACCTCCGCCGGGTCCTTTTTATCGGACTCAATGGCGAGTCTCTCCAGCCCGGTGCAAATCTTGAGCGCCTCTTCCTGCACAGCCCCTGGATCGGCCTGTTTGAGCAGTTCCTGATGCAGGCGTTCCTGCAATTGGGTATACAGTGCCTTGTCGCGCTTTCTCAAGCCGTCAATGACGCGCCTGAGGGTGGTCAGCTGGGTGATCCCGCTGGCGGCAATTCGCCGGTTCTGGACGTCATTGTCCGCAATACAGCAATCGCCGAGAAATCCCTGTCGGTCAACTTTTGCCAGCGCCACCCGTCGTAATTCAGCTTCGGGTGCATGCGCGGCAAGTTGTTCGATCAAGGCCCGGTTGGAGGTCGCCTTGGCAACCTGTAACCGGAGTTCCAGCGCCGGGCGCGATTCACTTGTGGATGCAGTCAGTTGGCGGATGCGGTCTTCGAGCAACGCCCTTGCTTCGGCGACCGTTTCATGTTCGTAAAGCGTTAACAGGTTGTGCAGGCCGTGCAGACGCTTTATGGCAGCGCAGCGGACCCGGCTGTCCTCATCGTTACCGGCAATTTCAGCCAGGCTGCTGATCAGTTCAGGGTGGTGATCTGAGCCGACGGCGGTGAGGCGGATATCGGGATCCTTGTGCTGCCACTTTGGCTTGAACAGATGTTGTTTCCAGTTCATGTCAGATCAGGCTGCCCGTTTGGGTAGTTCGGGAAAGTAGCGTTCCAATAACCTGAACTGCTCTCTCGCGGTTTGTACGCGCATTAAATCATACAACACCGGTTCCGAGTTGGGACGGCCTTTCAGATACCATCCGATATGTTTGCGTGAAACACACACACCGTGTGCTTCACCGTAAAAACGATGCAGGCGTGCGAGGTGATCACGCATCACCGCGTGGACTTCACCCGGCGTTGGGGGCGGCAACTCCCTGCCGCTGGACAGGTAGTGATTAAGCTCACGAAATATCCACGGATTGCCTTGTGCTCCACGTCCTATCATCAAGCCTCCGGCGCCGGTGTAGTCGAGTACCTCGCGCGCCTGTTTCGGGGTATTCACGTCACCGTTGGCAAATACCGGGATGGAAATGGATTGACAAATCGCCCGGATGGTGTCGTATTCTGCCGCGCCGCGAAACCGGTCGGCACGGGTACGCCCGTGTACTGCCAATGCCCTGATACCACACTGCTCTGCGATGCGTGCAATTTCAACGCCGTTGCGGTTACGGGTATCGGGCCCGGTGCGGATTTTCAATGTGACAGGTACAGCTACCGCCCGGACCACGGTATCGAGGATCCGCTCGACCAGCGCCGGGTCGGACAGCAACGCAGAGCCTGCCAGTTTCCGGCAGACTTTTTTGACCGGACAACCCATGTTGATATCAATGATTTGTGCGCCGAGGGCAACATTATACTGCGCAGCATCGGCCAGCCAACCGGGATCGCTGCCTGCTATTTGCACGGCGACGGGTGCGGGTTCACCTTCAAAATTGCTGCGCAACGTGGTTTTGCGGGAGTCTCGAACCCTGGGATCTGCGGCGATCATCTCGGTGACCACGTAAGCTGCGCCCAGTTGACGGCAAAGCTGCCGGAAAGGCCGGTCGGTAACCCCGGCCATTGGTGCCAGGGCTACGGGATTTGCCAGTGTGTAGGGTCCGATTTTCATGGCTTACATGCGTTTGTCTGTTGGTGAGGCGTCAGCTCAGTGCCCCAAAAATACGAAAACCAGCGACCCAGGTGCCGATGGCTGATCCCATGTTCGACAAAAAGAATACCAGTAAAATGCGGGTCGCCGGGTTTTTGAACCAGCCTTTAAGGGTGGTTGCATCATCACGCAGTCTTTCAAGATCAGAAACCCGGGGCTTGCGCAACCAGGATTCGACCGCTCCGGTGACCATGCCGGCGGCAATGGCAGGGTTCAGCGAAGTCAACGGTGCAGCAACCATGGCACTCAGAATTGTCAGTGGGTGGCCGCGTGCGATCAATGCGCCCAGTGCCGCGAGGCCACCATTAATGACGACCCAGAGCGTGATCAATTGCCATCCCAGTTCCGGACTACGGGAGAAACCTATCCAGAACCCGGTCAAAACGAGCGCGGCGATTGCCCATGGCACGATTTTAGGCCAGCGTCTCGGGGCGGGTTGCCGGGACAGTTGTTCGACCTCGCTATCGGGGCTCTGCTGGTCTGAGGCGAGGTATTTTGCCAGGCCTTCGAGGTGGCCGGCGCCGATCACGACCAGGATACGTTGACCGCTGTTGGCGTGATTTTCCTGCCGCAAACGCGCCGCCATGAAACGGTCACGTTCGGTGATCAAGGCTTCGTATAGCTCCGGTGACTGCTGGGCAAATTCAGTGAATGTGGATTCAAGGATATCGCCCTCCTTCAGCTTTTCGATCTGTTCCTCATCGATTTCATCGGAACTGA
>Ga0255052_10003045_pt1 | contig 11813 bp, 11 predicted proteins | sample JV7_2_21_MG_FD_188632 | JGI IMG/M metagenome (GOLD analysis project Ga0255052, IMG submission 188632) | Seawater microbial communities from Jervis Inlet, British Columbia, Canada - JV7_2_21 | ecosystem: Environmental > Aquatic > Marine > Inlet | place: Canada: British Columbia | collected... | reverse complement strand
GTAGAGGTTATTCAGCACAACGTCGCTGACCTCACCTCTGCGCAGTTCAATTACGATCCGCATGCCGTCTTTGTCGGACTCGTCACGAAGCTCAGTGATTCCCTCGATCCGCTTTTCACGGACGAGTTCTGCAATTTTTTCAATCAGCCGCGCCTTGTTGACCTGATAGGGCAACTCGGTGACGATAATTGCCTCTTTACCCCGGGAGTCGATCGTTTCGACTTCGGTTCGGGCCCGGATGTGGACGCGACCACGGCCGGTTCGATAAGCCGAATAAATACCCATAGCGCCATTGATGATTCCGGCGGTGGGGAAATCGGGTCCCGGCAAATGCGCCATGAGCCCTGGAATATCAATCGCGGGCTCGTCAATCATCGCAAGGCATGCATCGACCACCTCGCAAAGATTGTGCGGCGGAATGTTGGTAGCCATGCCAACCGCGATGCCAGATGAACCGTTAATCAGCAGGTTTGGCACCCTTGTCGGCATGACGGATGGTTCCGACTCGGAACCGTCGTAGTTTTCGGAAAAATCGACGGTCTCTTTCTCGATGTCGGCGAGCAGCTCATGTGCGATCTTCGACATGCGCACTTCGGTGTAGCGCATAGCTGCGGGCGCATCACCGTCGACCGAGCCGAAGTTGCCCTGCCCGTCAACCAGCAATGCACGCATCGAGAAAGGCTGTGCCATACGCACGATCGTGTCGTAAACCGCCGAATCGCCGTGCGGATGGTATTTACCAATAACATCACCGACAACGCGTGCCGATTTCTTGTACGGCTTGTTGTAGTCGTTACCGAGTTCGCGCATGGCGTAAAGGACCCGCCGGTGCACTGGTTTGAGGCCGTCGCGAACGTCAGGCAGCGCACGACCTACGATGACACTCATCGCGTAATCGAGATAGGACTGCTGCATCTCCTCTTCGAGACTTATAGACAGCAATTCCTCTGCAACTTTAGCCATAAACACTCACAATTTCGGCGTGATTCCGTTCGTCGAGCGGAAACATATTTGGCAAAATAACTCTGGATTTAGTACCGAAATAATTCTAGGTTTTTCCGGCTCGAAACGGCCCTGGTTCAAGGTTGTTTCAGGGGTGGAATTGTACCACACGAGAGCTCGTAACAGGACCGTTTCAAGGCCAATTACAAGACGAGTTCGGACCACTGGTGCTGTGCTTTCCTGACGGTATACTGCGCACTATTCTTCGTCGGCCACAAATCCCCTGATGCCAAGCGCACATTCCGATAATGCGACATTGTGATGCCCTGATCGCACCTGCCTGGTGCGTGCCTGTTGAACCTGCCGAAACGGTCCTGACGGACCATGCCGTAGCCGTCAATGACGGTCGGATTGTCGATTTGCTGCCGGTTGTAGACGCGCATGCCACCTATCAGCCCGGCATATTCATCGAGCGTCCGGGCCACGTCCTGATTCCTGGCTTCATTAACGCTCATACACATGCGGCCATGAGCCTGTATCGTGGCCTCGCTGATGACCGGCCGCTCGAATCATGGCTAAACGAGAGTGTCTGGCCGGCCGAGAAACGCTGGCTAAGTGCAGAGATGGTTCGTGACGGCACAGAGCTTGCTATTGCCGAGATGCTCGCAGGGGGCGTGACGTGCTTCAGCGATCAGTATTTCTTCCCCGAAATCGTCGCTGAGACAGCCGTCGACCTACATATGAGAGCGGTCGTTGGCACGCCAATCATCGACTTCCCAACGGCCTGGGCAAGCGGCGCTACCGAATGTCTTCGCAAGGCATCAGAGTTGGTGCATGACGCCTACCTGGGGCATCCCCTCATTTCGACTTGTTTTGCGCCACATGCCACCTATTCGCTGTCTGACGAGGCATTTATCGAGCTTCGCGTGATTGCCGATCAACTTGATATTCCGGTACAGATCCACTTGCACGAGAGTGCCGCAGAAATTGCCAATGCGGTGCAGCAGACTGGTAAACGGCCGTTGCAGCGCCTGACCGACCTGGGTCTCGTCAACTCCTCATTGTTGGCCGTTCACGGTGTGCACATGAACGACGATGAGATCGTGCAGCTTGCGAGTGCCGGCGTTAGCGTCGCGCATTGCCCCAAATCGAATTTGAAGCTTGCCAGCGGCATCGCACCGGTAATGGATTATCGTGCAGCCGGGGTGAATGTTGCGGTCGGCACAGACGGTGCCGCAAGTAACAACACACTGGACATGCTGGCGGAGCTTGGCACTGCAGCGCTGCTCGCCAAGGCGATTAGCGGCGATGCATCGGCGTTGTCAGCTGCAGATGCACTGAGTATGGCAACCATGGGCGGAGCCCGAGCACTGGGACTCGCGCACGAAACCGGCTCCATTGAAACCGGCAAGTGGGCCGATCTGACCTGCATTGACTTACACCGTTTGAATAGCCAGCCGATGTACGATCCAATCTCGCAACTCGTATACACTGCCCGCGCCGACCAGGTCACGGATGTCTGGGTAGCGGGCAGACACCAACTGGACGCCGGACAGTTGCAGGTCATCAACACGGCCGATCTTTTTCAGCGCTGCGCGGAGTGGCAACAACGCATCGCCCAAAGTACGCAATAACGATTTTGGAGCCAGGTTTCATGACGCAAGCCAGACAAAACGTCGATGCGGCAGAAGTCGCCAAATTCGATGCCGTGGCCTCTCGTTGGTGGGACCCGCAGGGGGAGTTTCGAGCACTGCATGAAATCAACCCGTTGCGGCTGGACTGGATCCGGCAACATATTGAGCTTCGCGACCGCCGTATTGTCGATATCGGGTGTGGTGGGGGCATTCTCGCCGAGGCCATGTCATCCAGTGGTGCCAATGTCACCGGCATTGACATGGCCGAAGGTGCGTTAGCAGTCGCACGCCTGCACCAGGTCGAGTCAGTTGCCGAGGTTGAGTATTGTCAAGCGACCGCCGAAGAGCTGGCGGCCGAACAAAGCGGCCGGTTTGATGTAGTTACGTGCCTCGAGATGCTGGAACACGTTCCCGATCCTGCACAGGTGATTCAATCGTGTGCCGAGTTGGTGAAGCCCGGCGGCCACGTGTTCTTATCGACAATCAATCGAAACCCAAAATCATTCCTGTTCGCCATTGTCGGTGCCGAGTACGTTCTGAAATTGCTGCCGGCCGGAACGCATGAGTATCAGAAGTTCATTCGACCTTCCGAATTGGAGTCGTGGGCAAGATCGGCGGGACTCGAGCTAAATGCCAGCATCGGCATGCATTACAACCCGGTTACAAGGGATTACTCACTGGGCGCCAGTCTCGACGTCAATTATCTGATGTACTTTCAGCGCCCGAGCGACGAGTGAGTACAATCTCACAGCTTGAAAGCGGCCAGTTTGATGCGGTCCTCTTTGATCTCGATGGAACACTCGTCGACACGGCGCCGGACATGGTTGCTGTAGTACAGGAGTTGCAAAGCGACAAGGGGCTCGAGCCGCTAGCCTTTGAAGTGGGTCGGAGCCAGGTTTCCAACGGCGCTCTGGGTCTGCTTCGTGTCGGCTTTCCAAAGGCCGACGAGGAACAGCTCGAGGCGCTACTTCAGGAGTTTCTGCAGCGATACGAAGCGGCTCTGTGCATCAATTCAACGGTGTATCCCGGCCTTGGTGACTTGCTCGACAAACTCGACGCTGCACGCAGACCCTGGGGTGTTGTCACCAACAAGCCAGCTCGAATTACTGATCCGTTACTCGATGCTCTCAATCTAAGCCACCGGCTTGCGTGTGCCGTCAGTGGCGACACATTAGCAACCCGTAAGCCAGATCCGGGGCAACTCCTGTTCGCCTGTGCGATGGCCAATCTGAAACCCGAACGAACAGTTTATGTTGGTGACGCGGCGCGCGACATTGAAGCGGGGCGCGCGGCTGGTATGGCAACCATTGCAGTGGAGTACGGCTACATTACCGCTGACGACGATCCAGCCACGTGGGATGCCGACTTGATCGTAGCGGACCCCCAAGAACTTGCCCAAACCGTGCTCAAAGCGGTTAATCTGGTGGTCTGATGACCTCCTTGTCAATTGATCCGCTGTTTCTTCAGGTCGGTGTCCCGGCACTTACCGTCGGCCTGATCCTGGGCGCCTTGCTCACCTGGTTGCTGCTGCGCCGCCGCCAGAATCAGTCAAACCAGCGCATTGAGCAACTGGGAGCGCAGGTCAAGCATCAGGACGCATTACAGCACGAGCGGGAAATAGCGTTTGAGGCCGCCACTGCTCGCCTCGCACAGTCATTCGCACAGATGAGCAACCAGTCTTTACAGGCCAACAGCGAGAGTTTCCTGCGGCTCGCCGAACAAAACCTGGGGACACAGCAGGAAAAGGCCAAACGCGACCTCAGTGAACGCGAGAAAGCCGTGGAGGAACTCGTCAAACCCATTCGCGATGCACTGCAGGCATCGCAAAAGCAAATCGCCGATCTCGAAAAATCTCGTAGTGAAGCGTATGGCGGTATCAAGTCTCAACTCGAGGCCATGCAGATAAGCCAGCGTTCATTGACCCAGGAAACTCAAAACCTCGTCAAGGCATTGCGGCGTCCTGAAGTTCGCGGCCGCTGGGGCGAAATTACCCTGCGTCGGTTGGTTGAACTGGCCGGAATGGTTGAACACTGCGACTTTCAGGAACAGGTACACAGTGTCAGCGAAGAGCAGATCATTCGCCCCGATTTGATTGTCAGCATGCCCGATCAACGTGTACTGGTTGTCGACGTCAAGACACCGTTGGACGCGTATCTCACGGCGATTGAAGCGGAAGATGAGGCGCAGCGAAAACTCTGCATGCAACGACATGCGCGAAATATCAGGGAACATATTCGACTCCTGGCGAGCAAAGCCTACTGGGCCCAGTTTGCAGACAGTCCGGAGTTCGTCATCCTGTTTATACCCGGCGACCAGTTCCTGAGCGCGGCCCTGGAGGAAGATCCTGATTTGATAGAGTACTCGCTGTCTCGCCAGATCATCCTGGCGACACCGACCAGCTTTGTCGCCTTGCTCAAGGCGGTTGCCTATGGATGGCGGCAACACTCGTTGGCCGACAATGCACAGGAAATCCGGAAACTGGCCGAAGACCTGTACGACCGTCTCGCCACTTTTGTGGCACACATGAACAAAGTCGGCCGGCAACTCGCAAGCAGTGTTGAGAGCTACAACCGGGCCGTAGGATCACTGGAACGCAAGGTTTTGCCCGGCGCAAGAAAGTTCGTGGAACTTGGTGTTCAACCCAGGAAGAAAATCGAGAAAACCGAGACGCTCGACCCGATCCCGCGAACCATGATCGAAGTCAACGCCGACGGGGACGAAAACGGTGATCCCGCCGACGATGACGGTTTGGCGAAAAAAACACTGCAGTAACGTGAAATTTGACGTCGCGCCAGGCACCGAGGGCGCAACCGGCGGGGAACAGCAAATTGAACCAGGATCATCGCGACTACGGGTATCCGCAGGACTTGTTAGGTGACCGCATTATTCTGATAACCGGCGCCAGCGACGGCATCGGCAAAGCGCTGGCAATCCGCTGCGCAGAACTCGGAGCACAAGTCATCGTGCATGGCCGCGACCCCGGCAAGCTTGAAGCGGTCTATGACGTCATTGCAGCCATGAATGACACGCCTCGCCCCGCAATCGCAGTGCTGGACCTGGCCACCGCCGCCAGCGACGCTTACGTGTCACTCGCTGATAATCTGCAGCAGGAGTTCGGCCATCTCGACGGTCTGGTTCACAACGCCAGCATCGTCGGCGACCGCTTCTCAATCGAACAGTACGACGCAGTGCAATGGCAGCGCGTCATGCACGTCAATCTGACTGCCGCGTTCGCCATGACACAGGTTTGCCTGCCGATGCTGAGAAGATCCGGGGACGCTTCCATGATATTTACCAGCAGCGGCGTTGGCAGAACAGGTCGTGCTTATTGGGGTGCGTACGCTGCATCGAAGTTCGCTACCGAAGGCCTGTCGCAAGTCCTCGCTGACGAACACCGCCATACGAATTTGCGCGTGAATTGCATCAATCCGGGTGCGACCCGCACCAAGATGCGGCGCGCGGCATTCCCTGCGGAAGACCGTGATGCCTTGAAGCGTCCCGAAGAAATCCTGGCGGCCTACCTCTACTTGCTGGGACCCGACAGCCGTGGCGTAACCGGCCAGAGCCTGGACGCTCAGTGAGCTTTAACTTTAAGAATATTCTGTAACTTACCGTTTTTTATGTCGTTGTTTGACATTCAGGATTGGGCGCCGTAAGTCAGTCGGTGGTTTCAGGCCGGCCACTGTGTAGAGCGATCGAACCTGTGCCGGCGGCAACGCCTCGTATCGGCCCCGCCGTAGTTTCCTCGGCAGCTCGAGAGGCCCGTAGCTAATACGAATCAATCGACTTACATCAAAGCCCAGTGCATTCCACAGGCGCCGAACCTCACGGTTTCGGCCTTCTTTGAGCGATACATTGAACCAACGGTTGGCAGCGTCACCACCGCTGGGTTCGATTGAATCAAAATGTGCGGGCCCGTCGTCCAGTTCGACGCCGTGTTTCAGGGACGCCAGGTCCCGTGCTGTAGGGTTACCGTGAACCCGAACAGCGTAGCGTCGAACAATGCCCGCAGAAGGGTGCATCAGGGCATTCGCCAAGGCCCCATCGGTCGTAAAAATCAGCAGCCCGGTCGTTAACATGTCCAGACGGCCTACGCTCACCCACCGGGCGCCCCGCAGCCGCGGCAGCGCGTCAAATACGACCTTGCGGCCTTCCGGGTCCGACCGTGTGGTGACCTCATCGCCAGGTTTGTTGTAGATAATGTGCTGGTGAGCCTGCTGTGTCTGATTGACGCTCAGTTTGCGACCGTCGCGGGCAAACTGTTCGTCACCGCTTACCGTCTCTCCGAGCGTAGCGACTCGACCATCGATCGTCAGTCGACCCTCGCGTATCCACGTCTCGATTTCCCGACGGGAGCCATGTCCAGCGGCAGCGAGCACTTTTTGGACGCGCTCCGCCATATCCGACAACGCTAGACTCCACTCACGGAGGCATCCTGGTCATCGTCTTCGTCTTCGTCATCTGGATCAACAGATGCCAAACGCGTCGATTCAGTCGGATCCGGCCAGTCGGAGACCAGCAGTTCGTCAGCGTCTGAATCCAGAACAATATCCGCGACATCACCAATCGTCGTTGGCTCCGCAATCTCTTGCTCCGGTGCATTATCATCTGCCGCCCAGGGTCGTTCAGATTCGTCATCGAGATCGTCGTCCACGATCTCCGGGTAAAGGACCGGCAGGTCTGGCATTTCGACACCCTCATCTTCTTCGACTACCGGAAGATTCAGTTGCACTCGCAGGCTCTCCCAATCCGACAGATCAGCCAACGGTGGAAGGTCGTCCAGTTTCTTCAAGCCGAAGTAATCCAGAAATGACTTGGTTGTGCCAAACATGGCCGGTCGCCCCGGGACATCACGATGGCCGACCACGTGGACCCACTCTCGCTCCAGGAGCGACCTCACGATATTGCTACTGACAGACACACCGCGAACCTCTTCAATATCTCCACGCGTTATCGGCTGCCGGTACGCGATTAAAGCAAGCGTCTCAAATAATGCGCGCGAGTAACGTGGCGGTCGGTCCTCCCATAACTTTTGCAGCTGACTAGCCATTGACGCTTTGACTTGAATGCGAAATCCGGAAGCGACCTCACCTATCGTGATGCCACGCACCTCATACTCATCATTGAGCTCCGCTATGGCCGCACGAATTTCGGCCTTGTCCGGTGTCATGCGGCCATCAAACAGCTTCTGCAACTGATCTATGTGCAGAGGTCGGCCTGCTGCCAGCAAGGCGGTCTCAATAAAATATTTGATTTCTGTCTCGTCCATTAGTGATGTATCTCTCCAGTACTCCGCTAAAGTGGTATTGACAGGTTCAGAATTCGTCTTCGTCAGCCACTAGATGCACAGATGAAGCAACACGAACATGCAAGGGCGCGAAATCCTCGGATTGCACAACTTCAATAGTCGATTCACGAAGTAATTCGAGAACCGCGATAAATGTCACAGCAATGCCCATGCGCCCTTCCTCCGGATCAAACAGATCCGCAAACTGTGTGAACCCTTTCGAATCGATACGCGCAAGAATTTCGGTCATTCGCTGCCGTACTGACAGCGGTTCGCGCTGAAAGCGCAAATTCGAATACATCTCCGCACGTTTCAATACATCGTGAAACGCGATGAGCAACTCTTTCAACGTCACGTCTGGCACCTGCGTGACGACTTTGCGTTCCGGCGCCTCGGCATTGACAACGAACGTGTCCCTTTCCAGCCTCGGCAAATCGCTTAGATCCTGCGCGGCTTTTTTGAATCGTTCGTACTCCTGCAGTCGGCGCACAAGTTCTGCGCGTGGATCTTCTTCCTCTTCTTCCTCTGACTGTGCTCGCGGCAACAACATGCGCGACTTGATCTCAGCGAGCATTGCAGCCATCAGCAGGTATTCACCGGCCAACTCGAGCTGCAACTCTTGCATCACCTCTATGTACTCAACATATTGCTTGGTGATTTCGGCAACCGGAATATCAAGCACGTCGATGTTCTGCCTCTGTATCAGGTACAGGAGCAGGTCGAGTGGACCCTCAAATGCCTCCAGGAACACCTTCAATGCGTACGGTGGAATGTACAAATCCTGCGGCAGTGTCGTCAGCGGTTCTCCAGCAACGACCGCAAAGGGCATTTCACCCTGTGCCGGACTCTGCTTTTCATCCTGGGGGGGCTTTGGCAGGTCTTTTGCAGTCAGGACTGTGAGTTCAGGTTTCATTGTGCATCCAGGGAGAATTCGCGCATTCTAGCGCAAAACCCCGGTGAAGCAGCATTCTGATTGTGACGTCGGATATCAGAAACTGTGGCAGTCATGTAAGGAAACTGATGTCTCCACGGCCAACACGAAGTACCTCCACCGTACCACCTGACAAATCGATGACACTTGTCGGTTCAATGCCGGTCGGTCCGGCGTCGATAATGGCTTCGATCCGGGAACCGATTCTGTCCTCAATTTCAATCGGATCAGTTAATGGCATATCGTCGCCCGGGAGCAGTAATGTCGAACTCATGATCGGCGCGCCAAGGCTCTCAAGCATCGCGTGAACCAGAATGTGATCAGGTACCCGTAAACCGATCGTCCGTCGCTTCGGATTCTGCAGGCGCTTTGGTACCTCCCGAGTTGCCTCCAGAATGAACGTATACGGTCCTGGCGTCATGGATTTCAGCAGCCGGTAGGCCCAATTATCCACCCGCGCGTAGGTGCCAATCTCGGACAGGTCACTGCAAACCAGAGTGAAATTGTGATTCTTGTCCGTCCGCCGAATTCGATGAATCCGGTCTATCGCGCGTTTGTCTCCAATATGACAACCAAACGCGTAGCTGGAGTCCGTCGGATAAGCGATAAGACCTCCGCTGCGAATAATTTGAACAATTAGCTCGACAAGACGCGGCTGTGGGTTGGTTGCGTGGATTTCAATGAATTTGGCCACGCGCGGATTGTAGGGCAGCATTGGCGCCAAATGATAGCCTAATCTGCCGTTGGCACAGATGCGCCGGATTAGGCTATCATTCGCCACCAAATTTGTGGCCGCGAACTTCATTTACGATGCAACTTCTTCTCGAATTTCTCCCGTTAATATCGTTTCTTGTCGCTTACCTCTACGCCGACATTTACGTAGCGCTTATCGTGCTGATGATTACGATGCCGATCGGGTTGGCGATCAAGTATGTCAGAACAAGGTCGATCGACAAGATCTACATGTGGTCAACGATTCTCCTGTTTGTACTCGGAAGTGCCACCCTGTATTTTCGCAACCCGTACTTTCTCTACTGGAAACCAACAGTGCTGTACTGCGCCCTGGCGCTGGTATTTCTTGTAAATCGCTGGGCCGCTAAAGAGCCACTGGTAAAGAAATTGTTCGGGCTTACCGGCGAACTCTCACTTGAGCGAATTTCAGATGATCAATGGCAGAAACTCAATATCGTATGGGTCGCATTTTGGGTGTTCGCAGGCGCATTGAATGTCGTGGTTTTTTCCTACTTCAGCGAGTCCACTTGGGTGAAGTTCAAAGTCTTCGGCATGATGGGAATTCAGATCCTGTTCCTGGGTTCACAGTTATTCTGGATCGCCAGGAAACTGGGCGATGATGGGACAGTGGGAGATAACAGAGATGGGTAAAAATGTTCGACGCCTTCATCAGGCAACATATAGATGAGAGTCTTGTACCCGGAATGATGATTGATTATTCATCGCCCAGCGTTTTCAAACGCGTGCTGCCGTGACGAAGAAACGCACTGATAACATTTGCCGGCTTCTGACGTCAGCCTTTTCGCCCACGGAACTATCGGTCAAGGACCAGAGTCACTTACACGCAGGTCATACAGGCGCCAAAGACGGCAAAGGGCATTTTGACGTCACTATTATCTCTGACGCTTTCGAAGGATGCAGCCGACTTGAGCGCCATCGAATGGTCTATGATGCCCTCGGCGGTCTCATGGAGAGCGACATTCACGCGTTGCGAATCAACGCTTTTTCACCGCCAGAACGATGACCACACACCTGGCACAACGATTAATCTAACCGAGGACCCCTACATGTATTTGAAAAATAGTTCCAAGTCGTTTGGAACGCACATGGCTGCCGCTACTGTCGGTGGTCTTGCCATCCTGTTAGCAACTATAGCCTCAGCTGAGACACTCGCCACCGTTAATGGCGCGGACATCGATGATTCTGTTTTCAAAGTGTATCTGGAAAGTCGCTTACAAAAATCAGTGGCCGAAGCCACAACCGAAGAACGTGACTTGGTGCTTAGCGAGCTAACTGATATTTACCTGCTTACTACTCAGGCACGTGCAAAAGAGCTGGAAAAGGACGTTCTTCTTCAGGCTCAGGTCGAATTGCAGTATCGAGGGATCGTCGCTCAGGCGGTGGCAGCTGACTTCCTGCAGAGTAATCAGGCGACAGATGAAGATATCTTCGCCATGTATACGACGCAGATTGAAACGATGTCAGAGCTCCAATTTCGCGCGCGACATATTCTCGTCGAATCGCAAGGCGAAGCAGCTAACCTTATTGAGCAACTTGATGACGGTGCAGATTTCGAGGAACTGGCGAAGGCAAGTTCAACTGGCCCTTCTGGCCCAGCCGGCGGTGATTTAGGTTGGTTTTCTCCTAATCAGATGGTGGCACCATTTTCCGACGCAGTCGCTGGCCTGGAAGATGGCGCTTATTCGAAAGCACCAGTCCAGACGAAATTTGGATGGCATGTGATCAAACGTGAGGAATCACGCGAGAACGAACCGCCAACTCTTGAAAGCATACGTGATGCCGTCAAGCAGAGTATTGAACAAAACAAATTTCAGGAATACCTGGAACAACTGCGCGCAATTGAGGCGAGCGCTGGTTGACTTAACGTAATCCAAGAAAGATATCCTTATTTGGGCGCCGAATGGCGCCCTTTTCATTTTCTGTCATTTGTTTTGTGATCGTAATCACGCTCGTGCTGAGATAAGCCATCTATTATTGCATCGGGGTCGTCCCTAATCGCTCGGGGGCGGCTTCTCCAACCCTCGCATCTCCTTATGGATGATACGAGAGCTAAGTCGGCAAGGACGCCGACTTTTTTATGCCCGATAAAAACGCATCCAACGCTCGTGACAAAAACAAAAGAAAGGCCGCATGCGCGGCCTTTCTCTCTTGATTACTGCTAGAAACAGACGTCCTTGTCTAACTCCGATAAGCGTTGTCGAAGAACCTAGTTTCCAAGAATCAAATTGGTCTTATCGAAGATTCGATCTGACAACATCACTCCACC
>Ga0255052_10003044_pt1 | contig 11813 bp, 8 predicted proteins | sample JV7_2_21_MG_FD_188632 | JGI IMG/M metagenome (GOLD analysis project Ga0255052, IMG submission 188632) | Seawater microbial communities from Jervis Inlet, British Columbia, Canada - JV7_2_21 | ecosystem: Environmental > Aquatic > Marine > Inlet | place: Canada: British Columbia | collected... | reverse complement strand
GTCGTCGAGTGCCAGGATGAACGGTCACAACACAAGAACAAGGCCCGCGCCATGTCATTGCTGCAGGCGCGATTGCTCGATGCCAAGCAAACCGAACAGGCCACGGAACAGGCACAGCAACGCAAACTCCTGGTGGGTTCCGGCGATCGCTCAGAACGCATTCGCACCTACAACTTTCCACAAGGCCGCGTAACCGATCACCGCGTCAACCTGACGCTGTACAAACTCGATGAAATCCTCGAGGGCAACCTCGACCAGGTAGTGCAGCCGCTGATCAACGAGTACCGGGCAGACCAGTTGGCCGCCCTGAACGACTAATCCATGGTCGCGCTGCAAGCAGCGCTCCTACTGCAGCCCTCCTACAGCAGCCCTCCTACATTTGGCGGCGCAGGTAGTTGAGTACGTCGGAGCGGGTTATCAGGCCGAGGAACTGCTCGTCATCCATGATCGCTGCGTACGGCTGTACCTGCAGCATTGAAACCAGGTTATTCACGCTCGCGTCCTTCTCCAGCCTGATGAATGCGGTCTGCATCGCTTCCGCGACTGGCGCATTCATAAGTTCCGGATGCCCGTACACGTGCTGGATAATTGTCTCCTCCGTCACGACGCCGACCAGCTTGCCCTCTTCCATCACGGGCAATTGAGAGAAACCGGCGTTGCGCAGGCGATTGTGTGCCGTCGTCAACACATCGCCCGGGCCAACCGTGATCGTCGCGCGTTCATCGTGCGGCCTGCCAATGAGGTCAGTCAGGTCCCCGTGCTGCTCGCGCGTGATGAAGCCCTGGTCTTCCAGCCAGAAATCATTGTAGAGCTTGGACAGGTACTTGTTGCCTGTGTCGCAGGCAAAGGTCACAACACGCTTCGCCTCGGTTTGCTCACGACAGTATTTCAGGGCCGCCGCGAGCAATGTGCCCGACGACGAGCCGGCAAGCACGCCTTCCTTTTTCAAGAGATTGCGCGCCGCCGCAAATGATTCGGCATCGCTGATCGCATACGCCTTCGTGACCTTCGAGAAGTTGGCGATATCGGGTATGAAGTCCTCGCCAATACCTTCCACGAGCCAGCTACTGCTCTTGTCGCTGAGCGTGCCCTCATTGATGTACTCGGCGAGAATCGAGCCGACGGGGTCCGCCAGTATGATCTCGACATCCGGCGCATGCTCTTCGAGGTACTCACAAAACCCTGACACCGTGCCGCTGGAGCCGACGCCCATGACAATAGCGTCGACATTGCCATTCAGCTGCTCGAGGATTTCAGGTGCTGTCGTCGTCCGATGCGCCATTGGATTGTCAGGATTGCCGAACTGGTTAATGAAGTAGAGTCCTTTCTCCTCGGCAATACTGCGGCCGAGGTCCTGGTAGTACTCGGGGTGGCCCTTGGCAACATCGGAGCGCGTTAACACGACCTCGGCGCCCATTGCCCGCAGGTTAAAGATCTTCTCCTGGCTCATCTTGTCGGGCAGCACGAGGATCAGGTGGTAGCCCTTTTGCGCTGCGACCAGCGCAAGGCCCAGGCCTGTATTGCCGGCCGTTGCCTCGACAATCGTGTCGCCAGGCTTGATGTCGCCGCGCTTCTCGGCCTCCTCGATCATCGAGATACCGATGCGGTCTTTGACCGACCCTCCGGGGTTGGCCAGCTCGAGTTTCAGGAACAACTCGCAAGGGCCTGTGTCGATGTTGTTTATCTGCAGCATCGGCGTCTTGCCGACCATATCCAGAACGCTGGAATAGACTTGCATGGCGTATAGTCCCGATTGGATCTGCCCGCGAGTTTACGTGAACTTTGACGATGAGTGACCCCGTTTCGATCGAAAAAGCACTGAATGCGGCAACGGAAAAATTGCGAAGCGTCAGCGAGGCCGCTCGCCTCGAGGCCGAACTCCTGCTCGCGCGCGCGATCGACATGCCGCGCAGCTTCCTGTTCGCACATCCCGAAGACGAACTGGATGACGACGCGCTGCGGCGCCTCGATGAGACGCTCGCTCGCCGGCTTGCCGGCGAACCGATGGCCTACATCACAGGAAATAAGGAATTCTGGTCGATGGAGCTTGCGGTCAGCCCGGCCACGCTCGTGCCACGCCCTGAGACCGAATTGCTCGTCGACATTGCCCTGCGCGATATCCCGCGCAAGGCCGAGTGGCAAATTCTGGACCTGGGTACGGGAAGTGGTGCGATCGCGCTCGCTATCGCACGCGAACGCGCTTTGTGTAGCATCACGGCCGTTGATATCAGCGCGGAGGCGCTGGCCGTCGCTCGCGAAAATGCCAATCGCAACACGATCGGCAACGTCGAATTTGTCGAGGGCGACTGGACAGAGCCGGTCGCGGACCGCAAGTTTCGCGTAGTCGTGTCAAATCCCCCCTACGTATGCGCCGGCGATGAAGCGCTGGAATCATTACGAGCAGAACCATTGTCAGCCCTCGCCGCGGGAGAAGACGGACTTGACGCCATCACGGTCCTGGCACGAGACTGCCCGTCCATCCTCGAAGCGGATGGCAGCCTGGTGCTCGAACATGGCGCCGGGCAAAAGGAAAAAGTTGCTGAACTATTGATGTCGTATGGCTGGGGTAACATCCGGTGCTACGATGACCATTCTGGACTCCCACGCGTTACGAGCGCTCACCAAAACGAGATAACATGATTACCATCAAGACGAACCACGGCGACATCAGCGTCGAACTTTTTGAAGAGAAAGCCCCGATCAGCTGCGAGAACTTTCGCCAGTACGTAACCGACGGGCATTTCCACGGCACGATTTTCCATCGCGTTATCCCGAACTTCATGATCCAGGGCGGTGGCATGGACGAGAACATGTCCAGCAAAGCGACGCGGGATCCGATCAAGAACGAAGCCGACAACGGCGAGTCGAACGCGCGTGGCACACTCGCGATGGCCCGCACCGGTGTCGTCGACAGCGCAACGTCGCAGTTCTTTGTTAACCTGAACAACAACGACTTCCTCAATCACAGCACACGGGATTTTGGCTACGCTGTCTTCGGCCGAGTAAGCGACGGCATGGATGTCGTAGATGCAATTGCGGCTGTCCAGACGAGCAATAGCGGTGGGCACCAGGACGTGCCCGTTGAAACCGTGACCATCCTGGAAGTCACATTCAGCGACTAGGGCGATGCCCGACAACGAATCAACACTATCCCGTCACGCCCGCCACCTTGCGCTCGCGCAGGTGGGCGCGGCAGGCCAGAAACGTATCAGCAACGCCACAGCGTTGCTGATCGGTGTCGGTGGCATCGGATGCCCGGCAGCCAGCTATCTCGCTGCAAGCGGTGTCGGGCACCTCGTGCTATGTGATTTCGATACGGTCGACGCGACCAATCTCGGCCGGCAGATCCTGTATGGCCCGGATGACATCGGCAAACCAAAAGCCGAGGTCGCCGCCGCCCGCCTCGCAACGATCAATCCCGATATCGAAATCACCGCGGTCGACAGGCGACTTGATGACCAAGCGTTAGCGGCGTATGTCTGCAAGGCCAACGTTGTCCTCGACGGCTCGGACAATTTCGCAACACGCTTCCAGGTTAACGATGCCTGCGTGGAATCTGAAACCTGCCTGATATCAGGGGCGGCGATCCGGCTCGAAGGACAGGTCACCGAGTTCGGGCCCGACTACTCAACGTCACCGTGTTATCGCTGCTTATATAAGGAAGCCGACGAATCGCTGGAAAATTGCGCGGGCAATGGCGTACTGGGCCCGGTGCCGGGCGCGATTGGTGCTCTCATGGCCATCGAGGCTTTGAAGTTCCTGGCCGGCATGGAATCGCCGCGTGGTGTGTTGCGGCTGTTTGATGCGACGAGCGGTGAGTTTCGTGCCGTCGTGGTGAAAAAGCGCGACGATTGCCCTGCGTGTGGGTGATCGCCTGTCGCGCTGCAAGCAGCGCTCCTACAATTTGATTTCGAGGACGATCGGGCCGGTTAGATCTTCGGGCAGGTTGTTGTCTTCATCGAAGCGATTCCAGTGACTGTTGGCCACAAAATAAAATTCATCGCCCACAACCGTGCCGAGCGTCGGCTCGTCAAACTCGGGAAGATTCATGGCAAGTATCTCGGCTGATTCGATGGCTGTGCCATCGTCAGACAATGACATCGCCACAACCCGGTGCGGCTGAATCCCGTTCTGGATTGCAATCAGCCGATTGCCGTGGCGATACAATCCATCGATGCCATAGTCACTTGTCGCATCAGGCACCGTGACTTTTTCCACGCCAGCATCGGCCAGCCGAACCCGATAGAGCCCACCAATGTAGTCGGCGACGTAGAGATAGTCACCGGCGACATCGAGAGCCAGCCCCTGCGGCGAACCGAACACACCTTTCGGAACGAGGGTCGAGTATTCACCGTCGGTAATCGAGTAGCGATACACAGGTCCATCGATACTGTCGGTCGTATAGATGGACTCGTCATCGGCAATTACCAGGTCGCCGAGAACCTGGTCGCCTTCAACAACCGGCAAGCGGGCGCGCTCGCTGATTTCGAGTGTCTCCAGATCGAGGCGGAAAAGTCCTGCCATGTATGCCGAGCGATCGCTGATGCCGACGTATTGCGGAACACGGGAACTTGCGAACCACAGTCCGTCCCGACCGTCGAAGCGCATGCCGAACACACTCCAGTGGCCGGCAGGCCCGATCACCAGCTCGTCGGAGCCGAGGGCTTCGACTAATAGCTGGCCATGCCGGATGCTGCCGAGTATGACGCCGCCGCCTTCAGCGACCGCGATGCCTTCAGGAATGAAGTCAGGCCGATCAAACTGCACCGCCACATCGGCCTCGCCGATGCGCTGGTTAATAGCGGCGATATTTGCCAGGTAACTATCCCAGACCGGATGTTCTTTGAGTTCAGCGAACGCCTCGATGTTCTCGACGCCGTAATCGATTTGCTTTTCGATCAGCCGGCCAAGTGTTTCCATCGCTGCATCCGCGTCGCTGTCCAGCGCTTCAGCAAAGGCCTTGTTGAAGAGTGCGCCTGGGTATTCGGGCCGCGCATTGAGCGAAGCCTGGGCGGCAACCCGCATCGCGGAAAAGTCTTCAGCCTGGTAGGCCGAGACGAGATCGGCGCGGGCGTCGGCGTAGTCGTCAGCCCAAACTGTAGGAGCGGCGCTGGCCGCTGCGACAGTCGCGCTGGCAAGCAGCGCTCCTACAAAATGTGAATTACGCTGCGTCAGCTGCATTTCGGTCGTATCCAAGATTTGGCGCGAGCCACTTCTCGGCTTCGACCACACTGATGCCTTTTCGTTCTGCGAAGGACTCGACCTGGTCCCTGTCGACTTTGCCGACGGAAAAATATCGTGCCTCCGGATGGGCGAAATAGAATCCACTGACCGCAGCGGTCGGGAACATCGCGTACGAATCTGTCAGGCGGAGATCAATACTCGATTCGACGTCCAGCAGCGTCCATAGCTTGCCTTTCTCGGTGTGATCCGGGCACGCCGGGTAACCAGGCGCAGGGCGGATGCCATTGTATTTCTCGCTTACGAGCTCGTCATTCGACAATTGCTCGTCGGCCGCGTAGCCCCAGAACTCGCGACGTACACGCTCGTGGAGGTATTCGGCTGAAGCCTCTGCCAGCCTGTCGGCCAGCGCTTTGAGAATGATCGCGTTGTAATCATCGTGCTGCTTCTCAAATCGATCGACGTGCTCATCGATGCCGATGCCGGCCGTAACGGCAAAAGCGCCAACGTAGTCGTCCAAACCGGATGCAACAGGGGCCACGTAGTCAGCCAGGCAATTCTGCCGCTGCCCGGCGGGCTTGGAGCGCTGTTGACGCAGGTGACACAGGCGCATCTTCTGCGCAGCGCGCGACGCATCGCTGTAGACGAGCAGGTCATCGTCTTCGCTGTGCGCCGGGAAGAAGCCGAACACCGCCCTCGCCTGCAACCATTTCTCCTTGATGACCTGATCGAGCAGTGTGCTTGCATCCGAAAACAGGCTGCTGGCTGCTTCGCCGACTTTGGCGTCGCTCAGTATCCCCGGGAACTTGCCGTGAAATTCCCATGCGTTGAAGAACGGCATCCAGTCGATGTAATTGCGCAGTACGTCAAGGCTAATGTCTTCGATGACGCGAGTTCCGGTGAATGAAGGCACTGGCGGCTTGTAGTTGTCCCAGTTGCATTGATGCCGTCGCTCGCGCGCCTCACGAATCGACAATTGCGGCGCAAGCCGCGACTTTTTCGCATGCCTTTCGCGGCGGCGTGCATTGTCGTCACGTGTCTTCTCGACAAGTACCTTGCGCGTATCCGGCTCCGTCAATGCCTGGGCAACACCAACAGATCGCGACGCATCCTTGACGTAGATGACCGGACCTTCGTAGTTGGGTTCGATCTTGACCGCCGTGTGTGCCGGAGATGTTGTCGCACCACCGATCAACAGCGGCAATTCGAAATCGAGGCGTTGCATTTCACTCGCGACATGAACCATCTCGTCGAGCGATGGCGTGATGAGACCTGACAGGCCAACAATGTTCGCATTCTCCCTTCTTGCAGCTTCGAGAATCTTCTCGCACGACACCATGACACCCAGGTCGATGACTTCGAAGTTATTGCATTGCAGGACGACACCCACGATGTTCTTGCCAATGTCATGCACGTCACCTTTGACTGTCGCAAGCACGATCTTGCCGTTCGTGCTGATCTCGCCGCCTTTCTCTTCTTCGATGTACGGCACAAGATGGCCAACCGCCTTTTTCATGACGCGTGCAGATTTCACAACCTGTGGAAGGAACATCTTGCCTGCACCAAACAGGTCGCCAACGACATTCATGCCTGCCATCAACGGACCTTCGATAACGCTGAGAGGCCGCTCGGCAAGCAGGCGCGCTTCCTCAGTGTCATCCACGACGTACTGATCGAGCCCATTTACAAGTGCGTATTCGAGTCGTTTGTCGACGTCCAGTTCACGCCACGACAAGTCCTGCACTTTTGCCTTGGTGCCTGATGCCTGACCCTTGTAGCCCTCGGCCACATCCAGCAATCGGTCCGTTGCGTCCTCGCGCCGCGCCAGCACGACGTCTTCGACGGCATCCCGGAGCGTTTTGGGCAAGTCCTCGTAAATTGCGAGTTGCCCGGCATTGACGATGCCCATATCCATGCCATTGCGGATGGCGTGGTAGAGAAATACTGAATGAATTGCTTCGCGCACGGCGTTGTTGCCGCGGAACGAGAACGAAACGTTGCTCACGCCGCCACTGACCAATGAACCGGGTAATGCTCCCTTAATGAGCTTTGTCGCTGCAATGAAGTCGATGCCGTAGCGAGCGTGCTCTTCGATACCCGTTGCTATCGCGAAGATGTTCGGATCGAAAATAATGTCGGCCGCATCAAAGCCAACAACGTTAGTCAGAATTTCGAATGAGCGTCGGCATATCTCGACTTTGCGGTCGACCGTATCGGCCTGCCCTTTTTCATCGAATGCCATGACGATGACGGCAGCGCCATACGCACGAACGAGTTGCGCCTGTTCGATGAACTGATCTTCGCCTTCCTTGAGGCTGATCGAATTGACGACGGCCCTGCCCTGCACGCACTGCAGTCCAGCCTCGATGACGGACCATTTCGAAGAGTCGATCATGATCGGCACGCGCGCGACATCGGGTTCGGTCGCGATCAGGTCCAGCAACGTGACCATCGCCTTTTCCGAGTCGAGCATGCCCTCGTCCATGTTGACGTCGATAATCTGCGCACCATCGTCAACCTGGGTTCGCGCGACCTGCACGGCAGCAGAGTAATCGTCCGCTTCGATCAGGCGTCGGAATACGGCAGAACCCGTCACGTTGCAGCGTTCGCCGACGTTAACGAACAAATCGTCCGGACCAATATTGAGCGGCTCGAGGCCGGACAGGCGGCAGCGCACGGGAACCTCGGGAACGGTTCTGGGAGCGACGCCGTCGACTACCTCTCTCAACGCGCGAATATGGCCAGGCCCTGTGCCACAACACCCGCCCGTCATGTTGATGAGTTCGCTATTCGCAAACTCCTCGATGATCCCGGCCATTTGCTCGGGCGTTTCGTCGTACTCGCCAAACTCATTCGGCAATCCGGCGTTCGGGTGCGCGCATACGCGTGTGTCCGCGACACGTGCCAGCTCCGCGACGTAAGGTCGCAAGTCGGCCGCCCCGAGCGCACAGTTGAGACCAATCATGAACGGATCGGCGTGCCGCACGGAATTCCAGAAGGCCTCGACCGTTTGTCCTGACAACGTACGGCCCGATGCGTCGGTAATCGTGCCTGAGATCATCACGGGCAGGGTCACGCCTGTGATGGCGAAACTGCGCTTGATTGCGAAAATCGCCGCTTTCGCATTCAGGGTGTCGAAGATTGTCTCTACCATCAGGAAGTCAGCGCCGCCCTGGATCAGCGCCGTCGCCGCTTCCTCGTAGGTTTCGACAAGGCCCGCGAAGCGGATGTTGCGATAAGCCGGATCGTTGACGTCGGGAGAGATCGAGGCGGTGCGATTCGTGGGTCCAAGTACGCCGGCAACATAGCGCGGGCTGCCGGTGCGCTTCGCGTGGCCATCTGCACACTCGCGTGCGAGGCGAGCAGCCGCGAGGTTGAGCTCGGCCACAAGATCTTCCATGCCGTAGTCGGCCATCGACGGCGCATTGGAATTAAATGTGTTGGTTTCGATGATGTCAGCGCCGGCGTCAAGAAACGCCGTGTGAATTTCCCGGATCACCGCCGGCCGCGTCAACGTCAGCAGATCGTTGTTGCCCTTGAGATCTCGCGACCAGTCGCTGAAGCGTTCACCGCGATAGTCTTCCTCGGCCAGGCCATAGCCCTGGATCATCGTGCCCATAGCGCCATCGAGCAGCACGATGCGCTCGTCGAGGCTTTGCATCAATGATTCGATTCTTTCCTTGCGTTCCATCCAGGTTCCTTCAGGCCGCTGCCGCGGCAGGCCGCACGCCGAGCGCGTGGCAAATAGCCACCGTCAGCTCGGAGCGATTCAGTGTGTAGAAATGGAATTCATCGACGCCCTCAGACTGCAGCCTGCGTACCTGGTCGATAGCAACGCTCGCCGCAATCATCTGCCGTGTCTCTGCGTCGTCTTCGAGGCCCGAAAAGCGCTCACTGAGCCAGTCCGGAACTGTCGCGCCGCAGCTCTCGGCGAAGCGCTGCAGTTGCGGGAAGCGGGTAATCGGCAAGATGCCGGGCACGATGTGTGTGTCAATGCCGGCTGCACCGGCAAGATCACGAAAACGCAGGTAGACGTCTGCGTCGAAAAAGAACTGCGTGATGGCGCGCGATGCTCCGGCATCGATCTTGCGTTTGAGGTTCTCCAGATCGGCTATCGGGCTCGACGCTTCGGGATGGACTTCAGGGAAAGCCGCAACCGAGATATCGAAGTCAGCGACCTTTTTGAGACCTGCCACCAGGTCTGACGCGTAGGCGTAGCCATCCGGGTGCGGCGAGTAGCCTTTCGATTCATCCGGCGCGTCTCCCCGGAGCGCAACCAAGTGCCTAATTCCCATGTCCCAATAGTCGCGTGCAATATCGTCGATCTCTGCGCGGCTCGCGCCGATGCAAGTGAGGTGAGGCGCGGCGGTCAGGTCGGTTTCGGTAACGATACGTTCGACCGCCGCGTGCGTGCGCTCGCGTGTCGAGCCGTCAGCTCCATAGGTAACCGATACGAACCGCGGCGACAGTTCTTTCAGCCGCTGCACCGACTGCCACAGCGTGGCTTCCATTTGCTCCGAGTGCGGCGGGAAGAACTCGAACGAGACCCGAACGTTGTTGTTGGACATTGTCATCGACCTCAGGCCGCAGCCGATTCGCGATCCGCAGGCGATGCAACACCAAGAATCCAACGCGGTTCCTGCGCAGGAACGTGTCGCGGCGACGCGAGTCGCAAACCTGCGGCTCCACACCAGACAGCAATTTGTTTCGAAAATTGCGCGGTATCGCGGTCATCGGTTTTCGAGAGCAGCAGCATCCTGCCACCTGTCTTGAGAATGCGGCGCGCCTCGGCGATCGCAACCATCGGACGCTCGGCATCGCTGAGGACGTCGTCGAGGATGACCGTATCGAACTCGCCGTCGGCGAACGGCAAGTCGTACATATCACCGTGGCGCAAGCTGCAATTTTCGACACCTGCGAGCAGCAGCTCCGCCCGTGCCAGTTGCCGCGAGTCCGCGTCAATGTCGACGCCGACGGCGCGTTGGGCACGCGATCCGAGTAATTTCAGGACACGCCCTTGCCCGCTGCCGATATCAATCAGATCGCCGAGCGGCATCGTGACCGTCAGTTCGATCAGCGCACGGTGCAGTTTCCGCACAATGTCGTCATCCTTTTCGGGGACGGCAAGACCCTGTTCGGCTCTCTGCACACACAACTTGTCGAAATCGCGTTCATAGGCAGGCTCATCGGCCGGCAGCAGCGCGAACAACCGGCGCCGCTGAGCCGCCTGCTCGCTGCCGAGCGGCACGCGGTAGTAAACGAAGTGCCCGTCGCGGAATCGCTCGAGCAGGCCCGCATCGCAGAGCTGCTTGAGGTGCTGAGAAATTCGCGGCTGGCTCTGCCCCATGACCTGCGTTAATTCGGACACCGTGCATTCGCCACGAACACACAAGGCCAGAAGCCGCAACCGAACAGGATCGGCGAATGCCTTCAGGTGGACGATCAGTTGTTCTGTGCTGTTTTGCATAATATAAATATATAAATATTTCTTTATATTAATGAACAAATAGCATATCACAAGATGGTGCTAGCATTGTGATCCCTGTCACTCATGGGCTGCGGTCAAATGAAAACAATAACCAGGATCAATAGCGCAGGATCACTACTGGCAGCGACCCTTCTCGCGGGCTGCGGCGGTTCAGCCGATGATGACGACGCAGGCAAGAGCGGCAACGAGCTTGAAGCCCCGATCGCGCGCATCGAAATCGCACAGGACCAGTATCACGGCAAGACCGTCGACGATGCCTACCGTTGGCTGGAGGACTGGGACAGCGAGGACGTCAAAGCCTGGTCCGATGGACAAAACGCCTACGCGCGACACACGCTCGACCAACTGCCGGAGCGCGGTCAGATTCACTCCCGGATCAGTGAAATTCTGAGCTCCTCGGACAGCGTCGTTTACTTCAACGTGCGTTTGCTCGGCGACGGCTCGCTGCTCGCGATGAAGCGGGATCCCGAAAAACAGCATTCTGTCCTCGTAAGAATGGACAGTGACGCAGACCCGTCAGCAGAAATCGTGCTCGTCGACCCGAACGAACTCGACTCGTCGCACGGCACGGCAATCGACTGGTATGTGCCATCGCATGACGGCTCGCTGGTTGCTGTATCAATGTCGCAAGGTGGGTCGGAGTCCGGCGATATTCACGTTTTCGAAATCGCCTCCGGCCAGCAAGTCGGCGAAGTCGTGGCGCGAGTCCACGGCGGCACAGCGGGCGGCGCCCTGGCATGGTTTCCCGATGATTCCGGCTATTACTACACTCGCTACCAGCGCGCAGGCGAGCGCCCGGATGAGGAGTCGTCCTTCTACCAGCAGGTCTGGCAACACACATTGAGCACGACGGAAGACCAGGACGAATACGTGCTTGGGGAAGACTTCCCGCGCATTGCGGCCAGCCGCCTGATAGTCGACGCGAACAGTGGTCGGTTGCTTGTGTGGGTACAGGACGGCGACTCTTCACGTTTTGAACTACACCTGCGGCAAGCGGACGGCACCTGGAATCAGTTCAGTGAATTCGGCGATGGCGTCGTGCAGGCGATATTCGGACCCGATGACTCGCTTTTCGTCCTCGACCGCGCCAATTCGCCGCGCGGGAGAGTACTCCGGTTGGACGCCACGAATCCGACGTTAGGAG
>Ga0255052_10003042_pt1 | contig 11819 bp, 10 predicted proteins | sample JV7_2_21_MG_FD_188632 | JGI IMG/M metagenome (GOLD analysis project Ga0255052, IMG submission 188632) | Seawater microbial communities from Jervis Inlet, British Columbia, Canada - JV7_2_21 | ecosystem: Environmental > Aquatic > Marine > Inlet | place: Canada: British Columbia | collected... | reverse complement strand
GACGAGGGACTTAAACTGAAGCGCCCCGTTTCGCTGCACTGCCCAGATTATTCTGGGGAGGGCCTGGATGAAGGGCCGTGATGCAACAACGTGCTCAGTTCCGAGAATCCCTCATATCGAGGCAAATCATCCGCAACATCGAACCAGGACAATCGTTCCGGCTCGAAAGCATGCGAAGTTGGGACCATACGTTCTGGATCATCGAACGTACCGATATGGAGTTCGATTATCTGGCCCAGGTCGCCTCCGTCGCCCTCCCAGGTCAGGGGAGTCCCGCAGTTATCACAAAATGCACGAAAAGCGCCCGGGGAGGACTCGTATCCCTTTCGCTCAACCCCATTGAACCGCACCTGATCGACTCGGTACCCGGCCAGAGTAACCACCGCCGCACCATTGTGCTTGCGGCAACTTTTACAATGGCAGTGGTTGATCGCGAAGGGCTCGCCCGTGGTTTCGTAACGAACCGAACCACACATGCAGCCGCCGGTCATCTTTGTATCCATGGTCATTTCCCCCTTGCTTGTATTTATTGTTCAAAAGCCGAGGATATCATCCACGATGCATATGCGACGTCGCGAACGCTTGCTTTGGGTAGTTAGCAGCCTGTCGTTATCCTATCAGCTCAACGGCCGCTTCCCGGGCAATACTGTTGAAAAACTCTTTCAGCGACTAAAGGCCAGATCTTATTTGCGTTTTAAGCGCCTTTCCTTACTCTAGATATGAGGGGGCAGTCAGAAACACATGAAAACTTGCTCAAACGCCTCTTGGAAGCCCGGAAAGTCACTTTAGATCGCGCGTCTGGCACTAAAAAAACTCAATGGAGTTTTGTGGTTTCGGAGTATCGGAGTTTTTCAACAGTATTCGGGCGAGAGCCGTTATTAAGGCGAGAGTAATTTTGACAGTGTCTTTACGGTCGAGTCTGGGTTATCACACCTATCCATAAGTAGATGTACGAATTTGAATTCTTCCTCAAAGAGAAGATCATTACACTCTATTTGGAGCGGGCGGGGTTCGGCACAAGCCGACATCCTCTGCCCCCCGGAATGAGGCTGTCCGTTCCAATCCTCCCCCTTCCCATTCTGCTCGCCAGTGAATTGCTGATTTCTGCGCAAATAACCTGAATTTGCCAACCGAAATAGCCCCACGAGCACAGCATCCTCCGGCCATGTTCACCCGAATCTATATCGAGGCCCTGCTGGTGAATGAGGAACTGGCTGATCAGGTCTGGCAGGCTTGGGAGATTTGATGATTTGACGGCCTGTGTTGCGTGGTGGTCGGTGGCCGCGGAATGCCTGCAACGGGTGTAGAATAACTTTGAGGCAGCCGCGGCAATTGCCCTACGAGAGGGCACATGAGCACGGAGACCTATTTCAAATGACGAAGTGTAAACACGGAGTAGAGAGCGTACGAGATACGAGCGGGTCAGATATTGCCCTTGCGAGTCAAATGTCAACGTGTACCTGTTGTGGAAGCATGTTTCCATACATCGATGAGGACATGGACGCTCAATATGAAGAACTGGATCGGGTCTGGGAACCCAGAGATCGGTGTGAAAAATGTGGTGGCCACTATGTTAGGCGACACTTCGGGTCAGTCGAGTTCGGTTAACTAAGTTGCCATCGGAGAACATCTAATCCTAATCCCTTCGCACAGAGCTTAAAGAAAGGGGTCAGACTCCTCTTTTTGATTTATGGCGCGCCCGGAGAGGCTCGAACTCCCGACCACCTGGTTCGATTTATGTTCCTGAACTATAACTTGTTGTTATTAAACAAGGGCTGTAGGGGCGCCTTTTGCAAATAATGCACAACAACGCATAACCGAGCACCACCCAATCACGCAAAACTCCCGCTAGGACAGGCCCGCCTGTCGAAGTCCACTGATGAATCGCTCACGGTCCTCTGAGTTTTTGAATTGCGTAAGAAATCCATCGCGCAGCTGATAGCTTGGACTGAATTGCCTGATCTTCGCGACAGCGGCTGCAGCCTCACTTTGGTTCCCTGTAAGAGCGTGACTGGCCGCAAGATACAAGCCGGCAGGCACGAAATGGGGACTCAGACTGAAGCTGCGTTGAGTATCTTCAATCGCCTCACCGTAATTCGACATCATGAACATAGCCACGCCGTGCACAAAATCGTAAGTGAAATTCGGATTGAGCCGTCTGGCCTTTTCAATCAGGGGCAAACTCAACTCTGCATCGCCCGAGAAGATCATACTCATTGCGAGGCGCTCGAGCGCGAGCACATCGTCGGGGTCGAGATCGATCGCTAGCCTGCCCTCGGCAATTGCTTTGTCGTGTTCACCTTGCCAAAGGTAAGCCCAGCATAGTGCTGCATGTGCCATCGCAAGCTGGCTGTCAATGGCGACAGCCTTAAGAGCAAACTCAAGCCCCTTATCGATAGAGTCTTCCTTCGACTTGCTCCAGTCCTGGATCCAACGAAAAATATAATTGAGCGCCAGACGCGCGTACGCAGTGGCGTAGTCCGGATCCAGTTCGAGTGCGCTCTCAAAACAGTACCGGGCGCGCGCCGTGCCTTCCATCGTATTCGCCTGCGTCTCCTTCATACCGCGCAGCACATAGTCATATGCATCGATGACTTCCGTACCTCGACGCTCCAGTTTCTGCCGTTCGCCATCTGACAGCTGCAGACTGCAGGCGCTGACGATCTTTCGATTCACCTCATCCTGAATTTCGAAGATATTTTCGAGGTCGCGATCATAGCGTTGTGCCCATAGATGATGGCCGCTGGACCCTTCAATCAGCTGCGCAGTAATGCGCACCGTGTTTCCGATCTTCCTGACACTGCCTTCCAGTACGAGATTTGCACCGAGTTCCTCGCATACTTGTTGCGGGGTCACTGCAGCGCCCTTATAGGTGAACGTAGAATGCCTGGAAATGACCGCGATTCCCGGAAGCCTGGAAAGGTCCGTGATCAGATCCTCTGTGACACCATCTGCAAAATACTCCTGCTCCGGATCGGGACTCATGTTTACGAACGGCAAAACAGCGATCGTCGGATCGGTTAGCTTCGTTGTTCCAGCCACGTCGTCACGAGAAAAAACCTCATGGTCGAATTCCGCGTCCGCAGCCGACTTTGAGTCGTCACTCCCGGATTGCTGTCGAAAGGTCGTCGCATAGCTTCGTTTTGGCAACTCGATGCGGATCGAGTCATCGCGACCCAACTCAGCGTAATACTCCAGGAGCTTTGAACGGAGCCGCCCGGCCTCTACTCGGACGATTGCGTCAATTGATGGGTCAAAAGTCTCGTCACGATCGAAGACGTCTATTGCGATAGCGTATTGATTCAGACGATCTGCCCGCCCAACAAGAGTCTCGTCAACGACAAACTTCAGAAATCGACCCAGCCGCTCGGCATGAGTAAACAATGCGCTTTCGAGGACCGTGCTCAACTGGTCCCGGATCGCACTTTCCTGCTGCTCACTCCAACTGCTGATGTTTCCCGCCATAAAGATGTTTAAACGCTTGTAACTATCTGATTTTATTATGGTACCACGGCCAGCCAACCCAGGTTACTTACCGTTACCGACTTCTGTGAAGAGCACTCTCACTGGATTATGGCAGCCAGGGGATAGGGGCCGCACGGTCTATCCAAAGTTTATCTACCTAAGGAGAACGATCATGTCAAAACCCAAAGTTCTCGTGACCAGCGCAGCCGGGCGTACCGGCATACCAGCGACGCTGCAACTGCTCGATTACGGATTCCCTGTTCGAGCCTTCGTGCGGAGCTATGACCATCGTGCAAAGCGGCTTGAGGACGGTGGCGCTGAAATCTTCGTTGGCGATCTGTATTCAATCGCTGACATGCGTAAGGCCATGACCGGTGTACAGCGAGCCTATCATTGCTCGCCGACGCAAACGAATGGCCTGCACTTTGGAGCTGTTTTCGCGATCGCTGCGCGGGAAGCCAAGCTGGAGCATGTCGTCATGCTTACGCAGTGGACTGCAGAGGCAAACCACCCTTCAGTTGTGACACGGGAAACCTGGATGAACGAGCAACTTCTGAAGCAACTGCCGAACACGACGTTAACGGTTATCAATGTCGGTTGGTTTGCGGAGAACTACTTCATGGGCACTCTGGAAACGGTCGCGCAACTCGGTATTTGGCCGATGCCGCTTGGCGATGGCGATGTAAAGAAAAACGCACCGCCATCCAACAACGACATCGCAGCGGCCGCAGTAGCAGCGCTTGTCGACCCATCAACTCACGCCGGCAATACTTATCGTCCAACCGGGCCCCAACTGCTATCACCGAACGAAATGGCTGCAATCATGGGCAAGGTCCTGGGACGCAAGGTCAAGTATCAGGACATTCCTGAATGGATGATGATGAAGGCGCTCATTTCGCGGAGCTTTCCGGCGTCGATGGTTGCGCAATTGGCCATTTATGCCGAAGAGTACCGGCGCGGCACATTCGCGATCAACGCTCCTAACCACGTGGTTCGGGACTTGACCGGTCAGGAGGCAGAAGACTTCGAGACCATCACCCGACGCGTTGTGGCTGAACGTCCGGAAGTGTTACAGACGTTTGGTAATAAGCTTAACGCAATCTGGAATTTCCTGAAAATCCCGTTTGCGCTCGGAACGAATCCCAACGCAATCGAACGCCGAGCAGAACATGTGTTGCTCAAGTCACCGACTTTTGACCGTGATAGTCAGTCCTGGGTCGAAACACACGATCCGGCCGCGGGATATGTTCCGGATCGGCCAAGCAGCGGGAACAGTCCCGTAGCCCTGGCTCAATAGACGCGCAATGAACGAAATGATCCGTCAGCACATTTTCACACCCGTACGGGTAGCCTCATGGACAAATTTTCAGCCAGGGATTGCCGCTGACAAAATATAGAAAGGAGATAGTGTAATGAATGTTCTAGCAATTTTCGGTGTACAGCTCGCTCTGAGCCTTTTTGTATATGTTCTCATCGCGAAGTGGTATGTGTCGCCATGGCTATCGAACAAGCCGATGAATGCGGCATTGATGTTCTTGATTTTCCCACATGCGCTTCGGCACGTCGGCCTTGCATTTCTTGTGCCCGGATTGGTCGACGACTCGCTACCAGAGTCATTTGCTAACGCAGCCGCCTATGGTGACTTTGTCACTGGTCTGCTTGCCATACTCGCTTTATTCTTGCTGCGTGCAGAGTGGAGATTGGCTATCCCAATGGTCTGGCTTTTTAATATTTTTGGTGCGGCGGACCTGGTGAACGCGCTGCGCAACGCCGAAGTCGTACCGTATATCGGTGTGGCTTGGTTCATTCCCACGTTCGTTGTGCCCTTGCTCCTTGTGACTCACTTCATGATATTCGCCCGCCTTATCGGACGAAAACATCAGGTCATAAATAGCCCAGCGTAACGGGCCCCCTAGCGGGTCCCTTTTTTGATTAGTGGCGCGCCCGGAGAGATTGACTCGAATCGCCTTGGGGCGATTCTCGGGCCTGTGGCCCGCCTTCGGCGTCCAAAGCGCTAACGCGTTTTGTCGAACTCCCGACCACCTGTTTACAAATTATCCGCGACCGAAATCTGAATGACCGCTTTTCCCTGCTGATTCAACTGATCGACGCAACACATTTGGGGGTGAAGCGGACCCTCGGGCCACCGGAAAAACTCGATTTTTAGGGGCCGATAACGGCCATAAGTCATCCCGTATAAGAAAAGAACCAGCGCTGCAATCATCCAGTACGAGGAATGAAAAATCCAGAAGGCTTTATTGGATTTGATCATCTGCATTGCACATCAAATGGGATTCGACTGCGGCGATTCTAAGTTGATCGAACTGATCACGTCCAGATCTACGGTCCGCGAAATGCATCCTCGATCAACACGAGATCGTCGCTTACCGTCTGGTACCGGGTAAACAACAACGCCCCGCTTTTCCGTCCTACGCTGATTGTTGTGTCCGCCAGCGGCATCGAGCCCTCGAACACTATCCGTGATTCCCCCGTTACTAGATTGTACCGAACCAGGCGTGGTGATTTTGACTGGCCACCCGCGGTAGCATAAATCAGTTCGTCGCCTGAGACCGTCCAGCCGAATCGACCGCTCTCCGGTAAATCTTCCCACATAATCTCAGTGCTGCTGCCGGTCGTGTCCATGCGATATAGAGATCCGTTTTCATCTACTACTGCGATCGTATTCTCATCGATCGGGGTCGGCCGAAAGTAGCCCTCAGCGATGCGCTCAACGCCCGATGAGTTGCCGACGCAAATGCCCCAGTTTCCATCGCGCCTGCAGCCGTATACCAATCGATCGCCATCCAGCCAGCGTGCTGTCGTTGCATCGTCGTCGTTTATGTCCATCGGTCGCATTTCGCCGGATACCACATCGACGACGAACAGTCGTTCGCCGGCTTCAGTCTCTGCCGAGAACAGGACGCGTTGACCATCCGGATGCCAGTCGGGATAGCGCACGGTCGCGCCATCAAAACGTGTAAGCATGCGCGTGGCCTCCGTTTCCGTGTTGGCAATCCAAATCTCTTCATGCCCGCTGCGGCGGGATACGAATACGATCCATTGTTCATCATTACTAAAACGAGCGTGATGATCGTCGCTGGTCGATCGTGCCAGGAATCGTGACCGATCATTGGTGCCAAGCAGATACAAATCGCGATTACTGCGCATTTGTGCCGCGACCAGCAAGTTGTCATCCTTTTGGTAATCCGGATGTACCAGATCAAATTGTTCGAACGGTGTAACCGCATTGGTGACCACATTGATCATCCAACCATTGATACGCCCACCATCGTTGACACCATAGATAAGGGTCGCAGCATCGATCCAGGCCATGCCACCCAGTTGCGCCGGTTGATCCGTTAACTGGGTCTCCACGCCCGATTGCATATCCACGATCCAGAGCGTGGTGCGATGATCCGGCTGTGGCTCACCACGCAGGAAAGAAAGCTTGCGGCCGTCCGGCGATACGCGTGGATAAAAGTCGCTGCCGGTCGGTGAGACCGCTTCCGTCAGGCGTCGTGTTTCGCCGCTCGCGCGATCAATCACATATAGACGGCGATAGCCGTCCTTGTCATTTGCCTCGGCACCCGTAAACACAAGTTGTCTGCCGTCTGTTGACCAGTCCACCAGTGTCGGAAACTTTTGCGTGCACTCGGCGACGGGTTCCGGCACACCCAACACCAGGCTTTGCACGACCACTTCGCATGCTTCCTCTGTCATGCGTACATATGCCACGTCCTCACCCGCAGGTGATGCCGCCGGACCGTGCTCTTGCACGCCAGGGGTCACCGCAAGGGGTTGCGATGTGCCGTCGCTGATTGCCACCCGGAAAAGATCCCAGTCATTCTGCCCTGGTCGCAGTGCCGCATAAACCACCCAATCACCACCCGGCACGATCCGCGGCTGATGTTCAATGCCCGGCGCTGATGTCAGCGGCCGCGGTGGCGGCAATCGCAATATGGCCGATGTCGCGCTTTCATTATCTGATGTCTGTGTGAGCCAGACGATTGCTGCAACAGCGATGACCATAAGCGCCGTGATCATCAACTTGCGGCCCCTCGTGGACATCGTCGGCGTCAATTTGTCGATCGCCTGCTGTGCCGAAACCTTGGCCACTAACTGGTAGCCAAACTTGGGCAGCGTCCGGATATATTTCTGCTCGCCGGCTTTTTCGCCAAAGGCCGACCGGAGATCGGCAATTGCGCGCGATACAACACTGTCGTTGGGGTAATGCTCGCCCCAAACACGATCCAGCAGCGTATCCCGGGCCTCACCAGCGTCGCCGGCGTCCATTAGCACCAGCAACACATTCAAGGTTTTCGCGTTGAGCCGGACTTCGGTTTCACCCTGGCGCAATACGCCAACATCCGGGTACAGCACCCAGTCGCCGATTTTCGTCGCACCCAGCGTGCGACGAACCGTTGTGAAATCGGGTCGGGATGAGTCGTGGTTCACAAATGGAAACTTTATCGCAAGTTTTTCTCAGGACTTTTGTGCTCAGTGTTCGCATTCTCGTGTCCTCAGTCAAGGATAAAAGAGGATCGACACATGCTCCGTAACCTGTTCATTCTACTTCTACTATCACCAGCAGCCGCCGTTGCGCAGTCCTGGTTCGACGGCAACCCAGATTTTGCGGATGAAGCAAGCGAGAAACTGGCAAATGAAGTGCTGGCCGCGCACGGCAGCATGCAGGCCATGAATGATGCCTCCGGCCTGGAATTCAATTTCTTCACCAAGATGATCGGCAACCCGACGCCTTTTTACTCGTTTGAAACCCTCAATCCCAAGACTGGCGACGCCTACGTGGACTGGCCGTTTTGGAACGCTACCATCACATGGGATCGCGACGAGCTCTGGACCCGGAACTGGCCCATGCCGTTGCCAGCGGGATTTTTTGTACGGCTGACGTCGAGTTTTATTACCTTGCCATGGCAAATGCATGCCAGCGACGCCAACGTCGGCCCGGCGAGCAAAGCAATGCTGCCGCGGGACGACACCGAGTACGACGTGTTGCGCATCACCTACGATAATCGTAATCCGGGCATTCCCGGCACGTTTTACGAGATCTTCATCCACCCGGATACGAGACTGATGGCCGGAATTCGTTTCGACATCAATCATCCCGGCATGGTGGCCAACCCGAAACAACCGCTCGGACCAAACTATCACGTGTTCGATGACTACCGGAATTTTGGTGGCCTTATCATTCCGACATTTTACAAGTCGTTTGGGCAGGGCAGCACGGACGGTGGCAAAAGCAATGCCTATCACTTTGTATGGAATTTCCGTACCGACCGGCCGTTTGACTTCGCGCGACTCGAAAAACCCGACGATGCCAGCGTAGATACCGTGTCGAGCGAATGGTGGCAAAACAAATCATCAGGCAGTGCGGGAGGTGCAGAATGAGAATTACGATTACATTGCTGGCAGGTCTGTTCTTCGCATCACATGCGTTGGCAGGACCTACCTACGCCAACGATGAAACAAAGCGGATAATCGAAGCCATGGTGGAAGCGCATGGAGGGATTGAACGCTGGCGTGCGGCACCATCCATCCGTTTCGACAACGTCATGCATAACAATTATCACGGCAAAACCGAGTTCGCCTGGTGGGTATCGCATGAGGTCATCGATCAGAAAACGCGCCAGGCGTGGCAGTACTGGGCAATGGATGATGCCGTCATCGGCTTTGATGGCACAGACGTCTGGTCACAGAACTGGAACCGGGCCAACCCGTCAGCGTTCATGGTGCACTTCTTTTATTATTTCGTGAACCTGCCCTGGCTGACCCAGGATGAAGGCGTATCGTTGTCTGAAGTCAGCCGCTATGAGTGGCCGCTGTTTGACAAGCTGCTCTACGAAATCAAGATGACGTTTGACGATGCGCCCACCGTCGGAAAGTCGGCAAAGGACTATTTTGTGCTTTATGTCGACCCGGACTCGTACCGCCTGGTCGGTTATCAGTATGCCAATGGCTACCAACCATTGCTGGACATCATGAACATGCCGGAAGGCAAGGAAGTATTCGGGCCACTGTGGCGCTTGATTACAAGATTCGAAGAAGTGGATGGCCTGCTGTTCCCGAGCGCCTTCCGCACCATGCCGGAAGCCGATGAACGCATTGTTGGCAACCACGTCATACTCAATATCGATGTGTCTACACCGTTTGAATTTGATCGCGCGAAACGGCCGGAGAAATCCGAGTTGTACACAGGACCGCTGGTCACGCAGTAGCGGACCATCAAGGACACTTACCATGCCTAGAATTTTGATCGATTCGTTTTGCTTGTCATTTATGACCGCGCTCGCGGCATTGGTTTTCACATCAACCGCGATTGCGCTGGATGACACAGACGAAACATTCCTTAGTGAAATGACTCGTCATTCTCTGGCACTGGAGCAGAGAATCCTGGAAGAAGGCCGGCCGCTGACCGACTCGGAACGGACGATGGCGCTTCAGGCGAAAGTGCAGTACCCGGACAGGGTTCGCATCCTGACCCTGGATGCCGTTCCCTTGCCAGAGGAAGCGCTTCTAAGGCAAAAACTCGAAGAGTACGGTGTTCTAAAACTGATCGGCCGTGCCAAGGGCGCCGCCAAAGGTTACGGGATCATCGTGACAACATCCGGAGCCCAATGGCGCACTGTCATTGCCCACGAACTCGTACACGTGGGTCAATACGAACGTCTCGGAGGCATTGCCGAGGTGATGCGTTATCACTTACCAGACCTGAAAGCCAACGGTTACCGTCGATCGGAACTTGAGGACGAGGCGTATAGACGCGCCGCAGACATTGTTGGCACATCCCTATGACGTCATGGGGCTGTAACGCTTGGCGATTTAGGTCAGCTTTGGTCTCAGATGGCGGGCCAGAAGAGATTGGCCGGAATCGCTCCTAAGCGATTCTGGGGCCTTCGATTCATCGTTGCTTCATATGCTGCTACGTCATCCGAAATTACGCCTGGATCCCAAGGCCCCACGCCGCATCAGCCAGATCATCATCAGCCAGCGGGGCCTCCATTCGTCACCGCTCGTCGTTGATAGGGTAGAACGCGATCAGCGCACCAAACTCCTCGGCGTCCCCATCTCCGCAATCAGAGTCTTTTTCCGCTAACTCACACCATTCGGTAAGCGCTTTGCGCATCTCCGCTATTTGCTCTGGCGAGGCCTTGCGCCGCATTCGCATGATGATCGGCTTTTTATCCTTGTCGTCGTCGGGATTGGCCATCGCGTCAAAAATCTCAGCCTCCACGACACGCAACATGTCCCGGAAAGCACTGGACGTCTCCTCGCCCATTTCATCACCAAACAGGGATTGATCCACTTCGAATCGCTGCGCGACCGCCCGAAACGTGCGCTCGATGGTGCCGCGTTTTTGTTTCTTTTCGGCGATGACGAGCAGCCCTGCATCGTGCAGCGCATCCACGTGCCGGTAGAGCTTGGTGACACTCTCGCCAAGCTCGACGGCCACTTGCTTGGTGGTCTTGGCATTCTCCGCAAATGCTCGAATGAGCTGCAGTTTGAGCGGATCCGTCAACAGACGAACCTGCTCCGGGTCCTTGATTTTGTAGGTTTCTTTCACAGAATCCACATTATTTTCGGCTTGGGGGTTGATTATTCACAAAAAGGTGAATAATATTATTCACACTTTCGTGAATATTTAGGGTATCGAAACCAATGCATATTGTCGACCACCTCTTTGTCCTTCTCTTGTTCATCGCACAGCCGATTTACGGTGCACTATCGTATCGCCGTTACCTCCGGAAAATTCAAGCCGGCGAACCGGCCAATACCATTAAGCTCTATCGCGAGACGCTGATACTCGAGTGGCTCGCACTCGCCGCGCTGGCTACTGCCTGGTATTTTCTCGGCCGCCCGGCCGCCGACCTGGGCTTCGTCACACCCGCTGGCATCAGCTTCTACGTGGGCGTCGTCCTGCTCGTCCTTTTCTGCGGCTTCCTGGCCTATTCATGGCGCAGCGCAAAGCAAATGACGGATGACAAGAGAGTGAAGCAGGCCGAAGCACTCGGCGACCTCGTGCACTTCCTGCCCCGTAACCAACGGGACTACCGCTACTTCTTCGGATTGTCGGTCACGGCCGGCATCGTGGAAGAGATCATCTATCGCGGCTTCGTCATCTGGTATCTGGCGCAATTCATGCCACTATGGGGTGCGGTCATCGTCTCATCAATCTTCTTCGGACTAGGCCACAGCTATCAGGGCGCCGCCGGCATAGTGCGCACAGGACTGGTCGGCCTCGGCTTCGGCGTGTTCTACGTGTTCACGGGGTCGATCTGGTTACCAATCATCGGCCACGCCCTGATCGACATACTGCAGGGTAAGACGATCGTCGAGAT
>Ga0255052_10003041_pt1 | contig 11820 bp, 7 predicted proteins | sample JV7_2_21_MG_FD_188632 | JGI IMG/M metagenome (GOLD analysis project Ga0255052, IMG submission 188632) | Seawater microbial communities from Jervis Inlet, British Columbia, Canada - JV7_2_21 | ecosystem: Environmental > Aquatic > Marine > Inlet | place: Canada: British Columbia | collected... | reverse complement strand
CGTTGGCATCGAGGCGTCCGAGCGAATTATTGAAGGCCTGCGAGGCCGTCTCGGCGCAAAATCCATTGCGAATGAAGCAGAAGTTCGCGATGCGCTGCGTAATTCCGTAACGGACTTGCTCGGTGAACATTCGCAACCGCTGGTTCTTGCCGCAGACAAACGGCCGTTCATGATTCTTATGGTAGGCGTCAATGGCTCGGGAAAAACGACCACGATCGGCAAGCTCGCCAAGATTCTTCAGGACCAGGGCTATAGTGTAATGCTGGCGGCGGGAGATACATTCCGGGCCGCCGCCGTCGAACAATTGCAAGCCTGGGGTGAACGGAATCAGATTCCGGTCATTGCACAGCAAACCGGCGCTGATCCCGCCGCGGTTATTTATGACGCATTCGAAGCGGCCAAGGCGCGTGACATAGATGTGCTATTAGCCGATACGGCCGGCCGACTGCAAAACAAAACCGGACTAATGGGCGAGCTGGCCAAGATCGTGCGCGTCGCAAAACGGCTGGATCCGGCCGCACCGCATGAGACGATGCTCGTACTCGACGCCGGCCTCGGTCAGAATGCTGTTTCACAGGCTGTCCAATTTCACGAGGCGATTGGATTGACGGGAATTACGATGACCAAGCTCGATGGTGGTGGGAAAGGTGGCGTCTTGCTGGCAATCGCCGAGCGGCTTGATGTGCCATTCAGGTTCATCGGCGTCGGCGAGGGAATCGACGATATGGGTGTGTTCGACGCAGAGCAATTTGCCACCGCGCTGATCGAGCCCGCAAATTAGTTCTCCTGTAGCGCGAAAATGATCATGGCCGGGAACAAATGATTAAATTCGATAACGTTACCAAGCGCTACGATCGCGGCCGCGAAGCCCTGAGCAACGTGTCACTGGAAATCGATACCGGAGAGCTGGTTTTTCTTACCGGCCGATCCGGTGCCGGCAAGAGTACCTTGCTGAAATTGATCGGACTTCTTGAGCGGCCCACACGCGGGCAAGTTCTGATCGATGGACTCAATATTGGCCGTTTGCCCGCCCGTCGGATTCCACGCCATCGACGCCAGATCGGCATGGTATTTCAGGATCACAAGCTGTTGGAGGACCGGTCGGTTTTCGAAAATATCGCTTTGCCAATGATTATTGCCGGTTACTCGCAGCGTGACATCCGTGCCCGTGTGCGCGCGGCACTCGAACACGTCGGATTGCTAAACCGTGAAAAGAATACCCCGAGCCAATTGTCCACCGGCGAACAGCAACGTATTGGAATCGCCCGAGCCGTCGTGGCGAGGCCAAAACTCCTGATAGCCGATGAACCGACCGGAAATCTCGATCCGGAGTTATCCCTGGACATCATGAATCTGTTTCAGCGATTCAACCAGGTCGGCGTCACGATGCTGATCGCAACCCACGATCTGGGGCTGCTGAAGCAGCTCGGTGGGCGATGCATCGTGCTGGAAGACGGCAAAATAGAGTCCCACGAGAACTCTTCAATATAGTGCGTAGCGAAAATGGCATTCATTAAAAATTATTTCCTGCGCCACGCACAAAATTGCATTGGCTCGCTCGGCAACATGACGCGACAACCCTTTGGTAGCGCAATGACGATTGCGGTGATCGGCATTGCGCTGGCTATGCCATCCGGCCTGAATGTGCTGGTTAGAAATGGGCAGGCTGTAGCGGGAGGTTGGGAAGGCATACGTGATTTTTCAGTCTACTTGAAGCCGGGAAGCGCTCTCGATAATGCGTCCGAATTACAGGATCGCGTACTGCAACTCGAAGTCGTCGAATCGGCGCGCGTCATCTCGGCCGAACAGGCATTGGCCGATCTCCAGAGCGATGCGGGATTCAGCGAAGTTCTTGCTGCGCTGGACGACAACCCACTGCCACATGCCGTCGTCATACGCCCGCGTCCCGATGCCACACCGGAGGCGCTTCAGGAATTTCACGACGACTTAGTCGGTATGGCGGCGGTCGACCTGGTAAAGCTCGATACCGCTTGGCTCGAGCGCCTCAATGCACTCCTCGAACTGACGCGCCGAGGCGTTTGGATAGCCGCCATCTTGCTGGTCGGCGCCGTAATCGTAATCATCGGCAATACGATCCGCCTGGATATCCAGAATCGGCGGGCGCAAATCGAGGTCTCCAAATTGCTTGGCGCCAGCGACGGCTTCGTGCGGCGGCCGTTTCTGTACACCGGGTTCTGGTACGGTGCACTGGGCGCGGTCTTTGCGTTGCTGCTACTGAGCGTCAGCCTCTGGTTGCTAAGTGGTCCGGCAGGCCGCCTCGTCGAGCTCTACGGCGGGGGCTTCCAGCCGATTGGCGTAGATCAAACCACGGCGGCCATGATGATCGGAGGCGGCCTGCTGGCTGGCCTTGGCGGTGCCTGGATGGCCGTCGCCAGACACCTGTCTGTTATCCAACCCACAGTTTAAGCCACTGTTTTATAAAGTTTTTTATATAACAAATAGGGTGAACTCTGGCCGTTATTAGCACTCTAACCTCGAGAGTGCTAGAATTTCGCCAACTGAGGGGATGAAGCTTTATGACGACCGCCGCAATAAATCACCCGCATGACCTGATTCTCGCCGGACCGGTAGGCAGCCTTGATGTATACATAAATCGTGTCAACCAGGTTCCCGTACTAAGTCAGCAGGAAGAGCAAGATCTCGCAAAACGTTTTCGCGAGCAGGACGATCTCGATGCCGCGCGGCAACTCGTTTTATCTCAGTTGCGCTTTGTTGTGCACATCGCACGTGGCTATGGCGGCTACGGTCTGCCACTGGGCGACCTCATCCAGGAAGGAAATGTCGGATTGATGAAGGCCGTAAAACGCTTCGATCCGGATGTCGGCGTCCGCCTGGTGTCTTTCGCAGTGCACTGGATTCGCGCCGAGATTCACGAGTACGTCATCAAGAATTGGCGGCTCGTTAAAATCGCCACTACTAAGGCGCAACGCAAGTTGTTCTTCAATTTGCGTAAGACGAAAAAATATCTCGGCTGGTTGTCGCATGCGGAAACCGAGGCCATTGCCACCGACCTGGGTGTCAGCCCGCGGGAAGTTACGGAAATGGAGAAACGCCTGTACGCACATGACATGGCTTTCGATCCCGCGCCGCACGAAGATGAAGAAGCGGCTTACGCGCCGGCACATTACCTGCCAAATCCAACGCCAGATCCTTCCGATATCATCGAGGCCGACGATTGGCAGGATCAGGCTAACAAACAATTGCAGATCGCTCTCGGCGAACTCGATGCACGCAGCCGTGAAATCCTCCAGGCCCGTTGGTTGGCTGAGAAGAAAACCACGCTGCAGGCACTGGCAAGCCGCTATGATATTTCGGCGGAGCGAGTTCGTCAGATCGAGCAACGGGCGATCAAATCATTACGCACCAAACTTTCGGCATAGTTTAAGAACGGGGTCGCGCTCCCGCACCCCTGCACAATAAAGCCGACCATCGCTTGCTAGGCCGAAAGCATCCGCGTACGGTCGCAAACCAAAACTTCGTTCCAGGTTCCTCCATCTGATGTCAGATGACTACAGCCATCGCGCCGTTTGGCGTATAGCGGCGCCGATGATCACGTCATCGGTTACGGTGCCACTGTTGGGCATGGTCGACACCGCCGTCATGGGGCACCTGCCTGAGTCTTATTACCTCGGCGCCGTGGCTGCGGGCGCTACCATTTTCAGCGTCCTGTTTATGGGCCTCAATTTCCTGCGCATGGGTACGACGGGTGTCACGGCGCAAGGCTATGGTGCGGGAGACAACGCGGTGGTTCGCGAAGCCCTCGGCCAGTCATTGCTGATCGCAATGCTCATGGCCACGCTGATAATTGCGCTTCAGCAGCCGATTATCGAAGCGTCTCTGCGACTCCTCGCCCCGAGTGCCGAGGTGAGCCTGTATAGCCGGGAGTACTTTCGGATTCGAGTCTGGAGTGCGCCCGCGTCGCTGGCAAATTTCGTGCTAATCGGTTGGCTGCTCGGTATGCAAAATGCCCGTGGTCCGCTGGCCATCATGTTGATTATCAATCTGACCAATATTGCCCTGGACCTGCTTCTCGTGTTGCTTGTCGGCATGACCGCGAACGGCGTTGCACTGGCAACCTTGCTGGCAGAACTCACAGGTTGTGCCACCGGCGCGGTTTTCGTGCGCGCCGAACTTCGCAGTCATCCCGGCAATTGGTCGCAAACGAGGATACTAGCCCCGGCGCGTTTCAAGCGCTTGCTGAATATCAATGCTAATTTGTTTCTACGCACGATGGCCCTGATGTTTGTATTCGCATTCGTCACGGCACAAGGCGCCCGAATGGGCGATGTCATCCTCGCAGTAAATGCCCTGCTAATGAATTTTCAACTATTTCTTTCCTACGCATTGGATGGCATTGCTTACGCCGCCGAGGCATTGGTCGGAAAAGCGATTGGTTCGCGGGATCGCGCCGGGATGATGCTGGCGGTAAGAAAAAGCTTGCAATGGTCGCTGCTGTTTTCCGGACTGTTTTGCCTGGTGTATTTACTTGCCGGAGAATACATTATCGACTTATTGACCAGTATCGATAGCATACGAGTGGCAGCGCGTGAATTTTTGCCGTGGTTGATTATCGCGCCACTGATCTCCGTCTGGAGCTTCCTGTATGACGGAGTATTTGTTGGCGCAACACGCTCCAGGGAAATGATGCTGGTCATGGTTGGATCCATGCTATTGATATTCTTGCCGGCATGGTTCGTTTCAAGAACGCTTGGCAATCATGGCCTCTGGCTGGCGTTCACCCTGTTCATGGCGGCGCGTGGGGTGGGCATGCATTTCTGGTTTCGCAGAATGTCTAGGGTGCCGCTCGGCGCCTGAATGTAATTACCTGGAATTAAATTCGAGAAATAAAATGGCGAAGCATGAGAATCCCTGGAAAACATCGAGCGTCCGGGAAATTTATGACAATCCGTGGATTAATGTTTCCGAGCATCAGCTCATAAACTCGTCGGGGAACCCCGGTATCTATGGAAAGGTCAGCTTTAAAAACCTCGCCTGTGGAATTATTCCATTGGACGACGATGGTAATACCTGGATTGTGGGCCAGCATCGTTACACGCTCGATCGATATTCCTGGGAAATCCCAATGGGCGGCGTCGCGCTGGGCACCGACCCAATGACCGGCGCCAGGCAGGAACTAAAAGAGGAAACCGGTCTGTCGGCCTCACGCTGGGAAAAAATCCTGACCGTACATATCAGCAATTCGATCACCGATGAGGCCGGCTTCGTTTACGTCGCCGAAGGACTCGAGCAGGGCAAGACGGCGTTTGATGACACCGAGAAGATTGAGATCCGGCAGCTGCCTTTTGCGGAATTGCTGCAAATGACAATGCAAGGCGAAATTACTGATCTTCTGAGTGTCGCCGGCATCCTGAAACTGGCTGCGCTTAGACCATTTTTGACAGGCCCCAATTCGGATAATGAAAAATGAGGAACAAAAGTTTGCATGGACATCGATGTCCTTTATGGGTGCACCAAGTTAATCTCTGTGGATTTTCCTAACCGGCAGTTGTACCCATTGTTATCCCCGGCGCCGGCAGGGTGCTAATACCCTGGAGATATTCGTCGACCGCGCGCGCAACACCACGCCCTTCATTAATCGCCCAGACGACCAGCGACTGACCACGCCGGCAATCACCGGCCGTGAACACGCCGGGTACACTGGTCTGAAATTCCCCGTGCTCGGCACGATAGTTCGAGCGCGCATCCCGTTCCAGTCCAAGCGAATCCGCCAGGTAAGATTCCGGACCTAGGAATCCCATCGCCAACAGTACGAGATCCGTTTCCAGCACTTCTTCACTTTCAGGAATCTCTGAAGATATCCATGTATCGTCCTGACGCTTCCACTCGACCTTAACCGTGCGCAAGCCGGCGACCTTTCCTGCGCCATCGCTGAGGAATTCTTTCGATAAAATCGCGAATTTCCTCGGATCTGCACCAAACTTATTGGCCGCTTCTTCGTGGCCATAATCAGTCCGAAATATGAGCGGCCACTCCGGCCACGGGTTTTCGGCAGCACGCTGATTGGGCGGCCGCTGCAGTAATTCGAGATTCACCATGCTCCTGCACCCGTGACGAACGGCTGTGCCAATGCAATCGGTACCAGTATCACCGCCGCCGATAACAATGACATGCCTGCCTTCCGCATTCGTGTAGTTGCCGTTTTCAAGATTGCTGTCGAGCAGGCTCCTGGTATTTTCCGTCAGGAAATCCATTGCAAAGTGAATTCCGTCGAGTTCCCGGCCTGGAATCGGCAAATCGCGAGGCAGGGTTGCACCTGTGGCAAGGATAATGGCATCACTCTCTGCCTGCAGGGCCTTCGGATCGATGGTCTTGCCAACGTCTGCGCCGGTAACAAATTCAACTCCGGACTGGCGCAGCAGTGCTATGCGGCGATCGACGATGCCCTTGTCCAATTTCATATTCGGTATGCCGTACATCAACAAACCGCCTATGCGATCTTCCCGTTCGTAGACCGTTACCGCATGACCGACTTTATTCAATTGATCTGCAGCGGCAAGGCCCGCCGGCCCGGAACCGATGATGGCGACTTTTCGCCCGGTACTGGCCGCCGGCGAGCTCACCGTCACCCAACCTTCTGCGAAGCCGCGGTCGATGATTGCGTTCTCGATATTCTTTATCGTCACGGGTAACTCATTAATACCCAGTACGCACGAACCTTCGCAAGGGGCCGGGCAGGTTCTGCCGGTAAATTCAGGAAAATTATTCGTTTTGTGCAAGCGCTCCAGTGCGTCCTGCCACCGGTTCTTGTAAACCAGGTCATTCCATTCCGGAATCAGGTTATCGATCGGACAACCCGGCTCAGATTGGCAAAACGGCACACCGCAATCCATGCAGCGGGCACCCTGAGTTTTCAGATGCTCCGTATCCGGCGCCGCATAAACTTCACCGAAGTCACCGGTTCGCTCCGTGACGTCACGGTACCCGACCACTTCACGGGGGTACTCTTTGAAACCTGTAATCTTGCCCACGCCTAAGCTGCCTTTCTTCCTTCAGGATCGGCGAGTACTCGTTTGTAGTCGATGGGCATGACTTTCACGAACTGCTCGAGAATCGTCGGCCAGTTCTGCAGGACTTTTTCAGCCACCACCGAGCCCGTGTGTTCCTTATGGAGTTCAATTAATTCGAATAACTCGGCGATGTCCTCGTCTGTTTCAACCGGATCAAGATCAACCATGTCGACGTTACATTTCGCGTTAAAGTCCCCGGCTTCATCCCAGACATAGGCAATACCCCCAGACATACCGGCGGCAAAGTTCAATCCTGTTGACCCGAGAATGACGGCGCGCCCCCCCGTCATATATTCACAGCCGTGATCGCCCACGCCTTCGACAACCGCGCGCGCGCCGCTGTTACGGACACAAAAACGTTCCGCGGCCTGACCGCTGAAAAATGCCGAACCGCCGGTAGCGCCGTACAAAACAACATTTCCGATTAGCAGGTTGTCCTGTGCGACGAACGTGCTTTCTTTCGGCGGATAAACGATTAGCTGTCCGCCTGACAATCCCTTGCCGACATAGTCGTTCGCATCGCCCTCGAGCTCGAGCGTGATTCCATTGGCCAGAAAGGCGCCAAAGCTTTGCCCCGCCGAGCCATTCAATTTGATAAAAATCGTGTCATCCGGCAGACCATGCTCTCCCCAGGCTTTCACGACGTTGTGACTCAAAATCGTGCCAACCGTGCGATTCGTGTTGACGATCGAGTGTTCGATGTGAACTTTTTCTCGATTGATCAACGCACGGCCGACCAGCGAGAGCAATTGATTGTCCAGCGCTTTATCCAGGCCATGATCCTGGCCGATCGTGCAACGCACATCGACGCCGTCATGCGGCTTCAATGCAGGCTCGAGAATCGGGGTCAGATCGAGGCCATCGGCTTTCCAGTGTTTAATCGCTTCCGTCGCTTCCAAACAGTCACTGCGGCCAATCATTTCATCGATCTTCCGGAAACCGAGTTCAGCCATTAGCTGGCGCGCTTCCTCGGCAACCATGAACAGGTAATTCACGATATGCTCCGGCTTGCCGGCGAATTTCTCCCGCAGCTGCGGATCCTGAGTCGCAATCCCCACGGGGCAGGTGTTCAAATGACACTTGCGCATCATGATGCAGCCAAGCGTAATCAGCGGAGCTGTCGAAAAACCCATCTCCTCGGCGCCCAGCAACGCGGCAATAACAACGTCGCGTCCGGTTCTTATACCGCCATCGGTCTGCAAAACGACCCGGCTGCGCAAGTCATTCAAGACCAGTGTTTGATGAGTTTCGGCGATGCCCAGTTCCCACGGTAAGCCGGCATGTTTGATGCTCGTCAGCGGTGATGCGCCGGTGCCACCGGATTCTCCGGAGATCAAAATGTGGTCGGCATGCGCTTTCGCAACGCCAGCGGCAATTGTGCCAACACCCACTTCCGCAACCAGCTTGACGCTAATACGAGCTGCCGGGTTCGAATTCTTCAAATCGTGAATCAGCTGAGCCAGATCCTCGATTGAATAAATATCGTGATGCGGCGGCGGACTTATCAGGCCGACACCGGGCGTGGAATGGCGAATGCGTGCAATATTCTTATCCACTTTTTCGCCTGGCAACTCGCCGCCTTCACCTGGCTTCGCCCCCTGCGAAATCTTGATCTGGAGTTCGTCGGCGTTCGCCAGATACCATGTCGTGACGCCGAAGCGTCCAGACGCGACCTGTTTAATAGCCGATCTTTTGGAATCGCCGGAAGGCATGGTCTTGAATCGCGCGGGATCTTCACCTCCCTCACCGGTATTACTTCGTCCGCCAACCCGATTCATCGCGATCGCCAATGACTCGTGCGCCTCTGCCGAAATCGAACCAAAGCTCATCGCGCCGGTGCAAAATCGCTTGACGATCTCGCTGGCCGGTTCGACTTCGTCCAGCGGAACCGCTTCGCCGGCGATGCCGCGCCTGAATCTCATCAAGCCGCGCAACGTTCTGCTGTCTGCATTAGCGTGTTCCGCAAACCTGCGGTAGGCGTCCGCATCATCGGTACGTGCCGCGACCTGCAGCTCATGTATTGCCGTCGGGTCCCAGGCATGTCGCTCCCCGGTGCTGCGCCACTGGAATTCACCCGGATTGGGCAAAGCCGGCATACGATCAGCATCACTGTCCGGATATCCGAGCAGGTGCCGGCGCACGGCTTCTTTTTCCAGCACGTCAAAGCCGACGCCCTTGACACTACTGGCTGTCCCGCTGAAACAACGCTCGATGACTTCGTCGTCGATTCCCAGGGCTTCAAATATCTGCGCGCCTTTATAGGATTGCAGCGTCGAAATACCCATCTTCGCCATGACCTTTAACATGCCTTTGGCGACACCTTTGCGATAAGCAGCCACGACTTTATCGTCACTATCGAAGGTCTTTGCATCCAACAAACCATCGCGACGCGCCTTTGAAAGTGATTCGAAGGCCAGGTATGGATTGATCGCATCGGCGCCATACGCGACCAACAAACAATGATGCTGAACCTCGCGGGCCTCACCAGTCTCCAGAACAATGCCAACACGCGTGCGAATCGCGTTGCGTATAAGATGATGATGAACAGCCCCGCAGGCCAGCAATGCGCTAACCGGCATGTTTTTCTCATCGATATTGCGATCCGACAAGACGATGATGCTGTAGCCAGACAGAATCGCCTCGTCGACTTCTTCGCAAACACGATCCAAAGCCGCAAAAAGACTACCGTGCCGCGGAAACGTAATATCGATAGTCCGTGACCGCCACCCGTGGTAATCCATATCCTTGATCGACGCGAGCTCCTCATTGGTCAGAATCGGGTGTGGAATCTGCAGCCGCTGTGCATGCTCGGGAGTGATCGCCAGCATGTTGTCCTCCGGACCGATATAGCACTCCAGCGACATGACGATTTCTTCGCGAATCGAATCGATGGCCGGGTTGGTCACCTGGGCGAATAATTGTTTGAAATAGTCGTACACCATGCGCGGCTTGTCGCTCAGACAAGCCAGCGCGCTGTCATTACCCATCGATCCGACAGGATCGCGTAACTCACGCACCAGAGGCAGCAACATGAATTGCATGGTTTCCGTCGTGTATCCGAACGCCTGCATGCGCGCGAGCAAAGTCTCCGGCTCAAAACGGTGAACATTCGAACTCGGAGGAAGGTGCTGGAGTTCAATGCGTCGCTCGCGTAACCACTCTGCATAAGGCCTGCGATCGGCGAACTCGTTCTTTAATTCTTCATCCGGAATCAGCTTGCCCTGCTCGAAATCAACGAGAAACATTCGACCCGGTTCGAGCCGGCCCTTTTCTTTAATCAGCGCCGGCTCGACAAACAGCACACCGACTTCGCTGGCCATGATGACGCGGTCGTCATGAGTCAGGTAATAACGGCTCGGCCTCAGGCCGTTACGGTCCAGTACCGCACCGATGTAACGTCCGTCAGTGAATGCGATTGAAGCAGGGCCGTCCCACGGCTCCATCAGGCAGGAATGAAATTCGTAAAAAGCGCGCTTGTTGGCGGCCATCAATTCCTGCTTTTGCCAGGCTTCCGGGATCATCATCATGACAGCAGCCTGCAAAGTCCGGCCGGTCATTAACAGGAACTCGAGAACATTGTCGAAAACACCCGAGTCAGAACAATCCGGCTCCACAACGGGAAACAGTCGACCAATCGAGTCACCGAACAATTCGGTTCGAACAACGCCTTCGCGTGCCCGCATCCAATTGACATTACCGCGCAATGTATTGATCTCTCCATTGTGCGACATGAACCGGTTCGGTTGTGCGCGATCCCAGCTTGGAAAAGTATTGGTCGAGAACCTCGAATGAACCATCGCGAGGTGCGTCGTATAGTCCGGGTCGGTTAAATCCGGGAAAAACGGCAGCAGCTGGTCCGGCGTCAGCATGCCTTTGTAGATCAGTACCTTCGTCGAAAGACTGCAGACATAAAACGATTTGGACTCGGACATTTCCCAATCGTTGCGCAACAGGTGGCTGGCTCGTTTCCGAATCAGGTAAAGCTTTCTTTCGAACGCGTCACCGGAAAGGCCCGGGCCTGCCGCAACAAACAATTGTTCTATGTAGGGCGCAGCGGCAAAAGCGGTCGGCCCGAGGTCGGCTTTGCTGGCATCCGTCGGCACTTTGCGCCATCCGACAAATTGCTGTCCCTCCTCGGCGCATATTTCCGCGACGAGTTTTTTGCACCGATCTCGTTGTTCCGGATGGTTGGGCAAAAAAACAATCCCCGCGGCAAATTTGCCTGGTTCGGGCAGCTGAGTGCCCAAATCATCTTTCGCCACTTTGACAAGAAATTCATGCGGCAGGGCCGTCAGAATGCCGGCGCCGTCGCCGGTATTCGGCTCGCAGCCGCGCGCGCCCCGATGATCCATACTGCGTAAAACGCGATCGGCGTCGAGCAGGATCTGGTGGCTGCGAACACCTTTAATGTGCGCAACAAAGCCGACCCCACAGCCATCCTTCTCGTAATCCGGGCTGTACAGACCCTGCGGCCCGGGTTTTTTTATGTGGCTTGGTCCAGTCATTTGGCGCCTGTTATCAAGTTCGGACAGTCTTTCACGCGCAGCACTGCACCCGGGCAGGTGGCGCTGAAAAACGCACTCGCCTTGTTCATTCTGCGGCAATTTCTGTCAAAAAAAGCGGTCATTGCACCCCCTCGCTTCGCAGTAGCGACACCTCCCCTGCGCTCAGAAAAGAATGTCGCGACCATACAGGGCTACCGTAACTCTTTGTTTTTACTGACTTCTCAGGGTAATTTCGATGATTCTACATTGGCCGCCTGGAACTGGTG
>Ga0255052_10003040_pt1 | contig 11822 bp, 6 predicted proteins | sample JV7_2_21_MG_FD_188632 | JGI IMG/M metagenome (GOLD analysis project Ga0255052, IMG submission 188632) | Seawater microbial communities from Jervis Inlet, British Columbia, Canada - JV7_2_21 | ecosystem: Environmental > Aquatic > Marine > Inlet | place: Canada: British Columbia | collected... | reverse complement strand
GCCGTAGTCGTCGCGGGCCTGAAAGCGATGTCCCCGGTTGAAATTGAACTTCCACATGTTCTTACCCATTGCGTAGCGCCAGACCCCGCCGCGAGCACGGTACTGGATGTGATCGTAGACTTCTCCGTCGTAGACCAGCGTTCCGTACCATTTGTAGTCGCTGCCCGCGTAGTGTTCAAGCCAGGTGGCGGCCTCAACATCAGATTTCTTGCTGAGCAGGTGATAGACTGGCAGGCTTGCCATCACGTCTGTGCCATACTCGATGACAGGGGTAGAGCCCGGCCGGTTGGCGCCGCGCCAGGCGGGGACACCGTCGTAGACGAAATAGGCGAAGTTCGGCTGTGGATCGTCCCTATAGGGTACCAGAAGGCTGAGTTGGTGGTTATCTGCGACCAAAATGCGATAGCGTATCAGCCGGCGATGTCTATGCAGAGAACCGGGCAACTGCACCGTGTAAATGTCGTCGCCAGCTTGCTCATCGGCGTCGAGTCCGTCGTCATACATTTCAGCGATGGTCCAGTTCAAATGGTATTGCCAGTCTTCGAGGTTAATATAGCTGCCGGGATCGACGAGTTGATATTCCAGAGTGACACCGGCTACGCCGTCCGAGTCGGTCACCTTGGCGGTGACAGTCACTACCTCGTCCGAGGCGGGCTGTTTCGGGGAGTGTTTCACCTGACGAATATGCGGTAGTGCGTTGTCGAGATATGCTTCGTCGTTGAATACCGCCGGGGTCGGAAGTTCCGAACGCCAACTGCCCGCCAGATCGTTGTCGACAAAGGGGTTGACTAACTGGATGGAGTGCCCTGTACCCGGTCGGTCCTGCGGAACCGCCTCGCCCACGGTCGGCCAGGGGAATCCGAGCTGGTAGTCCACTTCGTCGATTCTTTCTCCGCTGGCGTCACAAAGCCGGATGTTCTCGCCGTCATTGCCGAGCTTGCCCTCAAAGGGGCCGAAGACCAGGCTTGGAGGCACACCCGTCCTGCCGCTGCTCCACTTGGCGCCAATGAAGGCCGGGTCCTGAGTCACTATAATGTGACCGCCTACCGGCAATGTCGAGCCGGTCGGAAACTCGTAGGAAATCCCCCCGGTGAAATACCAGCCGCCCAACTCGACGTCCGTTGTCCCGGCGTTGTAGAGTTCGACAAACTCGACAAGTTCGGTCTTGACATCCGGATCGTAGTGGATCTCGTTGATTACAACACTGTACGCAGCTTGCGCGCCAATACCGACAGAACTCGTTGCGGCAACGGCCAATATTAGGCAAGAGAGAAAATACCTTGCAGAGGTGTACACCCTTTTGTCTCCTTCTTCTGAGAATTCTTAATTCCAAATTGCAGATTCGAAAGGCTCATCCTCCGGGCGAGGGCGGTGCGGCGGTCCAGTTTTCCGGATCATTGGTGTAATCGGCCGGCGCTCTCCTTCTGAGCGATTTGCCGCCGCCGTCAGGTTGGATGGGCCAAAGATCGAGTGAGCCCGGAGCATCCTCGTGGTGTGAGCCGTCACTGTAGTTGACCCTGTCGACTCTGATATAGTGACGCTCACCTGCTGTGTCGATGTCGCCCGGCATGCTCAGTTCCAGCTTCTCACCGGAGTTGCTCAGATTGCCGTCGTACGGGCCGACGATCTTTTGAACGGGCACGCTCGAATAACGCAAGGAAAATGCCGTCGGGTTCTTAACAACCAGAAGATGCCCACCCGCCGGAATAGTGACGGGCGCATCTGCGTCGAACATGAACTCGACACCGTCGGTGAATTTCCACGGCTCGCCCTTGTCGTAGTCGTACAACATTACCGGTCGTGTGCTGACATTGTACAGCTCGATATATTCGTATTGCTCGTTCGTGTAAGAAAGGCTCGAGAGCCATGTCGGATGGTACATGATCTCACTTATGACGATCGGCCCAACCCTCGGGTAAGCGTTGGCGGCGCCTTGTGTGGTGTGGTCCATCGCCACGAAGTTATAATTGCCCGTGCTGGATTTGTAGTAGCGTCCGAGCGATACGCCGGTTGCCGAAGCGTCGAAATCCTGCACGTCACGATAGCCTGTTAGAGTACCATCTTGTGCCGAGCTTAGATACAGACGCTCGCCGTTCTCGCTCAGGGCAAAAGGCTCATATGAGCCGGGATTGTCCGAGTTGCCAAAATGCAGATCTTGATAGAAGACGAGGTACTCGCGGGGGGCGATTATTGTTCCGCCGGCAATTTCATACTTGAGAAGATTGTCCTTGCTGTCACTCAGAAACCAGCCGCTGATGTCGATAGCCCCTCCTGTGCGGTTGTGCAGTTCGATCCAGTCCGAGGCTGCATCGTGCGAGTGTGCCAATAGCTCATTAATGACCACGGCGCCCGGGTCGGGGATGATACCGCTATCGTCGCGACCTGGTGAGCCGCCCGCATATGCGCCTGCGCGCCATGAGTCTTTTTCGTCCCAACTGCTCGGGTCGGGATTTGTTGGATTTGTCACTGTCAAAGAGAACCCTTCGCCGTCGGTTATGGATCGCCAGCCGTCTTTGTAGTCGAAATCCAGAATCGTCCGGCCTATGGCGTCTTGGAGAGTGATTCTCTCGCCTGCATTGTTCAGGCTACCCGAGTATTGACCGACGATGTTGACGGCGCTGCCGTACCGTGCTTCGAAGGTGCTTCTGTCTCTGACAACTGCCACATATTCACCCGCGGCCAGCTCAAGGCTGCCGAAAGTGAAATCGATACCATCTGTGAAGCTTACCAGGTTGAGATTGACTGTTTCCGGGCCGGTATTTGCAAGCTCAATGAATTCTTCATTTGGATCCTGCGCATTGTACATGATCTCAGTAATGCGTAGATTCTCTGCCACCGGACCGACCGCAAAAGTAGTTTCGTTAAGTGCGCTCCAGGTTGTGCCGCTCGATGTTCTCGCCATGATGTGGACGCTTTCGGTAAGCACGACAGGCCCTGTGTATTGCTGGGCCGTCGGCAGCGCCGCGGTGCCATTGGCCGCGCCTCCTTTGCCTGCGATCAACTCGGCACAGATAAGAAAGTCGGAGCTGGTTACAGATGTGTTCAGGCCGTGGATGGCGAGTAAATTGCCACCCTGTCGCAAAGCGCTTAGCGAGGCAGAAATGTCAATGTCCTCGAACTGGACGGCTGCCGAATCAGAGTGGCTTGCCGTAGCGCTGGAGTTCCAACGCGGCGTGCCGTTGAAGTTGCGCCGGGCGACTTCGAGGCCGTTTAGATATGCGATGAAGCCGTCATCACGCCTGATCCTCAATGTCAGGAAATCAAAATCGTCGCCTCTGTCGTTGAGGAAGAATGGGATGCGGATATAGCAGGTGCTGTTCTTGTTATACATTTGTGCTTCGACGTCGAGAGTGATGAATTGTTGGTAGCCCGAGCTTCTCTCGTACCCTATACCGCCGCGGACGCCGATGCACCTGATCCAGGCCGAATCATTGAACACTGCACCGCTTTTCCAGTTGGAGTCCACCGAGCCGATCGGGACGAGCACTCGCTTGGTGGCGTTCTCCGGAACCAGAGCAGCCGTCGTGCTGTTGCTCCGGCCCGACTGAGCTGTTGATCGCGGATCTGATCCGTCGAGCGTATACCAAATCGTGCCCGATGTACCGGTCATCGACAACAAACTATCTCTGGAAATCGCGCCGCCGTGCTGGTACAGGCCGTCAATGCGAAAAGCCGGCGCATCGATGTTCGGATAAAGACCGATGGCCTTATATTGGTTGAGTACCTTCGCCGTCCGGTAGGGGAAGTACTGATTAAGCAGCCTGCGTTGCTCAACAAGCCAGAAATCATTCTTCGTATACAGATAGTATGGACCACTGTTGTACGGGTGGGCATCTCTGCGATAGTCTCCCCAGCGGGCGGACTCGGCGATGATGGCCATGTCGATTTCACGGGCGCGTTCGGTCCATCTCTGGGCAGTCATTTCGCCGGTCAGGGCGCCTCCATTAACGAGATGTTTGTGAAGGCGATCTGCGAAGCGCACGCGAAATTCTTCTATGTCGTCCAGATGATTGAACAATCCCGGTGGGTCCTGTGTTCCTCCCGGAGCACCTTCGTTAACTCCTTCGAGCACCCGTTCGCTGTCCCACGCATAGAGCCGCCAGGGCCTGCGATCCGGCCCGCCCCCTGCGGCGCGCCAATTTCCATTGCCCTTAAGGTCGTTGTTGCTTCCAAAACGCTGAATGATTGTCCAGTCGATGTAATTGTCGACGGCGAGCACTTTCTGGATGCTCTGCCAATCGCGATTGGCAACGGTGCTTTTCATGTGGTTCCATGCGTTATAATCGCCGTCCCGGACCGACCCGCCATTCAGGGCGTCAAGTTCGCCGCTGCTTCCGCCGAAGTAGGCGGCATAATGTGAAGCTTCCGGCCGCTCGTGCAGGTTGTGGACTCCCCAGTACATTCCGTTGAGATACAGGTGTACGAAGAATCCGTGTCCTGCTGACATATCACCCATATCGAGAAGGGAATCGCGCACCCACTGATCGCGAATCATCTGCGCCCGTCGGCGTTGGTCGGGATTCCAATGTGTCCAGGCGTTGTTGAACATTCCACGCAGGTGGATACTGTCGAAACGTTCCACGGAGGAACCCGCGAACAAGGGGAATTCCAGCTTGGTCGGACCCCACTTGCCTCTAAACCTCAAGCTGAACGAGTGCTTGGGGCATTTGTAGGGTTGCCGGGCGGCCCCACCCTGGAGGCGCAGGCCGCAGTTAATCTGGAACTGTCTTGAGCCGTCCCGATTGAAGAGTTCCGCCGAAGCGGGCCGCTCCCACTCGTCACCTTTCATTGTGGGGTTTGCATAGATACCTTCCGATGGGTCGAACAGATTGTCCTTGTCCGTTGTGATCGAGACGGTAGGAATCGACAACAATGCCTCTTCCATCAGATTCGCGTAATCAGGGTCAGTGCATATCTGCGGGTCCATTTCATAGTCGGCGGGGTATCCGCTCCATGAATCGGGGTAGCCCGCCGACAGTGCCTGCTGCTGGCTCTGGGTGATGACATCAGCCGGGAAGATATATGTCTGGGCCTGTGTCTCGGCGGGTTTCCATCCCATCTTGATCGCTTTTGCCCGCAGGCATGTGGTGCTGTCTATATATAGAGGTCCGACATAGACTCTGCCCGTACCGGATCTGCCTGCCATGGCATACGGTTCACTTCCATCGAGCGTATAGTAGATGATCGCATCGTCCGTTTCGGTAGCGAGCGTCACAGAAAACGGCGCATCGTAGAAGCCCCTCTCATGACTGAACTCTACGTCGGAAACGAAACCCTCGTACACCCCGACATTTGTTGCCGCCGGACTGGGCAGGGCAAATGATTGCCATTGCTCGCTGCCATCGGGGTGGCGACCGTAGGAGATGTCGCCCGTCTGAACGCCGAACGCGATGCTGTCGATAAGGGTGATCCCGTCACTGTCAAAGAGGCCGATTTCTTCGCCATCGGCGTCGAGCTTAAAACGTGCGTGCAAGCCGGCGTCGATAATGCCGTCATCGGCCCATATCAAGATATAGCTGCGCGGAAGGATGATGGTTGCGCCCGGATTATTGCCTGGGATTCGCCACTTTGTCGGGGAAGATATGTTGTCGGTCAAGTACATGCCGCCGATATCAATAGTGTCGGCGCCGTAGTTGTAGATTTCGATCCAGTCGTCATATTGTCCCTGCGGATCTCGGGCGCTGCTGCTGTTGGAAGCCATGAATTCGTTAATCACCAGCGGGAGCGTCTGATCAGTCTCGGTGCAGATCGCCGGTCTTGGGCCGATCAAAGATGCGACCATTGCGCCGATGAGCAGCATAGTCTTCAGATGTCCTGGCATCGTTTGTTCTCTTGCATTCACAAGTCTGAATTTTGTACGGCGGAGATACGGATAAGACACTCATTCGAGAATTATTCGGACTTGCTTTCCTGTTGAACATGCCAGTCGGCCCGACGATTGTTCTTGGTTTGGTTCAAAAGCTCCCCCAAATCTTTGGCATCGATCGCTCCGTCGGGATTGATGTCGCCGAGCAAGTAGCTGTTCTGCAACTTACCGCTGTCAGACAGATTATTGAGTGCTTCGATAATGTCCAGGTCGTTGACGATGCCGTCGGCGTTCAGATCGTACCAGAGGATGTTGTCTGTTTCCTGCTTTTCGCCGATCGTCCAGGCCAGACCATATAACTGATTTGCTTTCGGTTGCCGCTGCTGGTCGATGTTGCTGAAGGAAACGAATATTTCATAGTCGGTATAGTTGGGATCAGCAACGGCGTGGATGTGCTCAACATTGTCCACCGGGCTGTCACTGTAATCGAGCAGATAGTCGTTGTCATGGTCAGCAGGGTCAACCGCCCAGAGCTCTATCCGGAGATTGCCGTTCTTCTCCGGCAGCGGTTCAAAAGGGAAATCCCTCTCGAAGTGCCTGTTCCAGGCTATTGTTGCGGTGACAAATCCGTCGGTGGGTTCGGCAAGCGTGATCCTGTAGATGTAGCCTGGATTCTCGCTCTCGGTGAGCACGTTCAGATCCCAGCCGGTCGTCAGTACGTCGCCCGGTTTCATGTGTCCGGCCACCAGATGTTCATAGGCGCCTACTGCATTCAGCATGCCTGCACCCTGGATGTAGTCCAGTGGTGCGATGTGGTCGTCGTCGGTTTGAAGCCGACCCTTGTGCCAGTATGGTAGTTTGGTTGCCGAGTTCAGAAGAATCGCCTTGATGACACAGTTTCCGCCTTTGGCTGATACGGCAGAACTCAGGGCCGGATCCTGCTTGGCCTTCTGGACAAGCAAGCCGACAGCTCCGGCGACTACGGGTGTTGAAAAACTCGACCAGTCACCGGTTGCCTCATACCTGTCGGGGTCGTTCAGTTCGGCGGCGAGACAGTTGCCAGGGGCGACTATGTCGGGCTTCGATCGCCCGTTGGCGGTCGGACCGAAACTCGAATGCTCGGGGTAAGCTAAGGCAAAATGTGCCAGGTTGGTCGCAGGATCGTCGCTGTTGACCGAGTCAACCACGCCAACGCCGATGACATTGCCGCCGGCGCCGGGATAAAGGACAGGGTGGCTGGCGTCGTCACCGTTGCCGATGCCGGCTACGACAATAGTCCCGTAGTGCTCGGCCAACGCCTCAATGCCCCGCGTCCCCCAATCTTCGAATGGGCTGCCTATGCTGGCGGCTATAATGTCTTCATCTGGTCGCAAGTGCCGGCTGACATTATTGAATAGGAAATGCTCGAATTCATAAATGTTGACCGTAGCTCGCGGGGCTGCACCCTCGTAGTAGAATTGTCCAAGCTTCGGGTGAAATGCCGTGGGGTTCTCGCCGAAAAGTATGGAGCAGATGGCCGTCGAGTGCGGCGACGCGTCTGGGGGCAGCTCTGCGCTGTCGAAGAAGGTGAACCGGGCGTTTGTGAAGCAGCTATGCTCGATCGCGGGGCGATAATCGTTCTGCGGCTCATCGGCGAGATAGGTGAAGACTCGAGAGATGACGCCGAACTTCACGCCGGTGCCGTCGAGGGTGGGGTCTAGTTCTTTGAGATCATAAATCCCAGCGTGTTTCAATCCCTGGGGCTGGCGAGCCTCGGCGGTTCGCAGATCCTGGGCTCCTGCAACGACTCCGGCAGCGCAGAAAAACAGCACAATACAGGATATCAGTCTCGATAGACGGATTATACCGGCCCTTTCTGTCACTCTTAAACTCCAGAGGCGGCGCGAAAGTGCACGCGGAGCGAGGTTACCCTTCCGATTGCCAACCTCCAAAACCGTTACCTTCTTTCCAATACGCTCCAGCCACTATGATACTATAAACAGGTCCTATTTTCAAGTGAATAATCGCCATCGGCTCGGACAATTTACCGATTTTCAATGCTGGACACGCGTGTTTTTTGAAATTTCCTTAGAAATCTTGCTCTCGACGGTCATACCGGCTATACTCGCGGCGATGCTCAGAGAGGTTTTGCTGACAAGTGTACTGGGAAAAGATGAAAGTAATATTGAATTGCACACAGATCGAACGGATTATCGAGGACTTGGCCGGTCGCATTATTTCGGATGTGCCCGCCCATTCGGACATTGCTACGATCGGCGTTCGTAGCCGGGGAGAGGTTCTGGCCCAGCGGCTGTCGTCTCGCCTGGCGGACGAGTTTGGCAAGGATGTTCCGTGCGGAATTCTGGACATAACGCTCTACCGTGACGACCTGAACTTGCCACAGGGAGTGGGACAACCGCAGGTTCGGACCACTGAGATAGGCTTCGACATAGACGGCAAAGTCATTATTCTTGTCGACGATGTTCTGCAAACTGGCCGGTCGACGCGCGCAGCGATGGATGCCCTGATCGATCTGGGTCGCCCGATGGTGGTAAAACTGGCGGTTCTCGTTGACAGGCTTGGCCGGGAGCTGCCTATACAGGCCGATTACTCCGGCTACAAAAGCGATGCCGCTGCCGACAAGCTGGTGCAGGTAAGATTTGTCGAATCGGATGGAAAAGACGAGGTCGTTATCGAATAGCTAAGCGCAGCGTGCGAATCACGGCGAGCATTCTCGTGAAAAGGAAGAGTAAGCAATTGAAGTGGCATCGCAAACATTTGCTCGGACTGCGCGAACTCAGCGCCGAGGAGATCGGCTATATTCTCGACACGGCGGTTGGCTTCGAGCAGGTAAGCACTCGCTCGGTCAAGAAAGCGCCTCCTCTGCGAGGAAAGGTCGTGGTGAATCTGTTCTTCGAGGACAGCACGCGAACGCGAAACAGTTTTGCCCTGGCCGCAAATCGATTGAGCGCCGATATCATAGAGTTCACGAAGAAGTCCAGTTCGGTCAGCAAGGGCGAGACGCTCCTGGACACGGCGAGAAATCTGGAAGCGATGGGGATCGATATCGTTGTCGTGCGCCATAACGCCGGCGGGGCGTCGAGATTTCTCAGCAGAAATATAAAGGCCTGTGTGATCAATGCGGGAGATGGATTCTGTGAGCACCCGACACAGGGCCTCCTGGACGTCTATACGATTCGCAAAATCAAAGGAACTCTCGATGGTTTGAAGATAGCGATTGTCGGCGACGTTGCGCACTCACGCGTGGCTCGCAGTGACATGTGGGCGATGACAAAGCTGGGCGCAGAAGTAACGTTTGTCGGTCCGCCGACACTGATGCCTGCACAAGCCGAGAGATTGCCGGTGAAGGTAAGCTATTGCCTCGACGAAGTTGTCGAGAAGGTCGATGTCATAAACATGCTTAGGATTCAGTTCGAGCGGTTGGGGGGCAATCCTTTTCCATCAATCAGAGAGTACTCGCACTATTTCGGGCTGACCGCCGAGCGCATGAAAAGGGCCAAGGGCGACATTCTGGTCATGCACCCCGGGCCGATCAATAGAGGCCTGGAAATCGAAAGTGAGGTTGCGGACGGTCGCAACAGTGTGATCCTCGAGCAGGTTACCAACGGCCTGGCGGTCAGAATGGCCGTGCTGTTTCTGGTGAACCAGGCGGCGGCACAGAGAATTGATTAACGTCCCTGCTTTCGCAGGGATGACAATATTATTGACAATTGACTATTTTACGATGAACTGCCAACGATGAATTCCGGACTGTTAATAAAGAATGGGCGGGTGATCGACCCTGCGAACGGGCTCGACCAGAAATGTGATGTGTCGATCGTCGAGGGAATAATCGCAGAGGTCCGGGAGAAGATCGCCGATAGAGGGCGCCGAGACTGCAACTTTGCAGTCATTGACGCCTCGGGCAAATTGGTGGTGCCGGGCCTAATTGACATCCACGTTCATTTTCGTGAGCCCGGTGATGAAGAAGAAGAGACGATAGCGAGCGGTTCGGCGGCTGCGGTGGCGGCCGGTTTCACCTCTGTCGTCTGCATGCCGAATACTAGCCCGGTGATACAGAACGAGACGGATGTCGAATATGTTCATAGGAAAGCCAGACAGGCTCGAAAGAGCCATGTCTACACAATGGGCGCAATCACAAAAGGACTCGAAGGGATCGAGCTAGCTGAGATGGGATTTATGGCTCAGGCCGGGGCAGTGGGTTTTACCGACGATGGCAGGGGGGTCCAGGACCCGGCGGTTATGCTCAGGGCCCTGAAATACGCCACCATGTTCGACGTGGTCATCGCTCAGCATTGTCAGGACGATCGAATTGCCGGCAAAGGGGTCATGAATGCGGGTTACCAGTCGACAATACTCGGTTTGCCGGGAATAGACCCGCTGGCCGAGGAGGCTATACTCTGGCGTGACATCCAGCTTATCAAGAAGACGAAGGTCCGTTACCACGCCCAGCACATCTCGACGGCTGGGGCGGTCGAGTTGATACGCGCCGCCAAGAATGATGGTCTGCCCATGACCTGCGAGGTAGCGCCGCACCATTTACTCTTGACCGAGGAGTGCTGTGATGAATACGACACCAACTTCAAGGTAAATCCGCCTTTGCGAGGTCAGAAAGATGTTGATGCTCTCAGACAGGCCGTTGCTGACGGATTGGTCGATGCTTTGGCGAGCGACCACGCCCCGCACCTGCAAAGCGAAAAGGAACTGGAATTCTTGGCCGCTCCTTTCGGCATCGCGTCTCTGGAATGTGCACTGGGCCTTTATATCAAGGCACTGATTAAGCCGGGCATTCTGGACTGGCCCGGATTGATCCATCTCATGACGGAAAAGCCGGCGAAGGTAATCGGCATCGACAAAGGCACGCTCGGCATAGGCAAGCGCGCCGATGTTACTGTCATCGACCCGGAGACCGAGTACAAGATTGACGTCGATAAGTTCCGATCCAAGAGTCGAAACTGTCCATATCACGGGTGGACTGTCAAGGGTAAAGTGGAGAAAACAATCGTCGGTGGTGAGATACGATTCGAAGCATGATCGCCTATGGTTGGTGGTCCGGAACTGATGGTCTCGGTTGAGACAATTGCGAACTGTGAACTAATAACCAGTAACCAGTAACTAAGAGTCATGTTCATTATCGACGGTTACAATTTGTTGCACGCAATTCTCAAGGCGGAAGAGGCCTCTGCGGCAATCGGCGATCTTGAATTGTGCAGAGTTCTGAGCAGGTATCTGAAGCTGATCGGCCGGTCCGGGGAAATGATTTTTGACGGCGCAGGGCCGCCGGACAAGAGCGGCTTCGACAACGTCAGCAATCTCGAAGTCTTTTTCGCCGGTCTCGGTGCCGATGCCGATACGGTAATTGAGGACAAAATAAGCGCGAGCACCTCACCGAAAAGATTGACTATTGTCAGCAGCGACCGGAGATTGCGAAAGGCGGCCCACACGAGAAGGTGCAACTCACTGAAGTCAGAAGTTTTCTGGGACAATGTACGCAAACAGCTAAACCGAAAAAGACCGGCGAGAGAGCCCGCGGCAAAGCGGCAGGGGATTAGCGAAAGCGAAACGGACCAATGGCTTGACTTTCTCGGTTTTGAACAGTAGCGTGATACATGGAAGGGCTGCTGCTGGGTGACCCTTCACGCTAAGATTACAGAAACCAAACTTACTCAGATTCTACAGACTACCCAGATTCATCGCCAGAAAAATTAGTCACACCCCCGTTCCTGAACACCTCTGGCAAGGGCAAGACGCCATCCGGGCAACGCAAAGAAATACCTCCAGTCTGCGACACCAGATAGCATCGAGCCCAGGGTCTTCAACAGCTAAAACGCTGCAAATCCTCCCGACGCCGTGGTGACACGATAGAGTATTGGAGATTTTGATTTATCCGTAATGAAATGTATAGTATCTTAACTTGAATTGACTTATTCGGAATATTAATACGCAAGAGTGTGTGTAAAGAGCGTACAAGTTGGAGTAATTGGGAACTGTGCCGAACATGCAGAAGATTACAGAT
>Ga0255052_10003037_pt1 | contig 11828 bp, 10 predicted proteins | sample JV7_2_21_MG_FD_188632 | JGI IMG/M metagenome (GOLD analysis project Ga0255052, IMG submission 188632) | Seawater microbial communities from Jervis Inlet, British Columbia, Canada - JV7_2_21 | ecosystem: Environmental > Aquatic > Marine > Inlet | place: Canada: British Columbia | collected... | reverse complement strand
TTGAACATCGGCGATCCTGGCCAGTGCCAGCGCAAATAATACGGTGAACACAACCAGTGGCAGCATCGTTCCATCGACAGCAGCCTTGAGCGGGTTTGATGGTATGAGTCCAACCAGCCAGTCACGAAAAGGTGGTAATTCGACTGTGGCAGACGCAGTTGCCGCACTGGTTGTCGCTCTTAACGCCGCTGCGGTTGCCGGGTCGAGCTGAAGCAGCGACAGCAGAGGGGGCGCCACCAATGCCGTGTACACGCAGATCACAGTTACCATCACAACGAACAGGCCTATTATTCTGCCGCCGAGCGTGGCGACGAGACCTCGTTCATGATCACCGGCAACAGCTGTGATCAGGAGCGAGATGATGAGCGGCACGACGGTCATGCGGATTGCGTTGACCCACAAAGTTCCGACCGGCTCGACCAGTGATGGGATAGACGTCAATGTTTCGCCGGGCGACAGAGATATTGCGATTCCGGCTGCCAGGCCTAATAGAAGTCCGGTCAATACGCGGGCCGTTAGTGACATCTTTATCTCCCTGCAGGTCGTTCGATCGCCGGCCTAATAGCCCTTGTCCATGTCAACGACGTTCAACAGCTTGTCACCCGCAATATATCGGCGAAGATTCTCGCGGTACAGATCCCAGACAGTGTCCTCGTGCTTGTCTGAGTAATCGGATACGTGCGGCGTGATGATGACTCGGGGCATCGTCCAAAGGGGGTGACCTGGCGGCAGCGGCTCGGGGGCGAGTGCCTCCAAAGCTGCGCCCGCGATCTTGCCCTGTCGCAGAGCGTCGACCAGATCATCGTTAACGACTTGTGAGCCACGGGCCATATTGATGAAGTACGCCGTCGGTTTCATTGCTTCAAAGAATTCAGCATTGAGAATGCCAAATGTTTCCGCCGTCAGTGGCATCTGGTTGAGCACGATGTCGGCCTGTCCCGCCAGTTCATTGAGTTCATGGGCGAGCCCAACATAGTCGACAAAATCCGGACCCGAGCGACTGCTGTTTCGGGTTGCTATGACGCGCATGCCCAGGGCGTTTGCTCGCCGGGCAATTTCGGTGCCGATCGTGCCGAGGCCCGCGACCAGTAAGGTCCGTCCGTCCAGTTCCCAATCAATGTTGGGATCTTTGACTCTGTCGGTAAAGAATCTGCCCCAGATCTCTTTGTCCTGTCGGCGAATGTGAATGTCCACCCCCTGAATCAGGGCAAGCATCAGCGATAGCGCATGCTCGGCGACAGCAATCGAATTAACGCCGCGCTGATTGGTGAGTACGATGCCTCGATCCAGCATCATCTGGTGTGCCTTTATCGAATCTTCTCCACTGCTGTAGAAACAGCCCGCAACACCGCTACTGCTGGACTGCGTCCAATGGACGTCCGGGCCAAACGAGAAAATCAGTGCCGGGCTGCAACCAATACCAATAATCGCCTGCGCATCACTCATATGTCCCTGCTCAATTGCTTCCTGCAGTGATTCAACTGCCACGAATTCGACACCTGGCGCGACCTTTGAAATCCAGTCAAGCCGAGCCTCCGTTGTTCCCAGTGAGCCAGGACCGTAGATGTCACGGACCACGATTTTCTTAATCGCTGCCCAGCTGGGCAGGTCGCGCATCGCAACGTCTCCTTCGCGCATGTTGTAATGCTCGATTAATCGTTTCTCCACGGCATCAAGCGTTGCGGCATCGGGGACATCTGATTGCGCTATGGCCGCCGGGGCCCGGAAACACACGATGATTGCTACGAAAGCTATGGCCGTCAGCGCTTGCGTCATTTTCCGAACAGGCGTGGTCGGTTTTCCAGGCATGTTGCAAATCCTCGTTGCGAATACTTGCGGACAGTTTGATGGCGATATGATTTCTAATAATATCAGCATGGCATTAAAATAGATTTTGCTATTTGGAGGCTGAAGCAATGCGTATTTCACGACGTGATTTTGTTGCGGGAATTGCATCCGTCCCGGTACTGACTTCGCTGACCGGTGTCTCGCGGGCAGCACCGGTAACGATCAGTCCGGATCGATTCGACCCATGGATCGAAGTCGATGCTGCGGCCCTTGTACGGAATGTTGAGACGGTAGCGAAGCTCGCGGGCAATCGTCCCATACTTGCAGTGATCAAGAATAATGCGTACGGATTGGGCCTGACGACTGTTGCACCAATTCTCGAGCCCCTTCCACAAATCAAGGGATTTGCAGTCGTGAAGGCCGCAGAGGCCATTGCGCTTCGCGATGCCGGCATCACCAAGCCGGTGCTGCTGATGAGTCTATTTTCCGATCGAGACGGCCCGGAGTTGCTCCAACGGGGGATTCAGCTGGCGATTACCACGGATGATGCGGGCGCCCGAATCATGAAAGCGTCGCAAGCTGTCGACAGACGCGCCGAAGCGCACATCTACCTGGACACCGGCATGGGTCGCATGGGGATTCCGTATCATCGGGCTATGCCAGTACTCAAAGATGTCAGCGGGTTGGATATTGATATCAAAGGTACGTTCATGGGCTTTACGGAAAGTGAATTTGACAGGGAGCAACTTGACCGTTTTACGAAGTTCACCAATAGCGCCAGAACGAACGGAATCGAACTGGGTTCACTCCATGCGGCATCGTCCAACGCCGTATTCAATTTGCCAGACGCACATCTTGATCAGGTTCGCCCCGGAATTGCGCTTTTCGGCGCCTATCCGTCGGATGCGGAAGGTGAGAGTGCAATTGCGACGCTGAGTCCGGCGATGCGCCTGCGGGCCCGCGTCGTTCGGGTCGAGCGTCTGCGGCCGGGCGACAGCGTCAGCTATGGGCGCAACTATATCGCTGAGACGGCAACCTGGACGGCCACTATCCCTGTCGGTCATACAGATGGCTTTCCTCGCGCGGCAGTGAAAGGCGCGCGGGTGCTGGTCAATGGAGCAGCTTACCCGGTCATAGGCGCGGTGAGTGCCAGTCATACCATCATTGAGGTCGGCGATGAAAAGCGCGTCAATATCGGCGATCTTGCTACATTGCTTGGGCCGGATGATGCTGCAATTCATCCCAACGCGCTTGCCTCGGCAACGGGCACGTCAGTCTACGATGTGCTGATGCATCTGAATCCATCGCTGCCGAAGGTACTTGCATAACAGTGATAGGAAAGAAACAAGTCTGGTCAGATACCTGGCAGCGTGTTGAAAAATCCTCATGCGGCACGATACGGCGTCAAGTCATTGATAACTCAACGCTTCCCAATTCAGAATGGCACTAAAGATCACAAATTCGCCGGGAGCGAATTTGGACGCGTACGCGCCCGCAGGGCCGGCGACTCGGCTCATTTATTTCTTCCTTGGCACTAAAGATCACCGGTTCGCCGGGAGCGAACCGGGACGCGACTGCGCCTTCGCTTTTGCGAAGGTCGTGAACAGGGATGTTTACGATCAATCCGCACCGCTCATTGTGCCGTTCTGGTGATGTAAGGCGGATTGCGCACTCACCTGAGACTTTTTCAACAGCCTGCTAGGGCAGACTCTCGAGCATTTCCAGCGCGGATTTTCTGATCTGGTCGTCAGTGCCGATTTCAATAGCATTTGCCAGTGCGGACCGCGCTTGCTCGATGTTGCCCACCTGGCTATTCACGTACCCCAGTGTAAGCCAGATTCTTTGATGCGTCGGATCAGCGGTGACGCCTTCGTTCAGTCTCTGCAGGGCTTCAGTTGATCGGCCCAGATAATGAAGTGTTAAGCCCAAATTATTGTAGGTTTCCGCATTGTCCGGTCCGTAAGCCAGCAGTTTCTCGTACAAATCCGCTGCCTGCTCATATTGCCTGCTGGCGAAAAACTCGTTCGCCTGGCGGGAAATCCCGGCCGGATCATCTGGGGTGGCCTGGCTGGGCACTGACAGATTAAATCGCGCCAGATCAGCCTCTGTGATGTTGTTCGATCGTGGGGGCAGAGGCACGCTTGCAGCGGTTGGCTCGGCGCGAACGGTTTCTGGTTCCTGAATGTAGTATTGGCGCGTAACAGCGAAAATGGCCAGGCCGAAAACAATTTCGAAAGCCGCCAGTGAAATCCAGAAATTGAAATTACGCGCCATGATTTGTCCCTGGTATTGTCAGATTTCGCCAAGCGCGGTCATCGCAGCTGGCTGTCTTTGCTGCCTCGCCTGTTATAGCCGCTAAATTTCGCGGCGTCCTTGTCATGCTCCGCCTGGCAGTTGACACATAGGCGTACGCCGGGGATGGCCTCGCGCCGCCCGGGTGGAATGACCTTTTCACATTCTTCGCAGTGCGTCAGGCTTTCGCCCTGCGGTAACTGGTCACGGGCACGCTTGATCGCATCCTCGACGGTCGCATCAATCTGGTCTTGCACCGCCCCATCTTTTGCGAATCCGCCAGCCATTAATTGTCCCCGGTTATTACGTTCATTCGGACGCTTCGGAACTATCTTTCAATTCCATGGTTTTCTTCGTTAGCTCGATCACGTCAGTCCAATTTTCGTTCAGGATGAGGAACGACATCGCGTAGTGAGCAATTTTCCAGGTTCCATCTTGTTTGGCGAGAACTCCAGTACCCCGGAAGCGGCCGTTCTGCTCCGAAAAAAGCACTTCGTCGAACCACGCGGTGACGCCTGAATCGGCGATGCGTATCTGTCTCTCCACAGAGCGGTAATTCCAGCCGGTACCATCCCTGAAGCGGCCGCCAACATAATCAATGAACTCCGGCTGCTTGGGCCATCGCTCCCACTCGTCCGTGCCCAGAAAGACTCCATCGTCGGTCATATGAACGAGGTAGCGGTCCTTATCGCCGTGTGCCGCAGCGTCATGGAATCCGTCGATCACCTCGGCTATCGCACTCAATTCGGCAGTTGAGTCATCTGAAGTGGCTACCACGGGAAGCAGCAGCGTCAGGAAAACCATGCGTCGGATACTCATTAATACTCCTGCGGACAGAGTGCCCTGTGACGTTGAGTGTGCCATAACGGGACACTAACAAGACAGAGGATCAGCTCAGTCCTGATACGATTCTGGCGGTCTCTGGCCGCCAGAATGCTCGCCGGATACTACAATAAAAGGTCCGAAGCCTGAATTCGACTCGGGGCAGGCAATAATTGCCCGGTTTGTTGTTCCGGAATTTTCAGATAGGAGTGCCTCATGACTGTAAGCATTGCATCGCGTCTTCTCGTTGTGCTGTTCCTGTTCCAGTCGCGCATCGCCATCACTGAAGCGCAGGAACTGGGAAATATCACGTTCCCTAATTCCGGATCTGAGGAAGCGCAAGCTGACTTTCTGATGGGCGTCAAAGCGCTGCACAGTTTTCAGTTTGACGAAGCCAGGTTCGCCTTCGAAAGGGCGCAGAAGATCGACCCATCTTTTGCGCTGGCCTATTGGGGTCAGGCGATGAGTGACAACCATCCGTTGTGGGCACAACAGGATATGGACGCAGCAAGCGCTGCGCTAAATAAATTGGCGCCAACGTTCGAAGCGCGCCACGCACGGGCAGAAACGGAAAAGGAAAGAGCGTTCCTGTCAGCGGTGGAAATTCTCTACTTCTCGCCGGGCGAGAAGCTGCAGAGAGACTTCGCGTACTCGGAACATATGGCTCGCATGCATGAGCGCTGGCCGGAAGACGACGAGGTCTCGATTTTCTATGCGTTGTCTCTCCTTGGGACGGTGAGACCCGGTGATCAGGGTTATCGGCGACAGGCAGTCGCTGCATCAATCAGTCAGGCTGTCTTTGCCAGAAACGAACAGCACCCGGGTGCTGCGCATTTCATCATCCATTCGTTCGATGATCCGGATCACGCCATCCTGGCCTTGCCGGCGGCCACGGTATACGCCGAAATCGCCCCGGCTGCCGCGCACGCTCTGCATATGCCGTCGCATATCTTCCTGCAGCTCGGAATGTGGCAGGACGTCGTCAATTCCAACATTGATGCATATGATGCCGCCGTAACCGTGATTAACAAATATGGCCTCGATGAAGGCCGCGAAGATTTTCATACGTTGTCCTGGCTTGCGTATGCGAACCTCATGCTCGGACAATTCGACCAGGCGAGCGAAAATCTGGATCACGCGAGGGCAACGCTCGATCGAAATCCTGACTCAGGTCGGGTACACAGCGGCTATTTGAATATGCGCGGCCGCCACATACTTGAAACCGGGCAGTGGGAAGACCTTGAACTGTCGGCACCTGGCACGACGGAAGGAAACCATGCGAACTGGGTCTCTGTTGTGGGCATGAGTGCGGCTCACCTGGGTAATAGTGAGGGTGCAAGTGCAGCCGTTGCCAGACTTGCGATGATCAGGGAACGTATGGGCGCTGCCGGTCGGGTCTACGACGCGAAAAAGGTCTCCATCCTCGAAAAAGAGGTGATTGCTGTCCTAAGTCTGGTCAACGGAGATGAGCAACGCGCAATCGATATCGCGCGCGAAGCGGCGGAAATAGAAATGCAGGAAATGAAAGCGCCCTCAGGCCCACCGGACCCAATGAAGCCAGCCGTCGAGTTGTATGCAGACATTCTGCTGGCGACGAATCGGCCTGTTGAGGCACTCGCGGCTTATGAGCGGTCTTTGCAATGGATACCTCAGCGAACACCTTCTCTCATGGCGCTTGAGAAGGCAGCTGCCGAAGCAGGTCACACGAGTCTGTAACAGCCAACCGCCCGGATTGCCCGGCGGTTTTTTTATCTAGGCGGCATCGCTCTTAAGAGTTACCTTTTCTGAACGCACAACGGGACTTGTGAACTCCATAACGCCGTCTGCAATTTCCCCTTCGCGGATGATTTTCTTGTCCCGGGCGTAGTCTTGCGTATTGATCCAGGGATCGTGGTCACCCTGTTTTGGTAACAGATGCATCTGCCGCTGGATGTAACCGGACGAGAATTTTTCGATCCACGGTCGTGCCGGCATGTTGCGGTCCTCGCCGCGCAAACGCGGTGTGCACTGACGGGTTCCCGTTTCATCCATGTGATCGATCAGTCGGCATACATATTCGGCCGTGAGATCTGCCTTTAAGGTCCAGGACGCGTTGATGTAACCGAATGTCGAAACCATATTTGGCACATCGGAATACATCATTGCCTTGTATGAAAACGTTTCGGAAAAATCGACCGGCTTTCCATCGACGGTAAACCGTGTGCCGCCGAGTACGAGCAGGTTGAGCCCTGTCGCAGTAACGATAATGTCAGCGGCAAGTTCTTCGCCCGATTTCAGGAGAATGCCATCTTCCGTAAAGGTTTCGATCTCATCGGTCGCCACAGAAGCCTTGCCCGATCGGATGGCGTGAAAGAGATCGCTGTTTGGTACAAGACAGAGGCGTTGGTCCCAGGGGCCATAACTCGGCGTGAAATGCTTTTCGATGTCATAGTCCGGCCCCAGTTCTTTTCGCACCATTTTGAGAAGGTGTTTCTTAACTTTTTCAGGTGCGGTCCGGCTGCGTCCATAAACGAACTGCTGATACTTTATGTTTTTCCAGCGCGTGATTGCATAGGCCGTTTTTTCCGGCAGGATCTTGCGCAGGAAATTCGCGATCCAGTCTTTGTCCGGCAATGACACCACGTAAGTCGGCGAGCGCTGCACCATCACCACGTGTTCTACTGTCTTCGCCATCTCCGGAATAAGCGTCATGGCAGTCGCACCAGAGCCTATGATGACGACACGTTTATCGTTGTAGTCGAGATCCTCCGGCCACTTCTGCGGATGAACGATGTCGCCGCGGAATCGTTCGCGGCCTTTGAACTCAGGCAAATAGCCAGACTCATAGTTGTAGTAGCCCGAGCACATGAGAACGAAGCCACAGCGAATTGCCACAGTCTCTCCGGTTTCAGCATCTTCTGCCTCGACGGTCCACGTCGCATCATCGCTGGACCACGATGCGCTTTTCACCTGGTGGCGATAGAGGATATGTTCATTAACGTTGTGTTCCGTGGCGGCGTCCTTGACGTACTGCAATATCGAGGGTCCGTCGGCAATAGCCTTCTCAGCAAGCCAGGGTTTGAAGTTATAGCCCAATGTATGCATATCGCTGTCGGAACGGATGCCGGGATAGCGAAAGAGATCCCATGTTCCGCCAATCGCGTCGCGGCCCTCCAGAATTGTGTAACGCTTACCCGGGCACTTTTCACTCAGATGGCAAGCGGCACCGATACCTGAGAGTCCGGCGCCGACGATCACAACGTCAACAAAATTTGCGGTCACGTTTCGGGTTCCGTAGTCAGGGTAATTCTGTACGCAGTTCGAAGAGTTCCGGGAAGAAACTGGTCTCCAGCGCTTTCTTTAAAAACGTGACACCGGAGGAACCACCGGTTCCTTTCTGCTGGCCAATGATTCGCTGTACCGTGTACATGTGCTTGAATCGCCACTGTTGAAACGCGTCCTCAATATCCACGAGTTTTTCGGCCAACTCGTAGAGTTCGAAGTATCTTTCGGAATCTCTGTAAATTTCCAGCCAGGCTTGCAGGACAGACTCGTTCCGTTCATAAGGCAGGGACACATCCCGATCCAGAACAGCGCTATCAATCTCGAAGCCTGCTTCGCTCAGTTTTCGGATGGCTTCGTCGTACAGTCCGGGCTTCATGAGGATGTCACTGAGTTCCTTGTGCGCGAACGGCGTCCCCTCATGCACTTTTAGAATATCAGCGTTTTTGTTTCCCAGCAGAAACTCGAGCTTTCGGTAGCCATACGATTGAAATCCGGAAGCGCTGCCGAGTTTGCCGCGGAATTTGTGGTAATCAACGGGCGTCATCGTTGCCAGGATGCTCCAGGAGTCGACGAGTTGATTGAGAATCTGTTTGACCCGGGAAATTACCTTGAACGCGTGGCCGAAATCGGAGTTTTTCACGTTGGAAATTGCCGCGGACAATTCGTAGCCGGCTAGTTTCAACCACAACTCGCTCGCCTGGTGAATGACGATAAAGAGCATCTCATCGTGGTATGTCGATAGCGGTTCCTGAGCGGACAGGATTTTATCGAGACTCAGATAGTCGCCATAGCGCATCGTGTCCGCCAAGTCCGTCTTTATACCGTCCTCCATCGGACGGTAATTCTTCTTCTCCTCGCTCATGCCCTGGTGCTCACGTTTTTCCTCATCAGGGAATCGTATCGCACTTTTCGCCGTTATTCGTCACCACCTAATGTCTCAAGAGAATTTCCTTATTCTCATTCGGTCTGGCAGGAATTAATCCGTTACTGCTGTCCATGCATCAAATAGATAGAAACACGAAAAGTCACTTGAGACCTGGAGGTCATGGTAATGCGCGTACTTTTGTTATCAGCTTTTTTATTACTACAGGCCTGCGCCGCAACTTCGCAAGATGCGATGCGGCAGGCGCAAAAAGCGAGTTTCTGGACACCCTCCGGAAAAGCACTTGAAATCGAATCAATGCCTAAACTCAGAAGTGAGCAAAACTGCGCCGTGGGCAAGATTCAGTGGTGCTCTACCCGCGTGGGGGTACGGTCATGCGAATGTGTCAGGGAACAAGTCGTGGATGCCTGGGCGGAGCACACACTTCGGGGAAACAGACTCCGCGGAAACGGGCTTCGGGGAAACAGAAATCCCAGGAATCACAATTGAGTTGCATGCTGCCATAGCGATTCGTGGACTAGCCACGGAAGTCCCGACTGGTAAACATGCGGTTGGTCTCAGGGTCGACCAGTTGTTCGACAAGTCTTCTGACTTCTGTGACAAGTTCCGCTCGTGTCGCGCGCAAGTCTTCAACTTCGCTTCCAAGGCGCGCTAATCTCAAAACCGATAAAACGGACAGAAACAATCCTGCCTCTGCTTCGATCAATCGTATGGACGCAAAGAAGCTGAAGGTCAATCCAATAACGGTGGCGAGCGACCACAAGAATCCGAAGCTTAGCCCGATGAGAATCGCAATGATGAGATAGAGCAACGGCAGTAACAGAATAGTTGCGAACACCTTCAGGGTTGCGACATCGTCCATTTCATAACTAAAGCGCTCTCCGACCGCGGCAGCGATCCAGCCGACAGGGAGATGCACAAGTGCACCGGGAATCGCCAGGGGCATCAACACGAGCATCGTCAATGCGCGAAACACGATTTTTCTAAAAGCATGGCCCAGGGTGATCGGTTTTCGTAACTGGTAATCCTTCAGGCCAAGCATGTCCAGGCGGGCCTGATAGTCTTCCACTGCGCTCTGGAAGGCCTGCATCTCCGGGTCTGCCGCGAACTCCAGGTATCTCTCGACAAAGCGACGATTCAGTTCTACGTATTCCCCTGGGCTGAGAACGACCGATGATGGTTTGTACAGGCGCCTGGCAGTCTGCGTAAAGCGCAGCGTTCGCCAATCCGGAGCATTTAGTGTTACGCCCGCAAGCGCCCGGGCGAGATGGTCTGTCAGTTTTCTTACGGTGCCTTGCTCATCTTTCTGAAATGCCGCCACCCACTGATCGTCGATGACAACAGGCTGACCAAATTCAATGAGAACCTGGCTCCTGAAACGGTGGCGGTGGATGTAATTCAGTCCGCAGGGAATCATTTCGACGTGTGTCTTGCCGCGCGCTGCGACGGTCAGTGCGATGCGTGCCGCGCCGGTTTTCAACTTGACCATTTTGGGTTCAACGTGGCTGACGCCTTCCGGAAATATGCCCATACAATTGCCGGACTCAATTACTTCGTACAGTGTTTCGAACGCCTCCTGATTGTCGACTTCGCCGTCATGCTCCTCCCGACGGTAAACGGGGACGGCTCCGGTCGCATTCAGAAAGGGAACGAGCATGCGATATTTCCAGAGCTTTGCATTGCCGACGAAGTGGAGCGGCCAGCGACCACATTTCGCGGTCAACAGCCAGCCATCCATTAATGCATTCGGATGATTGCCAGCGAAGATGACCGCGCCTTCCTTAGGTACATTTTCGATCCCGACGACATCGATGCGACGAAAAAACGTGCTGGTAATGATACGAATCACCGCAATGACCAGACGCTGGACCATCAGCTTGCTCCGTCAATCGAACAGGGTTATCGCTCTTTGCACGCGTTCCCGGGGACTCTCACGAAAATACCTTGGACGCAGAGCATCCACGGCCTGAATTCTCGGCGCAAGGCCTGAGTTGTTCGCGATCTGAATAGCAAGACCGGGTCGGGCGTTCAGTTCAAGAAGTAATGGGCCGTACCTGCGATCGATCACGATATCGGCGCCTATATAGCCTAGGCCGGTGGCATCCGCAGAACGAGCGGCGAGTTCCAGCAGTTCTGCCCAGTTGGGAATGCGGATCGACATCAGGTCGGCCCCTGAATCCGGGTGCTCATCCACACGTCGATTGAACTGGATTGCCTTAACCGGACGTCCGCCGGAAATAGTCAGGCCCACACCAATGGCGCCCTGGTGAAGATTCGCTTTGCCATCCGACTCGCGTGTCGACAAACGCATCATCGCCATGATCGGGAAACCGCGATAAACAATGACTCTTATATCAGGCACACCCTCAACTGACAGGTTTCTGTAGACCGCGTCGGGTAGAATCAGCTCCTCAACAATCGCTACGTCCGGCGTTCCTCCAAGGCTGAAAAGTCCGGACAGAATATTCGAAATATGGCGCCTGATCTCGTCGATTGGCAGCTCCTGACCATTTGTCTTGATGAACAGGTCTTCGCGGCGCGAAGCGATTACCAGGATGCCCTTACCGCCGCTACCCTTTGCCGGTTTAATGGCAAAGCCGTCGTGCGGCGCGAGAAACGATTCGAGATCCTGCAGATCGTGTTGTGTCCGAAGCGCCCCGATAAGCTCCGGCGTCGCTACGCCTTTCTCTGCCGCCAGTAACTTGGTCTGTAGCTTGTTGTCAACCAAGGGGTAGAGGGGTCGGGGGTTGTGCTCTGCGATCAGATTAATATTACGATC
>Ga0255052_10003036_pt1 | contig 11830 bp, 12 predicted proteins | sample JV7_2_21_MG_FD_188632 | JGI IMG/M metagenome (GOLD analysis project Ga0255052, IMG submission 188632) | Seawater microbial communities from Jervis Inlet, British Columbia, Canada - JV7_2_21 | ecosystem: Environmental > Aquatic > Marine > Inlet | place: Canada: British Columbia | collected... | reverse complement strand
CTTGTCAAAGGATACCTCTTCCAACACAGAGAGGATACAAATCTTCTCAAACTCTTTTATGCTCTGTCTTAAATCTCCGCATCCAATCAACTCAGACACTTTCCTTGAGTCGTGGAGTTCCGCAGGAAGGTCTTGAACCCTAATCAACTCTCTGTCACAAAAAATCATTGCCCGTTCAATCACATTCTTTAACTCACGGACATTCCCTTTCCAGCTATAACTTAAAAGGAGCTTCATGGTCATGTTATCCACACCCTGAATGTTTTTCACTAATTCTCGATTGTATTGGTTGATAAAATGACGAACCAGCGGGGGGATGTCATCTTTCCTCTCGTGAAGAGAAGGAATATGGATTTGTACGACATTCAGCCGGTAGTAAAGGTCGTCTCGAAATTGTCCCTGTTCTACCATGTGTTTAAGGTTCTTGTTACTGGAAACAATAATGCGGGCGTTCAGTTTCTGTGTCACAACCGAACCTAATGGTGTGAATTCCTGGTTTTCTATGACCCGCAAGAGCTTAACCTGGGCATCTAATGGAACCTCTGATATCTCATCAAGAAAAAGTGTTCCTTTTTCTGCAATCTGCAGGTACCCTTCCTTATTACTTGAGGCACCTGTAAAGGCACCACGGACATGGCCAAAGAGTTCACTTTCCCAGAGAGAAATCGGGACAGCACCGCAATTAATAGGAATAAATCTTTTATCCTTCTTGGGGCTATTGAAATGAATGGCCAAAGCAATCATCTCCTTTCCTGTGCCGCTTTCTCCTGTTATCAGGATATTACTCGTGGTAGCAGAAACTTTGCGGACCATGTCAAAGACCTTTTGCATTGGCTGGCTTCTTGCGACGATATTGTGAAAATCATAACGTTTTTCAATTTCATTCCGCAGGATTTGATTTTCCCGTTTAATCTTTAGATATTGGTCGATCCTCGAGATTTTGGCAATTACATCCTCATAAACAAATGGTTTTAAAATGTAATCAAATGCCCCATATCGCAAGGAATTCACAGCGGTCTCCACAGATGCATAAGCCGTAATCATAATGACAATGGTTTCCGGAGAAATATCAAGAATCTGTTGCAGGAGCTCAATACCGCTCATTGCTGGCATCTTTATGTCACATATAGCAATATGAATATTCTCCTGCCTTATCAGGGACAGAGCCTCTTTCCCGTTTGAAGCAGAAAAAATTTCATATCCTGTATGTCTGACAGCATCAGACAAAAGATCCCTAATCGCTCTTTCATCATCCACAATGAGTACTCTGGTTTTCATCCTCTGCTCTCTCTTGAATATGCCAGCGGGATTTCTACAATAAATACAGAACCACCTGCTTTCCTGTTGGAACCCCTAATCATCCCACCCATATTCTGCATTATGCCATAGCTCACTGAAAGCCCGAGCCCTGTTCCTTCTCCCACTCCCTTTGTGGTAAAGAAGGGGTCAAATATGCGAGAAAGCAAATCTTTGGGGATACCCGGACCTGTATCCTCAAATAGAACGATAGCTGAATTATTTTCCAGTTTACTGGTAACCGTAAGCGTACCGTTGCCATTCATTGCATCCGCTGCATTAAAAATGATATTCAGAAAAACCTGGAGTAACTGATCACCATCAAGTTTCAATGCCGGAATCTCATTATCTAGAGCGGTTATCGCACGAACTCCTTTAAGACGTGTGTCATAGCTTGAAATCCCAAGTGCAGACTGGATTACCTGATTAATATCTGTTAATCTCTCCCGATATGATACAGGTCTTGAAAAGTCTATCATTTCTCGGACAATTCTGGCGATACGGTTAATCTGAGCCTGCATCAACTGTACCTTCTCCTCTAGACTGCGGTTATCCACGGAATTACCATCAAAACTTTGAACGATGGAAGACAGAGAAGAAAGTGGGTTACCAATTTCATGTGCTACGTCCGCAGCCATTTGTCCCAGAGCTGCCATTTTCTCCTTATGTATAATCTGGACATGTGCTTCCTTAAGTCTGCGCGTTCTTTCTTGAACAATCTCTTCAAGGTGTTTGGCATATCTCTTAAGTTCATTCTCTGCTTCACTCAATTCCTTTGTTCCTCGTCTCATTAGAACATAGAGAAATCCATATATTAAGACAGGCAAAAAACCTATCAACATCATAGAAGATTTCAAAATTCTACCAATTGCTTTTTGGTATTGAGTAATATCAAGATATATTTCAAAACTACCGATTATCTCATTGTTGTCACCTCGCACAGGAAGGTATGCCTCAACCAAATCTATGTTATATCTCTTTTCCCCCTTAAAGTCCCAAACTCTATCTTTCTTTTCCAGTTTGGAGATAACTTCTCCCCCTAATGCCCTGTTGAGTTTTTCATTGTGAGCATCTATTTGTCCTATAATTGAATGATCCGTGCTGTAAATAATCTTTTTATCTTTTGAAAAGACTTTGATTTTTATAATATCAGTAGGCTTCAGATATTTATTTATACTCATATCTAATCTTGGAAAATCCTCCGGGGCAACATTCATGATTGTCTTTCCTTCTGAATTTAAAGCAAGAAGCATATTCTTTTCCTGTTCAAAAAGAATCCGACCAATATTTAACGCAGCCTGTTCAGCATCTTTAATATTATGTTTTGTGTAGATTTTGCGAATACCTAAGTCAATAAAGACAAGAATTACTACGTGTGCAACAAGAGCAAAAATAGTAAAAATCCATAATAAATTGGCAATGGTCTTATTTTTATAAATATTTCTCATCTTCTTGTAAGGCTAAGGATTTAACTACTGTTTTCTCTATCAGAAAAATCACAACAATATATATTTTTATGATAATTTATATCTTTTAAATTTGTAAACCCCGTTAGAAAGTTCAGGGAGCTCTTTTTCTAAAGGGTATAGCTGATGAACCTTTGATGCATTTGAGAACTATTCATTAAAGCGACCTCAAATCAAGAATTTGTTTTTCTGAACGAGAAAATAATTACCCTACCTCTAACTCTAAAATATGTGTGCCCATACTAGAAACAGAAAAAAAGGCAGCCAGAGGGGGTCCTGGCTGCCGAAAAAGGAGAGAAAGAAGGTACTACCTACAATCATACCCCCCAACTCTTCCAGGGGTCGTATGCGGAGTTTTTTCATGAATCTTCTCCTGAAGCTCACGAATCTCCTTTTCAAGCTTTGTTATGGTTTCAGGGGTTGTTTCAGGGTCACGGGCAGCTTCAAAATATTCAAATCTTTTATCATGAAGCCCCTTCCTCAGATCTGTTGTCTCATTGAGGAACTTCTGGTCATACCCATATCCGGAACTACCACCCCCCATCATATGTCCACCATAGCCAGAGCCTGTCATGTATCCGCCGCCAGAACCCATCATATGTCCACCATAGCCGGGACCTGTCATGTGTCCACCACTAGAACCCATCATATGTCCACCATAGCCAGGGCCTGTCATGTGTCCGCCACCCCAGAAGCCCGGGCCATACGCATAGGCCAGTGCCCCGATTGCAAGGAGTGATACAACTGCTACTACGACTACTAATTTTTTCATTTTCCTGCCTCCTTTAATTTATTCTTGCTTACAGTTTAATTCAGGTGTTTGAAGAAATAATGAAGAAATTATGATAAATTTATGAAGTCTATTTATGTCTTTTCAACCCATTAAGAAACCGGTAAGGCGTCCAAAATAAATATATCAAGCTTTTTCATATTATATTCATAATTCATATTTAGAATTATAAATATAAGAGGTATCATTATGAATGAAATTGGAATAGTTAAAAGCATTGACGGTGTATTTGCTAAAGTGATAGTGGGCAGGAAAAACAGCTGTTGTGAACCATGCGAGAAAGACACGTGTGATATTCCTGAAAATGGGGCAGAAACAGAAGCTCTGAACGTTGCAAAAGCAGCAGTTGGACAGAAGGTAAAGATTGTTATGAAACCCCATACTTACTTGAAAGGAGCATTGATTTTATATGTTTTACCGATTTTTGCATTATTTTTAGGAGCAATACTAGGAAAAATTTATCTCCCTGCCTTCATTAATGGAATTGATTCTGATCTTCTTTCTGCTCTTGGAGGATTTCTCGTGTTTCTTGCATCACTGGTATTAGTCAAATTTTTATCGAGTGGAATGGCCAGGAAGACAGAACATAAATCTTTTATTGAAGAGATTCTCGATTGAAGACATTTAATTAATAAAATGCTAACAAAAAATAGACAATATATTTTAATTCTGCTTCTGTTCCTGGCCGGGCTGGTTATTTTTCCTGTTAAAGGTCTATATGCCTGCGGCGGTGATGATGTTATTCTTTCGGAAAATCCAGACCTGAAACTTCAAAGCAACAGGGGCTATAGCCGGGATAATCAGGGGAATCTTCTGTTTCCTAAATCTGATATACTCATTACCCCGTCTCTTGCCAGGGCAATTGCAGAAAAATTTTTAAGGGAAAGTCTGCCTGATCCCCCTCTGCCGCTGACATTCCGCAAGCTTGAATGGGTTCATAGAAAGCTTGTCTACCAGTTTCAATCAGAACCTTTATCTGACTACAATGGCAAGTACCACCTTGGACCGGTAAGCTTCAAGGTTGAGAGCCTTGTTCTTGATGTAGATGCCATGACAGGGAACCTTCATATAGCCAATGGATGCGGGGCTGCACCCGGCAGGATTGTTTACAGGTATAATCCATCGGATTTTGACGATTCAGTATCTGCTTCACCGGCTACTTTAATTTCAAACAACACCAATTTTATAGCCCGCAAGACAGGGAATCCCATCAGGGTTGACGGTAAAATACTCCCTGAGGAATGGAAAAATACAGGACATAAGTATTTTTATTTAGGTACATACAAACCACATAACCCTTCAGACACTCACGAAGAACCATACTATTTCGTTGAGGTATGGACGCAGATTGATGATAAGAATATTTATTTTGCTATAAAGACTGACACCCCCTATTGGGTCGGCCTTATGTTCAAAAATAATCCAAACCTCGGAATGCTCGGGGCTTACAGAGATGCAAAAGTTGTTAAATCAAACGGTGAGGTCAGCGATAGGCATTTTACTCAGCGCCCGAATAAAACCTTTTATCTTGAAATTGATAAAGAAGACCATATCCTTTTAAAAGGCCATCATCAGAATGACTTTTATACTTATGAATTTGCCTTTCCGTTAAAAACCTTTGATTCCAAGGACGTAGAATTTGAGCTTGGCAAAGCCTATAATATGCTCCTTGTAGTCGGTAATACTCTTGAACATTACGGAATTTTCACTCTTGACAAGGCCCATGCCAACCACGACCATTCTAAAGATAATGAAGAGCATGCCGATGTATGGGCAAGCAACGAAACAACTTTCAGAATCGGGACCCCTGCAGACTCAGATATCTTTGGCAATCCTGTTGTTGCTTCCTTCGTAAGCTATAACTCAGGGCATGACTCATCTAAAAAAGATAATCATTTCCACTATGGAGGTAAATCTTTAAAAGACTTTAATAGCAGGGCTACATTTGCAAGCTACATCAGCTGGCTATCAGTTATTTTAGGTTTATTTGGCGTTGGACTAATCCTTGGACGACTCAGGTCATCTCCTCATAGCTCAATTGGGCAAAAATCAGAAGGTTTTGATCTTTTTAAAATAAAATGGGTGAAATGGTTTACCACATGGAAATATTTCAGGCATATTTTTATTATTCCTACACTTATTATCTTTCTCTCGGTCATTTATTTAGGATTCTTTGACACACAGGATGGACAGCGCAATTTGGCTACAGTGTTCACCTGGACCTTATGGTGGAGCCTGATAATCTTCACCTTCATTCTTGCTGGAAGGTTCTGGTGCATGATGTGCCCGTTTGCTGCAATTGCTGACTTTGCCCAGAAAATTGTCTCTTTAAAGAAAAAGCTTCCAAGGTGGCTTCAGAATATGAATATGCAGACCATTGGCTTTCTTCTTCTTACATGGGCTTTTACAATTATGGTCTTTAGCAGAAAACCGTTTGTAACAGCAGTTGTCATTGTTGTCATTCTGACAGCTGCCGTAGTCTTCAGCATAATTTATGAGCGCAGATCATTCTGTCGGCATATTTGCCCCATTGGTGCTGTAATTGGTATCTATTCGATGATTTCGCCTATAGAATTGCGTACCTGCAGCAAAGAGCGCTGTGATATCCATAAAAAGAAAACATGCGGTGATGCATGTCCTATGCTGGAGTCTCCCGACCATATGGATAATAATATATACTGCAACTACTGCATGAAATGCCAGCCCGCCTGTCCATCTCAAAATATAAGCCTTCGCCTCAGGTCTTTTGGCAAAGATATCTATGCAAGTTTACGTAAATCACGTGCAGAAGCCTTTGCTGCTGTATTCCTTCTGGGGGTGGTCATTGTGGAAACTCTTGCCATGACCTCTTCATGGAAACCTTTGGAAGAGAATGTAACCGCTTTAATCGGGATTAACTCACCGCCTATGATTTATACCGTTATTTTCTCACTTGTTATTTTATTGCCTGTCGGAGGCTTTTTCCTCATCTGTTATCTGCTGAAATTTTGGCTTGGAAAAGGCGAATACAGAACTCAAGACCTTGTTAAACACTTTGCATTTATTTTTGTCCCGTTAGGCGTAGGACTACACTTTGCACATAATATTCAACATCTGCTGTCGGAAAGTCCCATAGCAATACCGGCTATCATACGGTTCCTCAAAAATATAGGTATCGGGACATCACTCTCTGTTAACTGGAACCCATCACCCTTAATGGGTTTAGAGCCGATTTTCTTTATACAGATGAGTATATTAATCGGCGGATTTGGAATTACCCTATATGTAATGTATCGTTTACTGAGGCACTTTAAAAAGCCTTTCCATCATATTTATAAAATAACAGTAGCGATGTCACTGTATGCTCTCATCATTGTGCTTTCGGGCATTTATATGCTCGGACTGCCCATGAGCGGCAGGCATATGCATTAAGAAAAAATATGCAATTTGAGTTCAAAATCATACACTGAGATGAATTTAAATGAGACTGAATAAAAAACTGTTTTATATCATCATGGTTCTACTCCTGCTTGCGGGTGCATATGCAGGTTTGAAGAATTGGACCGTGGTATCAAATGATGCCATCAGTTCCAATGAAGCCCTACCAAATCCCAATATCTCAGACTTGTTATCATCTGCGAATTTCACTCAGCCCGCAGAAAAAATATCTGCTCCGGACTTTTCTCTTACATCTTTGGAAGGAGATAAATCGAGCCTCAGTCAATATAAAGGGAATGTCGTCCTTATCAGCTTCTGGGCTACATGGTGAACATGGTGCAGGAAGGAGTTGCCTTCCCTGGAAAACCTGCATCAGCATTTCAATGGGAAATCTTTTGTCCTTCTGGCCGTTGATGTAGCAGAGAAAAAAGATGTTGTTTGGGAATTTGTCAGCAATAGAGGTCTTTCTTTCAAGACTTTACTTGATGAAGATGGTCAGGTTAGCGGCCGATATGGTGTCCGCTCTCATCCTACGAAATTCCTGATTGATACCGAAGGTAATGTAATAGGAATAGCACGAGGCTACAGCGAATGGGACACAGATGAGATGAAATCATTGGTTCAATTTCTGCTAGGCCCTAAAAGTTGATAGAGTTTCAGTAAACCCCGTTAGAAGACCTTAGATCTTATAAACGTGCCTGACGGCAGTCAAGCGGGAAGGTTCACCCCGTAAGACCTTTGGTCTCTTACGGGGCTCACATGGGGCATTAAACCCCGTGTTCACTATAATGGAATTAACTATTTTCATCCCCCCCTTCTTGCTTTCGCAAGAAAGCAGGGGGGCATTCTAATGGGGTAAACCCTTATCAGCATCCCCCGACCATTCTGGGCAGAAAATCCGGGAATTCCTGTAAAATTTCTTTTATCCCCCCTTCACCGGCTTTTTCCATTTCCTGAAGTCTGGCTGTAAGGGTCTGTTTGGGGAAATAGGCAATCTTCCAGGTGTTTAATTCTTCCAGAATCTGCTCATCAGAGATTTCGGGATAATTCTTAATCAGATAAGCAGCCAGTCCTCTCATCATTACTGAATGTGCACACCCGCATGCAGCTGTTCCGTTTTCCTTTACCAGTGTTTTAACCCCGCAACAGTATTGACAGGAAGTTTGAGAACCAATCTTTGTATATCTTTTTAAATCTTCACCGGTTAAAATTATTTTCTTTCCTTCTTTGCCATAAGTAGGGCCATATACCCTGACTTTATTAATGGCGTTCTGAACCCTGTCAAAAGAAATATCCAATTCCTGACCATAAACATCAGGAGTACCTGACGGGAATAGAGACGCCTTTATCTCTTTAAATTTTAAATACGCGGAAGCTGCTGCTAAATCAGAACTGTCTAGAGGACATGTTTCAAGGCTACCTTGCTCATTTTTTTTTATATTGGAACAACCAGAAACTATGAATCCGCCTATGATTATTCCAGCGAAGACCAAACTTAAATATTTAATACCTTTAAACCAGTGTAAAAACATCATAATTTCACCCTTTTTATTCTAAATTAACATATAAGTCAATAAATACCAAAACTAAGTACCCCTCCTATCTGATATCCTATCTTCCAAATTCCCTATCAATCGCTGTTTTTATTTCGTTAATTGTTTTGCCTTCTTCATAAAGCTGGGCGACCCTCAAGGCCTCCTTCTGACAAAGCCCTCAACCGGCGCCATGTTTATCAGTAAAACAGCTCAGCAGGGTCTTATGATTAAACGGGGGGGCATCACAAAAACAATAACAGAAGACCTCATTCAGTACCTCTGGATATTTCTTTGCAGCAGCATAGGCAGCCCTGACCTGTCCCGTAAATAAAGACGGATCAAGCACAGAGCGAATCTCTCCTTCCTGAAGACTAAAGGACTTTCCTTTCTTATCGACTTTTATGGCTGACAACTGATTTGCAGAATTTGTTCCATCCTGCTGATAAGATTCGCTCTTTTTATCACCGGAGCCACTGAGAAAGTTAATCCCCAGAAAAAGCAGCAAGATAACAGCCACGGAGATTGACCCTGCGATTATGAGAACCGTGCTTTTGCCCTTTTTATCGGAAACTTTTGGTTTGCTTTTCTTTTTTTTAGCCATTTCATATCTCCTTCTTAATATATTGACCTGATTCTGCCTGTGCGGCGGTCAAAAATGATAACATCAACTACGCCTTCTTTATCGCTTACCTTTGCTTTAATAAATCTTCCCTTTATAAGCTCAATTCTTACATCAAGACCTTTTTTATTGTAATAATCAGTTATTGCCTTCTCAGCATCTTCCTGGCTTATCGTGGATTTACAGGCACCGTAACGCCCGCACTTGGCACAGGTATCACCATAGGGAGTTACAGATTTTCCCCGGGGCAATGCAAAGGCCTCTGAAAATAACATCATCAGAAGGACAGGAATTATTATAATTATTAAATATTTCATCCCCATGAACCAATGAATTTTCTATAAGAAAAATACCAAAAAAAAATGAAGAAAATATGAATTTATAGATCATTGCCAGAATCAAAAAAGAAGAGTAAACTTTGACCCCTGATGAAAATCGCTTTCAACCTCTACTTTTCCTCCCATTATTTCAGTAAGTTCCTTTACGATAGCCAAACCTAAGCCTCTCCCGTCTGAATTCTTATCCTTGTAAAACCTTTCAAAAATCTTTGAAATTTCTTCTCTTTCAACACCTTTGCCAGTATCTTCAACAGATATAAAAAAGCCTGCGTTGCCATCATGTTTGGCTCTGTTCCAGTTAACAGTAATTCCACCGAAGCTGGTGAATTTATAGGCATTTGTTAAAAGATTTTTTAAAATTATATGAAGCTTTTCCGGATATGTCCTAATGACTATTGATGGTCCGTCCGCTTTTATAAAGAGCCCTTTTTCTTCTACTATTTTTTTCATCCCCTGTACTACTGATTCAACAAAATCCCTGAGATTAATCTCTTCAGGAGTCCCTTTCTTAAAAAAACTGGCTTCAGCCCTTGTTACGTCTTCTATTCCTTCCACAAGTGAAATTAATCTCTGGATTTCAGAATTTATGCTGCTTACAACCGCAGGTGTATCCGTAATCACACCGTCTTCAATGCCCTCGAGGTTTCCCCTGATAACAGTGAGCGGTGTCCTCAACTCATGAGCAATATTAGAGGTAAGATGCTCTCTTAATGCATCCTCCCTTCTTAAGGCTTCAGCCATGTAATTAAAGGTTTCTGTCAGCCTCTCAATCTCGTCTTTATATTTCAGGATACTGACTTTATGCGCAGGCGGTCCCTGCGCAGTGAGGTCCCCTTTAGCTATCTTCTCAGCAGCAATTGTCAATCGCCTTATGGGGTTTGATAGAAAAAGTGTAAACAATAAGGCTAACAATAAAGCGCCACCGCCTGCTATGAGAAAGGATATAAAAAGAAATTCCCTCCCTCTCTTCCTGAATATCTCTTCCTTAAGTGGGGTTAACCCGAGTCTTTCAAGCGGCCTTATATACAGTTTCCCTATTTCTTCGCCTTCAACGTACAGGGGATACCATATAAATTCGCCTTTACCTGAAGGAAGTTTTAAAAGTGAATTCATTCTTTTCAACATATTTGGGTTCATTGAGGAAATAACTTCTGCGGAAGACAACACCCTTTTGTCCGAGGTATCCTCAATATAAGCTTCAAACCCGAGCATGATTCCCCAATGAAGCGACTCAGTGAGCAAGACCCTGTCCCACTGATTGCTCTTAAAGCTTCTCTCAATGGATGCCAGAATCCAGTATATATGATCCTCCCCGGTTCCCTTAATAAACTCTTTAAAATCCCCGATGATTAGACTTTCAAAAACTACATTTGAAAAAAGGGCTAAAAGAATGATAAGTATGAAGGCGAAAAAAAGTTTAGTTCTCATCAGGCTGCCCGATAAATTTATACCCTATACCATAGACTGTTTTGATATATGATGGAACTTTCGGGTCATCCTCAATTTTATGGCGGATGTTCTTAATATGTGCATCAATTGTCCTGTCATAACCTTCAAAGTCATAGCCGAGTATTACATTAACAAGCTGAAGCCGTGTAAAAACCTGACCTGGATGTTGTGCAAGACACCGCAAGAGCTTGAATTCAGTAGGCGTAAGAACTACTAGCAAGTCATTCTTTATTACTTCAAAACTGGTAGAATCTATGGTAAGACTGCCTTTATTAAAACTGATACTTTCTTTCGAACCTTTTACCCTTCTTAACAGAGCCTTTACCCTTGCAACGAGTTCTCTGGGGCTAAATGGCTTCACTACATAGTCATCAGCCCCGATACCCAGTCCCTTGATTCTGTCCTCCTCATCACTCTTTGCGGTTAACATGATTATGGGGAGATCGGAGTCTTTGCGAATCGTCCTGCATATGTCCTCTCCGGATATATCAGGAAGTCTGAGATCAAGCACGATAAGGTCAAACCCTTTTTTTAATACTGATAAAGCCTTCTGCCCCGTATCTGCAACTGTAACATTAAAGCCTTCTTTTTTAAGATAAGTCTTAACTATTTCGGCTATTTTTGCTTCGTCTTCCACAACAAGTATATTGCTGCCTTTCATGTCTCAATGATAACACAAAAAAAGTGAAATATTTATGAATAACAATGATACAGTGGTTTACCCCGTTAGAAGACCTGCCTGCCCTGCCTATCGGCAGGCAGGCGACAGGTTTACATGCCGTAGGCATGCAGGCCTTAGCCCTTCTAACGGGGTAAACTGTGAGAAACATGGAGCCCCACGGGCAAGCCCTGAACCGTATGGTACAGGACAAGCCAGTGGTACCATCATTACGCCCCGCTGGGGCGAACATCCCGTACCA
>Ga0255052_10003035_pt1 | contig 11833 bp, 11 predicted proteins | sample JV7_2_21_MG_FD_188632 | JGI IMG/M metagenome (GOLD analysis project Ga0255052, IMG submission 188632) | Seawater microbial communities from Jervis Inlet, British Columbia, Canada - JV7_2_21 | ecosystem: Environmental > Aquatic > Marine > Inlet | place: Canada: British Columbia | collected... | reverse complement strand
TTGTCTAGGCACAAGTGCCGGGACAGGCATGGTGACCTGCTTTATTAAGGCTGGATCAGAAACCAGCGGAGGGAGGAAGGAAAAACAGTGTTTGAGATCAAGAAAAAAACAACTCTGGCTCATGACGTTCACTCCATTGAGGTAGAAGCATCCTACATTGCTTCAAAAACCCTTCCCGGACAATTTGTGATCATAAAGATCAACGAGGAGGGGGAGAGAATACCCCTCACAATAGCTGACAGCCACCCGAAAAGGGGAACGGTCACCCTGATCTTCCAGGAGGTAGGCAAGAGCACCATGCAGCTCGGCGGACTTTCCAAGGGTGACTTCCTGGAAGATGTAGTTGGCCCTCTGGGGATCCCGAGTCATCTTGAGAAGCTGGGCCTTGTGGTATGTATCGGGGGCGGCATAGGAATTGCCCCTGTGCATCCTGTTGCCAGAGGTTTCAAGAATGCCGGGAGCAAGGTGATCTCGATCCTGGGAGCAAGATCCAGGGATCTACTGATAATGGAAAAGGAGATGGTAAAGGCCAGCACGGAAATTATGATATGCACCGATGATGGAAGCTACGGACAGAAGGGATTTGTGACAAACCTTCTGGAAGATCTCATCAATAATGGTTCTCCCATAGACCTGGTCGTAGCGATAGGCCCCGTGCCCATGATGGAGGCAGTGTGCAAGCTCACCAAACCCTTTGAGATAAAAACCATGGTCAGCCTTAACCCCATTATGGTTGACGGTACAGGAATGTGTGGTGCCTGCAGGGTAACTGTAGCTGGCAAGACAAAGTTCGTTTGTGTTGAGGGGCCGGACTTCGACGGCCATCAGGTGGATTTTGCCGAACTGAGATTAAGACAGAGGATGTATCTGAAAGAAGAAAGGGAAGCGATTGAGTCTTTAACATACATTGGAGAGTGAGGAAGACGCACCGATGACAGAGAAAAAGGAACCAAAAAAGAAGAAAGAAAAAGTCCCACGTCAGGCGATGCCCGCGCAGGAGCCGGTTGAAAGAGCCGCAAACTTTGAGGAAGTCCCGTTGGGGTATCCTCCTGAGACGGCAATGCTTGAAGCAACACGGTGCATCCAGTGCAAAGACCCGCGCTGCGTGGCGGGATGTCCGGTGGGAATAGATATCCCGGGCTTCATACTGGCTATAGAAGAGGGCGATTTTGCCCGGTCTATAAGGATACTGAAGGAGAGCAATGCCCTGCCCGCTATCTGTGGAAGGGTATGTCCCCAGGAGGACCAGTGTGAGATCCTGTGCATTATAGGTGTCAAGGAAGAACCGGTGGCCGTTGGCAGACTGGAGAGGTTTGCAGCTGACTGGGAAATGGCCCAACCTGAAACGGAATTGCCCGAATCAGCTGAGCCTACCGGGAAAAAAGTAGCTATAGTTGGAGCAGGTCCGGCGGGCTTGACTGTGGCTGGAGATCTCATCGTGAAGGGGCACGAGGTGACAATATACGAAGCGCTCCACAAACCTGGCGGTGTTCTTGTATATGGTATACCGGAGTTCAGGCTCCCCAAAGAGATCGTCTACTACGAGATCGAGAACCTGGAAAAGATGGGGGTTAAGATCATCTACAATATGGTGATCGGGAAAACACTGACCGTGATGGATCTCATGGAAGATGAAGGCTATGATTCTGTTTTCCTTGGAGTAGGCGCGGGACTTCCGTGGTTCATGGATATCCCCGGCGAGAACCTCAACGGTGTCTATTCAGCCAACGAGTACCTGACAAGGGCAAACCTGATGAAAGCCTATCTCTTTCCAAAGTACGACACGCCCCTTGTCACGGGCAAGAAGGTGGCTGTTATCGGGGGCGGCAATGTGGCAATGGACGCAGCCAGAACTGCCCTCAGGATGGGTGCGAAGGAAGTTACCGTTGTCTACAGGCGTTCGAGAAAAGAGATGCCGGCAAGAATAGAGGAGATTCACCACGCGGAGGAGGAGGGCATAATCTTCGAGTTGCTTGTGAATCCGGCAAGAATAATAGGTAACGATGATGGCTGGGTTACCGGCATGGAGTGTATCAGGATGGAACTTGGTGAACCTGATGATTCAGGCCGCCGAAGGCCCGTTCCAATCAAGGGTTCCGAATTCATCGTTGATGTCGAGACAGTGATCGTTTCAGTTGGAACCGGCGCAAATCCACTCCTGACCAAATCTACACCTGGTCTTGACCTGAACAAGTGGGATTATGTGGAGATCAATGAAAAGACGGGAGAAACCAGTATCCCGGGCGTGTATGCCGGCGGCGATATCGTGCGCGGTGCCGCAACTGTCATTCTTGCAATGGGAGACGGCAGAGTCGCCTCAAGAGCCATGCATGCACATATGATGGGTGAGGAACTCGTATTCGAGGAAGAAGAAAACGGGGAAGAGTAATGGGGGAAGAAGGGCAGCTAAACGCTACCCTCAAAGAGATAAGTGAACCTGTAAGGATCGAGCTCGATGCGCTCGAGAGCCACTTCAGAGACTATCTGAGAACTGACGTTCCTGTTATTGACAGTATCTTTCAGCACCTCCTGGATGGAGGAGGAAAGAGATTTCGCCCCCTCCTGGTTCTCCTTGTTGCCTCCTGCGACAACAGCATCCCGCCCGAAGACATAAACCGGCTCGCGGTGGCTGTTGAGTTCATCCACACTGCAACGCTGCTCCATGATGACGTTGTGGACCAGTCAGATGTACGCAGAGGCAACAGGGTCGCTCACCATATCTGGGGCGCCGAACCAAGTGTTCTGGCCGGCGATTACCTTTATTCCAGGGCCTTTTCCATACTCGTTGAAATAGGACACCTGGGCATACTCCAGTCTATGTCCACTGCCACAACATCCATGGCCAGGGGAGAGGTCCTCCAGCTTCTCCGCTCCTACAGCGCGGCTACTACTATAGAAGAGTATATCGAGGTAATTACAGGCAAAACGGCTAGCCTGATCTCGGGTTCATGCCGGGCTGCCGGCTATCTTGCGAATTTCGACGATGTTGTTCTCAAGGCACTGGAACAGTACGGGCTGAACCTGGGATTATCGTTCCAGATCGTTGATGATATCCTGGATTACACTGCCCAAAAGGGTGTTTTCGGCAAAACCACGGGAAAGGATTTCCTTGAGGGCAAGGTGACACTCCCGGTGATCATCCTCCAGGAAGTTCTTGGCAGTGGCGGCAGGCGTGAGGTGGCAGATATCTTCCTTAAAGAAGCTCCTGATCCTGACGATTTCGAAAAAGTGCGTGAAATGATGAATCAAGAGGGAGTCTTCGAAAGAACCAGGGAAATCGCCAGACAGTACTCCGATAAGGCGAGTGCTGAACTTGCAGTCTTCCCCAAGTCTGACTCCAGGACAAGCCTCGAGGCTATGGTGAAATATGTGGTTTACAGAAAGGCCTAGGATCGTTGATGACCACACCCAGGCATCCATTGGCAGAACTTGCTCAAAGAGCAATCGAGGAGTTTGTAAAATCGGCCAGAAAACTAAAAGTTCCGGAAAATTACATGAATGATCCGCCTTCCGGCGTCTTCGTCAGTTTGAAAAAGTCCGAAAAGCTTCGGGGGTGTATAGGTACCATTACGCCTGCCACGGAAAACCTCGGTCAGGAGATCATCGAAAACGCAATCAGTGCGGCAGTGAGAGATTCCCGGTTCTCTCCGGTTTCGGACGAGGAGCTGGATGACCTTGAAATAACGGTAGATATTCTCACCGAACCGGAGCTGGTTCAGGATGCATCCTTGCTGGATGAAAAAAGGTATGGGATCATTGTCAAGAGCGGCGGCAAAAGAGGGGTCCTTCTTCCTGACCTTTCCGGAGTTGACAGTGTCTCCCGGCAGCTTGAAATTGCAAGGAAAAAGGCCGGTATCGGTCATGATGAGAGCTTTGAGATTTACCGCTTCGAGGTGAAACGATACAGATGACGAGCTCAATACCCGCAGGAGAAAACCTGTTCAAACTCCTTATCGTGGACGATGAGGAGAGCGTAAGGGACTCTCTCGAGCTTCTCCTTGAGGAGAGCTACAGGATGTACAAGGCTGCCGACGGCAAGGAGGCTCTTGACAGGATCGAGGACCTTGGCGTGGATCTCGTAATTCTCGATGTAACCATGCCCGGGATAGACGGAATGGAAACCCTGAGCCGCATAATGAAGCTTCCGGCTCCACCGGAGGTTGTCATGCTGTCTGCTACAGACAGTGCCAGGTTGGGGATACAGGCCGTCAAGGAAGGGGCCTACGATTATCTGGCAAAACCTTTCGATAAAGAGGAACTCAAGGAGGTTATAAAAAGAGCGCTTCAAAGAAGAAGCCTTGAACGGGAAGTAAGCTTCCTGAGGGCGGAGGTTGAAAAGCTAGGTGGGTTCGGTGACATGGTGGGTAGATCCCCCATGATGCTGGAGCTATTCATGATCGTGGAAAAGGTAGCGCAGACAGATACAAGCGTTCTCATTTCGGGCGAGAGCGGAACCGGGAAGGAGCTGGTGGCCCGGGCGATACACTCCAGGGGAGAGAGGAAAAAAGGCCCCTTTGTCCCCGTAAACTGCGCCGCCATTCCACGTGAACTTTTAGAGAGTGAATTCTTCGGTCATGAAAAGGGCGCCTTCACGGGGGCGCATGCCCGGAAGATAGGGAAATTCGAACTCGCGAACGGGGGAATACTCTTCCTTGATGAGATATCGACCCTTCAGCAGGAACTTCAGGCAAAGCTCCTCAGGGTCCTGCAGGACAGGGAATTTGTGAGGGTGGGCGGCACCCAGTCTGTCAGATCGGATGTTCAGATCATAGCCGCTTCAAACCAGGACCTGGGGGAGATGGTAGCTGACGGAAAGTTCAGGGAGGATCTTTTCTATCGCCTGAATGTTATTCCCATAAACATACCCCCACTGCGTGACCGCAGAAAGGACATACCCCTGCTGGTAAAACATATTCTCGCAAGGCTCTGCGAGCGCCTGAACAAGACAGTGCCAAAAGTTTCCCGGGAGGCCATGAAGGTACTGAAATCCTGTCAGTGGCCGGGAAACGTCAGGGAACTGGAGAACCTGCTGGAAAGGATCGTAGTTCTGTCTCCGAAAGGGTCCGAAATTGACGTGCAGGACCTTCCCATGGAGATAACCGTTGCCAGGGGGGACCCGGAGGCTTCCTCAGGGTTGGTGTCGGATGGACTTATTTCGGCTCGAGACAGATTCGAGAGGATGTACATCCTCTCTGCCCTGAGGAAGGCCGACTGGAATCAGTCTGAAGCGGCAAGGCTGCTGAAAGTACACCGCAATACCCTGTACAAGAAAATGACGGCCCTGGGGATCGCACTTCCTGAAGATTAGTACGCACATATTTGTCAACACATGCACACGCTCGTGTGCACCCACTGTATCCCATTGAAATTATGATAACATTACTGGCACGGAACTGCTGCCAGCATTTTGGCTGCACACGTACGTGTGCAAGTAAACTCGTTTATTTGTTGGAGGTGTGCTAAATAATACTTTAAAAACAACATGTTAGGTGTAACGACGCTTTTGGCAAGGGTATTGCTTCTTGTGTAGGGACAAGATTCTGAAACCCCTGTTAACAAAGGAGACGGAAAATGAAGAAGCTAATCGTTACGCTGACCCTGACGGCCCTTACTGTTCTGAGCATTGCCACGGTAGCTCTTGCCAATGGCGGAGGAGGCGGTCTCTAAGGGAAACTGACAAATTTCAGTACGTATATAAGGGGAGCGGAAAGCTCCCCTTATTACGTTTCTGTGCGTATTATCTAATATGCTGGAGATTAATAGTGTTTTCAGCTATATAATAGCGGTAATAGTTTACCGGTTCCGTGGAGTATATTTCCATATACATGGGATTTCACAGAGAGGCCCTCCACTATAATGCCGCATATATTACAAAAACGAAATAACCTCAAAAGGGCTTCACTTTTTATTTTCGTAATCATCTTTCTTGCCGTTACTGCTCCTGCTGCTTATTCGTCCGGGATATACCGCTTCCCTCTATTCTGGTCTCCTGACACGTTTGACCCGACTCTGGACTCATCGAATTCTGTAGCATATATCGTGCAGCAGGTTGGTGACGGACTGGTGGCCTACGACAGGAACCTGAGGGTTGTTCCCGGTCTTGCAAAAAGCTGGAAGGTCAGCAGGGACGGCAGGGAGTACCTGTTTACCCTGAGGAAGGGCGTCAGATTCCACAACGGCAAGACCTTAACGGCCGATGACGTCGTGGCATCCTTCCTCCGGGTATTCAGATCCGGGAAGCTGCCCACCACGGGCAAATTTCTGGGGCGCATAGATGGAGCCGGGGAACTTCTTGCCGGCAGGGCTGATACTCTGGCAGGGCTCGAGACCGTCTCTGATAACCGGGTCAGGATCAGGCTAACCGAGCCCTACGCGCCTTTCCTCTCGTCTCTTGCAATGCCCCTTGCCAAGATAATGCCCGCGGAGCTGGCCCGCAATGCTGAAGATAAATACGGGAAACATCCGGTTGGAACTGGGCCCTTCATCTTCCACTCCTGGAGTGACAATGTTATTGTCCTGGGGGCCAACAGGGATTACTTCAAGGGCCCTACTGTCATCGACGAGGTCCATTTTGTTATGTACGATAAGGGCGACAGAGATAAGGCCATGGAAGATTTCCTCTCAGGGAAGCTGGAAGGAACTCTCCTTCCCGGTTCCGCCGATCCTGACGAATTGAGAAAGAAGGGCTACCAGGTGATAATCCGCCCCCGCCTGTCCATCATGTTCTACGGCATGAACGTTAATGTTCCTCCCTACGACAGCCCTGACCTGAGGATGGCCCTTGCCCTGGCAACGGACAGAAAGACAAATGTAGGAATAGAGTTGGGCGGTCTGTACCCTCCGGCCCACCAGATACTCCCCCTGGGGATGCCGGGCTACACACCTGAAAACGCGCTTATAAGGTACGACCCGGATGAAGCCTCCCGGCTCCTCAAAAAGGCTGGATATCCCGGCGGAAAAGGTCTTGGCGAGCTTTCCCTGGCTTCCGCTTCCCACTCGGATTTTGCGGTTAAAGAGCTTGATCTCTTTTCCCAGGATCTTGAGAGGATCGGTGTGAAGGTGAAACCGGTCTTCGTAGATGATTGGGGGGAGTTTAAGAACGGCATCAAGGAGGGGAAGCACCCTTTCTTCAGATACGCCCTCTACGCGGACGCTCCCACACCTGACGACCTCATGGCCCCCCTGTTTGAGACGGGTTCCACACATAATTATACTAATTTCTCGGATCCGGAAGCGGACATGCTGTTTGCAAAAGCCCGCATAGAAGTAGACCCGGCAAAACGCGCTTCTCTTTACAGGAAAGCCGAGATAATAATCCTCAGGAAAACTCCTCTGGTGCCGGTCCTCTTTATCTCTACGCAGGCGGTTTTCCAGAAAAGCGTTCAGGGAATCGACCTTCCCGCCACTGGTGTGCCCTACCTCCGCTTAAGAGAAATTTCCATTACAGGCTTGCCCTGAAGGCGCACAGTCCCATGCGTCGGACGACCCTCCAGAGAAAGCTCACACTCCTCTTTGTAATCATTATCGTCGCCGTTGTTCTCACGGTGGGTGGAGTCACCGTTTACCAGGGCAGGGAAATGCTCATCGAGCAGGCCCGGAGAACGGGCCTCGCCCTTGCGGGGAGCATTGCGGCGGCAGCCTCCAACGATTATTACAACTACAATTACATAGGACTGGAGCAGAAAGCAGAGGAGGCGGCAAGAGACACTGAAGTTGCCTACGTTATCCTCTACGACAAGGAGGGGCTGGTAGCGGCCTACTCCGGCCAGGGGGCCGCCGGACCCGTTGATCAACCCGCCCCCCTTGAATCGGCTGTGACGGAGTCGATAAAGGAACTGATCTCGGAAGGTTTCATGCGTGGGTATACGGGAAGGGGGCTGGACATACTCGTTCCCGTAACTATGGCGGAAACCGGAGTCAGGTGGGGTTCCGTGCGTCTGGGGCTGAGGCTCGATCGCATCTACAGCCGTATTAGCCTGCTTACCTGGATAGTTTTCACTTTGTGCCTGGTGGGTGTTTTTACGGGCTGGGCCGCCTCGGCCCTCTTTACAAAGCGTATTACAATTCCCCTGGAAAACCTCGTAGGGGCTGCCGTCAGAGTATCTGAGGGAGATTACGATACAAAGATAGAGGTTGTGACCGGCGACGAGGTCCAGGAGTTGGCTGATAATTTTAACTGGATGACCCGGGAGCTTAAGAAGCAGCGCGCAGGCCTGGAGGAAAGCCTTGATGAGATAAGACGCCTGAAACACTTCAGCGACCTGGTGATACTCTCCATAACAAACGGCCTCATCACCATGGACAGGGACGGGAATATAGCAGCTTTTAACAGGATGGCCGAAAAGATCCTCGATACTTCTGCGGAAACGGCCCTGGGAAAGTCACCCTACCAGGTCTGGGGTGATACCGACGCCGTCTCAGTCATGGCGTCCCTGCTCCAAGGTGAAGACTCTGCCGGAGAGGCCAAATTAAGGTGGCCCGCAAAGGATGGGGGCTACCGAATCCTGGAGATGGGCACAGCCGCGATCCGGGAAAGCGATGGAAAAGCCGTAGGACACATTGTCCTGTTCACCGATCTGACCGAGAAAAAGGAGCTGGAAGATCGGGTCAAGCGCGCTGACCGACTGGCTGCGTTGGGGACACTTGCTGCAGGCCTTGCCCATGAGATCAAGAACCCGTTAACAGCTATCAGGACCTTCGTTCAACTCATGCCCGAGCGGCACGAAAGACCTGACTTTCTGGAGAAATTCAACCGGACAGTGCCGAGAGAGCTTGACAGGGTAAACAATCTCCTGGAGGATCTTCTTGATCTCGTCCGAAGACCCATCCTTAACATTACTCGGGTGCAGGTAGCGGAATTGGTGGAGCGTGTTCTCGAGACCATGGAGCCCGAGATCGAAATGAGGGGTGTGGTGGTCGACTGCGTTATCCATGCAAGCATAAAACCTGTCAGAGCCGATGCTGAATACCTGTCCAGGGCTATCTTCAATATTGTCCTCAACGCGGTTCAGGCCATGCCCCAGGGCGGCACCCTAGGGATCAGCTCAGAGGTCCGGAATGTTCCCGGAGAGGAGGAAGCTGTTTTGATCAATATATCGGATGACGGTTTCGGGATTCCGGAGGAGTACCTTGATCAGATCTTCAATCCCTTCTTTACCGACAAGGAGGGGGGCACCGGTCTTGGTCTTGCGGTGACAAACAAGATAATCGAGGATCAGGATGGCTCTATTACCGTAAGAAGCGAGCGGGGGAAGGGCACGGATTTTACCATCAGCCTGCCCGTATTCCACACCCGCTGAACATATGTATACATCTATGTGCACTGCACATGATCGTGTGCAGCGCAGCCATCTTTCAAAAACCTAACCAGCTGATTTTAAAAGTAATTTAATCTTAATGCCTCTGGCCTGGTTCTTGCTTTAACCCTCCGTGAAATAGGCGAACTTAATATCCGAATGCAAGAGAGATTTGCTCAATTGCGATCGAAATGCAGGATGGTGTGCTTATTTAGAAAGGGAGCAGCCATATGAACAAGGGTAAAAAGGTCCTGTTGGTTGTTGATGATAGTATCGGGATCATCGAGAGCATGGACATGCTTTTCTGTGACGATTTTGAGGTTCTTTCTGCAAGCTCGGTTACCGAGGCCCTGAATATTTTAAGTAAAATCAAGCCGGATATCATTTTCCTCGATTATCTAATGCCAGGCCTGAACGGAATTCAGCTGCTCCGGGAGATAAAGCAGATGAAAATGGCATCCAGGATCATTCTCTTTACTGCATCAGTATGGGAGAGCGTGCGTGAAGAGGTGATGGATCTCGGTGTAGATGGATTTATCAGGAAGCCTTTTGATATCTGTGAAATTGAAGCCCTTGCAAGGGGTATTGCACCGGCAGCATGACAGAGGAGAAGTCGAGACAGCCCAGCTAACATCCTCCAATAACAGAATTAGCCATTCTGCGAGGATAATGATCATGACAGATAACAGGTACGAGATGAGAGAGTTCTGCAGAGGGAGGAAAGTTCTGCTTGTTGACGACAACCCCGATGTTCTCTACCTTTTGAACGACCTGCTCAGAAGGAGCCTCGAGGTGGAAGTCTCAACAGCCCAGAACGGAAAAGTGGCAGTTGAAGCAGCAAAGGATATTCAGCCGGACCTGATCCTTATGGATCTGATGATGCCTGTAATGGATGGACTGGAAGCTATAAGTAAGATCAAGGACGATGAGAGCACAAACAAGATCCCGGTTGTGGCCATTACCGCTCTTATCAATACTTATCAAAGAGACGATGTAATGAAACACGGCTTTGTAGAGTGTTTGGAAAAGCCCCTGGACTTCGACCAGCTAAAAGATATGGTCTTCAGGTATATCGCCTAGGTTAATTCCCGGCTCAGGTCACAAAAGATCCCCTTTTTGTCTTCCCCTTTGTGAAGTATAATTTTATTGTGGCAGTGCCGTTCTGATAAAGGACGTCCAAATTGCAGAAGGAGGGGAAGATGGTGCGTGCAGATAATTGGAAGTTACTCATGTCTACCTCTGATGAATCTGAAGCCAATCTCACCAGAAGCAGACTCGAAGCTGAGGGAATACAGTGCAAAATACTGGTCATGAATTCCTTCCCCGGCGAAGAGCACCGCGGAAGCGGGAAAGATATACAGATCCTCGTAAAACTTGAGAGCTTCGAACTGTCCATACAGGTGCTGGAGGAAAATGCGGAAGAGGATGATGTCTATTAACGGTCGGCCGGTATTAAGGTGTGTCGGAAAATTTAAGGACCTTTACTGTTACTTCCTTGCTGTCAAGTGGGGGATCCTCCATTACTATCAGGAAAGGAACAGAACTTTCCGGAGCAATAGAGGAGTTACTCAATGACTGACCAAACTCATTCTCAAGTGCCGTTCTGATGGATGAAAGATCCCTGGAAGCAAGCTCATTATCTGAGAACAGGTTCCCGCAGTAAGCAGCAGCTCTGGCCAGTTCCTTGCCACCCTTACCTTTGAAGATCGCTTCTACCTGTATCATCCCCTTATTCGATAGATACTTGTTCCTGACATTTCCTCTCACCGCGGCAAGAAGGACGCCGTCTCCTCTTTTCAGGGTGCTGACCTGAACGTTTTCTACGGCAAGGTCCCCCTGCGGAGCAGTTGATTTTGACGGGAGCAGGTTGCGAATTTTCGGGTAATTGTAGTAACCAGCAGCCAGCAGTAGAACCAGCAGAAGAAGAAGTCGAAGGCCCTTGCGCTCCTTCTTGGGTGGCTTTGCTCGAATATCCGGTTTGGGCATCTTGCCTGTGGCTGGTTTCGTGTAACTTGCGACCGTTTCATCTATATGAGGCGGCTGCTCCTCAAGATCATCAAGTGCAGCCGGTTCCGGAGGCGAAATGTCGATGTCGGTCTGGTCAGGCGTCTGCTCGCTTTCAGTCTCAAGGGCTATGTTGCCCCATTCCAGGGATTCGGGGTCGGGAGTGCCCTCAGCGGCAGCAGGCCGCCCTGATCCGATATCCTGACTTAAGGGTGGCAGAGCGTCCTCAGAATCAGGACTTGCTCCCGGATCAGGCAGAGCAGGAGAGACTGGTTCCTCTTCAGGCAGCGGTGGAGGTTCACCTGCCGGGGCATCGGTCTTAACTTCGGTGGCAGGATCTGGTGTGTCAGGCGCTGGAGGTTCAGGTTCCTTGTCCTCCATGCCTGACGTAAAATCGGGTGTGGTTGGTTGAAAGTCCTCCTCTGATGGCGTTCCGATGAGAGAACTAAGTGCTTCTTCAGGCCCGATAGGCGCAGTTTCCTTCTCTGGCGGTACAGTTGTATCAGCCGGAGGCGCAGTTCCCTTGGCGCCGG
>Ga0255052_10003033_pt1 | contig 11835 bp, 9 predicted proteins | sample JV7_2_21_MG_FD_188632 | JGI IMG/M metagenome (GOLD analysis project Ga0255052, IMG submission 188632) | Seawater microbial communities from Jervis Inlet, British Columbia, Canada - JV7_2_21 | ecosystem: Environmental > Aquatic > Marine > Inlet | place: Canada: British Columbia | collected... | reverse complement strand
TCGGCCATCGGTCGCGCTCATGGGAGCCCGAACCGTTGCGATGGCTCGCCATCAATGGTGCCCTCGCGGTGATGGGTATCGCCGACCGCTCTGAGGCGCGAACGGGCAGGGACTCGACGCTGGCGCGTTGGATGTGGAAGCTGATGCGATAGTAAGGACACACGAGATGACAGACGCGACTGATACGACTGCAACCGAACTGCCGGACCGCACGCAGGTACTCGTCATCGGGGGCGGCATCATTGGATGCAGCGTGGCCTACCACCTGACCAGGCGCGGGATCACGGACGTCACCGTCATCGAGCAGGGCAGCCTCACCGGGGGCACCACCTGGCACGCCGCCGGACTCGTTTCACAACTGAAGGCCTCGCACAGCCTCACCAGATTGGCGACGTACTCGGCGCGCCTGTTCGAGGAGCTCGAGGAAGAAACCGGACAGGCCACGGGCTACCGCACCCCGGGATCGATCTCCGTCGCCGCAGACGAGGAGCGTTGGGAAGAGATCCTGCGGGGCGCCTCCATGGCCACCACCTGTGATGTCGAAACCGAGGTCATCGATCTCGATCGGGCCAAGGAGCTGTGGCCCCTCCTCAACACCGAGGACCTCGTCGGTGCGCTCCACATCCCGCGAGACGGCCAGACCTCCCCCGTCGACACCACGCTGGCGCTGGCCAAGGGCGCCAAGGCCCGCGGCGCCCGCATCATCGAGGGCATCGCGGTCGAGAGGCTCGTCGTCGCCAACGGCAAGGTCGTGGGCGTCGAGACCGAACAGGGCCCCATCGAAACCGAGACCGTCGTGCTCGCCTCCGGCATGTGGACTCGGCACCTCGCGGCAACCGCTGGCGTCAACGTGCCCCTCCAGGCTTGTGAGCACTTCTACATCGTCACCGAGCCCATCGCAGGGGTCGAGAGAGGTATGCCGACGCTGCGCGACCCGGGCGGCTACACCTACTTCAAGGAGGAAACGGGCAAGATCATGGCCGGCTTCTTCGAGCCCAGGGGGAAGGTCTGGAATCTGGCAGGCATCCCGCGCGACTTCACCTTCGGCACCCTGCCCGAGGATTGGGATCACGTCGGCCCCGTCTTCGAGCGGGCCATCCACAGAGTGCCCGCGCTCGGTGAGTGTGGCCTCCAGCTGTTCTTCAACGGTCCGGAAGCCTTCACGCCTGACGGGGTGTACCACCTCGGGATGGCACCAGAAGTCGACGGGTGTTTCATCGCTGCCGGCTTCAACTCGGTCGGCCTCCAGTCGGCCGGCGGAGTCGGCTGGGTCCTCGCAGACTGGATCATCGACGGTCATCCCCCGATGGACCTCGCCGCCGTCGACATCCGCCGCACCTTCCCGTTCCAGGGCGATCCCGACTACCTCGAGGAGCGGATCCCCGAGAGCCTTGGCCTGCTCTACGCCATGCACTGGCCGTTCCGCCAGTACGAGAGCGCCCGCAACCAGCGGCTCTCTCCACTCCACGACCGCATTCAGGCCGCGGGCGCGGTCTTTGGTGAGGTCGCAGGGTGGGAGCGACCGAACTGGTTTGCCCGCAATGGCCAAGAGCGCACCTACGAGTACAGCTACGGCAAGCAGAACTGGTTCGAAGCCTCCGGAGTTGAGTGCCGGGCGGTGCGCAACGCGGTCGGGTTCTTCGACCAGAGCTGTTTCGTCAAGTTCCGGGTTGAGGGCCCCGATGCGCTGGCGGCGCTGAATGAGATCTGCGCCAACGATGTGGATGTGCCGGTGGGCAAGGCCGTGTACACGCAATGGTGCAACGAGCGCGGCGGCATCGAAGCCGATCTCACCGTCACCAGAATCAGCGAGTCCGAGTTCTTCGTGGTCACGGCAGCGGCTTCGGGCACACGAGACAAGGCCTGGTTGCGGCGCGGGTGTCGCCAGCACGACGTGACGATCACCGATGTCACCGATGAGCTCTCCATGTTCGGCGTGATGGGTCCGAACTCCCGAGCCCTGCTGTCCGCACTGACCCCTGCCGACCTGAGCAATGCAGCATTCCCGTTCGGCACCGCACAAGACATTGCGGTGGCGGGACACGACGTCCGCGCGTTGCGCATGACGTACGTCGGCGAGCTCGGGTGGGAGCTCTACGTGCCGTGGGCTGAGGCGCCTTCGCTCTACGACGCCATCGTTGCGGCCGGCGGAGATCACGGCTTGCGGCACGCCGGGTACCACGCCATGAACACCCTCCGGCTCGAGGCGGGCTACCGGCACTGGGGCCACGACATCACCGACGAGGACACGCCGCTCGAGGCCGGGCTCGGTTTCGCAGTGGGGTGGGACAAGCCGTCATTCACCGGACGGGACGCCCTGGTGGCACAACGTGAGCTCCCGCGCACGAAGCGTCTCATCCAGTTCCGGCTCGAGGACCCGGATCGGTTGCTCATCCACGATGAGCCGATCTACCGGAACGGCGACCTCGTCGGTCGCACCAGCTCGGGGATGTGGAGCTATGTCGAGGATCGCTGTCTGGCGATGGGGTATCTCACCCACCCAGACGGAGTCACCAAGGACTGGCTGGACGCCGGCACCTTCGAGATCGAGGTCGCCACCACGCGTATCCCCGCCACCGCTTCGATCCGCTCCTTCTACGACCCTGTGAACCAGCGAGTCCGGCTCTAGAAGAACCCCCGGGCTCGAACCGAGTCATCAGCCGGCCGGGTTCCTCGTTCTCCGAGAGGCGACCACCGCTGCCTAGCCGACGTCGGCGAGGATCTCGCGAGCTGCGTTGTGACCCGGAAGACCGGTGACCCCGCCTCCGGGGTGGGTGCCGGCCCCACACAGGTACAGCCCGTCCACCGGCGTCCGGTAGCGGGCGTAGCCGGCGACCGGGCGCATGTGGAAGATCTGATCCAGCGTCATCTCACCATGATTCGGGTTGCCCTCGACCAGCCCGAACCTGGCTTCGAGATCTGTCGGAACGAGGACGTGGCGGTGGAGAACGAGATCACGGATTCCGGGAACGAAGTCGGTCAGCGTGTCGATGACGACGTCCCCAAATGCCTCTCGATTCAGGTCCCAACTCCCATCACGCAGTTCATACGGCGCATACTTGGCCGTAATCGACATGATGTGCCGGCCCTGGGGTGCCAGCGTCGGGTCGCTGAGGGTGGGGATGAGAATGTCGAGGTAGGGGTGGTCGGAGTAGCGGCCGTACTTGGTGCAGTCGTAGGCCCGTTGTACGTAGTCGAGCGAAGGCGCGATCTGGATCGGTGCCCGCAGGACGTCGGGATCGCCGGTGCCGAGCGCAGGAAACTCCGGGAGACCGCTCAGCGCCAGGTGGACCCGAGCTGCCGAGCCTCGATACTTGATCATTCCCAGACTCCGTACGAAGGAACCATCGAGGGTGCGCGGCTCGACGAGCTTGGAGAACGTCGTCCGTGGATCTGTGTTGGAGACAACCGTCGCGGCCGGAATCTCCTCCCCGTCTTCGAGGGCGACTCCCATCGCCCTGCCCTCCTGGACGATGACGTGATCGACTGCAGCGCCGGTCCTGATCTCGGCTCCGAACTCGCGAGCCGCCGCGGCCAGAGCTTCACTCAGGGCACCCATACCGCCCTTGACGGCGCTCGCTGATCGGAAGGTGCCGGTTCCGCCAAGCGCCCAGTTCCCGAGCATCGTGAACACCGTTCCTGCCTCTCGGGGCCCCCAGGTGATGTTCAGAACGCTGCTCGCCCCGATGGCTGCTTTGACGGCGGGCGACTCGAAATACTCGCTCAGCAGATCGTCCGCGGACATCGGGATGACCCGAAGCAACTCTCCGATCCTTTTCCTACCGAGCCTGCGGATCGGACCAAGGAGTCCGCTGCCGGCACGCACTTCGCGCCAACCGAGTCCTGGAAGATCCGGCGGTGTGAGTTCCATTTGTGCCGCCATCACCTCGGCAATCCGGTCCATCAATTCGATGAACTGCGGATACCTGTGCGCATCCTGCTCGGAGAACTGGGCGATCGCCTCGGCAGACCGGGCGGCGTCTCGCCACATCGTGAGCTGGGAGCCATCGGGTTGTGGGCAGAACGCAACCGCCTCAGAGCGTACGAAGTCGACCCGCGACTGGATGCTGAGGTCGCGAACCACGCGAGGAGACAGGTAGCCACCGCCGTCGGCGACGGTGGAGATCCGGAATCCCGGGTACAGCTCTTCGGTAACCGCGGCACCCCCCACGGTGGCCCGCTGCTCGAGCACGAGTACACGCTGCCCTGCCCTCGCCAGGTAGGCGGCGGCGACCAGACCGTTGTGACCGGCTCCGACCACGATCACGTCGTGCTGAGAGGCCGTCACAGCTTGCCGCCCAGGATCTCCCTCGCAGCCAGGCGACCGGGGCCTGCGGTCACGCCGCCACCTGGGTGGGTGCCCGATCCGCATTGGTAGTAATTGCGGATCGGCGTGCGGTAGTCGGCCCATCCGGTGACGGGCCGGAAGAAGAACAGCTGGTCGAGGGTCAGCTCGCCCTGGAAGATGTTGCCCTCGGTCAGGCCGATCGTGTGCTCCATGTCCCACGGGGTCAACACCTGCTTGTGGAGGATGACGTCCTTGAGATCCGGTGCGAATTCCGAGAGCGTGTCGATGACAGCGTCACCGAAGGCGTCTCGTCGCAGATCGCGGCTCGGGGCCTCTGATGCGTCGTACGAGGCGTATTGGACGAAGATCGACATCACGTGCTTGCCGGGCGGAGCCATGGTGGGATCTACGGTTGTCGGGACCTCGACCTCCATGCACGGCCGCTGTGAGAACCCGCCGTACTTCGCGTCGTCGTAGGCACGCTCGATGTAATCAACGCTCGGGCTGATGGCGATGGATCCGCTCATCAACGCCGGATCCGGCATCGCCGTGAATGTGGGAAGACGGTCGAGTGCGAGGTTCACCTTGCCTGACGAACCCCGGAATTTGATGTTGTCGACCGCGGTGACGAAATCGGCAGGCAGCTCCTTCTCGGCGACGAGCTTGCGGAAGGTGACCTTGGGGTCACAGCCTGACACGACGGCCTTCGCGTAGAACTCGTCTCCCTGCTCGGTGGCCACCCCCACCGCGGACCCGTTCTTGACCATGACCTCGCTGACGGGTGCTTCCAACTTGATCTCGGCTCCGTAGCTCAGCGCCGCGCTGGCTATGGCGTCGCTGACCGCGCCGGTCCCTCCCTTCTGGGCCCCCCAGGCGGTGTAGGCCCCGTCGAGTTCACCCATGTAGTGGTGGAGCAGCACGTATGCGGTTCCGGGCGACTTGACGCCGAGCATCGTTCCGATGATGCCGCTGAGACCCGTCGTCGCGCGGATCAGATCTGTCTCGAAGTACTCCGCGAGGAAGTCGTCGACGCTCATCGTCATGAGCTTCGTGAGTTCAGAGAACGTCCGCTTGTCGAGACCACCGACGTGCTTGCCGAGTTGCCGGGTCGTCTGCAGGTCGCGCCAGCCCTGGCGGCTCGGATTGGGCGGGACGTATCCGAGGATCGGCTTCACCGCATGGGCCATCTTGTACATCAAATCGGTGAATCGAGGCATCATCTCCGCGTCGCGAGCCGAGTGCCGTTTGAGCTCGTCACGTTCCTGAGCCGGGTCGGTCGGGAAGACAATGTGATTGCCATCCTCCATTGGTGAGAAGACGGAGTCGATCGGATGGATCTGGAGGCCGTGCTTCGCCAGCTCGAGTTCTCGAATGACCTCGGGTCGCAGCAGGCTGACGACGTACGAATAGACATTGAACTTGAACCCCGGGTAGATCTCCTCGGTAACAGCTGCTCCGCCGAGAACGTGCCGCGCTTCGAGAACAAGCACGCTGCGCCCGGCGCGAGCGAGGTAGGCGGCGCACGTCAAACCGTTGTGACCGCCACCGACGACAATGGCGTCATAGGTCTTCGTCATGACTCCATGGCTCCACGTGCCCTCTTGCGCGGCGGATCGAAGAACGGCATGGAGACCACGGTGGCCGGCACGGAGTGACTCACCGCCTCAATCATCTCCTCGATGAACACTTCACTGCCAAGCCCGGCGTATTCAGGCTCGAGCCGGGCGATGACGATGTACTTCTTGAGAACGGGCGACCACGAGCCGCTCGTCCCGCGACCGATGTGTCGCGTCTGGTCCGCGTCCGCATAGACCGGCACCTCGTCCGCCCAGGGACGTTGCGGCAACGGCAACGGCATGCCCCACTCCGCGTAGAACTGCTCCATGGCGACGACATCGAGCTCGAGGCCGACCGTGCGCCAGCGGGAGCCACGCTCGTTCTCGCTCCGGAGCGCCTGCTGGCCGATGTAGAAGTCCTTGTCCAGGTCCACCATCCAGCCCAGTCCGAGCTCGTATGGCGAGGTCTTCTTGACGTGGAACGTGGTCTGAAAGGCGGAGGTGAAGTCGGCGTCGATGAGCAGCAAACCGCCCTCGAGCCGCGCCAGATCGAGCGCTATCGTCCCGGCGGGCAGCAGTTGGTGGTCGCCCGCGATTTCCATGATGGAGTCCCATACGTGCACCACATCGGCGGGATCCATGAACACCTCGTAACCGAGATCGCCCGTGTAGCCGGTTCGCGAGATCAGGGAGGGAACACCCGACACGTCGGTTGTGGTACATCGGAAGAACCCGAGACTCGAGAGATCGTGGTGCGTCAGCCGCTGCAGCAGGTCACGTGACGTCGGGCCCTGAACGGCGACCCCGGCGACCTTCTCGGAGACGTCTTCGATCTGCACTTCCAGGCCGACCGCGCCGTCCTCCAACCAGCCGAGAATCGGCACCGAAGCCGTCATCCGGAAGTGGTCGTCGGCGAGCCGTGCCACGGTCCCGTCATCGATGACCATCCCGTCGTCGTCGCACCAGGTGGCGTAGAGCATCTGGCCAACTCGGCACTGCGTTGCATCCCGCACGATCACCCGGTCGACGAGAGCCACCGCGTCACGTCCGCGAATGTCGAACTTCAGCAGGGGCGACACGTCAAACAGGGCGCAGCCGTTGCGGATGGCGTGGTATTCGTGGACATGATCGAGCTCGTACATCGTGGCCGCCAGGAACCCGGACCACTCCTCCCACCGGCTGCCGCGACAAAGCGGTTCGGTACGAGAATGCAGGGGTGAGTTCCGCGCCATTTCCTCTCCTCCGCGGTACGGCCGGCGTCGAGAAGCTAGCCAGACGATCGTCATCAGGTCCACCCCCACCACCTGAGCGAAGAGCGCCCTCGACCGCTTCGGGTTGGATTCGACTCGTGGACTCCAGCGCCCCAACTGCTCTCCCACCGACGCTATTCGCGGCGGAACGGAACCCCTATCGACACCGGCGCGTCCATTTGACGGGCGTACTTGTGCCCTGAATACACCGCGGCCGCGATGGTGCCCGGCGCCAGACAGTCGCCAACGCGCTGGATCGCTATGCGATCAACTAGTGCGTGGTACAGGTCATCTTGCGGCTCGCGGGATGTGGTCATGACGACGCTTGCCGCCGCGACGTCCTTGGTCTCCCCGGTGTAGATCGACTCGAGGACCACGGTGTCTCCACCGACGCTCGCCAGCGTGGTTCCGGTCTCCAGAACGATGCCGAGACCAAGGATCTTCGCTTGGATTCGGTGCTGTTCCTCGGTGTGCGTTGTCCAGGTTGAGACCTCATTGGCGGGGGTCACGAGGGTCACGTCGAGCCCGGCTCGGCGCAGAGCCTCGGCAATCACACCGCCCACGTAATAGTGGTCGTCGTCGAACACAACCACCGGGCCGGTCGGCATGAGCCCCGCCATGATGTCGTCCGGCGTGATCACCGACCGACTGTCCCAGCCGGGGATGGGTGTTTCGTACCATCGACCCATGCCATCTCTTCGCCACTTGGCGCCTGTGGCGATCACGACATGGTCGGCAGCGAACTCGAGAATCTGCGCCTCGTCGACGACGCTTTCGCGGTAGATCTCGACGTTGGGGAGCTTGCCGATCTGATTGAGGCGATAGTCGCGGACTCGCCCCCACTCGGCAAGCCCTGGGAGGGCAGATTCGAGTGTGACCCGGCCCCCCAGCTCCCTCCGTGCCTCGGCGACGGTGACCTCGTAGCCACGCTTCCCCAGCGACATCGCAGCTTCGAGGCCCGCGGGACCGGCGCCTACAACCAGGATCCTTGCGTCCGAGCCTTTCGGCGAGATGATTTCGGGGTGCCAGCCCCTCCGCCACTCTTCACCCATGGTGGGATTCTGGGTGCAGCGGATCGGCGTTCCGGTCTGATCGCCCGTGTAACAGATGTTGCAACCGATGCACTCCCGAATCTCGTCGTCGCGCCCCTCTGCGATCTTCTGAGGCAGGAAGGGGTCGGCGATGGAAGGCCGAGCGGCTCCGATCAGATCGACTACGCCCTGACGGACCAGTCGCAGCATCGTTTCTGGTGTTGTGAAGCGCCCCACACTCACCACCGGCTTGTCGGTGAGTTCCTTGACCCAGGACATCGTGGGCTCGAGCCCAGCTTCCTCGACGAAACGCGAGGTTCCCATTTCGAAGCTGTAGTCGTGAACCGTGATGTCCCACAGATCTGGAAGATCTGATAGAAGACCGAGAATCTCTCGTGGCTCAGCCGTTTCCTGGTTGTCGTCTGCTCCGCCGTTACTTGCTGCGAACCGCACCGCCACCGCGCACGTATCTCCGATGGCCTCCTTGGTCTCGATGATCAGCTCCCGCAGCAGGCGAGACCGGTTCTCCAACGAACCGCCGTACTCGTCGCTGCGCTGGTTGGATGGCAAGAGGAACTGACGGAGGAGGTACCAGTGGGCCGCATAGACGTAGACAATGTCGAAGCCAGCCCGCTGTGCCCGTCGCGCCGCGTCGACATGCCACCGCTTCAGCTCCTGGATGTCGCTCTTCTCCATGGCCTTCGTCTGCACCGGGTCGTTGGCTCCGGCGGGCATGCTCCACGGACCGAGCGGTACCTCACGTGAGTAGTGGTTGGCGGCGCCGGGACCGCCGTACCACAGCTCGACACCAGCGAGCGCGCCCTGGGAGTGAACCTTGTCGACCATGAGGGCATGTCGATCGATATCCGAATCATCCCAGAGGGACGCAGAGGGGTGCGGTTCGTCGTCGGAGGAAGGGTGGATCGAGCAGTACTCGGTACACACCGTCCCCCACCCGCCCTCAGCCTTGACTTCGCGCAGCGCGGCGAGGGACTGCGGGCGCCGGTATCCCATGCCCGTGCAGTGGGGAACCTGGTAGAAGCGGTTCGGAGCCGTCACCGGGCCGATGCGTACGGGCTCGAAGAGAACATCGAATCGGGGATCGCGCGGCACCTCATCCTCCAACGGGGCTCGGAATCGCGGACGGCTGATCCGCGTTTGGGCGGAGCGTACTGGCTGGTCTGCTGCCGGGACCGGGGCACCAGGGCCCAAGCCCTCAGCGCGGCGCATCTGGTTGGTCGAGACCGCATCGACTCGATGTGTGACAGTATGAGAGCGACGGTCAACGCGTCCGGTGCGAGGAGGTTCACCCATGGCGAACAAGGACAAGGGCGGGAAGTCCACCAAGAAGGCGGCGACACGGAGCCTGAAGGAGAAGCGTGCGGCCAAGAAGGCCAAGAAGGCGGGCGACACCAGTACGCAGCAGCCCTTCAACTAGTCGAAGTTCGTACGCCCGCGCACGAGCGGTCCGGCACCATGTGCGCGTCAACACCGATCGGTTCGTTGGTCCTGGGCTACGGTGATTGGATGGTGCCGTTTCGGCCTTGGGCCATGGCCGCCGCCGTCTTGGGGCTGGTAACGGTTGGGATCTACGTCACCGTCCTATCGAGCGAAGGAAGCCACAGCGTCTGGCAGGTAGCTCCGTGGGCAGGAATGATGCTGGCGGCCTCAGGGTTGGCGCTCGCGGGAGGCGTCACGCACCACCGCATGCTCGCCAAGGGCGCTCTGCTGACCGCCATCGTCCTGTTTGCGGTACTCGGCTTCCTGGCCCTCTTCTCCATTGGATTCCTCTTGGCAAGCGCCGCTGGCCTCGCTGCAGTGGCCTTCGCGCAGGTCGCCCGAGACGAGCAGGCGCCAGCGCTCTGAGCGAACGGCGACAAGGAACCCGATTCCGACGAGAGGGCTGTCGTGTGCGCAGAATCCGTGGCGTGAGGCGATCCCCGCCTTCACACGGTAATAGCGACCTTTCCTCGAGCGTGTCCCTCTTCGAGGTAGCGGATGGCCTCGGGAACGTTGCTCAGGGGGTACGTCCGGTCGATGACCGGCGTGACCTTCCCGGCTTCGATGAGGCCCTTCAGGAAGTGCAAGTCCTCCTCGGTTGTCCTCGCAACGAATGTGGCCAGCGTCTGGCTGACGAACGGTGACAAGAGGAGCATTCTGAGCAACTGTGCCAGAGGTCCGAGCCATCGGTGCTCTGGTCGTCCGAAGGATGCGACGTACACCCCCTTGCGGGTCAAGACGCGGCGGCACTCGGACGGTGAATGGTTTCCTACGAGATCGAGCATCACGTCATAACGCGGTTCGCCGCGTGTGAAGTCCTCGTGGGTGTAGTCGATGACATGGTCTGCGCCGATCGATCGGACCATGTCCATGTTCCTCGAACTGCACACGCCGGTCACGTCAGCGCCGAAGGACTTGGCGATCTGCACGGCGAACGTACCCACGCCTCCCGACGCACCGTTGATCAACGCCTTGTGCCCAGGCTGTATCCGTCCCTGGTCGCGCAGACCCTGCAGGGCCGTGAGCGCGGCCATGGGAACTGAGGCTGCCTGCTCAAACGTCAGGTTGCCGGGTCTCGGCGCCACCGCCTCCTCTGCGACACATACGTACTCGGCAAAGCCACCGGTCGCGACCTCGCCGAACACCTCATCACCTGGCTGAATCCGCGTCACGGTCCCGCCGACCGCCTCAACCTGCCCCGCCAGATCGGCGCCCAGACCGCTTGTCTTTGGTTTGAGCAGCCCGAATTGAATGCGCGCGAAGTACGGCAATCCTGTCACGAAGTGCCAGTCATAGGGATTCACGGAAGCTGCGCGGACCCGCACGAGCACCTCATTGGCCTTGACCATCGGCTTGTCGGTCTCTTGGAGTTCCAGGACGTCATCAGGCGACCCGTACTCGTGGTAGACAATCGCCTTCATGCCTTCTCCTGACGCGTTGCGTCAATACCTAGCCCACCACTGAGAACGCGATCAGAACCCGTCACCGAACAGCCATTCTCAGGCCCCCAACGTGCGCCTCCGACTCGATGACCAGCCTACCCATCCGACCCGACCCGACCCGATGGCGACCCAGGTGTCCCGATGCGGGCGGGTCTCGGGGTCAGTGTTCATGGCACCTGCGCGGTCGGGTGGAGGAGGGGCGTGAAGCCACGTTCGAGAGCGGTCACGGAGGTGGGAGGAGTCAGGACGCGGGTTGCGATGTTCCGCGGGCGCACGATTGGCGGGCCCCAGCCATCGAACGTGAACGGTTGCAGGTGGTGTCTGGTCGTGAGGTGCGGCGCGCCGGTCTTCGGTTCGATGATCACTGTTCCGGCTGGCAGGGCGTCGAGGGCGCTGCTCCACAGGATCCGGTTCTGAGCTCGCACGAGCCCTCGACCTGGTCTGAGTCGTTCTTGTTGGAGTCGGCGGTTGATGTCCCCGGCCCGTAGCCGTCTCGCGCCTGGGTCTGCGCTGCTGAGCGCCTCGCGGTACGAGATGTAGTCGGTGCGTCTGCACAGTCCGCATGGTCGGTGACCTGCGGAAAGGGCTACGGCGTCGTCGAGGAAGAACAGTGGTGTCCACGTCTTGGGAGCGTCGAGCGGGTGCCGCCAGTCCTGGTATCGGGTCGTGCAGGTGATCCACAGAGAGCCAACGTGATGGCGGACCAAGTGTCCGGTGCCGTCAACGAGGCAGCCGCGGTTCCCGGCGAACAGTCCGCTACCAGGGACG
>Ga0255052_10003032_pt1 | contig 11838 bp, 8 predicted proteins | sample JV7_2_21_MG_FD_188632 | JGI IMG/M metagenome (GOLD analysis project Ga0255052, IMG submission 188632) | Seawater microbial communities from Jervis Inlet, British Columbia, Canada - JV7_2_21 | ecosystem: Environmental > Aquatic > Marine > Inlet | place: Canada: British Columbia | collected... | reverse complement strand
TATCTGATCGGCGGCCCGACCGCCAAGTGAATCGAAGAAACCACTGAACGCGTTCAGGTGGCTCTTAGTCGGCGCCTGGCAACGAAGCGTAATATGCGGCCAGGTCGGCTATGTCCTCGTCACTGAGCGCCTGCACAAACATCGCCATCATGGGGTCGTCTTTTTCCCCGGACTTGTAGGCTTGCATGCCGCTCTTGAAAAGCTCGGGATCCATGCCACCGATAGCCGGATTCGGATCGACTCCCTCCCCGTTTGCTCCATGACAGCCTGCGCAGGTCGCGGCCTTTTCGGCACCGGCCGTGGCGTCACCGTCCGCCATAACCTGGCCAGTTGCCAATACAGCGGCAGCGATTAACAGTTGCCAAACGGAATAACTTTTCATTTGATCTCTCCTGATAGCTGGATATGCCGAACATCATTTACGGCATGTTTGATGATATATATACCGTCAGGTCAAGCCACAACAAATACGTATTTTCCGCTTAAATACAAGTAGTTCTGGCGTACTCTATTCGCCTGATTTGTGGCTATCCCGGCAATACGCCTTCAAGGTGATTATTGACAAGAAGATGTACCCAAATGCTGAACGCATAGCCGACGGCGATTACCGGTGTCCATTTGAGGTGTGAGAAAAAGGTGTAAATACCGCGCGCCTGCCCCATTAACGCAACACCTGCAGCAGATCCGACGGACAGTAAGCTTCCGCCAACACCGGCGGTAAGCGTTACCAGTAACCACTGTAGAAGATCCATATCGGGGTTCATCTGCAACACGGCAACCATGACGGGTATATTGTCGACAACGGCAGAGATAATCCCAACCAAAATGTTGGCAACGGTTGGCCCGAGTTCACCGTATGCGTATATCGCGACCAATTCCATGTAACCGATGAAACTGAGGCCACCAACACACATGATGACGCCGAAGAAGAACAGCAGCGTGTCCCACTCGGCGCGGGCTACCTCGCGATAACTGTCGAACGCCCGGACATCGCCCAGTTCGCCGTAGTCGCCCGTATCAGATCTTACCGGGACATGTGTCCTGCGGAGGTAATAGCCAAAGAACTTCAAATACGCAAGCCCTGTCACCATTCCCAGAAAAGGCGGAAGGTGCAGGAGACTCCTGAACGATACTGCTGTCGCAATGGTGCATGCAAACAGAAAAACGATTGTCTTGGCACCACGCTTCATCGCGACGCTGTTATCGACGATATTGGGACGGTCCCCGGGGATAGCCCATGTCATGATAGTGGCCGGCACGAGGTAATTGACTGCCGATGGGATGAACAACGCGAAAAAGGATTGAAACTCTACGAACCCTCTTTGCCAGACCATCAACGTCGTTATGTCCCCGAACGGACTGAATGCGCCACCTGCATTCGCGGCAACGACGATGTTGACACAGCCAATACTCACAAACCGTGGGCTGTCCTTGCCGACAGCGAGCACGACCGCACACATCACCAGTGATGTTGTAAGATTGTCGATAAACGGTGACAGGAAGAAACTGATAGTGCCGGTTACCCAAAAAAGCTGTCGATAACCGTAGCCACGACTTACCAACCATGATCTTAATGCATCGAATATTCGCCTTTCGCTCATGGCATTAACGTATGTCATCGCTGCGAGCAGAAATAGAAATAGCTCGGCAAACTCGACCAGAAATTCCCGGACGGCTTCCTCAGCCGCTTGTGGCATAGCTGAACTACTGTACTGATAGGCGATAATTGCCCAGATAATTCCGGCACCCAACATCACCGGCTTGGATTTGCGAAGATGGGTGAACTCTTCAACGATAACTAAGGCGTATGCCGCAACGAAAACAAATAACGCGACAAAACCTATCCAGTGATCAGTCAGATTCAGCGTAGACCCGGATTCGGCAGCAATCGCTGTACATGGGGCCACAACAAGAATGAAGCTGGGTGTGACTGGACCCTTCAAAGAGCGGATCACATTACGAACACCAGTGAATCGTATTGGCTGTATAACAGCCGCGCCGTGGCACGCACCGGACGATCGTTCGGGCTAGTTGTTCTTCGCGCCCTGATCGATCCAATCCTGGATGACCCCGATTTGCTCATCCGTCAGTGGTGCGCCGCGACCGTCAGCCCAGGCCTCACGATGATGCGGTGGCATATGGATTTCCGGTGCGGTCTTCTGTGCCACGACAAGATAAAGCGTACTCGACATTGCGCTGCCCGGCACGACAACGGTACCGAGGTCGGTGCCTTTCATCACGTTGCCGTAGTCCTGCACGCTGAAACCACTCGCTACGATTCCCTCACCGCCTCTATCGTGACATTCGATGCAATGCTCATTGAATATCGGCAGAACTTCTGACGAAAAACTGACCTCGGATTCGCCACATCCCAATAGCTGCATGGTCAGTGCGAGAATGCCGACCATGACCAATCGTTCTGTGTACATCTCTGATACTCCTCCTGACAGCTTTCCTTATTACTGGTCAGCATTGTTTGTTGTTACGTCGTTACTACTATCATTATCCTACATACGATCGCGTCACTGCGAACGACAGCTGGTGAATTTAAAAAAATACTGACTATGAATCATGGTGGCTAGTATAACCCCGCTAACAAAGACTGTGCCCTTGAGCCGAACTTTCTACGTTCGCCGTACAGGACACCGTATCACTCAAACAAGAGCGGACAAATCTGTTCGCCCACCTGTCAATGTCTTGATGCTCTCTCTTGATGCCGGATGTAGTCGGCAAAAAGACTCAGCCCAAGGCCGGCCAGGATGAATGGCACGACGTAGATGAAGAGGGGCGATGCATAGAGAATTAGTGGTGCTGCAAGAACAAGCACGACGACGAAGAGAACGACTTTCATTATTGGCCTCCCCGCGGCAGACATCTGTCGCTTTATCCATTGGGGCAGTCTTAATATCCGCCTCCCAGGCTCTTGGGCCAATACGTACTAATCCGAATTCTGTGGGGTAGCGATGCGTATGGACGGCTATTTGACACCGCTCGATGCTTCCTTTTCCCAAGCATCGATTCTCGGGCAGAATGCCTTAATGCGTAAATATGATCTTGCGTATCGCTATCGTCGGTTCGGCGAACTGTCATTTGCGATACGAGATAACCAAGGCAGAGGACTGGGCCTCCGGGGCGTGGGACCAGCGACCATTCCGGTGATCCTGACGCTCGGCGCTAAATGTTCGGTCTTGGCTTCAGCTACATGATCGGTGATACGGACTCCACCAGTGATTCGGGCACCGATGAAATACCGACGTAGGAGCATCTCGCAGATATATTCACCAGCATTCTTGGTCCGGCGTATTTACCAGGGAACTTGTCCATATTTCTTCGGATCGTGGTCCGCGCCATGGCAATTCAAATAACATTGGCCGCGGAACGTGCCGAGATCTTCAAACATAAGCACTCCTTTCACATTCCGTGACACGATGTTCAGGTCGAAATTGATCAAGTGGGAATTGTTGATTGAGCTTCCCTGACTAGCGTTCACGCCATGTGGATCATGACAGGCCGAGCACGGCGAGTTTTCGTCGCGAATATGTTGATCGTGCCCCCTAAAACTTTCATCCGCCAGAATGCTTTGGCGATCGTGACATTTATAACAAAGTGCATATTCGAATGAGCTTTCGCTGATATTGTCAAGCGTCGTGTAGTTCTGCTCCAGAATTGGTGAATATATCGAGCCATGCGGACCGTTCGGCCCCGGACCACCGCTGCCGCTGCTGCTGTCACTGTTATGACAATCGGTACAGTAAATAATGCTCGTCTCCGAATACGGTGGGATCAGGCTGGGAACGTTCGCATTGTTACCGATGCCTTCGACCGGGTGGTACGACGGATTGGCAAGGTCAAACTCAAGCCGGGTATTGATTTGTGCATGCAGCCGTGTAATCGGTACGAAACTCTTTACATTGTTATCTGCATGGCACTTGAAGCAAATCTCATATTGAAAACCCGCATCCGCGACGGTGATACCCGAAGCGGATACTCCGGATGCGCCGAGTTGCGTCCCGCCGACCACAGGCGCCGCGGACGTATTGCTGTTGGCACGATGCGGATTGTGGCAGTCCGTGCATTCCGCATGATTGCCCATAAAGCCTGTGGGATCCTCAGCGGCGTCGTGAATACGCGTATAGTTCTGAACGGTGTGTCCGGACTCTTTCAGCAGCTCGGACTCGATATCAGTTGAAGCAACATTTCCATTATGGCAGACGAGGCAGTTGTCCTCTTCTGCAACATAATTAAGGAGTCGCACTGGCTCACCTGCGTTATGTGGCGCATGGCAGTTTCTGCACGCATTTTCCGCGACGGTTGCGTATTCGGTGAACGGCCATGGGTCCACGCCCGTTCCGGGCCACGTCGCAGCTGAAGTGGCATGAGAACTGAAGATCCAGTCTGTAAGTGTATGACAGGTCACGCACAATTCGGAGAAGCGGTTCGGCCGGACCAGAAAATCCTCCAGCGAATCATCGTGGGGATCGTGGCACGATGTACACTGCAGCGCTCCGGACTTATCAAGTTTGACCGTATTGGTCAATGTCGATGGTGACGCCAACTCGTGATTCTGAATCGCCAGCGACTCGTCATAGACAAAAGATACGGGGTGGTCATCCGTCAGGTCGGTCCCGAGTTTTGTGGAATTTTCAGGTAAGAAGCGTATTCCTCCGGCAAACGGTATTTCTGCCTGGCGTGAAACCAGTGAGCCCAGCGCGATCGTGCCATCGTGACAACTCAGGCAGAGTTTCGACGCGCCGGTTGGCTGGCCGACAATTGCGTTGAGACTCGAACTCTGATACTGCGTGTACGTCGCGGTTGAATCTTCTCGGTTCCACAATACGCCTGTGGTCGTACGTGCCCGGTGCGGTGCATGGCAAAAGACGCAGATTTCCTGTTCGGTTATCGACTTAACTGGGCCGGGACCCGATATCGACAGATTATGCTTCGAGGTCACGATGTCGGCGCCAGTCGGTCCCGCAAAGAGCAAGAAGACAGATATTGAGAGATGACAGAAGCGTCGGCTATGCAGGATCCTCATTCCACTTCCTGCCTATGGTATTGAAACACTTGCACGCGAGAGTTGTAGCTGTCCGCAACATAAATGACGTCATGGCTGTCAACGAATATGTCGCTAGGAAGCCAGAATTCTCCCGCTGAGTGACCCGAAGTACCGAAAACCAGCAACAAAACTCCGTCCCTGTTGAATATCTGGACGTTATCGAACAATGCATCCACTACATAAATGTTTTGATCACTATCAACCGCTACGCCCTTGGGCCTGGAAAAAAATCCCGGACCATCGCCAACCTCACCAAAGTGATCCTGGAAACCCAGCTCCGAACTCAGTATCTGAATTCTGAAATTCAGCGAATCCGTTACGTACACATCGCCGTTTGGTCCAAGCGCTATGTTTGTGGGGTAGTGCAGCGAATTTGGCTGTTGTCCGTCGCGAACTGCGTACCTGCTGACAGTGAAGTCACGTGTGTCAAAAACGAATATCGACGATGCAATCGTATCCACTACTAACAATTCATGGAGTTCCGGTCGTATTGCGAGCCCTGTCGGCCGCATCAAGCGATCCTTGCCGATCATTGTCAGATAGTCTTTCCCAAACGCGTCGAACACGTGAACCACATTTGTCGCGGAGTCTGAAACATAAACACGACCCTTGTCGTCGGCCGTTACATCAACCGGATATTCGAAATCCGCTATTGGCTGATCGGGAAACCAAAAATATCTGGAACCCTGTGAATCGAAAACGTGAACCCGCTTCTGCTGTGTATCGACGACGTACAATCGGCCAAAGCGATCGACATGTATGCCTTGTGGCTTGGACAGGGTCTCCGCCGCCGTGCCCTTAATGAACCGCCAGGCTTTATTAAAAAAGCCACGGTCGATTTTGGCGTCTGTTGGCGTCGTTATTGAATACAGGTAGCTTATTCTTGCGGGCCGTGGTGCGGGAGGCCACTGTGGTGTAGGTCCGGAATCCTGACCTCTATCGTTACCGACGCTGCTTGCGCATGCGGATAAGACCAGGAACATCGCGCACATTTGGATTTTGCGTACCCTGCTGCTCATGGTTTCATCTGAAAGTTCGAGACACGTGGAGAGTAACAAGTCTTCGGTCCCTCTCCTGAAAGGTCAGGTGATCTGATTCATCGAGTTCCTCGAAACGCACGAAACCGGACCAATCCCCATAACGAACCGACCATTTGGCTATCAAGCCATCACTGTTTATCTCCTGGGATTCGCCGTCAATATCCCGGGAGAACGCGTCAATCTCGAATCTGCCCCAGCGCCCGAGGTCCCAGCGTAGATTTCCTCCATAACTTCGGGTGAGCGAATCACTTTCGGTGTCCGTGAAGTCAGTGTCAGCATAGCTTGCCGAAACACCAAGGGATAGCGACCGACTTACGCGAAAATTAAACGCCTGCTGAATTTGTTTTCTTGTTAATGGTGTTCTTACCGTATCGCGAACCTCGTAGTCCGCCGTAGTCGTGCTCCAGCGCCATCGCAAACTCGCCCCAGCTCGCTGTATGCGATCGTCTGACAGGTCGGATGGCCGTGTGCCGGAAATAAGGTCTTCGTCAATCCTGTTGAAATTGTAATATAGTCGAAGGATCTGCCATAAATGTAGGTTAACGCCAAAACGAGCGGCAAGCCGGTCTGCCTTGAACGGAGCCTGCGCGGTGAAAGCATAATCGACCAGCACGGTTTCCCCGTCGACGATACCCCCAAATACACGACGTTCTATTGCCACCGACTCGGCCACCAGTGTCACGACGTAGTCGATGCCTTCGATATAGGTAGTGGTCTTGGTGCTGTCGGTTACGATTATGGAGGTTGGATCGGGATTCGAACGGGCAAGGAATGAAGGTATTACGCCAACCAACGTATGACGCTCATTCAGTACCTGGCTTGTTGTCGCGTCGATATCGTTGTTTTCAAGCCGATATGCGTACCCATTGGTTATTGTCAACATGCCGATCGGAATTTTGCGCCTGTACTGAAAGTCCAGATCCGCTTCGTTGATATCAATCTCGCCATCGTCAAATTTATCGTTGTTCGTATAAAGCTCCAATCTGGTCCTTAGGTTTTCGTACAGCTGGTGCTCAACTGCCGCCGACAAGAATTTCGTATCCGACGTGAAATTTTCGTTTTGACTAACATTGAACCGGGCAGTGTAGTCCGATCGAAGGTTCGGGCGGTGCTCGAGCATCAAACGTTCGGACCAGAGGTAGCTCTTGCTATCCGACACATCTGACTCGCTATCCAGGCCGAAAATTGTACTTGTCAGGCGAGCACGATCTGAAAGGGAATAGTTGCTGTTTATATTCACCAGGAAGCGAGTAACATCAATTTCCTGAACATCGATCTGCCTGAATTGGTCAACATACTCGGATAGCAGATTAAGCTTGTGTTTCTCCGATTCGTATCTGGACTCCAGGCGTAATATTTCGGATTTGTCTCTCGTTGCGAAGAAATCTTCGAAATTTGTATCGTTGCTCTCCAATGTCAGTGCTGTTGGAAACAGTTCGCTGTTTATCAACCAGACTGCGCGTGCTATCTCGGTTTCGGTGACATTGTCAGGGGATAGCGAACTGTTGAATTCATTTCGGCTTTTCCTCAGAAATAACTTCAAAGATTGCTTCTTTTGACGCAGCACGTGGGCATCAAGAAAGTAACCGAAGAACACATCGTCATCGTCCCGACTGAACGTGTCGCTTGCTGAAGTATCTTGTTGCTTCCATTGGGGTTCCAGGCCGAACGAGAACAACAGCAGGTCCGGATGATATAGCCATCCACGACTTCGGAGCTCAAGGCGTTGCCAGAATGTATTGGTTTGTTCATTGTGTGATTCGATATTTGGCCCAGTCCGGCTTTCCTCTTTGTCCTGATACTCCAGCGTCAATATAGTGATCGGTCGTTCGACCAGGTAGTCGATATCTGCGGCTGCCGGAAGCGGGACGAGTGATGCGAACAACACGATAGCAAGTAGCCCGCGCATTACCGCTGAGCATGAGTTGGCCAATTCGCGGCTTGGGTCCTTTCTGCGGTACCGACTATTCATCGTTGCCGCCGTCATACAGGAGTCCTAGCTCATTCGCGTCGGATCTCAATAGATTGGACGTCACACCAACGTGGGCATTGTGACAATCGATGCAGTCCCGCTCCGGATGGTCCATATGTATCGGAGACAAGGATGCCGGTTTGTGACAGCTGCTACACAGCTCATGGTTATCGGATTTCCGCAACATGTACCGGCGCAGTGACTGATGTGGACTGTGACAACCTGTGCATTGGCCGTTCGCGGCCGGAAGATGGTGCTTCAGTCCGAGGCCCTGGACGAATTCAGCGCCATGCTGCTTATGGCAAGTGGCGCAAATCTGTTGTGGCGGCAGCAATAGTCTGGAAGGGGCTGATACCTGGACTAACGGGGCCGGCGCCTGAGCCACGGTGTCCTGGCTTCTGAGAAAGCTCTTGGACTGATTCAGATTGTGGCACCTGCCACACTCACCCGCAGCGAAAGGCCCGTGTTGCCAGTATTTTGAAACGAGCGCATCTCGATGTTGTTGTTGCCGCGCCATTTGCTCGGCTTTCGCAACCTGTCGTGGATCCTGCGTTACAGTGGTGTCTTCCGACTCTTCTCCAACTTGTGGTGGTACGCCAGTGAAAACAATAGTCTTGATCCGGTAACGCGTTTCAGTGCTGCAGCCAACCACCTGAACAACAGACGTAACCACAAATGCAAACATGATGAGCAGCCGCAGCAAAATACACACGGGCGTTTCTATTTGTTTGTCGCGACGCTGTGTCATATTGTGACCTCAGCTTTGGTATTACCTCATTGCTCTTTCGATGCTCCGACCGCTTCGCTGCTTTCTACATATTCTCCATACGCATAAACGTTTATCTTGAATGGCCCCGCCTGGTTCGTTACATAAATCAAATACTCTGCCCGGAAATTCGGGTCCAGATACGTCGTAAAATATTCAAGATTGTCATAATCGATGTGCACACCGGCCGGTAGCCAGGTGCCGCCATTGATTGAGCCGAACTTTCCAAACGGCATCAATGGGTTGCCGGTTTCGATATCGAATATCTGTACCATTTCGAACGCGCTGTCCACGGCATAAAGATGACCTTCCCGGTCAACATCGATTCCCTTCGGCCGCGGCATTGCTCCCGGGAAGTCTCCCGGCTCGCCAATCGTCCTTATGAAGTTCCCGTCAGCATCAAATTTCTGCACACGGAAATTAAGGAAGTCGGTTACGAATAGATTTCCGTCATCATCGATGGTCAGGTGAGTCGGAAATCGAAATGTTCCCTCAGTCTCACCTTGTTCGCCGATTGTCTGGATGACGTCACCAGAAACACGGTCGAATATCTTGATACTTTCCGTACCGACATCACTGGCGTATATGCGATCGCCATATACAACCACATCAGTAGGATTGAAATCCGGGTCAGACTTGTATGATCGAAAGAAGTGATCTGTCTGGTCGAACACCAGAACCTCACCACGATTTCGGTCTGCAATGTATTTATAACCAGCGGAATCGATGAATATTCCACCGGGATTCTCCAAGGCACCGCTGCTACGGCTATCGACGAGTTTGAAACGTTTTTCCTCGAGATCGACGACAAGGATCCGCCGAATGGTCTTGTCTGACACGTATAGCTTCCCCGGGGTATGATCGATATCCCAGGGTCGTGCAACGACCATAATCGGTTCACGTTTCCCGGTCACGAATTCCCTGAATCGGTCCCTTTCTGCACCAATATCCTCTTCGCTAGTTATCCGTGTCAGAAACTGAATTCTCGGACTGTCCGGCGGGCTCGGATAAAACACGATGCCCGATTCCACTTTCGGTGGTGCTGATGAGCAGGCGACAACAAGCGACAGCAGGATTGCGCCTGCAAGCATTTTAATTTTTTTGTCCATTTCTATTTCCTGTGAGCTGTCATGTCCTTACCGTTTCATATCGAACCGATGTGAATCATTCATCGCTTCTGGCAGAGTTCGGTTCTCGTATATCGGCTATATAATCGGCCGTAGCTTCAATTTCTCTGGCCCCCAGTACCTTCATCGCAACCATCATCGGAACCCGATCAATAGCTCCTGTAATGTCCTCCATGGAAGCTTGAGTAATGTCAGGGCCAACCAGACCACTTGCATCCGGACCGTGGCATGCAGCGCAGTTCATTCTGAAGAGCGCCTCCCCGTCCGGCAGTTTTGGCGTTTCTTCTGCTTGTGTAGATTTTTCCAGACTTCCAATGTAGTCACCTACTGCTTTGATCTGCTGCTCCGTGATCGTTTGCACACCCACCATCATTTGTACCCTGCTGATTGCAGCCGCGATGTCCTCGGCTGTGTGGCCCCTGATGTCGGGGCCAATGTGTCCGCTTGCTTCTTCACCATGGCAGGCCGAGCAGGATTTCGCATAAAGTGTTTCACCATCCGGCGGTTGAGTTTCGGCGCCGACCGGCTCCCTCAGGCCGAGGCTGGTCAGGTATCCACTTACTGCTGTTATGTCGGCCGATTCGAGCGCCATCAGTCCGGCCATCATCGGAACCCGACCGATCGCGTCGTTGATATCTGTTGCAGCTACTCCACGAATTGAAGGTCCGATCTGGCCGTTGGCATCCTCACCATGACAGCCAATGCAATTCATCGAATAGACAACCTTTCCATCCGGCGCTTCGACCGCCGCAGGGGTGGCCGGCGCCGCGGCAGCCCCATCGAGACCGCTCAGATATTCGCCGATCGCATCTATGGCCTCGACATTCAGTGCCTTCATCGCAACCATCATGGAGACTCGAGCGATGGCCTTTCTTATCGCCGCGCTAGTGGCACCCTGTATCGCAGGACCAATTCTGCCGCTCGCATCCGAACCGTGGCATGGGGCACAGTTTGTGGAAAACAGTACCGTGCCGTCAGATGCATCTTTAGGTAGTGTGACAACCGGTGTACCGGCAGGCAGCGAGGCGACAATGGCGTTCAGGTCCTCAGGGTCAAGCGACGCCAGATCTGCCATCAGATCGACCCTGCTGGTCGCCGCCATGACTCGATCGACTGTTGCACCCCGGATCGGTGGGCCGATTTTTCCTTCCGCGTCGGAACCATGACAGCCGGCACAACGCTGCAGATAAAGCGTACTACCGTCGTGCTCTTCTGACGCCTGTTTTAGTTCTACCGCGGTCGCGTCAACTCCCTCACGAGCAGTAACCATGAATGCATTGTCCACCGGACTAACGCGGTCATATTGAACTACTCGGTGACATGACGGTTCACACGAACCACCTGTCTCTGTTTTTGAAAATGCCTTGATGCCAATGTTCTGATCACCGAAATAAGTATCTGTGGCAATCTGCGCGTCGTTGCTTGATGCATGCTGATGATGGCAGGCACGACACCCTCTGCCCTTCTCTCGGTTAACGTGCCGGTAATGCAGGTTCAGATTGCCGTTGCGGAACTTCGTCGCCGTGAGCGTTCGCGGTTCCGCAAAAGTCATTTCTCCGTGACACATCAGACAGAAATATTTGTCCGGTGAGAAATCTGTGTAAAACGCTCGTGAGTAGGCTCGTCGCTGCAGACGATAGTTGTCGGATGCGTGGGGATCATGGCAAAGCAGGCAATCTCCCCTGGCAAACGGCGGATGCTTTCTGAGGGATTTGTCAACAAACGTCTGCTCTACCGCCGGCAGCGCTCTTCCTTCGTGATCGATCTGATCCTGATCGTGACAGCCAAAACAAAGTTGCGGTACAGTTGCGACCAAGTGGTCATCATAGTTAGAGCTATGCGGATCATGGCAGGCGACGCAATGTCCCTGTTTAACG
>Ga0255052_10003031_pt1 | contig 11838 bp, 5 predicted proteins | sample JV7_2_21_MG_FD_188632 | JGI IMG/M metagenome (GOLD analysis project Ga0255052, IMG submission 188632) | Seawater microbial communities from Jervis Inlet, British Columbia, Canada - JV7_2_21 | ecosystem: Environmental > Aquatic > Marine > Inlet | place: Canada: British Columbia | collected... | reverse complement strand
GTCCGCGTGTCGCGCAGGTCGTCAAGTGGACGGTTTATTTGGCGCTGATCGTCAACTTCGGCGTTTATGCCTCCGACGACTGGATGGCATACCATAGTGCACTTGCACCAGGTGCACCCTGGGCTGACACATTCGAGATGTTCGCCACTACGATCGACATGGCCGCCTGGCTGGGTCTCGTATTTCTCTTCGAACTCGAGACTTACGCACTGTCCGATGAAGCATTCGAAGGCTGGGTAACGAAGGCTATTCATGTAGTACGCATCGCCTGTTACATCGGTATCGGATATGCCGCCTATGGCTACACGGTCAGCACCCTGGACTACTACGACTTCGTCGAGGTCGATGGAGTGACCGATCTCTGCCAGATTGCCGATCAGGGCAGATCACTGCAGCTGGACGTCATCGCGTACGAGCCAGTCACTGTCGACAATTGTGCGAGCTTCTCCGCCAGCGCCCCGTTTTTCAAGGCCGCTGGCGAGATGTCGGTCATCGACGCACCGACCCTGGATCATTCAATCAATCTCGGATGGGTTGACGTCGCCAATGCAACCGTCTGGTTGATCGTTGTATTCCTGATCGAGATCGAGATCCGCTTACAATCCGCCGATCGATTTGGCAGCCGTGCACTGAGACCCGTCCGAATACTAAAAACGATTTTCTACGGCGAGCTCATTATTAACGCCGTCATCTGGATCAGCACCGGCTACCCGATCTACGCATGGGATGCATTCCTCTGGATTTTTGGCTTCTGGGCGATCGAACTGAATCTTGCCGAGTGGGAGCAGGAACGCACCCAGGAACTTGCCGCCGCGGCGCATTAACGGGACGTGGCTAACGTCAGGAGGCGCCTATCTGGTGTCCGCCAGGTTCATTTTGCTGAGGACAGCCTGATAACCGGGATGGTCTCTTAATCCGTCAAAAATCGGGGTGGTCATGAAACTCATGCCGGGATCGCGTTGCGCATAGCCACGCTCGAGATAATCCACACTCTTATCGTAGTCGCCCCAATAGGCGAAAATAATTGCCTGCTGAATGGCAGCCAGGTCGCCATATTCGTCGAGTAACACCTGTTGCGCTGCCAGCGCTTCGGCCTGATTGCCCATTGCATTGTGAACGACCGCAGCGCAGGTGAGGTGAAAGAACCTGACCGGTTCCGCAAACGCGTGCGCGATCGCTTTCTCTGCACTGCCATGATTCAGATACACCAATGCAAGCCAGCCATGGGCGAAAGGCATCGCGGAATCCTGTTCGAGCAGGCGCTCGCCAATCTGTGCGGCCTCATCGTACTGCCCCAGGTAATACAGAGCGCCCATAAGACTGCGTTGGACCCGATAATTGAGCGGATCCTCTCTGATTATCTGCCGAAGGCTTTGCTGGGCCTCGTCAAATTTCCCGCGGATAGCAAGCATTCTACTTTGCATGAGCTGTGCCCTGACATCGCCTGGCCGCAGCTCGAGCGCGCGCTGAATATTTCTGTCGGCACTATCCCAGTTCCAGTCATAGCTATTCTCGATATTGGCGAACGCCATATAGACCTCGGGCAAAGCATCATCGAGTTCCAATGCCCGCTCGGCAGCTTCACGTGCAACGGCTAATGGCTCGGTCGGATCGTCCGAGGTTTGCCCGGCGTAATCGGCTTTAGCGGCGGATAAGCCCGCCCACGCCAACGCGGACTCCGGCGCAAGCTCGACGGCCTGCTCCATGTATTTCGCGGCCTTCGCCAGGTTATCGGGTCCGGATTTATTAAAAAAGAATAAGCCCCGCAGATAGGCGTTGTAGGCATCCGCGTTGTTGATGCCTCTTTCGCGGCCAACGACCTGCGGTGATTCGCCGAGCAGAGTGACTTTAAGTTCCCGAACCACAGAGCTCGCGATGTCATCCTGTACGGCGAAGATGTCATCCAGCGTACGATCGTAGGTTTCGGACCAGAGATGGAATCCGTCACCGGTCTTAACGAGCTGAGCCGTGATCCGGACGCGATCGCCGCTCTTCCGCACGCTGCCCTCGAGCACTGTTTCGACACCCAGGCTATCTCCAATCAGGCGCAAGTCCTCGCTCCGCCCTTTGAAAGCGAAAGAAGACGTTCGTCCGGCCACCCGGAATGCCGGGATCTTGGCCAGCAGGTTAAGCAATTCCTCGGAGATCCCGTCACTGAAATAATCCTGGTCCGGATCGTTGCTCATGTTCACAAACGGCAACACGGCAATTGATCTTAATTCCGTCACACCCTCTTCTTGCTTCGGCTCGAACACGTCGACAAAATAATTATCGACTACGACGTACAAGAGGCCGACACCTAAAAAGCCGATAATGACGAAATCCAGTTTGCGCCCGGTTTTGCCGGTGATCGACTGGCTGCGGTCGACTTCTTTTTCCTTCTTTAGCCCTTCCGGCGTAATTTCATAGGCCCAGGCGAAGAAAAGCGCTAATGGAAAACCGAGCGCAAGCACCAGCAGAATTGTCTTGATGACCCAGTCCGGCGCGGCGAAGCTATCCAACGCAAGCTCCGCAACCTGCGCAATCAGCCAGCTCACAACGACATACGCGATTCCCACACGAAAAACGTTGCGTCGACTTAGTTCCTTGGCGAAAGCTCGCACCGTGCAGGGACCTCCTTGTTATGCCACCGAATGCTAGCAGAATCTGCGCCCGGGCCGGCTGATGTCCGAATAAAAATGGTGGGCCCGGTAGGACTCGAACCTACGACCAAGGGATTCACTTCACCCATTCATTTCTGAATGGAGCGGACTATCTCATCACCCTCAACCGGATTGTTAGGGGCGGGACGCTCTAGCCTGTCATTAAGGACACTGAAGTCCTCAGGTAGTCTCTGCACCTTCCGGAGGTGTACCTCCGGCTTGGCTCAGGATTGCCATCAGCCTTACTGCTAAGGTTCCCCTGAATTCATCCCGTTCACTTTGCATCTCTCGACGCAAACGCACCGTTTTATTTGATGAGTCCCCTGCTCTAACCAACTGAGCTACAGGCCCACACAGGAGCCGCTAATTTAACTGGATAAGTCGCGGCATCACAGCCCCAATGTCGGGGAGCGGCATTCTATCAGATTCCTGCCCAAGAGCAGCTTGCGAATAGTTATCACATATTCAGACCTTTCCAGCCAACGCTTTCCGCGGCCCGAAAATACTCCGAGCAGGACTACCGGTAGTAGCGGGGTGTTTGTTGCTGGCGATACACCAGCTTTCTCTGCCGCCAAATTTCTCACGTCAGTCTAATATCGGTATCGAATCCCCAGTCTCGCGCGCGCGCCCGGAGACGGGAAGCCAATGGCTTCGGCATAATCTTCATCCAAGAGATTATCCACCGATATTAATAAGTCCAGATTGCTCGTAGGCCTGAAAGTAGCGGTTACATCCACCCGGTTGTAGCCATCGAGAAGCATGTCTCCCGTGGGAATGGACGAGTCAAACGTTTCCCCAACGTTGAGCCACCTGGCATCGACTAACCATCTGTCCGATGGAACCCAACTCATCGACAAGCTGCCGCGCCAGTCAGGCCGTTGGCGAATAGGCGCGCTGCTGCCCTCAAGTTCCATATCCATATACGTTGCCTGCGCGGAAAGGCTGATCTTTTCATTGATGAAATAATCAAACTGCATCTCGATGCCTTCTGCGTTGAGCTGATCCCGATTCACCATGCTGAAAGTCGTCGAATCAAAATCGATGAGATCAATGAATTCATTTTTGAATAGCATTAACGTCGCACCGATTCGCCCGTCGGTAGACCAATGTGAAATGCCAATATCGATACTTTTACTCGTTTCCGGCCGGAGGTCCGGATTACCGACGAGTGGACTGGCCAATGCGAAGAAGCCGGGCAAGCTAAAACCCTGACCCCAGTTTGCATTGACGCTGGTCTGGCCGTTTTTGAAGTCATAAAGGATGCCCAGTTTGCTGGTGGTTTCACCGGGCTCAATATTGGGGTCGTCCCGGCGCACGCTGGCAAGCAGGGTTGGGCCGAGTTTCGACTTGTAGTGCAACTCCCCAAATGCGCCAGTTACGTTTCGATCAAACTGAAAGCCGGCCGAGAGAACGAGGCCCGGAAAAAGTTCGACGAATCCATCGGAAGTACCTTCCTCATCGTAATAGTCAACGCCGAAAGTTGCCGTGAATTCATCGCCAAGGGCCACGACCGCGTTGACAGCAATGTCGTTTCGCTTGAGGTTCGAGTCCGCACCATTCGGCGGAACGGGAATGCGGACGCCAGGTGCTACGCCCGGAGAATGGAAACTGGAGTCGTGGTCATACTGGGTTGCAAGAAGATTTAAGCGCCAGTTATCTGCGAGCGCGACACTGCCATTAACACCAAATCTCAAGTCCTCAGCGGACCGAGTGTCCAACGTCCTCAATACCGCCAGTTCCGCACCACCACTGTCTTCGGGAAACGCAGTACCGTCGCTTTCCGAATAGTTGCCGAAGAATCGCATGTCCCAGCTTTCGCCATTTGCAAACGACAGCCGCCCACTGACAGAGTTACTGCTGAAAGTGGTTCCCGTGACTGGCTCGCCATCGTCCTTGGTCGCCACGCGCAGCGAGAAACCGCCTGTATTACCGATCGGACCAGCGACGTCCAGCGCTCCACGGTAGTAGTCATCCATTCCTGCTTCAGCGTAAATCGAGCCGCCAAACTCGTCTGCGTGGGATTTGCTAATGATATTGATCACGCCGGCAAGCGCATCGGAGCCATAAACTGCAGACTGTGGCCCACGAACAATTTCGATGCGTTCAACATCATTCAGATTAATAGTCGAGAAATCGAATGCCGAACCACGCGAGTCGTTTGGATCATTCACTCTGATGCCGTCCAGTAACACCATCGTCAGATTCTGATCGCCGCCTCGCACGAAAATTCTGGCGACTCCACCCTGCCCGGAAGGCTGGGTAACGTGAATGCCGGGCATGTTTCGAAGCAGGTCAGCGACACTCGTGTCATTGCGCGCCTCAATCTCTTCGAGGTTTATCACGGCAGTCGTGCTCGGGATTTCGTCCAGGATGTCCGTCGTTCTGGTGCCGCTAACAAGTATGTTGTCGACCGTATCCGCTACCTCTTCCGCGAAAACAGATCCGGCGAAAATTAACGTTGTACTCATGCCGAGCAAAATTACTCTAGGCATATGCCTTAGGTTGGAGACTTGTGAATGGTTTGTTGAAATTATTGTACCGCTGCTTTTCGCACAAGCGATCCAGCGCGATGCGCCAATATCGAATTGATGAAAAAACATCATCGGGTGGCTCAATTACTCGACAGGCTAAATTCTTGGCTAAACGATTCTGTTGAAGCGTCGCACAACCACCCTATCCTGACGGGAGGCAATTCACTCGCTTGCTGATTATTTTCTGCTTTGACTGCGAGAAACGCAGTGGCACTTAAATTGTCACCTTGATCTCAGTTCGACATGTGCGCGTCGGTGCATTATAGAGCTGAACCTGGTTGCAGGAGTAGCCGAAAGCAGTAGATCGGTTGTTCATAATCGCAGGCAAATTACCGGTTTCGGCTGTGACGGCCTGCAGCGAACTTTAGTCTTCATGGGCTTAAGATCGGTTGTCTAGTTCGCACCCGTAGAAATGGACCTCTTTGGGCAAATGAGAACATATAAAACGGAATTGGGCATCAGGCGATCAAATGGAGTGGGCTTACTGGATCTGATGGTCGCTCTGGTGATCGCATCGCTTCTCTTCACGCTTTCCGTGCCTGCTTACAACGGCTTCGTAAACAAGGGCAGGGTGGCCCGGGCGATCGGCGAAATCGCAGCTTTCGATGTCGAAATCGAACGCTTTCGCCTGGCCAACAACGATCGTATTCCGAACAATCTTGCAGAACTATCCGTCGAGGTTCCGTCGGATCCATGGGGTCGCGATTACCAGTACCTGAACATTGTCGCCGCCGGGCCCGGTAAAGGCGGTTTCCGCAAGGACGGCAAGCTCAATCCGCTCAACACGGATTACGACCTCTACAGTGTGGGCGCCGACGGTGACTCGAAGGGTCCGCTATCAGCCAAAGCAAGCCGGGACGACATCGTGCGCGCAAGCAACGGCGCATTCATCGGCCTCGGGGAAGACTACTGATGGCTGCGTCGGCATTATCCAGAATATTTGCGCCAGGCGTAGGCCGGCGGATCGTTGGATTGTTCCTGCTTGCGGCAATCCTGCCAGCTATTTTTGCGGCGTTTCTTGCCTACAACGAAATCGGCCGGGGAATGGAACGCGATGTTCAGAGAAATCTCCGCGAGCATTCGAAGGCCTACGGAGTCGACATCGTGGCTCGCCTGACGCGGGCGTCCGACAAAGCCGCAGCGCTGGTGAACGTGGTCGAGCAAGACGGCGCGGCCGTGATCCAGGATCACAACTACCTGCTGGGTGACTTCGAAGCTGTATGGTTGATCTCGCCAAAGGGCGGCGTCACACCTGTCTTCGGTCATAGCCGAACCGTGATCAGTGCTTCGAACATCGCATTCGGCCATCTCGCCGCCGGAAAGAGTCAGCTCCTGGAAATCAATGATGCCGGTGCCGATGATCTGGTTCTCCTGCGTGCCACCAACGTGGGCAATGCAGATCAGACAGTATTCGCGTTTCGGCTGAAGTTAAACGAGATTCTGGGTCCCAGGGAAAACACCCCGTATTTAACCGGTTTTTGCGTATTTGGCAGCTCCGGGACCAGCTTATTCTGCACGCAGACAATGCACCCCGACATCCTGAACAAACTCGCGGCGGATCAACGCAACAGGACGGGCAGGCCGACGCGGTGGAACGACGACGGTGAAGAGCACCTCGCCGCCAGCTGGCAACTGTTCCTCGAGGCCGGATACAGCCACTCGGAAATAGATATCGTTGCAAGCCAGCCAAAGTCGTATGCGTTGAGGTCCACGGCAGATTTTCGGCGTGTTTTCCCGCCGGCGCTGGCACTCGTCATCATCCTGGTGGCAGTCCTTAGTTTCACACTGGTAGGCCACAGTCTCGTGCCGTTGCAACGATTGACGATCGTCGCCCGGCAGTACGCCGCCGGCGAACTGAGCGCGCGAGCCCGGGTCAAGACCGGCGATGAATTCGAGTGGTTGGCGGACGCCTTCAATAACATGGCCGCCAGACTTGACCGTCAAATCGGTACCTTGAAAGCGATGACGAAGGTAGATCGTCAGATCCTGGCTGGGGCGGATTTCGAAGAAGTGACCGAAGACGTCATCGGCCATCTTATCGAACTGACCGGATTCAAGGTTGCCGCCGTCATAGCGAAAGACTCCGATGCGCCGAGTTGGGCGAAAATGATTTCATGGTGTGAGGACGAATTCGTACATGAGCGCATCTCGTTACCGCGCGAGCTCGGTCATCAATGGTGTCAGCCGCGTCAGGTCGCGCTTGCTGAAGTAGATGCCAGGTTCGCACCCTACAAGGAGCGATTCCTGAGTTACGGCCTGAGCTATGTCGTCATTATTCCGGTCGTGCTCAACGACGACCTCAAGGGCATCCTGCTGCTGGGTTCGGAATCGAGTTTCGAGGCGAAGGGCGCCAGACTGCAGCGCTGCGTAGACCTCGCCGGCCGCCTGGCTGTGGCTTTGGCCAATGTGGAGCGTGAGGAAGCGCTATACCGTCAGGCTCACTTCGATTCCCTGACCGGATTGCCGAACCGTCAGCTCCTCAAGGATCGTTTGGAGCAACAGCTTGCGCAGGGACGCCGTGACGAACAATTCGGCGCCCTGCTATTTCTCGATCTCGACCGCTTCAAGGAAATCAACGACGTATATGGCCACTCGGTGGGCGACATTATCCTTGGCCAGGCAGCGGAGCGGCTGCTCGCTGAGGTCCGCGACACCGATACGGTGGCCAGGCTGGGTGGCGATGAATTCGTTATCGTGCTGCCGAACATTAACAGTGACAACGCGCTCCGCATGACGGCGTCACGATTGCTGTCGCGCATGGCTGAAGCGTTTTCAGCTCACGGGACGGAGCACTTTCTGGGCGCCAGCATTGGCATCGTTGTATTTCCCGATGACGGAGACAGCGTAGAGACGCTCCTGAAAAATGCGGATGCGGCCATGTATCGGGCGAAGGATGCCGGACGTTCACGGTTCGAGTTTTTCAGCGAGAAACTGAATGACGAGAGCCGAAGAAAGATCGATCTCGAGCGCAGCCTGCGAGCCGCAGTCGATGCCAATGAACTCGAGCTGCATTACCAACCCCAGTTCGATCTTTCCGACACGGTCATTTGTGGTGCCGAAGCACTGATGCGCTGGAAACACAAAGGTCTGGGATATATTCCACCGGTCGAGTTCATCAAGCTCGCCGAGGAGTCCGGATTGATTGTCGAAATGGGACGCTGGGCCCTCAATCAAACTTGTAGCGACCTGAGGTCCATACTCGATAAGGGACTGCATCCGGGCTCCATGTCGATCAACGTGTCTGCCCGGCAACTGGCGGATGCCGGTTTTCCGGGCGACGTGCTCGACGCACTGCGGCGGCACGACATCGTCCCGTCGTTCCTGCAACTCGAGATTACGGAGACTGCCGTCGCGCAGAATCGCGACACCGCCATCGATATTCTCAATGTCCTGAGGGATGCGGGTGTACAAGTCGCGATCGATGATTTTGGAACGGGCTATTCGTCACTCAGTTACCTGCAGGAAATGCCGTTCGATCTGATCAAGATCGACAAGTCTTTTATTGACCTGATTGGTACGGGTGGAAACTCGGAGAAGATTTGCCGCACGATCATGAAGATGGCCCATGAAATGGGCAAGAAAGCCATAGCGGAAGGTGTCGAGAATCGTGAACAGGCGGATTTTCTTATCCAGAACAAGTGCGACTACGTTCAGGGATATTTCTATAGCTATCCATTGCCCCAGAATGAGTTCCTGGAATTTATCGAAAAGCAGGACTTTCACACGCAGCGCAGAAAGGCGCTGGAAATTGCGTAAAAAAGCCGGGCGATGCCCGGCTTTTTTTACGACTGCAATATTCAATCTTCGATCAGAAAACTTCTAAGCTGATCCGAGCGCGTCGGGTGGCGAAGTTTGCGCAGTGCCTTGGCTTCGATCTGACGAATGCGCTCGCGTGTGACGTCGAACTGTTTACCGACTTCTTCGAGCGTATGGTCAGTGTTCATATCGATGCCGAAACGCATTCTGAGAACCTTTGCTTCCCTCGGCGTCAATCCGGCCAGCACCAGGTGCGTGGTTTCCTTGAGGCCTTCCGATGTTGCCGAATCGACCGGGGAATGCACCGTCTGGTCTTCGATAAAGTCTCCCAGATGCGAGTCCTCATCGTCGCCGATCGGCGTCTCCATCGATATCGGTTCCTTGGCGATCTTCAGAACCTTGCGGACTTTGTCCTCCGGCATCTCCATGCGCTCGGCCAGTTCGTCCGGCAGCGGCTCACGGCCCATTTCCTGAAGCATCTGGCGGGAGATGCGATTCAGTTTGTTTATCGTTTCAATCATATGCACCGGAATACGGATGGTGCGCGCCTGATCAGCAATCGACCGCGTGATTGCCTGACGAATCCACCAGGTCGCATAGGTCGAGAACTTGTATCCGCGCCTGTACTCGAACTTGTCGACGGCCTTCATCAGGCCGATGTTGCCTTCCTGAATCAGGTCGAGGAATTGCAGGCCGCGGTTGGTGTACTTTTTGGCGATCGAGATCACGAGTCGAAGGTTTGCTTCGACCATTTCCTTCTTCGCCCGGCGAGCTTTGGCTTCGCCGATGGACATCTGCCTGTTGATTTCCTTGATCTCGGAAATCTTCAGGTTCGTCAGCGTTTCGACAGCACGTAACTTTCGTTGCGCTCGCAAAATGTCATCCCTGAGTTTCGCAAGCGTCGAAGAGTGTTTGCGCTTCGCGCGAATGTGTTTCTCGATCCAGTTGAGATCGGTTTCGCTCTTCGGGAAGCTCGCCAGGAAATCTTTCTTGGGCATTCCTGCATCACGCACGCAAATCTGCATGACCTGACGCTCCTGTGTGCGTAAAACCGAAACCGAACCGCGCAGGTTGCGAACCAGCAAGTCGAACATCTTTGGCGCAAGTTTCAGCTCCATGATTTGATCGGCAAGGTCCGTGCGTGCCTTAACCGTCTTCCGGTCGGCACTGCCGTGCTTCTCGAGTAAATTGAGCGATTTTTTGTAGAGGCGCCTGATCGATTTCAACCGGAACGCGACCTCGGCCGGATCGGGTCCTGTATCTATGACTTCGTCTTCGTCATCATCATTGGATTTGGTGCCATCGTCCGACTTGGTAACCGGCGACTTGATCACATCCGGTGCGTTCGGGTCGATGAAACCGACTATGAAGTCCTGCATGCGAGTCTCGCCGGCAGCCACTGCGTCGTAAATCTCGAGCAGTTTCTCCATCGTCGGCGGAAAGTGAGACATGTGATACTTGACCTGGTTTAGTCCGTCTTCGATACGCTTTGCAATTTCGATTTCGCCCTGACGAGTCAAAAGCTCGACCGTTCCCATTTCACGCATATACATGCGAACCGGATCAGTCGTTCGACCGAATTCCGCATCTACACTGGCCAAAGCAGCCTCGGCTTCTTCAGCGGCGTCGTCGTCATTGGAGACGGCTGCATCGGATAACAATAGCGATTCGGCGTCGGGTGCTTTCTCATGCACCGCAATACCCATGTCGTTAATCATGTTAACGATGTCTTCGATCTGCTCCGGGTCGACGATGTCGTTGGGCAGATGATCGTTGACCTCGGTGTAGGTCAGGTAGCCTTGCTCCTTACCGCGGGCAATCAAATCTTTAAGCTGCTGTGCCTGTTTGCTACCGGTGGTCGCTACGCGTTTTTCGCTCAAGACGTTTGGCCTCCATGTCAAAAATACAAACGATTAATTATACAGTTTTGACTGAGTCTAATCTACAACTCAGCCGTTCAATTCCGGCCCGCGCCTGTGCCCTCTGAGCTCCGCGCGTTCCTTTTCCGAGAGTGTGCTAACTCTTTCTTTTTTAATCAAATTATCCACTCGTTCGCGCTGCCGATAGTCGGCAAGCTGCTCCAGGCTCTGTTCGAGCTCGGCGGCCGCATCGAAATCCTCATCATCGGGCACTTCGACCGCAGCGAGTTTGCCGAGATGCCGGCCCTCTTCCCGGTTTCGCCAGCGCTCCAGGATGCCGGCTGTTGTCATATTGGGTTCTTCCTGCAGAGTTTCAATCAATTCCCGCAATAAATCTGTGCCGGGCTTGGTGACGCCCGCGAGCCTTTCGACGTCAAGCTTATGGCCCGCCTGCGGATTGTTCAGCAGGAGCGTAATTGCCCGGCGAACGACAGAGGGATTGCCAGCGCCGGACGTTGATGCTTTGCCGCGAGTCCCGACGATCCCTCTGGGAGTAGCCGGCCCTGTTTTCTGATCCCTGGACAGTAACGCGTTGAGCTTAGTTGGTGACAAACCCACGGATTGGGCGAGCCGCCCGGTCAGGAGCTCGCGATAAATGCCATGTGGGATACGTTGCACCAGCGGCTTTGCCGACTCGGCCAGCCTCGCCCTGCCATCGACAGTTTCCATGTCGACCTTTGCAGCCAGCTCGTCGACGAGGAAATCGGATAACGGTACACCTGAGTCGAGTGCCGTTTCGAACGCCTTGTGGCCGTTGTCCCGCACAAACGAATCCGGATCCTGGCCCTCCGGCAGGAACACGAAGCGAATTTGTCGGCCTTCCCGAATCTGGGGAAGGGCGGTCTCGAGCGCTCGCCAGGCGGCGGCCCTGCCTGCATTATCACCATCGAAGCAGAAGAACACGTCTTCGGTGAGACGGAAGAGGCGGTTCAAATGGTCATCGGTGGTAGCCGTACCCAGCGTTGCGACTGCGAAATCGATGCCGTGCCG
>Ga0255052_10003030_pt1 | contig 11845 bp, 8 predicted proteins | sample JV7_2_21_MG_FD_188632 | JGI IMG/M metagenome (GOLD analysis project Ga0255052, IMG submission 188632) | Seawater microbial communities from Jervis Inlet, British Columbia, Canada - JV7_2_21 | ecosystem: Environmental > Aquatic > Marine > Inlet | place: Canada: British Columbia | collected... | reverse complement strand
TCCACCACTTGGGGGGACAGTGGGAGCCTGGCGCCAATCGCCGGGCCCGCCTCCGGTCGGAAGGGGGTCACCATCGGAGCGGTGGCGGCCATCGTGGCGCTGGCTGGAATACTCCTCGTTTGGCGTCCGTGGCAGGAGTCTTCACGGGGCATGCCAACCGGGGGGACCGTTCTCACCAGCTTTGCTCAGGTCACGCAGCAAACGGGCTCCGAAAGCCAGGGCGATCTCTCCTCGGATGGTCGGTTTGTCACCTATGTCAGCCGTACAGAGGGCCACGACGACATCTACCTATTGCGGGTAGGTGGACGCAATCCAGTGAATCTGACCGCGGGCTCCGATGCCGAAGATGGCTCACCCATGTTTTCCCCCGATGGTGAGCATCTGGTCTTTCGATCGAGCCGCGGTGACGGTGGCCTCTTTGTCATGGGCGCTACTGGCGAGTCCGTGCGACGGCTCACCGACTTTGGTCACGATCCGGCGTGGTCGCCTGATGGTCAGAAGATCGCCTTCGTCCATGAGCGCACCATCGATCCGGCTGGGCGGACGGAGAAAAGCGCGATCTGGATGGTCGACAGCAGCGGCGGTGATCCGGAGCAGATCTTCGAAGGTGACGCCATGCGACCGAGATGGTCTCCCAGTGGCACACGCATTATCTACTGGGCGATCAGGGATTTTGATCTCGGAGGGGCACAGAGAGATATCGCGTCGATCCCTGCGTCTGGAGGAGAGCCAGTTTGGCTGACAGAAGACGAGCACCTGGACTGGAGCCCGGTCTGGTCCCCAGATGGTCGCTTCGTCTACTTTCTCAGTGACCGGGGAGGCAGTCGGAACATGTGGCGAATCGCTGTTGACGAGGCCACCGGCGCGGCTCTTGGTGACCCGCAGCCCATCACCGTGCCAGCGCGGAGCATCGACTCGCTGTCCATATCCGGGGACGGTACTCGAATCCTGTACACGGATCTCGATCGGAGCTCCAACATCGCGAAGATTGCGCTCGATCCCGGAACGCTCGAGCCGGTGGGTACCCAGAAGCCAGTCACCGGTGGATCCGGCAGGTATATCCAACCCCAGATGTCGCCAAGTGGCAAGTGGGTAACGTTTCGTACCGCGGGCAAACAGGAGGATCTCTACTTGATCCGGCCCGACGGTACCGATCTGCGTCAACTGACCGACGATTCATTCAAAGACCGGCGACCCGATTGGTTTCCAGACAGCAAGACCATCGTCTTCTATTCCGACAGATCGGGGCGCTACGAGACCTGGTCCATCGGTGTCGACGGGAGTGATCTGCGGCAGTTGACTTCGACGACTGGCGACTCCTTCTACTATCCCAAGGTCTCTCCCGATGGCAGATGGCTCTCGGCGACCAATGAGCATCAGTCTGCTATCTGGGATCTATCTGCGACGCTTCCCGTTGCCGAGTCCAGACCGCTGCCGTCCATCGACGAGGCCGGTAGATACATGTTCAATCCGACGTGGTCGCCCGACGGTCGAAGATTGTCCGGTTTCATCGCCAAGCAAGGTCAGAGCCGAAGCCTCGGGATCGCACTGTTCTCCTTGGACACCGAAGAGTACGAGACACTCTTCGCGCCCGAGCCTCCTCCCGTTCTCAATGAGCTGTTCTGGGGCGCTGACGGCGGAGAGGTGTTCTTTTCGCAGGAGAATGAAGCCGCTGAGGAGATCCTGTATGCGATGGACCTGGCGTCCAGCGAAATGAGAGAGAAGTGGCCCCTGACGAATCACACTGCCGAGTACAGCCTTGCCCTGGGGGATGAGTGGCTCTTCTATACGCAGTTTTCAGGCGAAGCGGACCTGTGGATGGTGACCCTCGAGAATCCATGAGGGACCAGGGAAAAGTAACCGGTGTTTGTAGGGGCCGGCCTCTGCGCCGGCCCGCGGGAGGGCACAGTGGCCCTCCCCTAGAAACGGGAGTCCGATGATTGGAGAGACACTCAGCCACTTCAGGATCACCGCCAAGCTGGGTGAAGGCGGGATGGGGGAGGTGTGGCAGGCCGAGGATACGAAGCTTGGTCGAGGGGTGGCTATCAAGGTGTTGCCGGAAGCTGTGGCGGCAGACCCTGAGCGTCTAGCCCGGTTCGAACGGGAAGCCAAGGTCCTGGCCTCTCTCAACCATCAGAACATCGCCGGCATCCACCAGGTCGAGGAGGCCGACGGCAAGCACTTTCTCATCATGGAACTGGCCGAGGGCGAGACGCTGCAGGAGCGGATGCAGCGAGGTGCTCTTCCCGTGGAGGAGGCGCTGCCGATCGCGTTGCAGATCGGGATTGGGATGGAGGCGGCCCATGCCCGGGGCATCATCCACCGGGATCTCAAGCCGGCCAACGTCAAGATCGCGCCCGATGGGCAGATCAAAGTGCTCGACTTTGGGCTGGCGAAGGCTCTTCACACTGCGGCCGGTGCCGCGGATGTAGGGGAGGGCCTCGCGCCCTCCCAGGGGGAGAGCCCCTCCCCTGCAGCGCTATCGCTGTCCCCGACACTCACCGCCCAGATGACCAAGGCCGGTGTGCTTCTGGGCACCGCCGCTTACATGAGCCCGGAACAGGCCCGAGGGCAGGAGGCCGACAAGCGGGCCGACATCTGGGCCTTTGGCGTCGTTCTCCAGGAGATGCTCACCGGTCAGAAGCTTTTTGCCGGAGATACCGTCTCGGACACTCTGGCGGCAGTGCTACGTGCCGAGCCGCGGTGGGAGGATCTGCCGGCAGAGACCCCGCTCGCCGTCCGGCGGCTTCTTCGTCGGTGTCTGGAGCGGGATCCCAACCGTCGGCTGCACGACATCGCCGATGCCCGGATCGAGATCGAGGATGCGATGGCAGCACCCGACGAGACTCAGGTCACAGAGCACCCGACGGGCGGGACGGCACCGCAGCCGACAGTGTTGCGTCTCGCGCCCTGGGCAATTGCGGCAGTCCTGGCGGTCACGCTGGGGTGGTATACAACCCGTCCTGCGGATGATGCGCCAGGCCTGCCGCATCGCAAGTTGCAGATAGCCGAGATCGAGAATCTGAGTCCAAACATCTTCACGATCTACGGGGCTCAGATCTCACCCGATGGCACTACGGTGGCCTATTTGAGTGATAGCCAGCTGTGGCTGAGGAAGCTCGATGAGCTCGAGTCCCGTGTCGCTTCGGACTCGACCTACGAGAGCGCAGTCATCTGGTCGCCGGACAGTCAGTGGCTCATCTACCCGGCCGGTCGTACCCTGTGGAAGATCTCTGCCACCGGTGGGGAAGCCAAGGCGATCGCCGACCTGCCCACCAACGTCGGACCCTTCGGCGGGGGTTGGACCGATGACGGCAAGATCGTCTTTACTACCGGATATTCGGGCCTTCTAGAGGTGTCGGCTCAAGGAGGTGACCTTTCGGTCTTGCTCGAGCCCGATCCAGAATCCGAGGTCGATTTTCATCATGCCCTGGTACTGCCAGAGGGCAAGGGTGTGGTCTTTGGTATTCATTACAAGGATCGGCCGGAAGGTCCACTGGCGCTCTGGGATGGAGCAGAGCGTCGGATCTTGTTTGAAGTCGAAGGGTCGAGCCTCGATACGCCGGTCTACTCTCCGACCGGCCACATTCTCTATGTTCGCCGTCCTGCCAGTTCTGGAATCTGGGCGTTGCCTTTCTCTCTGGATTCGTTGGAGGTGACGGGAGAGCCTTTCTTCGTGGCGCGGGACGTGGTCTCGCCGAGCGTGGCCCTCGACGGTACCCTGACCTATCTGGGGGGCGTGCATCACATGCCCCGCGAGCTCGTATGGCTCGATCGCTCTGGCCAAGAGCAACAGATTGTCGGACAACCCCAGCCCGGTGTCGGTGAACCTACTCTGTCACCCGATCTGACACGTGTCGCGGTTTCTGCTTGGGAAGGCAGCAGTCGCGAGATCTGGGTGCAGGATCTCGACCGCGGCACCAAGAGTCAGATCACTTTCAGTCCAGACGAAGAGAGAAATCCCGAGTGGTCCCCGGATGGACGACAACTCGTGTACTTCACCTGGGCAAATGAGCCGAGCATGTACCTGATGGATCTCGAGGGCCGGTCCGAACCGATCTATCTGGGGCCGGGTGGGCGTCCGGTCTTCGCTCCCGACGGCAGGACAGTGGTCTTCGAGCGCTTTGGCGCCCGTGGCCTTTGGTATATGGAGCTGGCGGAGGATGGGTCCGTTGGTGAGCCGATTGAGATTCTCGACCCCCCCAGCGACGAGTCCGAGCCGGCAGTATCGCCTGACGGTCGGTGGCTGGCGTATGCGGGCGACGAAACCGGTCGCAGCGAGATCTATCTGACCCAGTTTCCAACCGGCGAGGGCAAATGGCAAGTGTCGACTGAAGGGGGCGCCTCGCCGCGGTGGAGTCCCGACGGGGAGGAGCTCTTCTTCATCGACTCGAACGGCTTTCTCGCGGCAGTAGAGATAGCGTCCAGTTCACGGCCAGTCCAGGGCGCGCCAGAAACCATTCTTGGCGGGCTCGACTACGGTCTGGGTGGGGAGCTGACCTATGCCGTCGGGAATCGAGGCGAGCGTATCTTGGTGGTCCGCGATCTGGAAGAGGCTCAACAGAATCCGAAGCTCATGCTCGTCCAGAACTGGTACGCGGAGTTCAGCGGGTCAGGCGAAAGACCAGAATAGCCGTCTTCTTTGTCGCCTCGGCGAGGGAGGGCAGGTAGATGCCCTCGTCCACGGTGTGACCGCCCCAGCCCACTGGACCCATTCCGGCGAGACCGGCTTCCACATCAGCTGCCACGAAGGAGATGTCGGCCGCGCCGCGCTCGCTGGGATCGAGAGCCTCGACCTCACCCATGCCAAGGTCGCGCAGGACCTGACCGAGAACCTCCATGAGCTCGAAGTTCGCCTTGGAGGGCTCCATGGCAGGGTAACCATCGAAGAAGCTGATCTTGGCCTCGGTCTCGGGTAGGGAAAGCGCGACGATTGCGCTCATGGTCTCTCGCGCTCGCTCCTTCTGCTCTTCGGAGATGAAGCGCAGGTCGCCGTCGACGATGGCGGTCTCGGCGATGACGTTGGACTTGCCGAAGGCCGTGCCGCGACTCTCCTGTCGGTCGTAGGTGGTTTCGGTCCCGCCGACGATGGCGCCCGGATTGAAGGTCAGGTACTCCTCACCCCGAAGCTGGGCATAGAAGGTTTGCAGAATCCGACTCGCTTCATAGATGGCTCCGGCGCCGTATCCCTCTTTGAAGATCTGGGACGAATGGGCGGGTCGGGCTTTGACCTCGAGGAGCCAGCCGCTGGAGCCACGTCTGGCAATCGTGGCGATCCGCATCTCGCGCACACCAGCCTCGAAGCCGAGGGCGATGTCGGAGCGTTTGCCGGCCGCGATGAAGTCTCGGCGAGAGATCTCCAGCGGCCGTCCTGGATACTCCTCGTCACCGGTGAAGGCGACGAGGATCTTGGTGTTCTCGAGCGCGCCGGCATCGTGCAGAGCCTTGAGGGCGAAGAGCACCACGTTGTTGCCGCCCTTCATGTCTTCTGTGCCGGGACCGTGGGCCTTCTCGTTCTCGATCCGCATGGTCTGAAAGGGGCTGTCGGGTTCGAACACTGTGTCGAGATGGCCGATGAGGAGGATTCTCTTGCCCCGGCCCCCGTCGTGTTCCGCAAAGAAGTGGGGACCGCGCCGCAGCTCTTCTGGTTGCTCGACCAGGCGGGTCTCGAAACCAATGGCAGCAAACGCCTCGTCGTAGATCTCTCCAACCTTGCGCACCCCATCGGCATTGAGCGTGCCGCTGTTGATGTTGACAACCTTCTCGAGAAACTCGATGGCTTCGTCGGCCTGGGAATCGATGATCTCCAGGATCTTGGCTTCGGTGGAATCGAGCTCTGCCGCGTGACCGACACCGGTGATGGCGCAGGCGAGAGCGATGGCCGAGAAGAGCTTCCGAATTCTCATGTTGATCCCCCGTTGGAGAGGAGATTGTATACATCATTGACTTATGCACATGCGTCTTTTTGTGTGACGCCTGCCGCTGACGGATACTTCTAAATCAATGGCTTCCAAACTCCTGTCGCCAGAGTCAGAGCAACTCACCTTCATCTGCGGCCTCGGTTGGCCGGAGGTGAGTCGCTATTATCTCTCCCATCGCCGGCAAGGGATGTGGGAATTCTGGGAGCAGCCAGCGGGCAGCCGCCAGGCTGGCATGGTGTTTGGCTGGCTGGCGGACGACAAACCGCGAGAGGCCGAGGTGGCCAAGCGATTGATGGGCGACTTCCTGGGCACCTTCAAAGCCACCAACGAGCCCAAGGGTGAGATCGTCCAGGGTCTTCTGTCCATCAAGGAGATTCAAAGAGTCCTGCGCAAGCACACCAGGCGCCACGAATCGAACCTCCTCAAGTTCCCGATTCGGCCGACGCCCACCGACACAACCGTTGCCTGAACCGAGAATCCCTGTAGGGTCCGGCCTCTGCGCCGGACCGCGGGAGGGCGCAGAGGCCCTCCCCTACGCGTTAGGACGGCGTTCAACCTCTAGTCGGTTCGCCCATAACCCGTAGCGATGGCAATCAGCGTCATCGCCAGCAGGGCCCAGGAGTGGAAGTTCACCAGGCCGATCTGCAGCGGCGAGAGGTGGGGCAGGCCGGCGGCCTCCCCGGAGGTGGTCATGCTGGCGGCAAGGACGGTCGGTATGCAGTAGCCGACAATGAAGGGGTAGGTACAGACGGTCATGTCCAGAATATTGGCGCGGCGATAGGCGCCGATACCGAATTTCAAGCCCGCCCGCTGAGCGAATCCGCCCACTGCAAGCAGAGCCACGACCGAATGCGTGGTGAGAAGCACCGCCGCAGAGATCGTCATGAACATCCACATCTCCACCCCGCGGGCCGTCTTGGCCCGACCGCTGGTGGAGTCGACCAGCCGGGCGATAATTCCCGAGGCCTCCAGGCCGGCCACCAGACCCATCAGGAGAAGGGTGAACACCGAGACACCGACTCCCCGCTCCATGCCATCGATGATCAGACCCCTGGCGGTGTAGCTCTCCAGGTCGAGGTGAAGGATCTCGGCGGGCTCGATCACACCCAGGATCAGGCCCAGGACCGCGGCCGCGACAATCCCAGTCAACAGTCCCTCGAGCAGGTGGATGCGTCCCATGAGAAGGATCACCACGAGCAAGGGTGCCGCCAGCATCGGTAGGCCGGCAGGTCCGCCCAGATCGAAAGCCCTGGTGCCTTGCACCGCACCGCCACCGCCGAAGTAGGCAAAGAGCGCCAGCGCTACAGCACCTGCAGGCAACGCATAGCGCAACCGGGTACGCACCACACCGCCGAGGTCGGCACCCTGGGTCGAGGCCGAGGCGATGGTGGTGTCCGAGACGGGCGAGATGTTGTCGCCAAAAGTGGCGCCTCCCAGGATGGCGCCCATCAGGATCACTGGATTGGCGCCGAGGGCCCCGGCTGCCGGGTAGAGAAGTGGGGCGCAGAGAATGATGGTGCCGAGGCTGGTTCCCGTTGCAGTGGAGACCAGACAACAGATCAGGAAGGCTGCCGCCACGTAGCCACCACCGGTCATGCCGATCGCCCGTGAGCCCCAGACGAGGGATTCGACAAAGCCGCTGGCGTTCATGAAGCTGGCCAGCACGCCGGCCAACATCCAGGCCATGATCATCAGCATGACGATGGGCTGGCTCATGCCGCGAAGGACCACACCGGCCCAGGTCTGCCGATCGCGAGCGAGCAGCATCGCCGCTGTGAGGGCGGCCAGCAGGATGGGCCAGAAGCCGCGCTCGTCCGGGGCCCCGGAGAGCCCGAGCCATGTCACTCCGGCCAGAAACAAGGCGAACGGGATCAGTGCACCCAACCAGCCGCCGCGAAACTGGAGATACTCCGGTGCGGGGCTGATTTCGGCAGAGCTCATCTTTGCTCGGTGGGAAAGAGGGTCGGCCAAAGATAGCAGAGTGGGGCAAGGAGGCCGTCCACCCATAGAATGAGGCGCGAAAGGAGCTCCATATGGGCGAGACCGCGGATGAGTTCAATCTCTGGGACTTGCGAGTGGAAGTGATCGCAGGCGACAAGGAGATGGTTTGCAATCACCAGGTCGGGGACTACTTCGAGCTGTCGGGTGAGGATCTCTCCTTTCCGGCCGGGCAGACCTTTCCCCTCTACCCATTGGCAGCCCTGCTCCCTCTCTTGCCGGCCAAACAGCGCGATACCCATCCCAACGACTGGATGACCACTGATACCGACATCGCATGCCCCGATCCCCAGTGCGGTGGAATCTTCCGAATCACACGCACCGGTCGCCGCTCGTTTCACCATGGCGACGTCACCAAAGTGCCCCTGAGGGAGTCTGACATTTGATCGAGCGTGTGGAGCTGGCGCCGGGCTACTCGATCCGCCGGCTGATCAATGGGGGTTGGCAGCTCGCCGCCGGGCACCGGCCGGGGGACTTCGACCGTGAGTCTGTCCTGGAGGATCTGCAGCAGCTGGTCGACGCCGGTCTGATCACCTTCGACTGCGCCGACATCTACACCGGCGTCGAAGAGCTCCTCGGCGAGCTGTCGCGTGGTGCCGGGCACGCAGGATTGCAGGTTCACACCAAGTACGTGCCCGATCTGGCGGCGTTGCCAAAGCTCACCCGCCGTAATGTCGAGGCGAGCATCGACCGATCGTTGAGCCGTCTGGGCGTGGATCAGCTCGACCTGGTGCAGTTCCATTGGTGGGACTATCAGGTCCCGGGCTATGTGGAGGCAGCGACCTGGCTGTCGGATCTCCAGCGGGCCGGCAAGATTCGGCTGCTGGGGACCACCAACTTCGATGTCTCGCACTTGCGTGAGATCGTCGACGCCGGTGTGCCCATCGTTTCGAACCAGCTCCAGTACTCGCTGCTCGACCGACGACCCGAGGCGGGCATGGTGGAGCTCTGTCGGGAGAAGGGAATCAAGCTGCTCTGTTACGGATCGGTGGCCGGAGGCTTCCTTTCCGGACGCTGGGTGGGGCAGCCCGAGCCCACCCGGCCCCTGGGCAATCGGTCGCTCACCAAGTACAAGCTGATCATCGATGAATTTGGTGGCTGGGATCTCTTCCAGGAGCTCCTGTCGGCCCTTTGCGAGGTGGCCCATCGGCATGCTGTCAGCCCAACCAACATCGCCATGCGTTGGGTTCTCGATCGTCCCGAAGTGGCAGGGGTGCTGGTGGGGACCCGAAGCGCGACCCACCTGCAGGACAATCTGCGCGTCTTCGACTTGCTTCTCGACGGGGAAGACGATGAGCGTTTACAGGACATTCTCGACCGGTCACAAGGCCCGGCGGGCGACCCCTTTGACCTGGAGCGTGTCTCGGGAGGCCCTCACGCCAGCATCATGAAGACCGATCTCAACCGGAAATAGAAGGGGAATACTTATGCGAGCTTTGCAAGCGGTTTCGATCCTCGCCTTGTGGGCTGTTGCAACGTGGGTTGCTGCCCAGGACACCATTCAGCATCAGACCGACTTTCCGCCCGAGGAGTTCCAGGAGCGCCGCGCCAAGGTGTTCGAGGAGGTCGGCGAGAACGCTCTGGTACTTCTCCAGGGTGCGCCCAATATTCGAGGCTTCCGGGTCTTTAGGCAGTCCAACGAGTTCTACTACCTGACGGGTGTCGAGGTCGCCCACGCCTACCTGCTGATGGACGGGCGCAAAGGCACGACCCGGTTGTATCTACCGCACCGCAATGAGCGTCGGGAGCGGGGCGAAGGCAAGAAGATGTCGGCGGAGGATGCCGAGCTGACAATCGAGCTCACGGGCGTCGACGAAGTCCACGGCATCGAGGCCTTGCCGCATCATCTCTGGCGCTATCTGCTGCGGCCGCCTTATCCGACCCTCTACACCATGCTGTCGCCGGCTGAAGGTGCTGCCCAGAGCCGCGATGAGCTGCTCATCGGGTTCGCGGATGCGGTCTCGGATCCGTGGGATGAGGCCCTGGCCAGGGAAGGTCGTTTTGTGCAGCTACTCCAGGCTCGCTATCCGCAGTTCGACATCGCGGATCTGACGCCGATCCTCGATCGGATGCGGATCGTCAAGAGCCCGCGGGAGATCAAGCTGATTCGGCGGGCCAGCCAGCTGGCTGCCGACGGAATCATGGAAGCCATGCGCTCCACCGAGCCGGGCCTCTACGAGTACCAGCTAGATGCCCTCGCGAGGTTCGTTTTTCTGGTCAATGGCGCCCGGGGGGAAGGCTACCGATCGATCACCGCCTCGGGCACCAACGCCTTCTTCGGTCACTACAACCGCAACGACAGCGAGCTGATGGTAGGTGACCTGATCCTGATGGACTATGCGCCCGACTATCGCTACTACACCTCCGATGTGGCTCGCATGTGGCCGGTCGACGGTAAGTTCTCAGCCGAGCAGCGCGAGCTCTACGGTTGGATCCTGCGCTACTACGAGGAGCTGATGCGCCGCATCCGTCCGGGAGTCACCCACGATCAGATCCTGGATGAAACGGCCGAAGTGATGACCAAGGTATTCGAGGAGACCGAGTTCTCGAAGCCGGAGTACGAGGAAGCAGCGCGTAAGACGCTGACTTTTCGCGGTCACCTCTCCCACCCCGTTGGCCTCACGGTGCACGATGTGGGCACCTACCGCACCCAGCCCTTGCGGCCGGGCACGGTCTTCTCGATCGATCCCATGATGTGGGTACCCGAAGAGAAGCTCTACATCCGGATCGAAGATGTGGGAGTGGTCACCGAGGACGGATTCGAGAACTTCTCGGCCTACGCGCCCACTCATATCAAGGACATCGAGGAGTTCATGGGCCAGAAAGGGCTGCTGCAGCACCGGCCCCCTTTCTACGAGTAGGGACCGGCAGACCTCGGACTGTAGGGGCCGGCCTCTGCGCCGGCCCAATCCGGCATGTAGGGGCCGGTCTCTGCGCCGGCCCGCGGGAGGGCACAGAGGCCCTCCCCTACAACCACGCGCGGGAGGGCACAGAGGCCCTCCCCTACAACCACGCGAGGGAGGGCACAGAGGCTCTCCCCTACAGGGATTTGTTGGCGCGGAAGTTGATCCCGGTGGTGCCGAAGGCGGCGGCCGATGAGCTCTGTGGGGCCCCGTCGAAAACCGCTTTGCTCCAGGTGATCTCGAAGTTCTCGAATCCCGCCATCTCGACGACTGCAGCAAGCTCTGCATCCAGCAGAGCGCCTGCGATTCACCCAGTCCAGAGGTCGATTTTCCGTTTCGCTCCTTCGGAAACGGCCTTCGCCACCATGATGTCGGCAATCTGAAGCTGGCCCCCGGGCTTGAGCACCCGGTGAAAACCCTTCAGCGCCGACAGCTTGTCCGGGCAGAGGTTTAGCACGCCGTTAGAGATCAACACGTCGGCCCAGCCATCCTCCACAGGCAGTTGTTCCGCCAATCCATGTCGGAACTCGACGTTGGCGAAGCCGCCGGCCGCCGCTGAGCCGCTGGCCTTTTCCAGCATCTCCGGTGTCATATCCACGCCGATCACGTTGCCTTCGGGACCCACGAGCTTGGCGGCGATCAGACTGTCGATACCGGCTCCCGAACCGACGTCGACGACATTGGCTCCTGCTGGAATCTCACCGAGGCTGAAAGGGTTGCCGGTGCCGGCAAAGGACTCGATGGCGCTCTCGGGGATTCCCTCGAGCAGCGACTCGTCGTACTCGAGAATGCCCGCCAGCGTTCTACCGGTATGAAAATGGAATCCCTTGTCGGGGTGCTGGGCGACTTCTCTGTACTCGTTCTGAATCTCACAGCGTAGAACTTCAACGTCTACGTCTGGGATGGGTGGGGCGGTGGTCATTGTGGGCCGGATTGTAGCATCGGCTTTCCGGCGGTCAGCCGGTCCGCGTAGGCCACCTGTAGGGGCCGGCCTCTGCGCCGGCCCGTTTCAATTGGATGTCG
>Ga0255052_10003029_pt1 | contig 11847 bp, 7 predicted proteins | sample JV7_2_21_MG_FD_188632 | JGI IMG/M metagenome (GOLD analysis project Ga0255052, IMG submission 188632) | Seawater microbial communities from Jervis Inlet, British Columbia, Canada - JV7_2_21 | ecosystem: Environmental > Aquatic > Marine > Inlet | place: Canada: British Columbia | collected... | reverse complement strand
CAAAACCAAGGTGACCATAATAATTGGCAACATTTTTATCGTCCGGACGCACCAGTTCCGAACGCCGCTGCACCCACTCCATGTTGCGGTAACAGATTTCAAGATGCCCCATACCACTCTGTTCAGCAACAAGGTGCTTTTCGCCAAACAAACCAATCAGTGCCCGGGTGGTGCTCAAATTTCCAGACATCTCACATACCGACCGCAAATTACAGGGCTCTATGACAAGGTCATCTGGCCTGTAGGCCGTATTTTGGGTGGCATCCTTATCCAGCGAAATGTCGGCACCGGGCCTGAGCCGCCGGGTTCGAAAGTCAGCTTCGGCTTCATCCATACCGGAACTTAATTGCCGCAGGGCAGTTTCATAATCGGTCAGGCTCCTCGCGACCGGATCGTTAAGCGTGGCGCCGGCAAAACACTCCGCCTGCTCGGTCAGTCCCTGCACCAATTGTTCGCCAACGCTGCGCATTCTCGTGAGGTGTGATTCGTTCTGGGTGGTCAGAAAAAACTCCGGTGAATGTTCTGCCAGCCAGGCCATGGTGGTGGCGAGCACGGCCCATTCAAGCGGGTTTGGCAGCGCCGTGGCGGGTGGCTGGCAGTCGCTTTTGTATCGGTCATGTAAATAACCGATTCCGTAGTTGATTCTTTGGCCGGAAGTGACATTGAGTTCACGCCGCAATGCTTCGCTGGTAAACGGTCCTCGCATGTCACCGGACAGCTCGGCCAGCCGGGTTTCCTGCTCGGCCAGTTGCAACAGGTTTTCCACACAACCATCAAACTGGCGACGTGTCATGGCCGGATTGCCCTGCGCGTCCCGGCTGGCGGCAATGCTGGTGCAGATATCAATTTCCTCCGCAACCCGCGTACGCACTGGTGTATCAAAATAGTAGCCCATATCAGGGATCAACAAGGTCAGTTGCGCAACCGCATTGGCCAGGCTTGCCCGCAAGTTGGGGCTGGCAGTCGCGATGCCCTCGGTCCTGGCGATGCTTTGCAGGACCCCATAGGAAGCGGTAATTGTTGCGTTCAGCCTTGGATCGACGGTGGCAATATCACCGGCGTAATGGGCGGAAATGGCAGGTAGTTCGGTCACCAGCCATTCGACCACCGGGGATTTTTGATCAAACCACGCAGACTGCTCAAGTAAGCCCGTTGTTATCGACAACAGTCCCTGTACAAAATCAAAATAACGGCCATCGTGCAGGCCATCGACCAGGCTGGCGAGGTACAACATGTCCCTGGCCAGGGTCTGGGAACCGGCCCATTTTGACCCTGTCCCGTCCACGCTTTCAGCAGCCGTGTCCTGCCCTGCCGTTTCGGGTAAGCCCATCATCAACGTATATCGGATCCGCACAAGCCTTGTGCTATCCGGGGGGCGTGCATCAACCGTACTCAACACCAGTTGTGACATGGCTTCGGGGATATTTTCAATCACCAACTGCTGAATCTGGCTGGCTTTATCCCCGCTCGGCAAGGGAGGCAGCGGCCGGTTTGCAAACCAGATCGCCTCGGCCGTCCCCCACGCGGGGTGCGGAGTCCCTCCCGGGGAGTTCAGTTGCAGAAATTCATCCCAGATATAGCCCGCCTCGGCCTCCAGTTTTTGTAACAACCCCGGCAGGTTAGCTACCGCCAGGCGTTCACCCGAGCGCTGGAAAACCTGGTATAAAAGCATGGCTTCGGATGTGCCGCCCGGAAACACCAGTGCCCCGGCCTCGAGATTGTGTTGCTGCAGTTCCGCGACCACCAGCCAGGCAGCCGGATCAAGCACCGAACTGCGTGGCCGGGCCCATCCATACCTCTCAACCAGCCCCGCAAGCCAGGTGCGATCAGCTACAAACTGTTGCGCCAGGGTCACCTGGTCTGCGGCGACTTCCTGTTTCGATCGGCTCAATACACTGGCCGCGGCCGCCAGGTCGAGTAATGCTTCAGTGCGAAGTAACGGTGTTGCCAGCGATAGCAGCATCTGATGTGTGCCGGGCAGTGAAACCTCGATTTCAATAACATCTTCCGTCGACTCGGTTTCTATCTCCTCTACCGCCCCCTGCCCTTGTGCCAGCAGCGATACAGGAACGGTCAGGAACAGCCCACACAATGCCAGGCAAAATGCGCCAGCATACCCGCTACACGTCAAGTTGCCCTTGTTTTTCCTGCCCTGGCGAGCCCGTATGTCCATTAAACTTCGTCCATGGAACCGTCTTGATACAACCGTATGCAGGCTATACTACCTGTAGCGATGAAAAAGCGGTAATGGATTAACAGTAAATTTGAGAAACCGTGGACTTTTCCAAATTTGAAACTGCATAAAAACGGGTAAGCCTGATGAATAAACTCCTGATTGTCACAACAGGTGGCACCATCGATAAAATCTATTTTGACGACATGAGTGATTACCAGATCGGTGAGCCCCAGATCGGCCAGATCCTTACCCAATTACAGGTGGCTTTTGAATTTGAAGTAAAGTCCCTGGTACGTAAAGACAGCCTGCATTTGACCAGCGACGACCGGCGCCTTATCCATGCCAACATCGCTGCCAGTGATGCCGGGCACGTGCTGATTACCCACGGCACCGATTCGATGGTGGAAACAGCCCTGACCCTGGCCGACATCCCTGGCAAGACCATGGTCTTGACCGGCTCCCTGAACCCGGCGAGATTCCGTGATTCGGATGCGGTATTCAATATCGGCTGCGCGGTCAGTGCGGTACAGACGCTCCCGGCCGGTGCCTGGATTGCCATGAACGGGTGTATCTGGGACCCACGGTTGGTCAGAAAGAACCGCAGCAAGAACCGCTTTGAAGCTGCGGTACCGGGCTAACCCGCATATTGCACCAGTATCCCGGATGCTGGCGCTGGACAGGTGCGACTGGGCGCCGGGTTGGACTGAGACCCATAGCCTTAGCTATAGGTCGAGGGAAGCTCAAGTCTAGTCGTACATGGACAAGCCCAGGGCCGGGATAGGACTCGGGCCGGTGACAAACTGTACTTTTGAATTGATGGACAAATATGCCATATTATTCTTGTAATTCAGTTAATTGTATGGCGGCCCGAGGCCGACTGGTGCAATATGCGGGTTAGATTCCCGTCTGGATGGCATGGATCAACAGACCGACCAGCCCACCCACCAACGTTCCGTTGATGCGGATAAACTGCAGATCTCGCCCAATCGCCAATTCGACCCGCCGGCTTGTATCCGTGCCGTCCCAGGACTGCACGGTGTCACTGATCAAACTTGAAATCTGGCCACTGTTACGCGCCACGATCAAGGTGATGGTATCGGTGAGCCAGGCGTTCACCCAGGCCTGCATATCCGGGTCATTTTCCAATTCATCGGCCACCCCATCCAGCCATTGTCCGATGCGTTGCCTGATGACCGAGTCACCACTGTCGAGATCCGCTTCGATATTGCGCGCCAGCTCGCGCCAAAGCCCATAAAGATAATCCTGTAGTTCGTCGTTTTCCAGCAGCTGCTGTTTGAAATCTTCGCCCCAGCGCCGATGTTCCGGGGAGTGCTGCAAATCATGTGCCAGCTTCTGCACCCAATGGTTGAACTGCCCGCGTAAGGCGTGGTGCTGGTCCAGCGTCATTTCAAACAACTGGTGTTCGATCCGTTCGAGCATCTTTTTCATGATGCGGTCATCGACAAAGCCCGGCAGCCACCACGGGCTTTCCTGCTGCACCCTCTCCCGGATCACTTCACGGTTGTCGTTCAGGACCACAATGGTGTAACGCAAAACCTGGGTCAGCACCTGCTGGTGCCGCTGGCCGCGGACCAGCCACTCGAGCGTATTGCCAAGCAATGGTGCAAGATTGATGCCCGCCAGCTGCCGGCTGGAAAGCCGTGACAAAAACCGGCGTACGCGCGCTTCATGCAGGGCCCCGAGCGCCCAGCGAAGTGCGTTGGCGGCAAGGTCTTCGACACTGTGGCGGCCCTTGTCGCTTTTGAGCCAGGTCGCCACGAAGGCCGCCAGGTCGACACTTTGCAATTTTTTCCGGACCACGTCGGGCTCGAGAAAATGCTCGGCGACAAAACGTGACATGCTTTCGCCCAGGTCATTCTTGCGGTTTGGAATGATCGCAGTATGGGGAATGGGTATACCCAGTGGATGCCGGAACAGGGCAACCACGGCAAACCAGTCAGCCAGCGCCCCCACCATGCCGGCCTCGGCAAAGGCGTGCAGCCAGGCTGCCCAGGTTGATGGATGGTTCAGTGTCCAGGTGAACAGCAGCGCCATCAATAGCAACAGCAGCAACGGTATCCGCTTCATACGGCGTAGCCGAATTTCTTTGTCCTGCTCTGATTGCAATTTTATGGGAGTCACGATCTGATGATGACCGCACCAGTAGGTAAACCTTTCGCATTGGCCCATTCGTCAGGAAAAATCGGTCGACTCCATGTCAGCGCGATACACTCACCCCGACAAAACAGGTAATACGCATCAGAAAATATGTCAGTGGTACTCTTCATGTTCCCAGGGATTCTATATCAAGCACGCGACCACGGTAATGTCCCTGCCAGGTTATGTCCCTGCCAGGTTATTTACTGGAACCCGATACCAGGGTTGGTGCATATCGCATTCCAAGGTGAGAATCCTACGGATATAAAAGGACGAAAAGTACAGTTTCTGATATTGAAGTGGTGCCGGCACCAAGATTCGAACTCGGGACCTATTGATTACAAATCAATTGCTCTACCAACTGAGCTATACCGGCACAGATGGATCAGGGGGGTGCGATTTTATGTGGTCAGGGCGGCCAGCGCAATGTTTTCCTGAACTGATCTTAGCCCCCTTCGGGCTCAGGTTCATTAGCCCCTTCGGAGATATCAGCCTGCACCGGCACTGTTTCGTCGGCCTCGGCCCGTAAATCGGCTGGTGTGGTTTCCAACAGGGCCTGTTCCGGGCAGGGCAGTGAGCGCTGCATGAAATCATTTTGACGGTCACGGAAGTCCAGTGAAACCAGGCTGGAGCCGGGGTCTTGCTCATAGTCCAGCCAGTAACGGGGCTCTGACTGACGTTGTACCCGCATCATGGGTTCATAGCCCCTGGCCTGCAAATCCGTCTTACGTTTTTGTGCATTTTTCTGCCGCAGAAAATAGCCCAGCGATATTGAGTTTTTGAACTCGCCCTCATAAACAACTCCGCTATCTTCAAGCCCCAGCGCCTGCAGCGAAAACAGCACCCTATTGGCCTCCAGTAACGACGTGTAAGGGGGCATAAACACCCAGTAGCCTTTTTCAATCAGCGCCCGGGTCGTCCGCTCGGTGATGCTGACCGACACTTCAAATAGTTGTTCACGGGTCTGCTCCATGGCTTCATTTGAGTAGAACGGGCCCAGCGTGAAGCACTGCCTGTTTTCGGACATCAGGTCCTGGTCTTCCATCAATTCACTGAACAGGCGTATGGTCGGAATATTGGATTCTTCCAATTGATCTGTACCGCTGACGGCTTCCTCACGTTTGGCCGGTCTGCTGACCTGGAAGCCTACCAGTAGCAGGTTTGTGACAAACAGGAATATGACAATTATCCTCAACATCCAGCCATTATATGTTGCACCGGTGGCCCGGGTCATCGGCAACCGTGAGATTCAGCCGTGTATGCACCCACGGCCCGTCGTGCAAAAAAGCCTGCTGACTGGGCGAGGATGTGGGGTCCACCCGGCTGTTCAGTCCGGGTTTAGAAAAACAATGATACACTGGGCAGGCAGACAGGTTTGCAAAGCTGCTGGATGATTTCGTGCACTTTGCATCCGTCATTTTGGCACGTCGTGCAAACAGGATTTGCCCGGATACTGAGGAAACCCAACCAATGAGACCAGCTGCCCGACCCTATCGCTTGTTAATACCGTGGATTTTATTACTCGGCAGCATGATTTCCATACCGGTGAGTGCCCATGAACTCAGTGGCCTGAACGGCAAAAACCCGACCCATCAGCACGTATACAAACAAAACTCTTTTGGCAAGGGGACAACTTCCGGCCACTACACGCGCCCTGCGGGCAGCAACGGAATCGTCATCTGGTCAGCCTCACCCACCCCGAGTTACGCTAAGCCTCTGCCGGGTATCAGCATTCCGTCCAGCCACTCGCGACCCATTTCACAAAAGCAGTTATACCAGCAGAAGACCACCTTCAACCAGGATCAGCAACGGTCTCCTGACCTCAATAAAAAGTAGATTCCCACGGCCCAAACGGTATCAGACACACGTCCATCCATTATTTTTTCATTGTCTGTTTACGCCGCTGCACCAGCCTGTTATCCGCATCATCAACATAGGCGTTTGCCGCCGCCAGCAATACGTCCGGATGCAGGCGTACCTTGTAGTCCGGGTTAATGTAGGCGAAGTTGATGATACCGTTGCGACCGATAATATAGGTTGCAGGTGCCGGCAGCACATGGTGGTTTTTGCCGGAAGCTTGTTCCAGGTCAATGTCGTAGGTCAAATAACGCTCGACCGTTGCCTTGTCCACCTTGAAAGCCAACCCGAAAGCCCGGGTTGCATCCAGCGAAGAATCCGAATAGATGGTGTAGCCGATGCCGGGATCGTCCAGGCTTTCCAGCAATAACTCCGGTTTGTCGATGCTGATAAACCAGATAGCAAAGCCCATTTCACCCAGTCGCTTCTCGGCAAAGCGCATTTCCGATAAATGCAAGTTGCAGTACGGGCACCAGCCACCACGGAAGAAGGTCAGAACGATGGGCTTATCCTGTTCCCCTGGCTTGAATTCGAAGCCATGACCGGTGACATCCCGGACTGTAAAACCTGGTGCCTTCATGCCAGTCAGCAGGGGTTGCACCTCCTCAGCACTGGCGTGGATGTCTCCGCGAGTACCGGTCGCACCTGCCGTTGGAGTAATGACCGTAAACATGATGACCAGCGTTGCCACAATATATTTGTTCATTTTTTTTGTCCCGATGATTTCTGACAGATTGAGTGTATCGAACAAATTGACCGTCCCGATACGCACATTATTACAGGCAATCCAACCCCGTGACGGACAACGAAATGCCCGGCGCTTCAATATTTGGCAAAATGACCGACGTATCGGGGGGTGCACCCCTGCTTATTGGTGAAATTGGCCCGGTCCAGGCCGCAAATCCGGCCATTTTTCAGGTAATTTTTTCAACGGCACTGTGTTACTGAGCTACAACACTGACTTTTGGCCCATGTAATCATCTTAAAACCGTGTTTTCATATACACGTCCTCGCGGAACCGGTTATTCAGCAGGGGTCTTGAAAACAATAAATTGTAACCAAACTTGACGCTATTACATCTATACAGAGTGAAAGATCGTTTAAGAGGGCTGGTGTTTACAAGTACATGTATGACATGTCGATAGAGGAACATCCGCCCATTTTTTGTGCGCAGAAAATGATCGTTGTCACAAGATGAAACACAATTTGAGGTATTACCGTGAAAAAGTTGCTTAAGATTATCGCTCCGGTTCTGGTACTTGCAGTGAGCATTGGTGTGGTTCAGGCCCTGAGTGCCGCGAAGCCCGAGCCGGAAAAGAAGGAAGATTCACAACGACTGGTTTCACTTTACGTAGACGAAGTTAAGTCCGACACGGTTACCATATCGGTACAAACCCAGGGCGAAGTCCGTCCAAAAACCGAAATCGACCTGATACCCCAGGTTTCCGGCCGCATCGTGGCAATTTCGGCGGTATTTGCTGAGGGTGCCGAGTTTGGACCTGGCACGACCCTGATCAAGATTGACGACACCGATTACAGGCTGGCCGTCATACGTGCTGAAGCCCGTGTTGCCGAAGCCCATGTTGCGCTGCAGCGGGAGTTTGCCAATGCCAAGATCAAAGAAGATCACTGGCTTGACAAGAACAATGCCGGAGAACCAACCCCATACGCGCTGAACAAACCGCAGGTCATGGAAGCCGAGGCAAAGCTGCTCGCCGCCAAAGCTGATCTCAAAGAAGCCAACCTGAACGTGAAACGCACGGAAATCAGCGCACCCTTCCTCGGCCGGGTCCGTGAGAAAAATGTTGGCATTGGCCAGTATGTAACCGCCGGCACACGGCTAGGGCGTGTATTTTCAACCGATACGGTAGAGATCCGTCTGGCGCTGACCGATGCACAACTGGAAGAACTGAATCTGCCGATGGGTTTCATGGCTGACACTTTTAATGCCCCGGAAGTACAATTCAAGTCTACAGTGGGTGCCACCGAACATTTCTGGACCGGACACATTGTCCGCACCCATGCATCAGTTGACCAGCAAACACGCCTGATCTACGCGGTCGCCGAAGTGCAAGACCCCTACGGACAGGGTTCCGATGCCGGCGCACCGATGGCGGTGGGTATGTTTGTCCTGGCAGAAATTGCCGGCGTCACCAGCCAACCTGCGATGGTACTTCCGCGCCTGGCATTGCGTAGTGCGGACAAGGTCTATGTCATCAATGACAACAACCGTCTGGAAATTCGCACCGTGCGTATCATCTCGACATCGGAAGATACCGTGCTGGTTTCCAGTGGTCTGGAACCCGGCGACAAGGTTGTCACCTCGACTATTCCGGCAGCTGTTGACGGTATGGAAGTCCGCGCTATCAGCCGTGAAAACCAGAGCTAGAGCGGATTCCACTTGCATTTTCCGGGTTAGACCTTAAAAAAATTCAGGGAGCGTAGCATGAACAGTCTGATTGCCTGGTGGGCACGTAATTCGGTGGCCGCAAACCTGGTAATGATCGGTATTTTTGTCTCCGGCTTTATTGGTTTCACATCGATGGAACGCGAAATGGATCCGCAGGTGCGTTTCCCCGGTCTGCAGATACTGGTTTCCTGGCCCGGCGCCGCACCACAGGAAGTTGAAGAACAGATCGTCGCACGGATTGAAGAATCCGTCAGCGATATGGACGCCATTGAGTGGGTGCGTTCCTTTGCAGGTGAAAGCAGCGCCGAAATATACATCCTGGCTGAACAGCGGGTTGATTTTACCCAGTTCATGAATGACGTAAAGATCCGGGTGGATTCCATTTCCTCGTTCCCACGGGACATCGAACCACCGCAAGTCCAGCAATGGGTCAACCGCCAGGAATTCATGCGGGTCGCGGTACACGGCGACATCGGTGAACGCAAACTGAAGCGACTCGCCGAGCAACTCAGACGTGAGGCCGCAGTGTTACCGGCGATCACCGTGGTACAACTGTTTGGTACACGCCAGGAAGAAGTGTCTATCGAGGTCAGTGAAGAGGCCATGAGACGCTACAACCTGAGCTTTGGCCAGGTCGCTGATGCAATCCGCAACACCTCCATAAACCAATCGGCAGGCTCGGTACGCACTGAAGTGGGCACCTACCAGCTAAAGGTACGCAGCCAGGCCGACACGGAAGCAGAATTTGCCGATATCATCATTCGCGAAACTCCCGAAGGCGGGGTCATACGTGTCGGTGATGTTGCCACGGTCATTGATGGTTTCGAAGATAATCCTATCCTCGCGACTTTGAACGGCGAACCCGCTGTATTGTTGCAGGTCATGTCAACCGAGACCATGGATATCGTCACGGCCTCGGAGTCCATAAACAAGTGGATCGAAGAGCGCAAGGAAACCTTGCCTGAGGGTGTCGGGCTGACCCTGTGGACCGATCAGGCGGAAGATTTCAAAGGCCGTATGGCAACCATAGGCAGTTCCGCTTTTATGGGTCTGATACTGGTCATGCTGATACTACTGCTTTCGTTGCGGCCACTGGTCGCGTTCTGGGTAGCAGTCGGTATTGCGACCGCCTATGCAGGCGCTTTTGTTCTACTGCCATCCATGGGCGTTTCACTGAATATGCTTTCCACGTTTGCATTCCTGTTGGTGTTGGGTATCGTCGTCGATGACGCCATCGTGGTTGGTGAGGGCATCCATAGCGAAGCCCATCGCATTGGCGGTGGTGTTAACGCCTCCATTTCCGGCGCCCAACTGGTGGCCAAACCCGTAATATTTGGCGTACTTACAACGATACTGGCATTTTTACCCTGGATATTCATCAGCGGGTCGACCTCCGAATTCACCAGACAAATCACCTGGGTGGTCATCCTGGCCCTGGTGTTTTCACTGGTTGAGTCGCTGTGGATTCTCCCTTCACACCTTGCAACCATGAAGCCCAGGGAAAACCTGAAGGGCTTCGGTAAATTTCAGAAAAAAATCGCCGACAGTATTGTTAATTTTGCACATAACAGATACCGCAAAATTGGCCGCTGGTCACTGAACCACCGCTACCTGACAACCAGCATTTTTCTCGGCGTATTGATTATCGGATTTGGCATGTTCAGTACCGGTTGGGTCAAAAAGAGCTTTATGCCGGATATTGAATCCGATGAGATCATCATCAACGTAGTGCTTCCAGAAGGCGCGCCGTACAGCCGTGCGCTGGAAATCCTGGCACAGTTACAGGCTGCCGAACTGGCGCTGGTGGAAGAAGTCAGCCAACGCACCGATGGCCAGGGCGCACTGATAGAAAACTGGTACACACGTTCTCGCCGGGACAGCGTCCTGGCCATAGTCAAACTGGCGCCGCCTGAAGTTCGCGACATGACGGCCAAGGAAGCATCGGTCCGTTTACGTGAACTGATGGGTGAAGTACCCGATGCCAGGGAAGTTTCAGTACAACACACGCTGAGAAACAACGATCCGGACTTTGAGCTTTCCATCCGGCATCCGGACCTGGACGTGTTACGCACCGCGACCAATGACCTCGAAGACCAGCTTCGAACCTATGAGTCGCTGTATGACGTGCGCAACAACCTTGAAGGTGCATCCGAAGAAATACGTCTGACGATGAAACCCGGCACGACCAAGCTGGGCCTGACCCTGGCCGACGTAAACCGCCAGGTGCGCCAGGCATACTTCGGTGAAGAGGTACAGCGCCTGCCGCGAAATGGCCAGGATGTCAGGGTCAAGGTTCGTTATCCGGTCGCATCCAGGCGTTCCATAGAAAGCCTGAAAAACTTCCGTGTGCGCACCAGTGATGGACGCGAATTGCCGTTGCTTTCAGTCGCTAACCTTGAGTATGCACCTGGCATCAACAGAATTGCGCGTTGGAACGGCAACCGGGCCTCGCGTGTCAGCGCTGACCTCAAAGAGAACGTACGCGACGACATTATGAAAGACCTGGATGAAAACTTTTTCCCCGAATGGGAGAAACGTTATCCGGGCATCATCCGTGGCGCAGTTGGCCAGGCTGAAGGTGAAAAACGGTTTATCAAGGAGGTCATGGGGCTTTATCTGATTGCGTTCTTTGCCATGTATACGATGCTGGCGGTCGCCTTCCGCAGCTACTGGCAACCGATTTTGATCCTCATCGCCATGCCATATGCCTTTTTGGGGGCCATCTTTGGTCACGCCATGCTGGGTATGACGATGGCGATCTTCAGTTACTTCGGTATCGCCGCCGCGGCGGGTGTCGTGGTGAACGATAACCTGGTCCTGATGGATTACTGCAACCGGCTCAGGGACAAGGGCATGTCCGCTGCTGATGCCGTCGTCGAGGCGGGGGTTATCCGGTTCAGACCCATCCTGTTGACATCGGTGACCACCATTGTCGGACTGACGCCCATGATGCTGGAGCGCTCCATCCAGGCGGCCTTCCTGCAGCCGATCGTGGTCGCGCTGGCATTTGGCGTATTTTTTGCGTTTTTTGTGACACTGCTGATGGTGCCATCGTTGTATGGCATCGGGTTGGATATCGGTGCTTTCTTCAGCCGGGCCAAGAAACGGATACGCAGTAAACTACCGGGTGGCTCAGGCAGCGAAGCGGAGACTTCGACTCCGTAAGAGTTTTTGACGATTGCATGTCATCCCGGAAAATGTCGCATATTTCCGGGATGTCTGCGTCATTTCGAAATGAAGATATTCC
>Ga0255052_10003028_pt1 | contig 11848 bp, 10 predicted proteins | sample JV7_2_21_MG_FD_188632 | JGI IMG/M metagenome (GOLD analysis project Ga0255052, IMG submission 188632) | Seawater microbial communities from Jervis Inlet, British Columbia, Canada - JV7_2_21 | ecosystem: Environmental > Aquatic > Marine > Inlet | place: Canada: British Columbia | collected... | reverse complement strand
ACACGGTAACCTTGGCGGGACTCGCCTACGGCCAGACGGTGCTCGCGCGTTCGATAAAGTCGGCCGGCATGGAATGGGATCCAAACGAGGCGCATTCGGCGATCTACGATGCCGAAATGACCGCGATGCTGTTTTGCAAGATCGTCAATGAAATCGGATTCGTGCCCCCCTAGCAATTCTCCGCTCGAGTCATAAACCAATCAGATGTCCCCCGGGCAATAGAATTCATCTATACTTGATTCGAATCAACACGGCCCGCCAATGCTTTGCGCAAAGAAGATATCTCCATAATTGTTGTCGATGACCTGCAGTTCAGCCGCGAGGTGGTTAAATCCGGTCTTGGCAAGTCGGGCTATACGGATATCCGCACCGCCGCTTCGGCAGACGAAGCGCTCTACCAGCTCAATCAACGGCGCGCGCTGGTGGTGCTTGCGGATTTCTGGATGCCTGGCATGAACGGTCTCGAGATGACCGACCTGATACGCCGCTGGGATGAGAACAACGACCGTTATACCGGCATCGTGCTGCTGACCGCGGAAGACACCGCGTCCAGTATCGTGGTCGCCTTCGATCGCGGCGTCGACGATTTTATTTCCAAGTCGGCGAACCAGTTTGAGCTCGCGGCACGCGTATTCGGTGCGGGCCGCTACGCCTCCCAGCAAAACAGCTTACGCGAACGCATGCGCCAGCTGAGTAACCAGTTCCTCAAAATGAAGCAGAACAGCCTGCAGGATTCGGAAACCAATCTACCTAATCGTGCACAGCTCGAATCGCATATCGAGTCGATGATCGAACATTGCAATACCCGCGGCGGCGGGTTTGGCTTCGCCCTGATCGAGATCAGCGCGGGCGACAACGAGCTACGTGCAGGCACTATCAAGACAATCGCTAATTCGATTCAACTATCGCTGCGCCCCATGGACATGGTCTCGAGGTACAGCATGAGCATCTTCGCGGTTTCGGTGCACTACCGGGATCCGCAGGCATTCAGTGTCGAACTGTTTGATCGCCTCATCGAAAGTATCAAGCGCCACACCATGCAAACCACTGACCAGGGGAAAAAGCTGAGTATTTCAATCGGTGTCTGGCATGGCCACGAGTTTGATCCGGCGCCCACGGTTGCCGAAATCGTCGCTCATGCCCAACAGGCAAGCGCGCCCATCGAATAACCTTCTGCAGCCTCCCAGAACTACCTCGGGTGAATGCTCAAACAACGACGCGACCGCCAAAAAATCTTTTGCGGAAATCCGGCGTATCGGACCGCTGCAAACAAGAAACTCCAATGAAAGATGTTTTACGTGTTAGCTTCGACGGCGCGGCCATCGGGAATTCTTTTACGGGAGCGTCGACGTCCCTGTCGCGCAAATCCCGAAAAAGATTTCCCGATGGCCACGCCTTAACGGTGTTTCAAATTTTGATATCGGGGCCTCGATTTCTTAACGTTGTTATTATCTGAGAGGCAAGCGATGATTCCCCTCGCGACATTCAGGACCGGTTGCCGAAAAAGCGCGGATTTTAAAGGGTAGGGCCGCAGGGACGCGGCCCTAGGCGAAAGGCGACATGGACGTCGCGTAGAGCCGTGCCCTTTAAAATCCGCGCTTTTTCGGGAAGCCGAAGGCCAACCGGTTCGTCGCGAGGGGAATCATCGCTTGCCTCGGATCGAAGCCATGTTTACGGACATCTGCGGTTCGGACTACGGGGTTGTTGTAATATCTCGACACGTCGGGCTATCGCATAAGAATTCCCGGCGGCCGCACCGCTGATGGGAACATTAAATTTGCGACCATTGTAAGATCCACGCTATCGCGGGGATGACTGTGAAGATGGCGGGATGACGGAGAATACCGTCAGATGACAGGCTCAGGGGTTAGCTGGCTTTCTTTTCGAGGGCTTCCATGGCTACTTTTTCGAGATCGCCTGATTCGTGCATTTCCAGCGTGATATCGCAACCACCGATCAATTCGCCATCGACGTAGACCTGGGGGAAGGTTGGCCAATCTGCAAAGCGCGGCAGGTTCTGAAAAATCTCGGGATCGGCCAATACATTGACATAAGCAAACTCGATACCCAGGGATTTCAGCGCCTCCGCGGTGCGGCTGGAAAAGCCACATTGCGGCAACTGCGGGGTACCCTTCATGTAAACGATGACGGGATAGGTTTCGACTTGCTGTTTAATACGGTCCAGGACGTCCATTCATTACCTCAAAAAAATAACCAAGTAAAATACTAAAGTATTATCATAACCATTTTTTTCAATTTTGAAAGCACGATTATGCTGAAATCAGTTAGCCCCGGAAGTTTCGGCCCGGGCAACGTGCAAATCACGATAACTTCGCTCCCGCTCAGCTATCGATGTGCTGCTGCAACCAGTACTCGAGCAAGGCGCTATGCCAGAGCTTGCTACCGTTGAGCCGGGTAAAATGCTGCTCCGGTTCGGACAGCAGGCGGTCGATGTAGCTGCGATTGAACAGGCCGCGCTCGAGGCTGCGCTGACTGTTGAGCGTATCCGCCATGAACTGGTAAAAATCGCCGCGCACGAACTTTAACGCAGGCATAGGGAAATAGCCCTTGGGCCGATCGATGACCGCGTCGGGAATGCGACCGCGCGCAATTTCCTTGAGCACACCCTTGCCGTGGTGCTTCAACTTCAATTCCACGGGACAGGAAGCCGCCAGTTCAACCAGGTGATGATCGAGGAAAGGTACGCGCGCCTCCAGGCCCCAGGCCATCGTCATGTTGTCTACTCGTTTGACGGGATCGTCCACGACCAACGTGGTGACATCGAAACGCAGCACAGCGTCCATGAAACTGTCTGCCTCGTCGGTACTCAAATGTTCCTCGATGAGGTCGGCGGTATAATCCTCGGCACGATAGCGCGCACTCACGGTTTCGCAAAACTCATCGTGGTCACGATCGACGTAGCGACTGGCAAAACGCTCCAGCGCCGGACCCTCGGCCTGTGCCATCTGTTCATACCAGAAATACCCGGCGAATACCTCGTCCGCGCCCTGCCCGCTCTGCACCACCTTGACCGATTTGGAGACTTGCTCGGAAAGCAGGTAAAAAGCGACCGCATCCTGACCGAACATGGGTTCCGCCATGGCCACGACCGCTTCCGGCAAACGCGTCAGCACCTCGGCATTCGGAATCAGGAATTTCTGATGGTCACTGGAGTAACGCGCGGCGACCGGATCGGAGAACTCGAACTCGTTGCCGCGCTCTTCCGGCTGATCTTCGAAGCCGATGCTGTAGGTGCGGATATCGCTCTGCCCGGCTTCGGCGAGCAGCGCAACCAGCAGGCTCGAATCGAGCCCGCCCGATAACAGCACGCCGACCGGGACGTCGGCTATCGTCAGGCGCTTTTTCACCGCCAGCATCAACGCATCGTGGATGGCATCGTTCCAGTCCTGCTCCGTCATCGCAGCTGTCGGGCGTTTCGCAATCAGCGACCAATAGCGCTCGACACCGACCTTGCCGTCGGCACTGACGTTCATGTAATGCGCTGGGCGACACTTCCTGATCGACTCGATGAGCGTGCGCGGCGCAGGAATCACCGCGTGCAGGCTTAGCTGGTGGTGTAGTCCGACCGCATCGATATCACGCGCAAACAGGCCCGTGGCAAGCAATGCCTGCGGGTTCGACGCAAAATAAAATCCCTTTTTAGATTGCGCGTAGTAAAGCGGCTTTATACCCATGCGATCGCGCGCCAGAAACAGGTTCTGCTTTACCGAGTCCCAGATGGCGAAGGTAAACATACCGTGCAGGCGCTCGACGCAGTCGTCACCCCAGCAGGCGTAGGCATTTATTATGACTTCGGTATCGCTATGCGAATTGAATCGATAACCTTTCTCCAGCAGAATTTCACGCAGTTCGGGATAATTGTAAATGGTGCCATTGAAAACGATCGTGTAGCGCCCGGCGACGTCCTGCATCGGCTGGTGCCCGGCCGGCGACAGGTCGATAATCGCCAGCCGCCGGTGTCCCAGCATCACCGGACCGTCGAAAAATTCACCCTTGTCGTCGGGCCCGCGGTGTGCAACCCGCGCCGACATCCTGGCCGCGTGGTCCGGGTCGATCGCGCTAGCGTCGAAGCTCAAAGCACCAAATAAGCCGCACATAAAACCTCACAAAAACTGTTGTCTATTCCCGCTGAAACCCTGCTATAGATGCGTTGCACCCCTCAAGGAAAGTCCTTATACTGCGCCGCTTATAAGGGCCAACGGCAGGTCGGTAATTCAGGTCCCATATTCTAAACGTTTAAATTTCGGAGTCATCAATGAATCCATTAAAATCGATACGGGGAACGATTATCTCCGGTTTTGTACTGGCTTTTGTGCTCATGTTCGTGCTGGGTACGAGCGGCACGGTTAACCCATGGGAATTCTGGGTCTGGATGCACGTCCTGGTCGGCATCACCTGGATTGGACTGCTGTATTATTTCAACTTCATACAGGTTCCCGGAGTCGCCAAGGCGCTCGCCGAAGCCAATGACGGTGGCCCGGGACCCGCTGCAATCAACAAGTACCTGGCGCCGAACGCGCTGCTCTGGTTCCGCTGGGCGGCGATCGCAACCTGGCTCACTGGCGCCATGGCGCTCGAAGCCATGCACGGTGGTGAAGGCTCCGGTGTCGTCGCCGCCTTCACCTTCGCCGAAGGCTTTCAGACTATCGGCATGGGCGCCTGGCTGGGCACCATCATGGTGTTCAATGTCTGGGTGCTGATCTGGCCGAACCAGAAGAAGATTCTCGGCCTCGACGGACAGACCCATGAAGCCGACGTCATTGCCAGGGCCAAGACCGTTGCGTTGATGGCATCGCGCACCAACACCCTGTTGTCGATCCCCATGCTTTTCGCCATGACCGCGCAGGGACACGGCATGCTGTTCTAGCCCGCATCGCTCACCGGCTATCGCGGTGTACGAAAAAGCCCCGTCACGACGGGGCTTTTTTTGCCTGAAAGGCTTGTATTCGCTGAAAATCACTGTATGTTTGAGCGTTTTTTTCACGCAGCCAGCCAATGTCAGACCATATTGTCCACGCCTATCAATCCCTGCCCGTCGAATTCAGCCACGGAAACGGATGCTATCTGTGGGATACCGACGGTAATCAATACCTGGATGCGCTCTGCGGCATATCGGTAACCAGCCTCGGGCATAACTACCCGCCGCTGACCGCGGCGATTCAGCAACAGGCGGAAACTCTGCTGCACACATCGAATCTCTACTCGATTACCTGGCAACGGAAGTTGGCCGATCTGCTCTGCGAAAGCGCCGCCATGGACAGGGTATTCTTCGCCAATTCCGGCGCCGAGGCCAACGAGGCAGCCATCAAGTTGGCGCGCCTGCACGGTCATCAGCAGGGCATCAACAATCCACAGATCGTCGTCATGCAGCACGCGTTCCATGGACGTACCATGGCCACGCTCAGCGCGACCGGCAGCCGCAAGGTCCAGGCCGGCTTCGAACCCCTGGTCTCCGGCTTCGTGCGTGCGCCCTACAATGACGTCGCCGCGGTCGAAGCCATTGCAAAAAATGACCGCAATGTTGTCGCGATCCTGGTAGAGCCGGTGCAGGGCGAGGCCGGGATCATAATTCCCGACCCGGGTTACCTCGGCGCGCTGCGGCGTATCTGCGATGAAAACGGCTGGTTGCTGATGCTCGACGAGATTCAAACCGGCATGGCGCGCAGCGGCAAGATGTTTGCCTGTCAGCACGAAGCGGTGCTGCCCGATGTCATGACCCTGGCCAAGGCGCTGGGCAACGGCGTCCCGATCGGCGCCTGCCTCACCCGGGGGATCGCCGCCGACGTGATCAAACCCGGCAACCACGGCTCCACCTTTGGCGGAAACCCGCTGGCCTGTCGTGCTGGATATACCGTACTGCAAGGCATGATCGAATCAGGCGTCGCCGAAAACGCAGCGCTGCGTGGCGAGCAGTTGGCCGAAGCCCTACGTGAGGGGCTGGCAGAAAATTCACGGACCGTCGAGGTTCGCCATCTGGGTTTGCTGCTGGCAGTACAGATGAATATCCCCTGCCAGGGCCTTGTTGCGCAAGCGCTGCAACAGGGATTACTGATCAATGTCACCGCGGGATCGGTTATCCGCCTGTTACCGCCGCTGATCATCAACGAGGCGCAAACCGCCGAGATTGCCGATAAATTAATCACCTGCATCAATCACTTCACAGAATAGCACCATGCCTATACGTCATTTTTTAAGCGTGCTGGATTTAAACAGCGACGAACACAGGTCATTGATCGCACATGCCATCGATGTCAAACAAAAACTCAAGCAGGGAATTTCGCACAATCCCCTGAGCGGCAAGTTGCTGGCGATGATTTTTGAAAAGTCATCGACGCGAACCCGGGTTTCCTTCGAGGCGGGAATGTACCAGCTTGGCGGGCATGCCATATTCATGTCACCGCGCGACAGTCACCTGGGTCGCGGTGAACCCATCGAAGACAGCGCGCGCGTCATTTCGAGCATGGTCGACGGCATCCTCATACGCACCTTCGGGCATGACCGTATCGAAACCCTGGCGCAGCACTCCTGTGTGCCGGTCATCAACGGCCTCAGCGACCTGTTACACCCTTGCCAGTTGCTGGCCGATATGCAGACCTGGTTCGAGCAGCGCGGCGATATCGCCGGCGCCAGCGTCGCCTGGATAGGCGATGGCAATAATATGTGCCACTCCTACATCAATGCCGCAATACGTTTTGGTTTCGATCTCAGAATCGCCTGTCCACCCGGGCACGAACCCGATGCCGGACTGGTACAAAGCGGCGCTGATCGTATCAGCCTGCATGAATCGGCGTCAGACGCTGCGCGCGGCGCGGACCTGGTGGTCACGGATGTCTGGGCGAGCATGGGTCAGGAACAGGAACAGGAACAGCGCCTGCAAACCTTCGCCGACTACCAGGTTAACAGGCAGGTCATGCAACAGGCGCATAAAGACGCCCTGTTTATGCATTGCCTGCCCGCACACCGCGATGAAGAAGTCACCACCGAAGTTCTCGAAAGCGCACAGTCGGTAGTCTGGCAGGAAGCGGAAAATCGCCTGCACGCACAGAAGGCTCTGCTCGAGTTTTTGCTCGCCGGCGGGATTTAACCCGCATATCTCACCGTTTACGTAACGAGGGCGCCGCAAAGACGCTGTGGCGAGTTGCACGGACCAGAGGTCCGCGCTGGCGTAGTCGTGACTACGTTTAGCGGGCCGTCGGGAGTACAGCTCGTCACAGTGCGCTTTGCGGCGTCCGCAGTAGGAAATCGGTGAGATATGCGGGTTAACCCTGCATAACTTCGAGGCGGTCCCGACCCCGTTCCTTGGCCAGCTTTAATGCGGCATCGGCCCTGACCAGCAGTTCGCGCGAGTAGCTTCCCGGCGCTACTGTCTGGCTACCGAGACCGATGCTCAGCGTGAGATGGTTGGCGCAGGCCGACTTGACGTGTTCAATTTTATCCTCGGCGAATGCCTGCTCGATTGCGAGCGCGATCTCGCGCGCATCATCGCAGCTGACGCCCGGTAACAGCAACGCGAACTCGGCGCCGTGCAGGCGCGCCACCATCTGGCTCTTGTGCGCTAGCTGCTTGCTGAGCAGGCGCGCAAGTTGTTGCAGGTGACGATCCCCTGCCTCCTGCCCGTAATGGGCATTGAACTCGTGGTAGTAATCGATATTCAGCTTGATCAGCGAAACCTGTTCCTGGCTGTCGCGATACTGGCGCCAGATATCTTCCAGCTGCACGCGAAAGGCGCGGTAGTTCGACACCCCGGTCAATTCGTCGCTGGTCGATATTTTCTCGAGCGCCTTGTTGCTCTGCGAGACCGATTGCAGCAGGCGCTGCAGGTCGTCGATCAGGGTTTCATTGTCGTAGCGATAGTAGAGCGCATCGTTGACCAGTTCATGCATGCGCTTGACGCTGATGAACCCGGCCGCCATGAAAAACAGGTAGAGCGAGCCGAGCAGGTAGGTCGCCGAACTCTGCTGCAGGAACAGCCACAGGGTCACCGGCATCATGATCGTGACCATGTAGGCGATGTAAGCGCGTAACGAGGTCGAAAGATAAGCGATCGCTCCGGCTACCATGATCAGCAGCATCGAATGCAGAATTATCTGCACATTGGTGGTGATATAGGGCATTAACGAGGCGGCGCCGCATCCGAGCATCAAGCCCGTCACGATGACACCGACGAGGAAGCGATCGTGCCACAACTGATAGGGGAAATAAGCCCTGTTGCGAATGGCCAGGAACTGGCGCAGCTGCCGGGCGCGCGCCAGCATGACCAGGCACAGCAGCGTGAACCATCCGATTACCCAGTGTTCACGCCCCTGAATCGACAGTTCCACGTAAGCCAGTAGTGACGCCACGGTTGATACGAAAAGGGTGATGTGCCGACCCAGGCGAAAGCGCTCATATAGAAAAATTACGAGCTCCTGCTGCTGCAGGTGGTGACTGCTAACCGGCGGGCTTTCGGTATCAACCCGCATATCTCACCGATTTCCTGCTGCGGACGCCGCAAAGCGCACTGTGACGAGCTGTACTCCCGCCGGCCCGCTTAACGTAGTCACGACTACGCCTGCGCGGACCTCTGGTCCGTGCAGCTCGCCACAGCGTCTTTGCGACGCCCTCGCGACGTAAAACGATGAGATATGCGGGTTAATCGTCAATCCCCTGCTTGGTCTATATTAGTTTATTAATCCGACGACAATATATGTTGTCGCCGGGTCAATACGATTATTATATAGTGCCTTTCGAGTGTAACGGACAACGACGGAAATGAGCAATACGCAGGATCATGTACAGTGGTTTCGGGGCGCGGCGCCTTATATAAAGGCGCATCGCAAGAAAACCTTTGTCGTCATGATTTCGGACGAGGTGATTTTCTCGGAGCGATTCATCGGCCTGGTGCACGATATCGCGCTGCTCAATCACCTCGGTATCAAGCTGGTTATTCTGCATGGCAGCCGCAGCAGCATCGATTCCCATCTCGCCAGCAATAGCCTGGAAGCGCATTATCAGCAGAACATTCGCATTACCGATACCGAATCGCTGCCCTACGTGGTGCAGGCCATCAATGCCGTCAAAACCCACTTCGAGTCGCAACTATCCATGGGTCTGCCGAATACACCGATGTCCGGCTCGGAAATAAGCCTGGCCAGCGGCAATTTTGTAACCGGCATGCCGCTCGGCGTCATCGATGGCGTCGACATGCAACATTCCGGCAAGGTGCGCTATATCAGGCACGAAGCGATAAAGGAATTGCTCGATCTGAACCACGTGGTGCTGTTGTCAAACCTGGGATACTCGCGCACCGGCGAAGTTTTCAATTTACCGACCGAAGAACTGGCTGGGGAAGTCGCACGCGTGCTCAGGGCCGACAAGCTGATTTACATCCATGAAGGCGCGGGCAATGGCGAAAATCAGGCCCCTACCCTGTCGACCGCCGATTGCGAGGCATTGCTACAACAGGCGGACACCAGCGATGACCTGAAAAGCCTGTTACGCCAGGCAATACTTGCGATTCAGGCGCAGGTCAAACGGGTCCACCTCATCGATCAACAGGTCGACGGCGGTCTGCTGCTGGAGCTGTTTACCCGTGATGGTTATGGAACCATGGTCACGAACCTGTTTTACGAAGGCAACAGGCCGGCCAGCATAGAGGATATCGGTGGCATCGTCAGCCTCATAGAACCGCTCGAAAACAGCGGTGTACTGGTGGCCAGGTCACGCGAACAAATGGAGCTGCAAATCCGTTATTTTCAGGTTATCGAAAAAGACGGCATGATTATCGCCTGCATCGCCTGCATTCCCGATGAAGAAGAAAAGGTTGCCGAAATTGCCTGCCTGGCGGTACACGAAAGCTATCAGCGTGCCGGGTTTGCCAGTCAGTTGCTGCAAATCGCGGAGGAACGCGCGCTGCGACAGGGCATGGATCGGTTTTATACCCTGACGACTCGCACCTCGCACTGGTTTATCGAACATGGTTTCAATGAAGACCATGACTTCGAGTTACCGGCCGCCAAGCGCAGCAGCTACAACCCCAAACGAGGTTCGAAGATACTCTCGAAGTCACTAAATGCCTTATGATCTGACCAATTACCTGGTAATAGGCGTCTCCTCGCGCGCACTGTTCGACCTCAGCATGGAGAACGAAATCTACGAGAATGAAGGCCTGGAGGCCTATTGCCAGTATCAGCTCGAGCATGAAAACGACGTTCTCAAACCCGGCACCGGCTTCGCCCTGATCGAGGCAATGCTCGCCATCAACAACATCGATCCCGGGGTACGCCGCACCGAGGTCGTCATTATTTCGCGAAATTCCGCAGACACCAGTTTACGTATCTCCAATTCGATCGACGATCACAAGCTCGATATCACGCGCGCCGCCTTCACCGGCGGGGAACCGGTTGCCAAGTACCTGAATGCCTTCGAGGTCGACCTCTTCCTGTCGGCGACCGAGGAGGATGTGCAGGCGGCGGTGGAGTCGGATGTGGCGGCGGGCCTGATCTACGACGGGCCGAGCCGCGATCGACGTGATCCGTTACAACAGATCAGAATTGCCTTCGACGGCGATGCGGTATTGTTTTCCAAGGAGTCGGAAATGATTTACCAGCAACAGGGACTCGAGGCTTTTATCGATCACGAGCAAAAAAACGCCCAGCAGCCGCTACCCGAGGGTCCCTTCGCAAAACTGCTGAAGACGCTGTCGTTCCTGCAATTCGATCTCAACAGCAGCAATCGGCAATCCAGTCCGCCCATCCGGACCGCGCTGGTCACCGCCCGCAACAGCCCCGCGCACGAGCGGGTCATCCGCACCCTGCGCACCTGGAAGGTGCGCATCGATGAAACCTTTTTTCTCGGCGGCGTTCCCAAGCACAAGATCCTGGAGTCTTTCTCGCCGCATATCTTCTTCGACGATCAACATCAACATTGCGAAGGGGCGTCCCGGGTGGTGCCGACCGCGCGCGTGCCGCACAAGGACTAGCCCGCATTTCTCACTACCGTTCTACTGCGGCGGCGCTATGCCGCACCCTGCCTGACTTTCACTCGATCAGAGCGCTCAACATAGTGTAACTATGCCTGCGCACTCTTCGGTCGCGAAAGTCAGGCAGGGCACGCCCTTTCGCCGCCTCGCTACGAACGGTGGTGAGAAATGCGGGCAAGGAAACATAAACGGCCTGAGATACAGGCCGTTTATGGTATTGCTTGACTGACGCAAATCAGTGATATGCTGGCTAATCGTCGCGGCGCTGCTTCTCCAGGCGCTCGTGTTTTTCCTGGGCTTCCACGGTCAGGGTCGCTATGGGACGCGCCTCGAGTCGAAACAGGCCGATTTCCTCGCCGGTGTCATCGCAATATCCGTAACTGCCATCGGCGACGCGCGACAGCGCCGAATCGATCTTGTTGACCAGCTTGCGGTAGCGGTCGCGGGTACGCAATTCCAGCGCGGCATCGGTTTCCAGCGAAGCTCGATCGTTGATATCCGGCTCCTGCCAGTTTTCTTCCTTGAGATGCGAAATCGTGTTTTCCGATTCCTGCAGCAGTTCGACACGCCAGGCCAGTAATTTCTGACGAAAATACTCCAGATGCTCCGGCGACATGTAATCTTCTTTCTGATTGGGCTTATAGCCTTCGGGTAATCCTATTGTCATTGATTCGCGCTCCAGTGATGCCCATAACAATAAAAGGCGTGCAGTATAGGGACGTTTACCGGGTTCATCAAGTCACCATTTGATTTTTTTTCAGCGCGCCGAAAACTGACGATTAAGGCAGTTATATCGACTCGCTCGGTAACCATCGAGCGGCTTCAACATCGGTAGATTTCTGCTAACCTTAGAGTATCGATCGGCCC
>Ga0255052_10003026_pt1 | contig 11852 bp, 10 predicted proteins | sample JV7_2_21_MG_FD_188632 | JGI IMG/M metagenome (GOLD analysis project Ga0255052, IMG submission 188632) | Seawater microbial communities from Jervis Inlet, British Columbia, Canada - JV7_2_21 | ecosystem: Environmental > Aquatic > Marine > Inlet | place: Canada: British Columbia | collected... | reverse complement strand
AGATGACGACATTGCAATATCGTTTACGGGCACGGGCGAACACATCATTCGTACGGGCGGGGCGATTTCGATCGCACATAAAGTTCAAGCAGGCGCATCGCCCGACGCTGCAATTGATGAAGTGCTCGCCGATATCAGACGACTGGGTGGCGATGCCGGTGTCATCGTCGTGACGCGAGAAGGCTATATCGCGATGGCCTACAACTCGGACGGTATGAAGCGAGCGTCAGTGAGCTCGAGTTAACCTCTGCACGTCGCGACCTTTGGATAATTGTCGCGGCTAAAGCCGCTCCCACAGTCTCTGATCAGCATCGTGGGAGCGGCTTTAGCCGCGACGGCCCGAGACCAAGCCACATTTGTCGTCGGCCTCAACCGATTTCGAATCGCGGTCGGACGGCTTGCCTCGGCCACCACCGCCCGCTGTCTCGAGGACCATCGAGTCGCCGGCTGGAATGATCTCGCGGCCCATACCTTTTAGTTCGCCGCCACTTTTCAGATAGACACGTGCCGGAGCGCCGGATTCACCTCCGTTGCGGCCACGCGGTGGGTGCTTGATGCGGTCGAACATTTTCGACACCGCAAACGCTTCGCCGGCGGCGTGAGCAAATTCCATGATCTGGCCAAGGCCGCCGCGGTACTGCCCATTGCCTCCGGAGCCTGGTCGATATTCCTTGCGCCACATGATCAATGGCGCCGTGTTCTCTGTTATTTCAACCGGCGTGCTGCGCACGCCGGAAGGAAACGCCGTGCAGGACAAACCGTCCTTGCCCGGTCTTGCGCCGGTGCCGCCGGCGTAAAAAGCATTGATCACAAACGACTCACTTTCGCTGCCCGGAATGACTCCGCGACCGCCCAGAAACACCGGGCCAAACAGGCAGGCGGCGCCTTCGACCGGCACTTGTCCGTCAAGCGGGTCCTCGAGGCAGCCGAGCACGACATCAGGAAGCATCTGGCCGATCGCATGGCGCGCTGATACGGCGGCCGGGCGAGGTGCATTGAGTATCGAACCTTCAGGCGCCGCCACGCGAACGACGTCGAGTGAGCCGGCATTGTTCGGAATGTCGTTGCCAATGACGCAGCGCGCGCCGAATGACGCGTACGCCTGCGTGTAGGTCAACGGAACGTTGATGCCATGGCTTGAAACGGCCGAGGTGCCATCGAAGTCGATATCGATGCCATCGTCGCCAATCGTCAACGTGCAGACCAGATCAACGGGGTCGTCGTAGCCGTCAATGCGCATCGTGTAATGCCACTGGCCTTTGGGAAGTTTGCGAATCTCGCTGAGCATTGCCTCGCGAGAGTGCTCGATGATCATGTGTCCAACCTTGTCGAGGCCATCCAGGTCGAACTCATCGAGCATTTCGAGAAGCGAATCGGCCCCTGCTTTGTTGCAGGCTGCCAGTGAATACAGGTCACCTTCGGCAGCAACCGGGTCACGAACATTCGCGCGCAGAATCTCTAAAAGCGTTTCGTTCACTTCTCCAGCGCGAAACAGGTAAGCAATGGGCAGATTGATTCCTTCTTCATAAACCTGGCGTCCATCGGGGCCAAATCCGAGACCACCGACGTCCGCGATATGCGAAGTCGCGGCGAATAATGCGACTGGTCGATCGCGCTGGAACACGGGCGTGACAACTGTGAAGTCATTCAGGTGCCCGGTGCCATGCCAGGGATCGTTCGTTAGTAGTGCGTCGCCGGGTTCCAGCGTGTCGATCGGATACTTGTCGAGGAAAAAGCCGACGCTGGCAGCCATAGCGTTGACATGTCCTGGCGTGCCCGTGACGGCCTGGGCAAGCATGTGTCCCTGCGTATCGAAAACGCCGGACGAGAGGTCACCAGCTTCCCGAACCGTCGTCGAGAACGCGGTCCGGATAAGTACCTGAGCCTGCTCTTCAACGATTGCGAGCAAGCGATCCCACATGATCTGCATCTGAATCTTCTTGAGCGCGTTACTCATCACGGCTTGCCTCTCGATGCGTCAGGACAATGTAGCCACGCCCATCGATGGTCGCGTTGTAAGCGGACGATACGACGGTCGTTGTTTGATCCTCGGTGATCAATGCCGGGCCGCTAATGTGATCGCCCGGGCGCAGTTGTTCACGCAAAAAGACGGGTGCAGCAACACGCGCGGCGGTTGTCGGATCGAAAATCGACTGTTCGCCCGATGGTGCTGGTGTGGTCTGACTTGCCGGGCTTGCAGCTTCCGCCGCGACCTTTTGAGTTGGAGCACTGATGGTTAAGGTCCAGCTCAGCACTTCGACATCAATGCCGACTATCGTTCGACCATAAAGGTGCGTGTACGCGCTTTCGAATGCCTGCTGGAAAACCGCAGCGTGATCGTCACCGTAATTCTCCACCGGCAACGTCACAGCAATCTCGTGACCCTGGCCAACGTATCGCATGTAGGCCTGGCGGGTCTCGAGTAGATCGCTTGCATCACTACCCTGTTGTACAACAGCCAGCGCTTCCTCGTGCATGTCACGCATCAGGCCATTGATAATGTTGGGCTGCAGAGCAGACAGTCTCTGTCGACGACTCCGAACGACTTCATACGACACCGGCGCGAGTAGGAAGCCAACAGCAGAACCTACACCGGCCTCGGTCGGCACGACGATGCGCCGAACGCCTAATTTTTCGCCAAGGCGTGCGGCATGCAATGGTGCCGCGCCGCCGAAAGCCACCATGTCACGCTGCCCCAGGTCCATGCCGAATTCGGCTGCATGTGTGCGTGCGGCCGCCGTCATGTTCTCGTCAACAACTTCGCTGATGCCGAATGCCCCAAGGTCGAGTTCGAGGTCTAGCGGTTTGCAGACATCGTTTTCAATCGCTCTGGCCGATGCCCGTGTGTCCAGTTGCAGCGCACCCCCCGCAAAATTGTCGGCGACGATCCGGCCGAGGTGCACATCGGCGTCGGTGACGGCTGCCCGGATTCCGCCGCGGCCGTAGGCGGCCGGACCCGGTTCCGATCCTGCGCTTTCGGGTCCGACCTGGATGCGGCCCAGCTTGTCGATGCTGGCGATCGATCCACCGCCAGCTCCGATTTCTACCATCTCGATAACGGGGATACGTATTGGCAGGCCACTGCCTTTCTTGAATCGGTAGACACGATCGACTTCGAAGCTGCGCGACATGAGCGGCTCATAGTCGTCAATCAGGCAAAGCTTCGCGGTTGTGCCGCCCATGTCGAAAGACAGCAGGCGCTCCAGCCCCGCTTCGCGGGCTACCTGTTGGGCGAGGATTGCGCCTCCGGCTGGCCCGGATTCAACGAGCCGAATCGGAAAACGGGTCGCTGTCTCGAGTGTGGTCAACCCACCACCCGATGTCATCAACAGGAATGGGCACGCGTAGCCGAGTTCGACCAACTCACCAGACAGGCGCTCGAGGTAACGCGCCATCAACGGTCGCACATAGGCGTTGGCGCAAGCCGTAGAAAGACGTTCGAACTCACGGATTTCGGGGCAGACTTCGGATGCCAGCGTAATTGACAGGTCGGGACGTGCCGCCCGTAACTGTTCTGCGGTGCGTTGCTCGTGTTCGTCGTTGACGAAAGCATGCAGATAGCCGATCGCCACGCTTTCGACTTCGTGCTCCTCGAGAACCGGCAAAGTCGCTTCGACAGAATTTTCATCCAGCGCAAGCAACACGTTGCCGTCGCGATCCATGCGCTCATGTACAGGCAATCTCAAATGACGTGGTACGAGCGGCGCTGGCCGGTCGATGTTGATGTCGTACTGCTCGAAGCGATCTTCATGCGCCATCTCCAGCGCGTCGCGATGACCTTCGGTTGTCAGCAATGCGGTTGTCGCGCCACTGCGGCCGATCAGCGCGTTGGTCGCCAGCGTCGTGCCATGAATGATCAGGCCGACATCAGCGGGCGAAGTCCCGGCGCGTTGCATGACCTCAGCAATTCCAGTGAGAACCGCTTCGCCAGGATGGGCGTAGGTCGTCAGCAATTTTGTCGTAACGCGCTCGCCGTTGCCCAGTTCCAGGACTACGTCGGTGAACGTGCCACCAATATCGATTGCGAGTCTTGCGGTCAAGCTATCAGCCCCAGAAACGTTTGGCTGGTAACGAGACCATGCCGCGGTCGTAGATAAAGCCGTCGAGGCGATCGTTCTTCAACAGCAGCGGTCCGTCGATATCAACGAAGTCGGCGAGCTGTGCAAGTACATGCATAGGCGCCATGCACAACGAGGTGCCGCCCATACAGCCGACCATGATGCCGAGATTCCTGTCTCTCGCGATGGCGGCGAGTTCGAGCCCGTGTGTCAGGCCGCCGCATTTGTCGAGCTTGATGTTGATCATCTGGTAGCGGCGCGCGACGAGATCGAGATCGCCAACGTGCTGGCAGGACTCGTCGGCGCACAGCGGCAACGGTGAGTCGTAGTTTTCGAGTTCCTGATCATTGCCACGCTGCAATGGTTGTTCAATCATGCTCACACCCAAATCCGCCAGTGCCGGCGCGACATCGCAGAGCTGGTCAAATTGCCATCCCTCGTTGACGTCAATGACGAGTCGTGCCTCGGGCCTCGCTTCGCGAATTGCAGCGATACGCTCGACCGGCCGGTCATTGTTGAGCTTCACCTTGAACAATGAAAGGTCACTCGCAGCCGCGGCCCTTGCACCCATCTCCCCGGGTTCGGCTTCGAGCCCGATCGTAAACACGGTTTCTATCGGATCCGGAGAGACTCCGGCCATTTGCCAGGCGGACGTGTCAGTTAGTTTTGCTTCGAGATCCCAAATTGCGGCATCGGCCGCAGCGCGTGCGCCGCCTGGCGGTAAGAGCTTGAGCAAATCCTGGCGGCCCGCCTGATTGCCAAGATCGGCAGTGATCGATTCGAGTTGTTCGAGCATCGATTTCTCAGTCTCCCCATTGTAGTAGACGCCCAGTGATTCGCCACGACCGATCAATCCGTCTTCCTCGATCTCGCAGACGACGCACGGGAAGTCGTCCCAGGTGTGACGGGAGATGCGAAACGGAATCAGCGACATCCAATTTTCGATGTGATTCGATACACGGCGCTTCATCAACAATTCTCCTGTAAAAAATCGGCGACGGGCGCCATTCCGGTGGCCACCGGGTCGACGCAGGGCAGGCTGCTTTGCTCGCCAAGCCCAGCCAGATAGTCTCGCCGCTCGACATCACTCATGCTCGATGTATTGACGCTGATACCGGCACAAACAGCGTCGGGATTCGTGATTCGGGCGGCTTGCAGAACGCTGTCAATGACCTCCTGTATCGGCGGTAACGGAAAATATCCCTCAAGACCAAGCAGCTCTTCGCGACCTGCGTCATGGCACAACACGATTGCGTCGGGCTGGGACCCGTGCAGCAATCCGAGACTCACCCCGGCGTAGCTCGGGTGCAATAGCGACCCCTGGCCCTCGATGACATCCCAGTGATCGGCATCGTTATCCGGAGACAGTACCTCGGCCGCGCCCGAGACGAAATCGGCAACAACCGCATCGATTGGAATGCCTTCACCCGCAATCATGATGCCGGTCTGGCCAGTTGCCCGAAAGTCGCTATTGATACCCCGGTTCTCGAACTCGCGATGCAGGGCCAGCGCACTGTACTTCTTGCCAACGGCGCAGTCAGTGCCGACCGTCAATACACGTTTACCCGTGCGCCTGCCGCCACGGCCAACCGGCAGGTTTTGCGGTGGCACCCGCACGTCAATTAAGCGGGCATCGCCTGCTTTGGCCGCGGCTATAAGATCTGCCGAGTCATTGATCTTGCTGTGTGTGCCGGATGCAATATCGATCCCGGCGCTCGCCAGCGCTGCAAGGGCTGGCACCCAGTCGTCAAGTAGTACGCCACCTGTGGAGGCCACACCAATAATCGCCGTGCGCACACCTGCCGCAACAGCAGCATCGACATCGAGTTCGGGCAGGCCCATGTCAACAGCACAACCTGGAAGGCGCATTTGCCCGGCACAGAGCTCCGGGCGCCAGAACGCGATGCCATGGCCAGTCTTCGCGTGGCCGTCGTCGCCGACATCACCCATAAACAAGAGATACGGTGCGTCCAAAGTTATGCGGCTGAGAGTCATTGTCCTGTTTGCCCTTGTGGGCCGCCTGATCATTTTATTGTCTGATTATTTCACGGCTGCGCCGGGCATGGCACACTGCTTTACGACTATTGCGAGACCATCCAGTATTGGTTGCGTCTAAAGGGAGATTGACACTGTGACAATCGAAGCCAAAAAGCGAACCTGGTCGTCTGGCATGACTTTCATTCTGGCGGCGGTCGGTGCAGCCGTTGGTCTTGGCAACATCTGGAAGTTTCCCTATGTCGCCGGCGTGAGTGGCGGTGGCGCGTTCGTCCTCGTCTATCTGGCTTGCGTTGTCTTTGTGGCTATACCGGTGCTGATCAGTGAACTCCTGATAGGACGATGCGGCAATCGCAGTCCACCCGAAGCGATGCGTACGGTCGCAACAAGTGCAGGTCGTTCCGGACGGTGGTCGATCGTTGGTTTTATGGGTGTGATCGTCGGCTACCTGATCGCGACTTACTACAGTGTCATTGCCGGCTGGACGCTCATCTACATATTTAAGGCGGCGAACAGTTTCGATGGTGCGTCCGCTGTGGATGTCGCGCTGCAATTCGATAACCTGCTCGCGGACCCGAGGGCGATGACGATCGGGCACACCGTGTTCATCGGTCTGGCCCTTATGATCGTCGGCCGCGGGTTGCGTCGCGGCATCGAGAGTGCTGTCAAACTGCTGATGCCTGCGTTATTCGTGATGTTGCTCGTCATGATTGGCTACGCGGCCGTCGCCGGTGACTTCAAAGCAGGTGTCGAGTTTTTGTTCAGCGTCGATTTCAGCAAAATAACGGGTGAAGTCGTTCTGGCGGCTATCGGCCAGGCATTTTTCTCGATCAGTGTCGCCATGGGGTTGATGATGGTGTACGGCGCCTACGTACCAAAAGAGGTTTCGTTGACACGTTCGGCCGTCATCATCGCCGGTACCGATACTCTAATCGCATTGCTCGCCGGCCTGATGATTTTTCCGATCGTGTTCGCGAACGGTCTCGATCCAGCCGAAGGGCCGGGCCTGATATTCAAAACCTTACCTGCGGCGTTTGTCGATATGCCCGGCGGTGCGTTATTTGGCACTTTGTTTTTCTTGCTGCTCGCGTTTGCCGCCATCACATCGATCATCGCAATTATCGAGCCGATAGTTGCTTATGCCGAGGATCGCTGGCACATGCGGCGCAGGGTTGCTTGCGTTGTATTCGGGTTCCTGGCGTGGTTAATTGGCCTCGCGACTGTCTTCTCGTTCAATATCTGGAAAGACATCACACCGCTTGGCATGTTCGATGTATTCGAAGGTAAAACCATGTTCGATCTGATCGACTACTTCACAGCAAACATAATGATGCCGCTCGGCGCAATATTGATTGCCCTGTTCGTTGGCTGGCGAATGAGGCCGGAACTCATCGACAGCGAGCTGAGTTTTGCCAGTCCTTTGCTGGCCAGAACCTGGCTTTGGACAATACGGGTCGTCGCACCACTTGCGATTCTCGGCATACTGATCAGTGGGCTGAATTAGGAGCCCGCTCGCCGGGTGCGCTGCAGCGGCCTCGTATTGGCACTTCAATTTGTTTCGGGTGGTATATTCAGCGTAGGTTCGGCTGGCTATGCTTGCCGATGGTTATCGATCGGGGGGAGAACATCATGAAAAACAAATACTTTCTGACCCTGGTGGTTATGATCTTGCCCCTTTGCGCGCAGGCCGATGCCTTGTTTGCGAACGGCCTGGCCGGCGATCGCAAACTACCGCGGACCTGGGGCATCGGTATCGATTACTTCTCGATGCGTCAGCCCTACCAGCTCGACGAGCTAAGCTTCTCGCCACCTGTCTTGCCGATTACCGATCCGAGTATTTTGCCGATCGACAACCAAATTCAGCACACGGATCTCCATTTCGATGTCTGGGTGACCCCATTCTGAAAGTCTTCGGAATTTACGGCCAGATCGACGGCGATACGACAATCGATCTCGGCGTGCTCGGGCTGCCGTTGCCGCCGAATGTCAATAACCTTGTCGTGGACTATGACGGTGAGGTCTACGGTGGTGGCATCGTGCTCGCGGTTGGCGGGGATCGTTGGTTTGCTTCGGTTACCGGGACGTATACGGATACGAGTCTCAGTGGGGACTTCAAGTCATCCGTCGAGGCGACGACGATTCAACCGCGGATAGGATTACGCTTTGGCGATCACACCGAACTTTGGGTTGGTGGTTACATTGTCGATGCCACAGAAAAACACAGCGGTACGCTCAGCATCGATCTCGGACCGTTTATCGCGCCTCCGGGCGGACCCATACCGCGGCCGGTTAATCTCGATTTTGCCGTTGAACTGTCGCAGCAAGAAGACTTCAATCCGAGTATCGGCATGCACATGATGATGTCCGATGCCTGGGAGGCGACGGTCGAGGTGGGTGCGGGCGATCGCAGAACGATACTTGCGAATCTCACCTATCGGTTTTGACTGAGGTTGCTCGAAAACTTTTTCTACAATTTACGGTAGCTGCAATTGCGGTTACCGGATCAGTGGTCGCGGTCGCTTATGAGACCGACCAGCTTACGAATCGGGCCACGCCCATTGCGGACTCGACCGAGGTTCTCAATCGCGAGGTAAATGCGGCGCTTGAACGAATCGTGGCCGAGTGGCGCAACGGCCACGATGAATGGGCGTTCGTCGATGCGATCTACCACGAAATCGGCGGGCTGCATTGGGTAGACCGGCTTGAGCGATTCGCGATGAAGTCACCGGACGTCGAAAAAATGCCGACCGGACGCTACGACAGTATGTTTTCAGATCACCCGTTCTGGGCGACACGCGTGACTGCACTTTTTGGTACCGGCAAGACCATTCGAGTCAACGAACAGCTTATCGGCTCCGACAAATTAGGGCATTTCATCTCGCAGGGTAGAAAGTACTATCGCCGCTACCTCAGGTTCGCTTCTGAAGAAAAAGCGGCTGAGCACTCCGCATTCACCGAGCGCGCGATATTCGGGCAGCTATCGAACGGCGTCTACTCGAATGCAGATCTCGTTGCAAATTACGAGGGACATCGTTTCTATCGCAGCCTGTTCGAAGACGACATTATCCCGGGCAAGCCGGCGATATTGAGGTGGGACGATGAGCGCTGGGTCATGCAACGCGAATTCGACTGGGCTGATCACGTCAATGAGTACTGGGATGAGGCACTCAACGTGAACCACTACGACGCTGCGCTATATAAGTACATGCACGCGGAATTCGTAGCGATGTGTCCGGAGTACTGGGAGCGGCCCGAGCTCTATATGATCGTCAACGAGGATGCGCTGAAAGAGCGCTATGCCCACCTCGGGCTTATTGATGCATCTGAGCTGCGGCTCGATTCGCTGTGTCCGGTGCAGGTATTTCTAAGTGGCGATCAGGATAGCGCCGTTACTCAGGCAGAAAGATCATTGCTGGGTGCTCCAACACCTCCTTGACGCGCTGAATCATTGCTGCGGCATCGTAGCCATCGACAAAACGGTGATCGAAAGACGACGACAAATTCATCATCAGGCGCACGGCGATTTGACCGTTCACGACCACAGGACGCTCTACCGCGCGATTAACACCGATGATGCCGACCTCGGGCTGATTGATGACCGGTGTGGATACGACACCGCCGAGTTTGCCGAGACTCGTGATCGTAATGGTCGAACCCGATAGCTCTTCTTTCTTGATCTTGTTATCGCGTGCTGCTTCTGAAAGGCGTCGAATTTCGGAGGAAAGATCATCAATCGTTCGCGAGTCGGCATTCCGCACGACCGGCACTTTCAGCCCGCCGTTGGTTTGTGTGGCGATGCCAAGATGCACAGGACCGTGCTGAATCAGCACATTGCGGTCCTTGTCGTAAGTCGCATTGCATTGTGGAAATTCGCGCAATGCACGGATCAGCGCCAGGCCAAGAAACGGCAGCAAGGTCAGCCGCTGTGAAGGGTCGGACTTCTTGTTGTTGAGATGTTTGCGAAATGCTTCGAGTTCGCTGACGTCGATTTCTTCGACGTAAGTAAAGTGCGGTATTTCCCGAGTCGCTGTTGCCATGCGTTCGGCGATGATGCGCCGCAGACCGATAACCTTGATCTCGCGCGTCTCGCTTGTGGGTGCAGTTGTCCTGGGAGCGGCTGCAGCCGCGACAAGAGACCTGCCTGAAAATGCTTCAAAGTCCTTCCGTGTTACCCGGCCACCGGGGCCCGTGCCCGTGATTTCTGCGAGATCGACTCCAGCCTCCTTCGCCAGGCGTCGCACCGCTGGCGATGACATGACGCGGCCTTTTGTGGCGGTCTTTTTTGGAGTGGCTTTCGCGGGAGCGGCTTCTGTGGGAGCGGCTTCTGTGGGAGCGGCTTCAGCCGCGACAGGAGCTTCAGCTGCGACAGTCTCATCTGTCTCGAATACAACCAGGGCTGCACCTACCGGGACGATGTCACCGGGTTCGCCAGCAAGCTTGATTACCTTGCCCGTTATCGGGGACGAGAGTTCGACGGCCGCTTTGTCAGTCATCATCGTGCCGACGACGTCCTCTTCGTTGACCTGGTCGCCCAACTTGATGAACCACTCGCCGATTTCCGACTCGACCGTACCTTCACCAAGGTCGGGAAGCTTGAAAACGTACTCGCTCATTCGATCTCCATGATGTTCTCGATGCCCGCGATCATGCGCTTCTTGCCAGGAAAGTACTGCCATTCGAAGGCATGCGGGTAGGGGGTGTCCCAACCTGCGATTCTGCTAATCGACGCTTCGAGCTTATAAAAACAGTCCTTCTGCACGCGAGCCGCGAGTTCCGCGCCAAATCCTCCGAACCGCGTTGCCTCGTGGGCGATCATGCAACGTCCGGTTTTGTTCACCGACTCCGTGAGAGTCTTGGTGTCGAGGGGGGAAATTGAACGAACGTCGATCACCTCGGCATCAACACCGGTTGCTTCTGCGGCAGCCTGCGCAACATGTACGAGCGTGCCGTAAGTAATAATCGTTAACTCCTCGCCGCCCTGTACAACCTCGGCCTCGCCAAGTGGGATCGTGTAGTAGCCGTCGGGGACCTCTCCTTTTGGATGCGAGGTCCAGGAAACAGCCGGTTTTTCCGGGTCGCCGTCGAACGGCCCGTTATAGATTCGTTTGGGCTCAAAAAATACGATCGGATCATCCGACTCAATCGAGCTGATCAGCAATCCCTTGGCGTCGTAGGGATTCGATGGCATGACAATCTTGATGCCGCTGACATGTGCAAATATTGCCTCGGGGCTTTGCGAGTGAGTCTGACCGCCACGTATGCCACCACCACAGGGCGTGCGAATCGTAACGGGTGAAAAGAACTCGCCACACGATCGATAACGCAGGCGTGCAAGTTCACTGACAATCTGGTCAAAGCCGGGATAAATATAGTCGGCGAACTGAATCTCGGGTACGGGCCGCAAGCCATTGACGCCCATGCCGATCGCCGTGCCGATAATGCCACCCTCGGCAATTGGTGCATCGATTACGCGGTGCTCACCGTACTTGCGTTGCAGCCCATCGGTGCAGCGGAACACGCCACCGAAGTAGCCAACATCTTCGCCCATCAGGACGACAGTCGGGTCGCGGTCCATCGTGACGTCGAGCGCCGAGCGGATCGCTTCGATCATGTTCATCTGTGGCACTACGAAGCACCTCCGTTAGACGAATCTTCGATCTTGGTCATGCGGCTGCGCTGCGATTCGAGATGTTGTGGCGTTTCGGCATACACATCGTCGAACATCGTCGCGGCATCAAGAAACGGTCCTTCGGTCATCGTGCCGTACTGCTGCGCTTCCTTCCATGCGGCGGTCACCTC
>Ga0255052_10003025_pt1 | contig 11856 bp, 12 predicted proteins | sample JV7_2_21_MG_FD_188632 | JGI IMG/M metagenome (GOLD analysis project Ga0255052, IMG submission 188632) | Seawater microbial communities from Jervis Inlet, British Columbia, Canada - JV7_2_21 | ecosystem: Environmental > Aquatic > Marine > Inlet | place: Canada: British Columbia | collected... | reverse complement strand
GGACCAAGAATATCAGGCAAATTGAGCAGTAACAGCACCACAGCGATGCCGCTTATTCCGATGATGAACTCCAGGGCGGCGTATAGACGCACGGGCTGCAGCACCCGGTTGTGCAGATGCGCTACCAGCCCGTTACCCAGGGCCAGACCACCCATAAATGCGGCAAGGACCAGGCTTGCGCTCCACACGCTGTTGCCGAGGGACAACCCGGCAAGCCGAAACCACAATGATTCGAAAATCAGAGCGGAAGCGCCTGAGAGAAAGAAGATCAGAGCCAGCGTTGCGCGCATTATGTAATCCCGAAATGGCTCTCAGTCTACCGGCCGTCTCATGGTGACACCGGACCCAGCTCACACAATGGTGCCCTTCTCGAACGTGGGTAGATCGGGGATGTGGGCCTGTCGACAAAGAACCCGGCGCGAGGCAGGCAACCAATTGGACTCTAGCCGCCTGATTGCTTCAGCCCAAAGTGGAAGCCGAGCTCTTGCCGTGCAGCAAACGCTAAGGTGTGTACCAGATCGGTGAAGTATAAGCACGTTCCTGGTGGATCAACTCCACGCCCTCCGGAATATGGGCACCCAGGCGAACCTTGTCATAAAGCACCCAGCGCGGCGTCGGGATCTCGAGTACCCGAACGTAGTAGAACGCACTTTCATCAGCATCGAAATCGGGGTCGGTCCAGATCGTAGCGAGTTCGGATGCGCCAATCGTGTTGGTCCAGTTCGCGGCCTCGATGTCGACAGTGTTACCGACCGGTGGCAGCTTGCCATCGGCACCCGGTTGCCGGTCGCCGGACCAAACCACGTCATAGACCTTTTCCTGCACATCGCCCCGTTTATCCATCCAGCCTTTGATGATCTGGATGCGATCGAGATTGGCGCCAATGGGATCGCGCAGCGCGAAGACCATAAACGTCGCCGGCTTGCCACTCGGCGCCATTGTCAGGTCGCCGCCCATAGGAACGCCCTTTTCGTAGCCAACGAATGCCGGCGCGCGGTTACGCAGGTCATCGGCATTAAAGTCCCAACCGCCAAAGAAACGCACCAACATGCGTGAACCTGTGGTGGCGTAGGTCTCTTTACGCATCATCGCGTCGAAAAGTGCCGCGCGTGTGTTCTCGGTCGCCCAGATTCCCTGGTAGCCAGAAGCAAGCAACATATCGCCTTCCCAGGCGCCGAGTGCCGCTTTAACAAACGGGTGCGCAACACGCGTGGCCGAGGGTTCGACACTGGTGGACTTGCCGAAGAAATTATCCTCCTCGGCAGTCGTCAATGAAGTATGGGAATCGGTTGCTCCCACCATGCCGAACTTGTAGGGATTGATGCCGAATTTCTTCTCGAGCTGCAGGCCGACTTTCAGTGCCTCGCGCGCGTATTCGCGAGGCAGCATGTCCGGTGTTTTCAACTCTGTGATATCGAGGTTGGCAAGGTCCCAGGTGCCGTAGTCGGCGAATTCATCATCGGGCGACAAGGACGGGTGCGCCTCACCATCACCTTTGATCTGTGTCACCTCGTACAGTGGTTCCCACTTGGCCCGCAATGCCACATATTCCTTGTTGACCCGGCCTCCCGCGTAGGTCTTGTCGACCGGGAACATCCAGCCATTCGACAGATTGCCGTTGTGCGCGAGCGCCAGCGCCCGGCCGCCAGTGTTCTTCTCGTAATCGTCCAGCCACTGGTACAAGACCAGGGGATCGGTGCTACCGACCGGTGGTTGAGTCGTCAGCGGTACGATTTGGCCTGCCCGATAGCTGTCGTCGCGCAGGATCACGTTGCGGTGGAGGTTCATGCCTTTAGGGATGGATGTCCACTCGAAGCCGATAAGTGCTGTGAACCGACCGGGCTCGTTGTAGCTGTCGGCGGTCTTGATTATTTTTTCCCATACTCCGTTATAAATCGTCGAGCCCGGGCTGTATTGTTCGAGCAATTCCTCGGGGATCGTGCCCTGCGAGAAATTTCCGATCAGGTCGAATGCAGCCTCAGCCGCCGCTTGACCACCCTTTGCAAAGCCCTCGGCCCATTCCTTGCCCTTTGCATTCGCGAGGATGTTCGGCGCCCCGCGCTGAATGTCGGTCGCGATTCCCATCATGTCGGAATGGTCGGTGATGACCAGCCAGTCGAGTGGTCGGCTGAGCTTAACCGGCTGGCCGGTCGACGACGTGACTTCCTCGCCGCGGGCCAGGCGGTATGCCGTGTCGTGCCCCGTTGTGTTGCCGAATAATCCAGCATCGAGCGAGAGGCCAGTATGCAAATGGGTTTCACCCCAGTAGACCTGGCTGGGGAACGAACGCTCGGCCCATGGCGAATACGCCTTGCCGGGATACAGGCTTTCAATGTCCCCAATCTGGGGCATTCCGGCGTCATGTTGTGCCAGCGCCATAGTCGGAATAAACAGACAAATCAGACATACATTCAGTCCGCCCAATGTTCGCTTTTTCATCGAATTCTCCTTTCCGGAATGCGCCCGCGCATCGATCATACCAGTTCAAAACTATCTCGAATGACGTCCCGAAAATTATTTACGCGATTGCCGCATTACCTGTAGCGTCAGTTCGGCTGCTCGGTCGGCAGTACCTGCAAACTGACATTACAAGCTTTGAGCAAAGCGTGCATCGTCGTGAACGAAGACTCGGTGCCAGGCTTTAAAGTTTTGTAAACAGTGACGCGGTTGATGCCAGCTTCTCGAGCAACCGCCGCCACGCCTTTTGCTCGAATGACATCGGCCAAAGCCGTTTTCAATACGGCTTCATCTCCGTCAAGCATTGCCTCATTAATGTAGGCAGACGCGTACACCGGATCCTTAAGATCCTCGTACAGTTGTTCCTTGATGTTCAACGATCTGCTGGCTGCCATAATCTTGCTCACTTGGTCCGTGGAGTGTGCTGTTCCGACAGTCTTCCACGGAGTCCGCGTCAAGTAACGTGAGGCGGCTCAAGAGCCACCTTGCAGTCTGGCAGAACGGCCACTTACCGACGGATTTCAGGCGGTAAGTGCCCTGCACTGCCGTGACCGACGATGTCCGTTATCAGGACCTGCCCGTCGTCTAGCCCCGCTTCGCTTCGCGTATGCGCTTGACTCCCGTCGAAATCGATGCCAGTTGGTCGGCCAATGGCCTGGGTTTTGCAATGCCGAAACCTTGTCCGTAGTCGACGCCCAGGCTGCTCAATTGCGTCTGGATTGCCCTGGTTTCCACGTACTCGGCGATTGTCTTCAGGCCCATCGCATGGCTCATCTGATTGATCGCCGCGACCATGGCGTTGGAGACAGGATCTTCCGCTATCTCCCTCACGAATTGCCCGTCTATCTTGAGGAAATCGATCGGCAAAGTCTTGAGATAAGAGAAAGAACTCAGGCCCGAGCCGAAATCATCGAGGGAAAACCGACAGCCTTTCTCTCGGAGGGCGGACATGAACTGTTTCGCACGCTTCATATTGAGAATGGCCGTCGTTTCCGTCACCTCGAAGCAAACGGCGGTCGTTGGCACGCCAGTGCGCGCCAGTTCTCCTGTCACGAAATTGAGGAAGCTGCTATCGCATATGGACTGGCCGGAAAGATTGATGGCAAAAAAGCTTTCTTCTTTTGCCAGTCGCGAGCCAAAGTCAGCGAGCATCTCCAGGCTGTGGGTGATAACCCAGCGATCGATGGCCGGCATTAACCGGCTGTGCTCGGCATGCGCCATGAATTCGTTGGGCGCAAACAGGTTGCCCTGGTCGCCGATACCGCGCAGCAGGATTTCGAAATGAGAGGTCTTCGTCGCCGTCGTCAGCGGTTTGATTAGCTGACAATATAATAGAAAATCATCATTTTTGAGCGCCTGCTGGACAGACTCGACGCCCTGCATGCGCTCCCTACCTTGCAACAACAGCGCATCACTGTGCCGGTAGATCGCAACCCGATCCCGGCCACGGTCCTTGGCGACGACACAGGCAATGTTTGCCGCAGCCAGTGAGCTTTCGACCGTTTCTGACTCGGCAGATAGTCGTGCCACGCCGATGCTCACGGTCACTTTGATGGGTTGGTCGGCCCACATGATGCTCAAGTCGCTAATTGCCCGGCGCAGATCCTGGCCAATGCACCAGCCCCGGTCGACTGGGCAATCAGTGACGAGAATGCCAAACTCATCATCACCAATTCTTGCCACCGGGCCGATTTCTTTCAGCTCACCAGCCAGCCGTATGCCGACTTGCCGGATTGTTTCATCACGTGCCGCGCGCCCCAAGCTATCGTCTACCGATTGCACTTCGTCCAGATTCAAATGAAGAACGGAATGGCGGGCACTTTTTCCGCGGCTGCCGTGTATGCTTTTCTCCAGCAGATACTCAAATTCAATGCGGTTTGCCAGACCGGTAAGACTGTCAAAACGGGCTTCGACAATTCTGGATATATTTGCTGCGATCCCCTGCAGGAGAGCATGTTCGCGCTTGCCGAAGTTCGGGGACTCAGGATGACTGGCAAAGACCAAAATGCCTTCTACTTTGACTTCACACACTACGACAGGTGTAGCAATGCATTTGCAGGGGACAATCGTTTCGATTTCGTGGACATTGGTGAGCGAATCGATGTCTGTAGTCGCGCGCTTAGTTGCAGTTTCCAGCCATCCGGCGAGCTTTTTGTCCAGGTCCCGAACCAGTTTGTCCGAGTCGGCCAGGGGTTCCCCGGCAGTTTCAGAACGAAGCGTGATTCCCTTGTTCCTTAATATCAGAACGGCCAACGATATATTCAAATGCTTGCTGCATTTGGTAACAACATCACGTAGTGCGTTGCGTGCGCCTTTGATCTGATAGATTTGTTCTTCACTGTGACAGATCAGATCAAGTTCACGGATATGCGCGGTGCGGCGTCCCCGGCTGCCCGAAGGTTTGATTTTCGATACCTTGCGTGAACGCATCGGTGAGCCTGCCTGGGGCGCCGATGCCAGATTCATCAGCCGCCGCCTATGTCTAGGACAACTATTTAGATATCAATAATTTATCGATGATAGATAAACAGTCTGAGAAGAATACTCTCGCATTGGCCGAGAACGACTTCAATGACCTGTGTCACGACACTGGACCGCGTGTGCCAAAATACGTCCTCACCGACGACAGTCGGGCCGCCTCAAAACAATCGGAGGGCAACCCGTGAGCGATGACAATAAAAACGAAACTACAGAAACGCCTGAGAGTGAGGATGCAGTGGTCGATTCTGTCCCAGAACAGCACGAGCAGGACTCAACCCAAAGCGGCCCGACATTCACGAAAGGGCCTGACCCGCTCGCCGGCGTTAAGAAAGTCGTCGCCGCTGCGATGGCAAGCATGGAAGGAAAAACCGTGTCTATGAAAGTCTACGTCGGTACGATTGTAGGCGTCGTCGTGTTAATGCTATTGGCGCGCTGTGGCGGATATTAAAAATCATGCGACGGTAGTAATTTGGAAAATGAACCTGACACGTTTTTCCAAGCAAAAAAGCCGATCCTCTTCGAGGGTCGGCCGCCCCGTCTGTGCACACGGGCTGATAGTCCGCGCTTATGTAATCGCTTCAAATGGAATCTTCCGAACATTCGAGAGATTTGCTGACTTTCGAGCCCGCCACAGATCATAGTTATCCTGCATAGCCAGCCAACTCTCAGGAGATCGGCCAAGCGCCTTGGACAGGCGCAAAGCCATCTCCGGACTTACCGCGCTACGTTCCGAGACAATACGCGCCAGGGTAGAAGCGGCCACACACAAATTCTCAGCTAAGGACCTGATACTAATATCGAATGGCTCGATATATGTCTCCCGGATAAATTCGCCCGGGTGCGGGGGAATATGCATAGCCATCAGTGGTAGTCCTCGTAGTCCAATATGTAGGCGTTTCCGTCTTTGAATTCGAAGTTCAAGTGTGTTGCGCAACAAGTAGCATTATTTGATGCATTCCCCAAATATGCGAAAAGCCTCGTCGAAATGAGGCTTCCTAGGATTTGGTAGCGGGGGCGCGCTATGAGAATTGTATGCAGATCGAGATGGGGCCGTTCCCGTTAATACGAGGCCGCAATTATGGAATGCACGTACCTGAAAACGTCGTCGTCAACTAAGTTACTTACCGCCGGAGTCCCTTAGCTTCTTCTTTCTCTCTGTGATGGCCTGAATGATCTTCTTTGTGTCCTGTGGCCCGATGCGCTCGGCAGCTTTTCCTATGGAGTTGTAGAAGGCAACCAAGAGATTTCGCATTTTGTAGAAACTCTCCTCATTTTTGCGTCCACATACCGTTACATCTTTTCTCAAAATCCGTTGAATAACACCGGGCTCGCGCAATCGCACGTCGCAAGCGACAGCCAGGTATAGAAGTTCATCAGCCATGCCTTCGAAGTGCCGTTCCCACTGCGGGTTCAGGTCGTCTGCCATTTCAATTCTGCCCATTGGGTGACCACGCAATCAAAGTACCACACGTATCCCGAAATGATCGTCATGCAGCCAGTCCGGAATGCAATCCAGGTTCAATCCTCGCTAATCAAAGCTGTTTTTGGACCGAGATGGCGGGTTTCGAGTAGACGTAGAAATCGGCCGCAGCCAGGCGGTCCCAGTCGACGCTAATACCCAAACCGGGTCCCTCCGGTGCCACTACCCGCCCCCGCTCGAGCAAGTTGCAGTTCTTCATCCCAAACTCGAAAGCCTCCGTGGGCGTCGGCGCTTCAAAGTACCGGGTCCGCGCGTTGGCAAGCGCCAGGTGGAAGTTGACCGCCTGGGCCAGCGAGTGGCCCCAACTCTGGATTTCCATCGACATACCGGCATCATTGGCAATCATCAGAAGCTCGAGCGCCTGCGAGATTCCGCCGACCTTTGTGGCGTCGAACCTGCCCGCATCCCAGGCACCGGCCTCGATCCCCTGCCTGATGAACTCGGGAGAATAGAAACTGTAGCCGTCAGGAACGATCTGTATCTCGAGCCTGCTCTTGAGCTCCGCGTATTGCTCAAGAAGCTCATCGGCGATGGGCCCCTCAAGCCAGATAAATATTCCCTCATCCATCTGCTTGCCCAAGCGGAGGGCGTCCTCAAGGTCGTACTTTTCCTCGAGATCGATCATGAAACGACAGTCAGAGTCTGCAAACGTCTGCTGGAGAGATTCCACGAGACGAATGTCTTCTTCGATCGAACCCCAAACATGGAATTTGAAGGTCGCGTAACCCAACTTTGCATACTGGTACACCGCTTCGACGTACTCAGAAAGCGAATCGTAGAAAGGAAAACTCGCGTAAGGCTCCATCGAATTGCGCTTCGCTCCCAGCAATTCATATAGAGGACGATCTGCCTTGCGTGCCGCGAGGTCCCAAAGCGCGATGTCGATACTCGAGCGGGCCGCATCGCTCAAGTCGGGTCGCATTCGCCCGAGCATCGTCCCGACTTCGACCGGATCCAGTGACTGGAGATTGATGAACTCCGCAGCGACATCCTGCAATTCCAGCAAGAGTTCTTCGCTGAACCGTCCTTGACAAAAAGAATCCACACCGGATATGCCCTCGAACCCGTCCGCGGTCGTAATTCGCAGGATGTTATTGACCTCTTTCTTGGCTTTCTCCCGACCGGAATACCGAGCTGTCGTGCTCTCCGTTCCGACGGCGTAGACCTCGACACCGACGATTCTGGTTTGCTCCGAGAATCGGAAGAACGGCCGATACTGAGCCGCGTTCTCGCCCGAAAACGCCGTCAGCAGCTCAACTGCAGTCATTACAGTCCTTCAGGCTAAAAAGAATGGTGCCTGTGTCGCGTGTAAACTCCACCGTCAGATGGTCCATAGAACGAATTCAATTCTTAGTCAATGAAGCGAATATGTCTACGCAAACAGACGTAATAATTGTCGGTGCCGGTTCTGCTGGTTTATCAGCCGCCAAGCAGCTTACCAGGCAAGGAATTTCATTTGTGGTGGTGGAAGCCTCCCATCGCATTGGCGGTCGCGCTTACAGCGAAGAAATAGCCCCAGACGTCTGGTTTGATCTGGGCTGTGCTTACCTGGATGTTGGACCTGACCCCGAGAACCGCATCGACGAAAGCAATCCCTTTGTGGAATTTGCAATTGAGCAAGGTGCTGTCATCCACGAATACCTTTACGACAGCCATTACATTCGTAACGGCCGATCATTGAATGAGACCGAGATGAATACTCGGGAACGGTACTACTCCGAATGTGAAGAGGCTATTCGAAAGTCCGTCGAAGGCGGTGACGACTGTGCTATCAGCGACTTGATTGATCTCGAAAGCCCCTACGCGACACCGTACATTGACATGATGGCTGTAACAGCCCCTAAAGATCTTGATGAAGCATCGGCCGCAGACTTCTTCCACAGAGTTGAGGAACACAGGACCTTCAATACACTGCGTGGCTATGGGAATCTGGTCGCACAGTGGGGCAGCGACGTTGAGGTCTCACTGAATTCTCGAGTCGAGAGTATTGATTGGTCGGGAACAGAAGTCCTTGTAAATACTGTTAGAGGATCAATAAGGGCACGCTGCCTCATAAGCACCGTGTCGAACGGAATACTGGCGGCACAGCACATTCGCTTCAAGCCACGACTGCCGGACTGGAAGATGGACGCCATTCAGGGTGTGCCCATGGGTGCCGAGAACAAGATCGGCGTGCATTTTACCAAGGACGTTTTTGCCCCTGGGGACGGTGGGTACTATCAGGTTTGGTCCGATGCGGCCCAAGGTGCTTACGTCGACGTAAACCTCATGTCTACAAATGTCGTAACGGTGTTCATGGGTGGGCGTTTCAGTACCTGGATGGAGCAGCAAGGTCAGCAAGCGGCTCGTGAGTTTGCTGTGGATCGCATCGCAGACATTTTTGGCAACAGCATCAGGCAGTCGGTCGGGCGTTCCATCGTCACCGCCTGGGTCACAGATCCCTGGACATTGGGATCCTATGCCTCTGCACTACCCGGTCAGTATCACCAACGCGAATCATTGCCGCTTGGCATCGACGACAAGTTGTTTTTTGCAGGCGAGGCAACTGCTCGTTTTTCTGGTTTCTGCCATGGGGCTTACTGGTCAGGGGTTCGTGCCGCCCGTGAGGTATCAAAGGTCTTGAGTTAGGTCCTCGACCGCCAGATCAGCCGCGTCGAATGCACCCTCGGTCATGGCATCCGCTGTTGCATCCGAGTTTGCGATCGCGATTCGCCCGAATGTCTTGCGTGCACCAACCCAGGGTGACCGTTCAGGCGACAGCTCGTCCAGCATCCATGCGAACTGCCCCGTTTCCGGGTCGTGGCCATACGCATAGCCGTGCGGCCAGCGATTCACCGTGATCGCTTCGATATCGCGAGCGGGATCGAAGCCACCCGCCGAGAGCATACGATCGAGCTGATCCCTGATTTTCTCTTCGAACGTCTCAAATGTCGTCGTGAGCAACTCTGCACGCCCGGCCCGCCACTGCTCCGGTGGGGATTGCCCTCGTAAACCCGGGTCCAGCGGAGCGCGTCTCAGGCGCAGGACGACAGGCTCATCGGGTTTTCTCGAATGTCTGTAACCGCCGATGTTCACCGGTTCCGTAAGACGGGCCGACTGGAAGTAGCTGCCGGGGCAACGGGCGCCATTAATCCCGAGCCTGGCAAAGGCGGTCCAGTTTCGGAGCAAAACATTGGTGTAGATTAACGGTGCTTTGGCGGCAAGCGACAGCGCTTCCTTCTGTGCTACCGGCAACTCGTCGCATATGTAGGGGATGGCAGCGTTGTAACAGGCCATGACGCAACGCCCCGCTCGAACCTGGTACGCACGGTCGCCACGAACATACGTTACCGCAACCTCTTGGGCCGTCGCCGGGTCGCCACGATGCCGCACATTGACGGCGGTGCTATTGAGACGCACACGCACCGCTGAGTCACTCGAATCCAGTGCCCCGTAGTCGAATTGCGCGGTGACAACGTCATCCAGTGTATTCCCAGGCGCGACGTCCGGCACCAGCGAGCGTACCAGCAGACGGGCGATCGTCGCATTGCCATCCGGAAAATGGCAATACTGCGGTTCTCCGGTTTGCATAGCGCCAGTCTCTACATAATCGGCCATCCCAAGTGCCGCGGTACCGGGCCAGCCTTCGCCGATCGCAACCCAGGTGGATATCCCGTCGAGTCCGATCGCCCAGCTAACGCACTCCCAGACGTAGGACAGCGCTTCCTCGCCGATTTCCGCGTGCTCGAGCAAGAACTTCTCGTAGCTGGTCTTTCGCACGAACTCGAGCTTTTTCGCGGGGCCCAAGTGGTCCAGGTAGTCGACATCGGACCCGTAGAGACGGGCGAGTTCTTCCTGCGCCGTTTCCGACAAGGGTGTCTTTGCAAAATACTTACGCCAAGACGGCTCGCCAGCACGCGTCAGGAGCGTATCGCTACCGAAAGTCTCCTTACCGAGAAACGCGCCACGCTTCAGCCCGTGAGCCCCGTAAACTGTTTCATCATAGAAGTCGGCAAATCGTGATGCATCGATGCCGAGCGACGCCAACAAGCGGCGCCCCGAATCGCTGTAACGACGAAGGTCCTCGATTTCTTCCGTACCACCATGCGACAGAAGCATCCGGCCACCAAGCCAGAACTCGTTGCGCTTGGCGTGACCGCCGAAGTCGTCATGGTTATCGAGGATCAGGATTCGGGCACCTGGCACTGATTCACGGTAATACCACGCTGCGGAGAGGCCGCTCAGCCCACCGCCCACAACGACGAGGTCGTAATACTCACCGGTGTCTTCCGGACCGTCCCAGCGGGTACCGTCTCGCATTCGGTGGGCAACCTCGTAGGACCCTTCATGGCTGCCACGCATACCGGTGCGGATGGGTGGATAACCATCCGTCGGCGCTTGCGCCTCCGACCATCTCCACGCCAGGCTACCGCTGATCGCAACGGCCACACCACCCACAAAGTCGCGGCGCGTGATTGAACGGTTCATTCCGGGCAATCGATTGCTCAAAGCATTCTTCCGTCGCTGTCAGCCAACCAAGTGACTCTCAGCACAAGTGGGAATCCCTGCCGTCGAAAAGCTTAGCAGAATCGCCGGAACGCAATGAAAGTGGGCCCCGAGAGCGGGCCCAGGATGGCCTTATGCAGTCGCTTCAAAAGGGATTTTCCGAACCTGCGAGAGATTTGCAGATTTTCTGGCCTGCCAGAGATCATAGTTGTCCTGCATGGCCAGCCAACTCTCTGGAGATCGGCCAAGCGACTTGGACAAGCGCAAAGCCATCTCCGGACTTACCGCGCTACGTTCCGAGACAATACGCGCCAAGGTAGAAGCGGCCACACCCAAATTCTCAGCTAAGGACCTGATACTAATATCGAATGGCTCGATATATGTCTCCCGGATAAATTCGCCCGGGTGCGGGGGATTATGCATAGCCATCAGTGATAGTCCTCGTAGTCCAATATGTAGGCGTTTCCGTCTTTGAATTCGAAGGTCAGCCGCCAATTTCCACTGACCCAGATCGACCATCGATTCTTCGCCCGACCCTTGAGGCGGTGAAGCCGATACCCTGGCACGTCCATATCCTCAACTACTCGGGCGGTATCGAGAGCTGCTAATTGCAATCGAAGTCGACCCGCGTGTTTGGTCTGGATCCCTGCCTTTATTCCTGTTTCATAATACTTCCGCAGGCCTTTGTGCTTGAACGACTTGATCACTACAGCATTATAGTGTGTTGCGCAACACGCAACAAGTAGCATAATTTGATGCATTCCCCAAATATGCAAAAAACCTCGTCGAAACGAGGCTACTTAGGGTTTGGTAGCGGGGGCGTGATTTGGTCTGTTCCTACAGTCCCTCTGCGGGTACGTCTCAAATAGCACTACCTCACATCTGCCGGGCGCTAATTATGAAATGACTCACGGCCTTTGAGCACTGCTATCGATAGACATATCCAACACGAT
>Ga0255052_10003023_pt1 | contig 11858 bp, 10 predicted proteins | sample JV7_2_21_MG_FD_188632 | JGI IMG/M metagenome (GOLD analysis project Ga0255052, IMG submission 188632) | Seawater microbial communities from Jervis Inlet, British Columbia, Canada - JV7_2_21 | ecosystem: Environmental > Aquatic > Marine > Inlet | place: Canada: British Columbia | collected... | reverse complement strand
ACATCGTGGCCGCAAATGAAATCGACTTTGCTATCGCCACAGGATCAAATCACTTATTCGGTGAACTCCTGCTGGTACCGAGCTATCGCTGGGACCGTACAATTCTTGTACCGAACGACCATGAACTCGCGGCGCTGGATCGAAAACTGACACTCGAAGATTTGGCCGACCATCCGCTTGTGACCTACGTTTTCAGTTTCGGGGGAGAATCATCGCTCAAGAAAGCGTTTGCCGAAAAAAGCCTCAAACCCGATGTCGTCTTCACCGCACGAGACGCCGACGTAATCAAGACCTATGTTCGGATGGGACTCGGCGTCGGTATCGTTGCGAGTATGGCTCACGAGTGCGCAGACAATATGGACCTGGCCGTGATTGATGCGGAAGGACTGTTTCCTCGGAGCACGACGTGGATCGGGTTCCGCAAGGACGCAATTCTACGGCGCTATATGCTCGACTTCATCAGGCTTTTTGCGCCGCATATCGATGCACAGCAACTCGACTCGGCCGTGAAAGCCCAGGAACAGGAAGAAATTGATTTGCTGTTCAGAGACACAAAGCTGCCGATCCGTGGCGGCTGCTCGGACGACCTGTCTGCCGCCGCTTGGTCAAGGCAAAAAATTTCTACTGCTGAAAGCGCATCGAGCGTCGCGCAGTAGCTTTCAGGCCGATCGCCCGAAGTCCATTTCATGCAAACCACACTCGCGCGTCAGTCCGAAGAAACGTGTTTCGTCGCTGGTCGATACGTCGGCCAGCGAGCGCGTAGTGTGAACGTCGCCGATTGAGACATAGCCCTTCTCCCACAGCGGATGATACGGCAGATCATGTTTTTTCAGATACTGATAGACGTCTCTGTCGGTCCAGTCAGCAATCGGGTGCACCTTCCAGCGCTCGCCGGATGACTGCACGACCGGCGTGTGCTTTCTGCTTTGCGTCTGGCTCCGCCGCAGCCCGGCAAACCATGTACCGACGTTCAGCGCTTCGAGGGCGCGCTCCATGGGCAGGACTTTGTTGTCGCGGTTATACGCCTCAATCCCTTCGATGCCCGCTTCCCAACGTTTGCCGAAACGGGCTTCCTGCCACGCCCTGGACAGCTCGGAACGAAATATGGTCAGGTTCAGGTGAAGAGACCGGGTTAGCTCGTCAATAAAGCGATATGTCTCGGGAAAAAGATACCCCGTGTCGATGACGATGACGGGTATGTCCGGGCGCTGGCTGGAAAGCATGTGCAGCATGATCGCCGCCTGGGCACCGAAACTTGAGCTGAGAACGTGGGTCTCGGGCAGATGCGTCAAAGCCCAGCTTACTCTTTCCTCCGCAGACATCGATTCCAGCGAGCGGTTGCATACCAGCTCAGCCGCACGCTTGCTGCGCGACTCGCTGAATTCCACGATCTCTTTGTCACACTGCCTGCTATCCATTAGTAGTATCCAGATGAAATTCTTTTCCAGCCCTGACTTCCGCCACTGCCCCGATTCGAACGGCGAAATCACCGAAATGCTCGCCGTTGTTGCGCTCGCCCGCGTAGCGCGCGAACAAAGGGTCGAGGGCAGCGAGGATCTCCTCCTCATCGATGTTTTCGCGATACAGTTTGTTCAGCCTGTCGCCGGCGAAGCCCGCACCAAGATAAAGGTTGTATTGACCCGGACCTTTCCCGACCAGACCGATCTCGGCGATATAAGGCCGGGCACAGCCGTTCGGGCAACCGGTCATGCGGATCGTCATGGCTTCGTCGCGAAGCCCATGTGCTTCAAGTCGTTCGTCGATGCGGTCGATTAACGACGGGAGGTATCGCTCACTTTCGGCCATCGCCAAGGCGCAGGTCGGGAACGCCACACAGGCCATCGAGTGCAGCCGCAACGAGGTAGCCTGCTGGCTGTTTTCGATACCGAACTCACGGAGCAACTCCGTAATTTCCTCCCTGTCGTCAGCGGAGACATTGCTGATGATCAGGTTCTGATTCGGCGTCAGTCGAAAATCTCCTTTGTGCGCGGTCGCTATTTTTCTGAGGCCGGTCATCAGGCGACGGTCACCGGCATCCAGGATACGGCCGTTCTGCACGAGCAGTGTGTAATGCCAGAGTCCGTCCGTCGATCGCTGCCAGCCATAGACATCTCCATTGCCGACGAATACGAACGGGCGCGGTTTCTCCAGCGGCCAACCCAGGCGGCGTTCAACTTCACTCCTGAGCCAGTCCAACCCGCGATCGTCAATCGTGTATTTCAAACGTGCATGCTTGCGATTTGTGCGGTCTCCGAAATCGCGTTGGATGGTTATAACGGCTTCCGCAACTGCATTAGCCTGTTCGGTCGTACAAAAACCCATGACATCGGCAAGCCGCGGATAAGTCGCCGATTCGCCGTGACTCATTCCCATGCCGCCGCCTACGGTGACGTTGAAACCACGGATCACGCCTTGCTCGACAATTGCAATAAAGCCTAGATCCTGGGCATACACATCAACATCATTCTGCGGCGGAACCACGAACGCTACCTTGAACTTGCGTGGAAGGTAGGTATCACCGTAGATCGGTTCCACCTCCGGCTCCGGGCTTTGCAATTTTTTGCCGTCGAGCCAGATCTCGTGGTAAGCACCCGTCGCGGGACTCAGATGTTCGCTGAGCGACTCCGCGTGTGCCTGGACTTCGCGATGAACTTCCGACAATGACGGCATCGGCGAACACATGACGTTTCGATTCACGTCGCCACAGGCCGCCAGCGTATCCATCAGCGCCTGATTGATTCCCCTGATGGTGGCCCTCAGGTTTCCTTTGATTACGCCGTGAAGCTGAAACGCCTGTCGTGTCGTCAACCGAATGGTGCCGTTCGCCCGCATCCGGGCTATCTCGTCCATGTTCAGCCACTGATCCGTCGTACATACGCCGCCCGGCACTCTGGCGCGAATCATGAAACTGTATGCGGGCTCGAGACGTTGCCGTTTTCGTTCGTTGCGCACATCACGATCATCCTGCTGGTAGATGCCGTGAAATTTCGATAACTGTGTGTCGTCTTCCGCAATCGCGCCGGTAAGCGGATCTTTGAGACTTTCAACGAGAGTGCCGCGCAGGTGGCGACTCCGCGCCTTTATGCGCTCAACGTCGCTTGGATTTGTTGAAATGCTATTCATGCGAAGCTCTTAATAGACATCACGCTGATACCGGCCTGCCCTGCGCAGATCTTTGAGATAAATCTCGGCAGATTCGGTGTCGTGCGCACCGTGTGATACGAGTATGTTGACAAGCGCGTCGTGGACATCGCCGGCCATATTTTTGGCATCACCACAAACATAAATCGCGGCGCCCTGCTGCAACCATTCGTAAACTTCCGCGCCTTGTTCCTCGATCCGGTGTTGCACATAGATTTTGTCTGCCTGGTCGCGGGAGAAGGCGACATCCATGCGATGCAACACACCATGTTTCAGGAATCGCTGCCATTCCAGCTGGTACAGGAAGTCGCTGTGAAAAGTCCGGTCGCCAAAAAACAACCAGTTCTTGCCGGTCGCACCAAGCTCCGAGCGTTGTTCCACAAACGCCCTGAATGGCGCAACCCCGGTGCCGGGACCAATCATGATCACCGGTGTTTGTCCGTCGGCGGGCAGACGAAATCTCGGATTGGGTTCAACGAATACCGAAACCTTGTCTCCTTCGGCAATCCGGTCCGCTAGCATGGTGGAAGCTGCGCCCCAATGTTCGGTACCGAATGCCTGGTAATTTATGGACGCGACCGTCAGGTGAACCTCATCGGGGTTCGCCAGCGGACTGGAAGCAATGGAGTACGACCTCGGCATGAGTTTTCGCAAGGTCGCCGCGAACTCGGCTGCACTGACCGGAGCAGCGTATTCACGAACAATATCGATAATTTGCCGGGCCTCCAGGTAAACGGACAATCCGGCCTGGCGGTCTGGCTGCAGTAAGTCCCTCAGGTCCTGCGAGTCTGCCAGCTCGGCATAAACCTTCAGGAATCCAAGGTTAGGCACCGTGATTTCAAGTTTAGTTCGCAGGGCATCCCTGATCGTAAAAGTCGCGCCCTGAACTTCGACTTCTTCATCACCTGAAAAACCCAGCGTCTCGAGCAGTTCATCAATGAGCTGTGGCGGATTGTCCGCAATAACCGCCAGAGAGTCTCCCGGCTCGTACATCAGGCCCGAGTCTTCAAGAGACAATTCGATATGACGCACGTCTTTCGTTGATTTCGCCCCGGTGATCTTCTGGTTGGTCAGGACCACCGCTTCGAACGGGCGATGTCTGTTATAGACAGCGGGAGGTTTTACAGCATGCAAATGCGGCACACTTGGCGCGCTATCCAACACGTCCGGCAGAGCCTGGAGCACATCGTCAGCCCAGGCTGCCACAGCTTCGTCGTAATCAAGATCACATTCTAAGGTCGGTACGAACCTGGCGGCACCGAGTTCACTCAGCCGGGCATCCAGGTCCCGTCCGGTCTGACAAAAGTTGACATAGCTGCTATCGCCCAAAGCCAGAACCGAGTACTTCAGTTGGTTCAGTTGCGGCGCTTTGCCGGAAAGCAGAAACTCGTGAAACAGCTCCGCATCATCCGGAGGGTCTCCCTCGCCGTGCGTGCTGACGACCAGACTGATGAGTGTTTCCCGTTTGATATTGGCCGGCCTGTAGTCAGCCAGGCTAAACAACTTGACGGCGAAGCCGCGGCTCATAGCGCTTTGCTTTAAATCTTCCGCGATAGCGCGCCCGTTGCCGGTCTGTGACCCGTACAGGATGGTCATCGTATTGGACGAATCTGTCGCCGTTCGGGCGACGGCAGATGGTGCCGCCTCGTTCTGGGCCGCAAGACCGGCGACGTAGCCACTTACCCACTGCAGTTGCGCAGGTGTCAGCCCGTCCAGCGCGCTTTGCACTTTCTGTGTCTGCGCAAGGTCGAGCGGTGGCGCAACCGCACTTGCGGCCATACTGTTCAAAATCTCTACCCGTTAGGTTTGTCGGTGAAGGCAAACCTTACGAACAAGCGCGAAGCTCGTGAACGTATTTGTGGTTATCGGGATATAACGCGGAGGTATATCGCGACAGGTGTTTTCGAAATGGCTGGCGGACCAGGAAGTCGCGTCAATAAATACGGATGCCACCGTGGCGTTTGCGACTGCGATAGTCGACCCACCAGAGGCCGACCAGAAACCCCGCCAGAAGACAAACGCCAAGGGCGCCGGCCACCCAGGGTAAGGGCATGGTGTACTTGGTGTTGTCCTGTCGCCTGCGAAATCTGTCGTTTTCGTCGGCCAACTTCTCAGCTTTCGCGGTACTTTCATCGAGTGCCGCCTGGCGTTGGGCGAGATCGCTTTCGAGCACAGCAATCGCTGCCGCGGGGTTGGCAAAGGCCTGTTTCGTATCTTCCAACTGCCGAGCCAGGTTTTCGTTTTCGGCCTGGGTCTCAGCAACAATCAATTTAGCCGGTTTTTCAAAGACAAGGTATGCCGCCTTTAGATAGCCCTGTACGCCATCAGGAAGCTGAACGTGTGCATAATTTCGGCCGCGCGACAATATTTCGACGGCCTGGCCGCTTTCCAGCGTGCGGAACGCCCTGCCGCTCGTGTCTTCCGCCTGATGCAATCCAAGCCGCAGGTTATCGGTGACGTATGCCGTTTCCGCGAGTGCAACCGCCGGCATTGCCACAAGAATGATAAGCCCGCATATTACAACAGCATGTTGCGCTCTCGCTGAGTCTTTGATCGCCTGGAGGATTTTCTGACTGAGCGTCATATCGAGGCATATGGCCGAAGGAAGAAAATCCTCCAGGCGATCAAATCCTCGACCGATCTTGCGCAACATCTGCTGCAATGTGCGGGCTAGCCAAATCGTAAGATGCATGTTTATTTCTCCCAAACGATTCGCAGAGTTTACTACAGGCCAAATGCCAATTTCGTGAGTCGTCCGGGGTTTACTGTTCGTACAACCAACGGAGTAAGGCCGCCTGTACTTCTTCGCCGGGACCGCGATGAACGTCAGTGTGATTTTGCAGTGCGACAATGGAGTATCGTCCGCCCGATCTGGACTGAAGGTAACCGGCGATCGCGGTAACATGATCGAGCCGGCCGGTCTTGATATGCGCTTTGCCGGTTAACGGATCATCACGAAATCGTCGCATCAAGGTGCCGTCGAGTCCGGACAGGGAAAGCGAAGACAAATATTCGGGCATGAATGGGCTCTGCCAGGCGTAACGCAGAATCTCGCCGAGGTTTCTGGCCGAGATGCGCGAATCCCGTGACAACCCGGCCCCGTTATCAAGTTTCAGCTTGGCGGAGCCGAGCTGCCTATTTTTGAGCCAATCTTCGATGACCTGCCTGCCGCTTTCTTCCGTGCCTGGCACAACCAATCCCTCGGCACCCAGTGTGAAAAGAAGCTGGCGGGCCATTACATTGTTACTGTGTTTGTTTACTTTGCTGATGATATCGGCCAATGGCAAAGAGTCAAAAACCAGAAATGGCTCGATGTCATCAGGTTTGACTACGTTCCTCAAGCCGCCCGATAACTCGCCGCCCGACTCCTGCCAGATACTTTTGAAGAGACCATAGGCAAATTCGTTGTGACTGAGCACAGCGCGATGCATCGCGTAGGTTTTGCAACCACTGGGAAACTGGCCACTCATCACCATGTGATCGACTGTTTCGTTCGGCGTAATGGTAATTCCGCGCTGATAACCGCGGCAGCGCCCTTGCGCAAGCTTTAGTCTGTTGTCGATTCGCAGATTCTCGAGTGGCGGATCAACCCGGATACTGACTGTCGCCGACTCGAGCTCGGGCTCGAAGTGATAGCGCACGACTTTGAAATTCATCAGCAGTGCATTTGGCGCAACGTTATAAGCGCGCAGCGGTTCCCGATCGAATTTGGCCGGATCGTGATACGGCACATCGAAGTAACTATCGTCAATCAGAAGGTCACCCGTAATCCGGCTGATCCCCTTTTGTCGAAGTTCGCGCAACATTTGCCAGACGCGTGCGGTTACCAGGAACGGGTCGCCGTAGCCTTTGAGTAGCAGGTCGCCGTCCAGAACACTGCCATCTGTTTCCCCCAACAGGTAGGCCTCTGTCTTCCAGGTATACGCCGGGCCGAGGACGTCCAACGCCACAAGTGTTGTCAGCAGCTTGATGACCGATGCCGGGTTGCGCGGAACGTCTTCGTTCCAGGTCAGAACTGGCTCACCGGTATCGAGATTCTCGACATAAATGCTGAGGGTACTGTCGGGGACTTTGCGCAGGTTCAAAGAATTTTGGATGCCCGGCGGCAATACGCTGTCGCAAAGCCCAAGCATCGGCAAGACGACGATTATCAGGGGCAGGCGTCTGACTCGATCGGTCATACCCGCATTCTCAACTGTGGCGCGGTCTGCGCACGCCGAACGACTTGATGCGATCGGCAAGTGTCGTTGGCCGCACGCCGAGCAGCTCCGCCGCGCCGCCCTTCCCGGACACTCGCCAATTCGTCTGCCTGAGTGCTGCCAACAAATTCTTCTTTTGCAATATTTTCATGTCCTTTTCGGTAAGAATCAGGCTCTCCGTCGCCAAATCGTCGTTCTGTGATCCCGCAGCGATTTCCACACCAGTATCAGCCAGGGACAGGTCGAGCCGCAAGACATTGCCCTGTGACAGGATAACCGCTCGTTCAATAACATTCTTGAGCTCACGCACGTTTCCGGGCCAGGCGTAATTCCTGATTTCGTCAGCCTGATTTCGAGTCAACGTCATCGGCTTTCGGCCAAACTCATTACACGTTGCCTCAAGGAAGTGCTGGGCCAGCTGTATCACATCATCGCCGCGTTTACGCAATGGAGGCACATCAATCGGGAAAACGCTCAGGCGATAAAAGAGATCCTCCCGGAACTTGCCAGCTATGACAAGTTGTTCGAGATCCCGGTTGGTTGCCGCAATCACCCTGACATCAACGGACTTTGTGATGTCGTCGCCGACACGTTCGAACTCACTTTCCTGCAACACGCGCAGGAGTTTGCCCTGCAACTCGATCGGAATTTCGCCGACCTCGTCCAGAAAAATCGTCCCGCCATCCGCAAGCTGAAATCTGCCAACCCGATCACGGTGCGCCCCGGTAAATGCCCCTTTGACGTGTCCGAAGAATTCGCTTTCGAACAGGTCCTTGGGTATCGATGGACAATTTACTTTCACAAGCGGACCGTCGGCGCGTGGACTCCGTGCATGAATAGCGTGGGCGACCAGTTCCTTGCCGACACCGGATTCGCCAAGCACCAGTACGCTGGCCGGCGTCTGAGCGACTGCTTCAAGCTGATCCAGCATGTGTTTCAAAGCCGGGCTCTCGCCAATGATCCGGCCAAAGTTCATCGCAACATTTACTTCCTCGCGAAGGTAATCACGCTCGCGCTCGAGCTCCTCGCGCAGGTGGGCATTCTCGGCAAGCGTCTTGCGCAGTGCCCGCTCGGCACGATTACGTTTGGTCACGTCTTTGGACGCAACCAGCATTCGCTGAACCCGCCCTGAGGAATCCCTTTCAGAAATCGCGGACATCAGAAGATCGAGCACGATTCCATCTTTGGTAACCATCTGCCGTTCTTCGTTTTTGAACTCGCCACCGTCGATGATTTCCTGCAACCGATCACCGGCGAATTTCCTGCGGTATAGGTAGCTGAAGAAATCCACAATCGGTCGCCCAACGACTTCGTCGCGGCTATAAGCCATCTTCTGTAGCCAATGATCCGTCACCGCCATGATGCAGCCATTGGCATCCACGGTATGCAGCATCGCCGGTGTCGAACGGTATAGCTGCCGGTATTTGAGGTTTGCCTTTGCCTGGTCCGCCACCTCACTGTAAATCGCTACGATACGCACAAACGATCCATCCGGGTCGTGCTCGACCAGTGAATTGGTAAGGCATTCGACCACTTCGCCTGACTTCGTCTGCAACGTAATCGGTTTGTTTTCCAGCTTCCCCGTCCGCCTGAGCGTCGGCAGGAATTCGCTCTCGATGCGATCGGCGCTCGATTCGGTGACGAACTCGGCGGGGCGGCGGCCAATCATTTCCTCGCGCGTAAAACCCAGGCGCTCCAGGAAGGTATCGTTCACATCCAGATATCGTCCCTCGTCACCAATTAAGGTGACCATCGTCGGTGCCTTGCGAAAGAGCCATTGATAGTTATCGAGTATCGTCATGGCAAGGGTTTATACGGAAAACCGGAATCATTGTCACGACATTTCGTAAGTAACGGAATTCCGTAACCACTAATTCGATGTTAACTTATTGTTATTACAGGGCTTTATAGTCTGGCACGACTTGTGCAATAGGAAAGTCAAACGGCGATGGATTTCAGCCGACTGACACTGAAAAGGCCAGCGCGATGAACAGGACCAGAGAATTGATGCACCCGGCAGTGATTGCCGCCCTATTGCTATTCGCAGGCAGTGCAGGCACGGCGCCTGCGATAGCCGACGACCGCGGACCGCTTGAGACGAGTAAAATGTCGTCTGCCCAGATCGAAGAGGCCAGCAAGGAACATGCTGCCCTGGCCAACGAGGCGGCCGTCGAGGAAGCTGCCCAGGCGATCAAAGAGGCTACCAGGCTGGATCTTGATATTCGGCTGATTGGCCGCACTTCAGTGATTATCGCTGGCGACGTTTAAACAGTATCGCCACGACAGGATTGGCGGCATGCCGCTCTCTGGACAACTCTCCCCCGAACGTCCGGATAGCGCGGCCCCAAAGGACCAGGAGGTCCGGCGGCATATCCCCTTTTTTATTGCCGTTTTTTGTGGGGGAGCCGGAGACCGCTCCGTGTCGGATCGGCCCGCTAAACGAATATCGGTTTTAGCTGCTCCGGCTCCTTCTTTTTGACTGCAAATTGCAGTTTATCGATGCCGGTTCCGGTGATTTTCTGCGCGACGACCCCGATGCTTCGCGTTTTGAGCGCTTATTCCCTCGCGCAGTGTCCGTAGCCAGATCCTTGCCCAGGCGAACTCCATTCCGAGAACCGCGAGCCCGATCGGAATGACGACTATCGCAGGACCGGGCGCCACTATCATTGCGATACCTGCAGCCAGGACTGTGCCACCAACGATCAGGACTACGATCCTCCGCGCAACTTTGTAGGTGATACCAATTGTGCCGTTCATTGCTCTTTACTGCCCGTGAGTCGTAAACAGTTTGCCAAGCGTATCAGATCACGACTCCCTGCCCCTGGGAGGCGGAACAGGTTGTACTAAATGTCTTTTCTTGCGCCGTTATCGTAGCCTTAGCCGAATATGCGCGCAGCACTTCTCTTCGGGTTTATGGCAACCGTCTGTTCTGTCGCCGTCCCGGCTGAACCGAGACCGGTACCAGGCATCGAGCTTTCTGCCGACGTACCAACGGTCACGGTAACGCCTCGACGGGCCGGCCGCTTTGCCTTACACCTGCCCAGTCTGACCTATAGCCTGACATTGACCGCCTACTGCAAAGAAAATTGGCAGCCTGCTTCAGTGTCCATAAGTATCGCTGACAGCGGAAAGTCTCTAGATGCAGAGCAACTGGAACGGGCAACGGTGCTGGATCTGAAACTCCAGGTTCCGTCAAATCAGATCGCACCGGTACGAATTGAACGGTTCTGCATCAAGGATGATCAGAATGATTTTCAACCAGACGCTCCGGGTGACAACAAGGAACCTGCCGGCGCCAATGAAAACACAGTCATAATCTCAGCGGCACTGTCCGCGCAGGCGTCTCTACTTTGCGCAACTGATTCTGAACAATCGATAACGTATATCACAAAGCCGCTGGACGTAATGCTCGAATGCAGCGTGCCGGAGTCCGCTGCGAAACCAGCCAAGAACCAGTAGTCTGATTAATTTATTCTTCGTCGGCTGTGGTGAGGTGGCGATTCAGGAATGCTACCGTCCGCTGCCAGGCTTTGTCGGCCGCTTCAGCGTTGTAATTATTTCCGCTTGGGTTGGCGAAAGCATGACCGACACCGGGATAAACCTCAATCTCGTAGTCCTTTCTCAGATTTTCCAGAGCTTGCTCAAATCCCCGCACAGATGCCACCGGTATGCCTTTGTCCTTGGCGCCGAAAATGCCGAGAATGGGGACATTCATGGGCCCGAGCTTCGCTTCATCATCGGTGACCTGGCCATAATAGATAACAGTGGCATCAAGCTGGTCCGGAAAGAGCAGCGCAGTATTCAGAGACCAGCTGCCACCAAAGCACCAGCCCAGTGAACCAATTCTTGGCGCACCTGCCGTTAGCTCTAGAAACTGATAGGCCTGCCGAATATTTTCCTTGGCGTCTTCCGGATTTTCCACAACGCCCAGCATCAGTTTTCTGGCGTCTGCAGGAGTCGCGGCGATCTCACCGCCATACATGTCGATAGCCAGCACGATATAACCCAGACCCGCCAGGCGGTCCGCCACTCCGCGTACACCGTCATTCAGACCCCACCATTCGTGAATAACAATGATGGCTGGCAATGGATCGACCATGTCGGCAGGAATGACGAAATGCCCGTAACGCAGTTCCTCGTTGACCTCTGCGTATGCCAACGTTTCGGCAATCACCGCCCGTTCCGCGGCAATACTCGCCGCCTCACTCGGTGTTGCAGTGTCGGCAGCGTGCTCGCGAGACATAGCGTCGACATTATCCAGAGCTGCCGCTCTGTCAGGATCCTCTCCCGCCTGTTGCGGTTCACACGCTGCAGCGCAAAACACCACACAAATCAGCCCGAGAACGGTTTTCAGAGTTCTTTTGCTTTGCCGGCTCATAGTCAATCTCTGATCTCTGTGAAAACTGCGCTAGTGTAATGCAAAGGCGAATAGCCATCAAAGGCGCGTGCGGGCTACACTCCGCGGATCGTCGTGAGCTATTTCCTCAGGACATAAAAGGAAAATCCGGTGAGTTTGTT
>Ga0255052_10003022_pt1 | contig 11859 bp, 12 predicted proteins | sample JV7_2_21_MG_FD_188632 | JGI IMG/M metagenome (GOLD analysis project Ga0255052, IMG submission 188632) | Seawater microbial communities from Jervis Inlet, British Columbia, Canada - JV7_2_21 | ecosystem: Environmental > Aquatic > Marine > Inlet | place: Canada: British Columbia | collected... | reverse complement strand
CGACGTTATAGGATACAACTATTACCTCCATTATGATTACATCGACGAGGTTGTCAACTGGATCAACAACAAAATGCAGAGTGAAGGTTTTGACAAACCCGTCTGGGACCTCGAACACGGTGTGAATGATGAGCAGGACGTGGTCTCATACAACACTGCGGCAGGTGAACTTGTCAAGGGTTATGTTATCACTCATAGTCTGGGTATTGATCACATTTCCTGGTATCCATTCACCCTGGATTCACTGGGCCACAACTTCGAAAATCTTAAACTTCTATATGATTTCCAGAACCAGGAAGTCCTTCCCCCCTACTATGCTTTACAGAACCTCGCAGATCACATGCCCAGCTACTGCAGATTCGATTCGATAATCCCAGCCAACTATAACAGGTACACCTTCAGGAGTCTGAAAAAGCACAGGGTAGAATTCGAGGTGGTCTGGTCCGACAGTATGGATCGTACCGTGGACATTGCCTTCAGGCCATCCACGACCCACGCAGTGGTGACCCACTTTTTCGGTAATCCTGTCGAGACCATACCCAACGTAAACGACACGCTGGTAGTACAGGTGAACAAGTCCCCCCGGTTTATAAAATGGATTTGGGACGAACCGATACCCAGGAACTTAACACAGCACTGAAGATCGAGAGGAGAAGAGCACCGAAGATCGCAGCCCAGAAACCGGTGACCACGAAACCATCGATAAAATATGCGGTCACACTGAAAAATGCAGCGTTGATGATCAGAGTGAATATCCCGAGTGTCATTATGTTCAGCGGCAATGTGAGAAGAATGACCACCGGGCGGATCAGAGCATTAACTATTCCAAGAAACAGCGCTGCCTTCAGAGCTGCGCCGAAGCCGGACAGATGAACGCCATTGTTGCTCATAATAAAAGCGACTACAAGGAGAGCGACTGCGTTCAAAATCCACCGGATGATCAATTTCATGGGGTAAACACCTCCATTCTTATTTTATGCAAAATATTCCCGGAAGTCAAGCATTCCCCGGTGCACCCGCCAGTGGACTGCTACGCTCCGGCAATTCACGGGAGACGAATTGGACACCAACGATTTACAGACTTTCCGATTGACATGATCACAAATATCGGTTATAATGGGTTGCTCTCAAATAATTGGAGAAATATAACATGTTTCGAACAATAAGTGCCGTTGTTTTGTTCACGTTATTCACCGGGGCGAGCGTGGTTTATGCGTTCTCAGCTAAGACCGACACCCTCGTATATCATGACTATTTCGAGGACCCTACCCAGCCAACCTATATACTCAATGGCCTCAATTCTTACTGGATCACGGTGAGGTTCACCCCTGAAGCTGAATTCACGGCCTCGTCGGTCCACTTCCTCGCTGAAAATCTTATAGGATCAATTGACCCTTGCTACCTCTACCTTGTTCTAGACAAGGACGGGCAGCCCGACCCCGACAGCATCCTCGCGGGACCTATTATGGTAGAGGGCCCCCTTCCCAATCTTGAAATGATCAAGGTCGAGCTGGACAGCGGTATCGTCGTGGACTCTCTTCGTGATTTTCATGTGATGATCAGTTCCGGTGGTTTGTCCAGCTACAGCGTGGCACTCGAACTCCCGTCAGATTTTCCGGAGAGGACGGGCCACACCCCAAATTCACATGTCGGCCCTTTCTACGGGTACGAATTTCCGACCATGGCCGATGCGATCATTGCGGTCGAAGGACACTACCCAGGTGAACAACAGGACCAGTACGACCTTGAAACCAACTGCCTCTCGAACGGGATCGATCTGTTTTTTCCGGATGCCCAGGCTGCACTCGGTCTCACCTTCTGGTCGGAGGTGACCAACAACGGTCCTGACAGCGCCCCTGAATACACCCTTACCTGGCTGGTCCTCGACGAGACCGACAGCCTGGTTTTCCAGTATGACACCGTTCAACCTCCGCTGCCTCCCGGCGAAACCGTGACGATCTCCTGCCCGAATCAATGGGCCACAGTGATCGAAGGCGATTATGTGGTGAGGGACAGTGTTTTAGCTGAAGGTGAGACAGATTTTACAAACAACAGCTCTTACCTCGAGCAGCATGTTCAAGTAACCAGGGGTCTGAACCTCAAATACTGCGATGGAGAACCGGAAGAGACGTACGTAATTCAGGAGGGATTTACTTATGGAGTACGTTTCGTTCCGTGGTCGAGGGTAGCTACGGTAGATTCGATCGCCATCTATTTTATGGAGGAGTCGATCTGCAGGATCTCCGTTTTAGACGGGTTCTACCACGATGAACTCCCCGGAGAAGTGCTGTTCACTTCAGATGATTTGATCTTTCCTGAAGGCTGGTCCATGGTGAATTTCCAGGATCCCATCACCCCTACACGCTCGACGTTTTTCATAGCTCTGACAAGCATTTCCGGTTCGTCATACCTCGGCCTTGATTCCGATATACCTCTGACTTCCCATAGCTGTTTACCCGAACAGTTTTTCAAGAGTGCGGACTTCTTGGACACCTGGCAACCGATAATAACAGATGATCCCATGATGGAGGTCTTCATCCTGAAGAAGGGACACCCATCTCACAAATATGTAGAGATACTATCATGTGAGGTGAGACCAGATGAGGTACTGCCGGGCGAGACGGTCAAGGTGAGGGTAAAATGGGAATTTTTAGATATATTCGAAGATGAACCACTCGACTTCTGGATTATTTCAGGGCTCGCCGCCTATCCATCGATGGTACCCATTGCCGTAGATACCCTGAGACTCCAGAATGTGCATAAAGGGTTGCACTTGGATACTATGAACTTCATTTTACCCGAGAACCTCCCGGGTGGTATTAGGGGCATCAGTGCTGCTTTTATAACGTCGAGCTCCTCCGTGAACCTTTCGCACTCTTTGTCCGGCAACTTTTTCCAAACTCTTCACAAACACCACGTGATCAGTGACAGCCTGTAATCAGGTCCCTATTGAAGATCCTCAGGTACCTGCTCAGGTACCTGCTGCTCCTTGGGTGCGGGTTTCTCCTCTTCTGCCGGTTCCTCTACTACTTCATCAAGAAGCTGCTTGTCCTTGAACATGACACTTTTCTGTTTTTGCTGCTCTGTGACCTGGCGGGATTCGTCCATATTCTCGATAATGTAAGGGGTCAACATAATGATCAGTTCGCTCTTCCCCTTGCTCGTCGTCTGTCTTTTGAACAGATAGCCAAGCAGCGGTATGTCCTTGAGAAAGGGTATGCCGCTCTCGAGTACAACGTTGTTCTCGGTTATCAATCCACCGATGACGACCGTTTCCCTGTCCTTGACGACCACGGATGTTTCGGCCTCCCTCTTCGTTATCACCTGGGCATCGAATATCACCGTTTCCGTCAGACCATTTACTGACTGGAAGAGGTCAAGAGCTACGAAACGCTCGTTGTTGATATGGGGGGTGACGATCATTTCTATCCCGACGTCCCTGAACTCGACCGTTTCATCTATGACGCCGCCCTCAAGGGTCCTCGTCGACGAAACAAAAGGAACCTCCTGACCCACCAGTATTCTGGCCTGCTTGTTGTCAGAGGTGAGGATGTTGGGGGTCGAAAGTACTTCCATGTCTGTCTCACTCGCCAGCGCCCTGAGCGTACTCTGGACCCGGCCTTGTTTTAGAATGCCGTATCTCAAACCCGGTGTCTGGTCCACGTCGACCCGCCCCAGACCGAACTGCCCCTCAACAGTCCCTGTAACCCCGGTCTGATCGAGATGATCCCTGCCCCAGAAAAGAAAGTCCAGACCCCACTCGGTTGTCCTATCCAGTGATATTTCGGCGATCAGTACCTCGATCAGGACCTGTTTCGGCATCACGTCCAATTTTTCTATTGTTTCTTTGAGAACATCATAGTTCGGCTGAGTGGTCCGTATAACGAGTGAGTTCGTTGCCCTGTCGGCTACTATATTGAGCTCACCGATCATCTCACCTGAGTAACGCGCCGAATCGGCCCTCCCCCTCCTGAAAAGTCCCTGTGCTACCTGCCGGCTCCGGGATCCGGTCTCCTGGAAAAGCTCTCTGAGGACCCGAGAAAGGGAATCAGCGATCGCGTTCTCGAGATAGTGGACAAAAGTATGCATGGTCGTCCCTGCAACCGGCCGTTTGTCGATAACACGTATGATCTTGAGCAATCTTTCAACGTTCGATGAGTAATCGGTGATCACGAGAGTGTTGGACTTCTCGAAATCAATGACTGTTCCACCCTGCGAGATCATAGTCTTGAACTGAATAGCCAGCTCTCTGGAAGAGACGAATGTCAGAGGTATGATCTGAGTGACAACTTTCTCACCCCGTTTCAGATCATCCTCCAGCTCGAGACCCGATGAGGTGGCAAGCCCTTCCCTGGAGGCCTCTGCCAGGGGCACGACCCTGATCACATCCCCTCTCCTGACCATCGTGAAGTTGTACGTCGCCAGAATGATCTCTAGGAAATCCAGCACATCCTCTTCCCTGATCTCCTTTGCAGTTTTTATGGTGACCTGTCCCCTGATATCAGAGCCCATGATAAAATTGAGGCCGGTGAGGTCACTTATCGTGGAAAGAACGGTAGTTATGTCCACATCCTCGAAGTTGAGCAAAACTTTGCCGTCCTTGAGAGTCACCTCTTTCTCACCGCTTTTTGCCGCCCGGGGTTCCTGACTCTCCGGGACCTCGAAGATACTGTCTCTCAGCATCTCCTCAAAGATGTTTCTTTCCTGGGGGAGCAGTGTTTCCGTCGAAAATCCGAGAAAAACCGCCGCCAGAATCAGGTAAGTTGCTAGATCTGTTTTCCTCATGACCCCTCTTTAAGGTTAAGTGCTATTTAATCCTTCGGACGTGCCTTCCGCTTGCTTTCCCGTGATTTATTTTTCGGGGAAGCCTTTAACTTTCTCGGAGCCGCAGTTTTTTCATCATCTCTCGGTTTCAATTCGAGAATAGTTTCCTTATCACCCTGCCTGAGGACGACCCTATCGTACATTATCTCCTCGACCACCATGTTGTCAATATCATCACCTGTGCTGTATGATTTTGTTTTTGCGCCCTTCCCGCCATTTCTTATCACTGCCGAGCTGTTCTGGCTGGTGCCAGCCAGAACTACTCCGACAAGAACATAATCACTGGAACTCGTCGACCCGCTGCCACTGCTTCCGACGGGAGTATACCTGACGGTTGGTCTCTCTCTGGTCGAAGAAAATACATTTTTATCGACAACGTCCGTATAGGATTCGAGGGTTGGGAGATTTTTTGGCTCAACCGTTTGGCCGTCCAGGGTTGGAAGATCCTGCAAGTCCTTTCCGATCTCATCACCTGAAAGTTTTACTTCGCCACTGCCACTGAAGAGAACAAAAAAGATGATGAGTGCAAGGAACGGCACGGGCAACACAGAAAGGACTCGAAAAGCTTTTTTCCACTCTCGTCTTCTCATTCCTGATTTTCCCCCTTTGCCATTTCGTATCCTGAAACGACCATGGTGACATTCAGTTCGACCTGGGTTACGTTCTCACGAGGCGGAGTAGCCTTCTTACCGCCGGAGAACCGTGAGGGTCTCCGCCTGTTCTTCACCCTGGAGGTGACGGTCAGACTCTCGACATCCAAAAGCTTTTCGTGAGACTGGATGAGGTAGAGGAAATCCCTGAGTCCGATCACATCCGAAGTAATAGTGAGTTGGAGAGAGATCTTCTGGTGAGAGCCGGTTTGTTTCGAAGGGTTGACATTCTCTCGGTTGATGTGAGCATTCGACTCCTCGGCAAAAGAACGGATCAAGTTGGACAACTCTGCGGCTGCAAGAGCAGGAGTACTGCCCGACAGCAGGCGCCCTGACAGATCGGTACCCTGTAGACTTCTCTCACCCATGGCTCTCTGGTATACCTCTTCCATGGCTATTGTCTGCTTGTACCTGGCCAGTAATACCCGTTCGTTCTGGATGTCCTCTGTGCCGTTGCCGTTTCCCGTCATCAATGGTGAAACGAGGAACATGTAGATAACGACACCCAGCATAAATACTCCGCCGATCTGGAGGGCACGTTTATCTCTCTGAGTCAGTTTCACTTTCGTCAGCACCTTTCAACACGGTTGCCGTGATCCTGAAATTCTCGACTTGCTTCCCGTCTACAGTCGTTGTAGTTGTCGGGGCTTCGAAACTCGCATTCTCGAGAACGGGTGAATCCTCGAGAAGAGGTATAAGCTGCGCAGCAGAGGATGCCATACCTGCAAGCAAGACAGGTTTCCCTTTTTCAAACTCAAGCCGCGATAGCCAGGCGTCTTCCGGCAGCACTGCGCTGATATCGTTGAGGAGGTTCAGCCAGTCGGTTGTTTCACGGTCTATCTCCCCGATCGATCGTTCTACTCTCACAGCATTTTCATATTCTCTCTTGATCCTCTCAGCTGCTCTCACTCGGGGTTCGAGGGATTCGATTTCATTCCTGAGACCCTGCAGCTCTTTCCCTCTCTGAAGGGATACCGTTGCAAAAAGGAGGACCAACAATATTACATTGACACCCGCCAGGATCCAGGTTTTAGTTATCTCGTCCCTTCTCCTCTTCTCCTTCGTCTCAGGAGGTAGCAGATTTATTGAAAGTCCCTCATTCCTGAGAATACCTCCGGCAAGTCCCAGGGGTACCCCATACTTCGATATATCTACCCCGGAAGTCTGTCGCAGCCAGGCCGGTGAGTGGTTGGATACAACTTCGATACCAAGAGCTTTCTCGAGGATGGTTCGCAGATTCCCTGTTATGTTCTCGTTCGCTGACAGGATGACCCTCCCGGACAACACATCCTGTCCGGGAATTATGTCAAGTGCCCTGTTGGCAGCAACAAGCATTTTGCATATCTTTTCGACAACCCCCTCGGTGTCTTTGGTCAATTCTTCCGGATTAAGATCGATGCATCTCGACGCAAGAAGACGTCCGGTCCTGAATATACTCATGTGCACAACTTCCTCGGCGACAAACAGCTGAACGATCTCTCCGCCATTCGGGATGTCCTTTTCATCATTGAGAGTGTTCGAACTCAGCGTGGCGGGCTCGATCGCCACCACTCTTATCCCGGCCTTTTTGAGAAGATTGATCATCTCGGTCACATCATCCTTCTTCGCCCCATAGAAGATCACTTCCCTGGTCCCCTTCCTGTCAGGCTCGTAGAGATCGAAATCCCAGACCGCCTGTGAGGGGCGTATTGGAAGATGTCTCGAGGCCATATTATCTATCATGGGCAATATCACATCATCCTTTACCGGTGGAAGCGTGAGTCTTCTGAAAAAGGTACCTGATCTCGAGATGCTAACCGCTACGTTCTTCAGCTTGATCTTGCTGTCGGCAAACAGCCCTTTCATAGTTTCCAGGATGACCTTGTCCTTCGAGGATGAGTACTCGATACTTTCGACGGGGATTTCTCTCTCGCCGTAGCCAATGATATCAACACCTCCAACACTTTTCCGGAGTTGCACAAATCGGACGAGGTTCGTCGTGATCTCGATACCCGTGGCGGTGTCACTGAACACTGTAGCAAGGTTCACTATGATAGCTCCTTCCAGGAAACTATCCTGGGCAATATCCTCGAATTCTTGCCATATCGGTAGATGACAGTCTGGATCCTGGTTTCGGTAACACCGATACTCCCTGTTGCTTCTATCAAAAAGTAGTATGAGTATACACTCAAGTTGCTCCTGATGCTCCTTGTGTTCTCTTTTCCTTCACCACTCTGCTCGAGAAGTGCAGTAACCTCGCTTATGTTCTTGAATCCCTCCGGCTGCTTCTCCCTCTTATTGATGATGTATCGGGCAAGTTCCTCATCAACACCCGGAATCGCCTCGAGAGTCACCAATTCCGCTGTGTTCACATTGACCTTCCCACGGCCAAAAACGGTCAGGTAGTCCTTCAGACCCAGGTAGATAGCGTTCCCGTCATAAGGTTCATCTTTTCTATAAGCAAGTGTCGAGTCGCCGTAAAAGATCTGATCTGTCATTCCTTGCACGAGGAGCAATTCTTCAAGGGTATCAAATGGCGCATCCTTACAGGGGTAGGAATTCGGTAATCCCAGATAATCATCATCCTCTGCGCCATTTGCGCGCCTTGCAGAATCATCGTCACGCCAGTCCAGGATACAGTCTGCGATAGTTTCCGCCTCCTCGAACTCACAACCGGTGTTGATCAGCAGACTCCTCAAGAGCTGGAGGGGAGCTTTGTTCAGGTTCACCCTCGCCTCGAGGTCGGTTATCGTTCCACCCATGTAACCACCCCCAAGCTCCTCTCGAGGTATCTCGAGGAAACCGCCGATGAGCTCGAAATCTGCGTGTCCGGCGACTTCCCCCTCATTCGACAGCAGTATCCTGGTCTTTGTGATCACACTCCTTGCCAGATAATAAGAAAATGTACTCTCCTTGTAATAAGATGCAACCCTCGAATCCCACTTGCGGCCATAAGCGAAATAGGTTGCCGTCACCATAAGGATGGTTATCACCCAGAGTGTGAGGACGAGTGCTATACCTGATTCTCGGTTCAGTGTCCGTATCACTGAGTTTTTCCTCTAGAAAATGTGTGTAGAAGAGATTGATATCATAATTGGCACATCGGTGTAAGATGAAAGCATCCGGCTCTCTTCTGACCATGTCAGAGTCACTTCGACAGCACGCGGCAGATTGCGCTTTTCTTCCCAGGTTCCGACCCATTCCTGTCCGTCGGGTGTACTGTCGAGATACCTTATATCCATCCCCCGGACGTCACTCGAAAGCTCTATCCTGAAAGATTCAGAAGGGAGCACAGTCGCTATCCTGTTCATCACCAGGCCTTGTTCATCACTGAGCGGGTCATCATCGATATAATACGACACGTACATAGGCAAATCGTTTTCGAAGGTTCCCTTGGCTATTGTAAAAAACTCCATCCTGTCGTCAGGGTATAACGAGCCATCCGATTCAATCCCGGAAAAAGCGATCGTGGAAGCCTGCGAGAGGTCGAACCCCGCACTTTCATCAATAAATACTTCGTCCTCCGCCTCCTCCAGACCGGCAAGGAAACCCTGGCCCTTTTTGGGTACGTAAGCATTAGCAAGATCATTGGTAATGATCCCGCGTATTATCCGTACTTTCTGAAAGAGCTCACTCTTCCGCTCGGTTTTTCTCGCCGCGCTCAGGCCGGTGTTGAAGCTGCCATAGATGATGCCGGCGGCGATGGTCATGATCGATATACTCAGAAGAAGTTCGAGCAGCGTGAATCCTCCGACTTTTCGGTTGACCATGACAAAAACTCCTCATTTGGGAAACACTGAAAATCCGCTCGCCTCTTGGGGAACCTGGCAGAAAAGAGCAAAAACTCTCTCCCCGCCGGTCCAGCCGACTGACACTTCTACTACGTGCAGCCCTGCCAGCTCGCCGGGATTGATATCTATGGAGTAATCGATGCCAAACTCTTCGATACTGCCCTGCTCGTAACCAGCCTCAATGCTGTCCCTGGATATCACTTCCTCCATAATATTTTTGGCTACCGACACTGCCATCGTCACCTTCTGGGAGCGTCGGGAAGATGAAAGGCCCAGAGAGAACACCTGCAGTACGGCAACCATGGACAGACCGAGTATTGTCATAGCGACGATTATCTCGATCAACGTGAATCCTTTCACCCTTTTCGCATACGGGTATCTCACACCTGGCCCGCCTCTCTGAGAATGGCAATATTTCCTGTGATGTCGTCTATCTTGACAACGGAAATGTCCCCCTCCTTCAGAGAAAGTTTCACGGTCCCGCCGACCGCATTTCCCATCGGGAAAAAAACGAAATGAGGGGTGTCCTTCCATAGATCCTCGATAGGATCGTTCACCTCGACCATCACTTCGACACCTTCAGTCACCTCGAACCAGATCGGAAAATCCAGAGGTACCCGCTCACCGTGTTTCTGGAATACAACATTGAAGGTGTTATCCTCACTGCTGAAATACACCAGAGATTTGATCCCTTCCTTGAGAGCGACTTCACGAGCTCTTCTGAGAAAGCTCGACAATCCCCTCGAGGTTTCCCTCAAACGGTACTTGTCGAAGGAACTCGCCATAAAAGGAGCCACTATCCCCATCGCTATAGCCATGATAATAAGCACAATAATGAGTTCAACGAGGGTGAAAGCCCTTCGCCCCCGCTCAATACCAGCTGACGAGGTCAGCATCTTCGTCTTCACCGCCTTCTAATCCATCTCTTCCCAGGCTGTAGATATCGTACCCACCGGGATCGAAGCTCCCGGGGCTCTCGTAGTAATAGTCCCTGCCCCAGGGATCGAGCGGTGTCTCCTTCTTCAAATAAGGACCATCCCAGAATTCAGAAATTGGCGGAGACACAGGCTGTCTTATCAGGGCATCGAGTCCCTGCTCGGTCGTCGGGTACATGTCGCTATCGAGCCTGTACTGATCAAGAGCTATACCGAGAAGCTCTATCTGAGCCTTTGCTGCATTTGTCTTGGCTTTTCCCACGTTTTTGAAAAGACGGGGACCGACCAGACCTGCGATCACGGCGAGGATAATCATTACAACTATCATCTCGATCAGTGTGAATCCGCCTGGTCTTCGTTTCTTTTTCATCTTCACACCCCTTTTTGACCTAGAACGGGAGGTTGGAAAGACTCGTTATAGCCATGAGAAGAGCTACTACCATAAAACCAACCAGTACCCCGAACACCAGGATGAGGACCGGTTCGAGAAGCGACACGAGCCCTCTCAGAGCCTGAGCTGTGTCCTTCTCATAGGTATCCGCCACTTTCATCAGCATTTCATCAACTTCACCGGTCTCTTCTCCGACAGTTATCATGTGGATCGCCAGCAGCGGAAAAAGACCTGTGTCACGCAGAGGTTCCGCTATGTTCTCACCTTCTTTGAGACTATCATGAATATCCTGGATAGCTTCGTTGAATGACATGTTCTCGATGGTGTCCTTGGCAACATTTAATGCATCGAGTATAGGTACCCCGCATCTTATAAGTGTTCCGAGTGTACGTGCGAAACGGGCAACGGCTATTTTACGGTTCAGATCACCCAGAAGCGGAGCATTGATCTTCAATTTGTCGTAGAGAATGGTCCCGGTGTCGGTATTGATATACGCCTTCAATCCTACTGCGGCGAGAATTATAAGACCACCGATCGCCCACCAGTAGCCCGTGATGAATTCGCTGAGTGAAAGCATAACCCTTGTCGAGAGTGGAAGGGCCTGTCCCAGGTCCTCGAAAATATCAGCGAATCTGGGTATCACGAATGTCAGGAGGACTATGACAGCCACGCCCCCCATCAAGGCCATAAGTGCCGGATATATCATCGCCGATCTTACCTGGTTCTTAAGACTATCCTGCTCTTCGAGGTATTCGGCCAGCCTCTCGAATGCGATCTCGAGAAAGCCGCCAAACTCCCCGGCCGCGATCATACTTCTGTATAAATTTGAAAATGTTCTGGGATGGGCAGAGAATGCATTGGCCAGCGATTTACCTGACTGAACATCGGACTTCACCGATTGCAAGATCTCTTTCAGCTGTTTGTCCTCAGTCAGCTCGGTCACGACGCCGAGACACCTGTCAAGTGGTACGCCCGCATCGAGCATGGTTGACATCTGCACAGTGAAAGGAAGGACGTCCTTCTTTCTGAAGTTGTTCAGAAACCCCACAGCCCTCACCGATAAAGGCCTCGAGCTGCCCTCAACCTCCTCAGCAACATTGATGGGGAACAATCCCAGCTGCCTCAGTCTCTCGAGCACCTGAACCTGATTCTTCGCATCCATAATGCCGTCGATTATCTTTCCCTCGACATCAGAAGCCTGGTAAACATACGAAGCCAATCTTCCTCCTACAGGATCGCATCATCCTGGGTAACTCTCAGGACCTCTTCAACAGAGGTGATGCCGGAGA
>Ga0255052_10003021_pt1 | contig 11860 bp, 9 predicted proteins | sample JV7_2_21_MG_FD_188632 | JGI IMG/M metagenome (GOLD analysis project Ga0255052, IMG submission 188632) | Seawater microbial communities from Jervis Inlet, British Columbia, Canada - JV7_2_21 | ecosystem: Environmental > Aquatic > Marine > Inlet | place: Canada: British Columbia | collected... | reverse complement strand
CAACGGCAAGGTTTTTTCCTGTGAAGAAGTTTTTCGCGACCAGGCCGAACTCGGCAAATCGGTCATCGTGCTGGACGAAGGCGGCAACTGGCGCGGCACCGGCACCGCCTGGTATCTCGCCGACAAAGGTCACGACGTCACCATCGTCACGCCCGATCCGATGATCGGCAAGGAGCTGGTGCGCACCACCTCGGATTTCCAGATTCGTTCCAACCTCGCAAAACTCGGCGCCAGCTTCATGCTGGAGACGATAATCACGCAATGGCACGGCGACCGCGCCGAATTGCGTTCGTTGCTCGACGGCTCGACCTCGACGCTTGACGCCTCGGCGATCGTCACCGCAACCACCAACCGCGTCGACAACTCGGTCGAGCTAGCGCTTGCCGAAAGCGGCATCGGATTCCACGTGATCGGTGACGCGGCCGCACCGCGCACGGCACCCTATGCCTTCCACGACGGTCGCAAGATCGGACTGGCGCTGTAAACGGGGACAGAGATGACAAGCTCGAAGATCTCAACAACCTGCAAAAACTCAATCACATGGCGTCGACGGTGCATATCGCCGGCGGCACCATCGTTGAACCGGTCGATATTCCGGTCGCGCACCGGCACATGCACATGGCTTACAGCGGCCTCAAGTACTCGGATAAACCGATCATCGGCAACGTCACCGCGCGCGAACGCGCCGAGGATACGATCGACATGATGAAGCTGGTGTTCGGCGCCGAATTCGCCACCAACAATACCGTCACCACCTCGCTGATCAACGCCAACTCGCCTTTGGTGTGGGATGAAACAATGCTCGACGCGCTCAAGGTTTACGCGATGAATAACCAGGCGGTAATGTGCTCACCGTTCTCGATGGTGCAATTCCTCTCCAGCTCGATGGCGCGTCATTACAGGCTGCCGCATCGTTCGATACTGAATGTGGCAACCTCGAAATCGGGCGACATGCAGGCGGCCTACGATTCGATGTGGGGATTGTTCCCGAGCATGCTTTCCGACGCCAACTGGATGACCATGGCCGGCGGCATGCTCGAAGGCGCCCTCACCGTGGGCTACGGCAAGACCATGATTGATTTCGAGCAGCTCGATGCCTTCTACCACTTCCTGCAGGGCCCTGATTTCAGCGATATCGACGAAGTCTTCGAGGCGGCCAAACGCGTCGGCCCGGGCGGGCACTTCCTCGGCGAAACCCACACGCTCAACAGCAACCTCTTCATCTTCGATTCACAGCACAACAACTCCTACGAACAGTGGGACCTGGAGGGCCGGCTCGACAGCGAGGCGGTGGGCGTGCGCAAGGCGCAGCAATGGCTGGCAAAGTACGAGGCGCCGCCCATCGACGCGGCACTCGACGAAGCATTGCTGGATTACATCACGCGCCGCAGCGCCGAGATCCCGCTCGGTTAGTCCCCTTCGAGCGCGTGCGCGAGCGCGCGCAGGCTCATGTTGAGGCCGTTTTTCACGGCTTCCATGGAAAGCCTCTGCAGTTCCACTAGCGTAGCCGGATCCCGATTTCCGCGCCCATGCGCGGCGAGCACACGCCCGCGCGCGATAAAATAATCGCTGCGCGGCAGGGGCTCCGAGCGAGTGTAGTCCTGCAGCGCCTGCGCGTAGCGATCGACTTCGTCCCAGGCCTCGATCTGCAGGCAGGCTTCCATCGCATCTTCGTAAAAGTTGAGGTAATTATGACCGACGCTGCCGGCATCGAGGATCGCTTCGGCCTCGGCCAGCGCCTTGTGGCACTGCCTGGAATCTTCAGCGGCGAGCGCGAGTATACCGAGCGCGATCGGTCCACCGAAGGTCATGCCAGATTCCGATTCGCGTAGTATCGCGATACCCTCCAGGGTCAGTTTACGTGCCCTGTCGCGGTCGCCGCGCAGCAATGCAAACCTGCCGAGCAGGTAAACGCAAACACCCTCGAACAGGCGCGCACCGATACGGCGAATAATTTTCAAACTCGATTTCAGCCAACGCTCGCCTTCATCGATGTCGCCGACCAGGGCCCAGAATGAGCCGCCGATCATCAGGGCCAGCATCTCGGCACGGGGATCGTTGATCTGCACGGCCTGCTGCGCCGCTTCGCGGTAACCCGAAATGGCCGCCTCGATTTCATTTTGCCAGCAACTGACGTAACTGCGCATCGACAGGTTTGCGGCAATCACCCGCCCGAGGCCGTGTTCGCGCGCAAGTTCTATACATTGATCGAAATACAGGTGCGCAGAGATAAAGCGGCCGCGATTATACTCGGCATTGGCAAGCCCGCTGAGCGCATGCGCTTCGACTTCCGCCGATTCGGCGACGCGCGCGTACTGCAATGACTTATTGTTGGCTACCAGGCAATTCTCGATCCGGCCTCGATAGAAATGAACATTTCCCTCGATCCGGTATATGCGCGCCAGTTCGAGGGCCAGCTTGTGCTCCTTCGCTATTTCGATCGCCGGGCCGAGTATTTCGAGCGCCTCGCGGTGTTCGCCGGTTGCGGCCAGGCCTTCGGCCATTCCGATCCAGGCGCTGCATCGACCGATTTCTCCGCCCGCGACCTGGGAGGCCCTGCGATAAGCATCGATGGACTCGGGTATATCGCCGTGGATACGCAGCAGCCCTCCTTCCAGGCACCTGAGCGCAAACGATTCGTCCTCGGGCGCAATCTCGAGCCCACGTCGAACCAGTTGCAGGGCACGCTCGGGATGATATATCTCCGCCTGGCCTTGCGCCGCCCTGAAATAGGCATTCGCGGCGCTGCTTTCGCCGGCGCGATCGAGGTGCTCGGCCTGCAGTATGAAATCACGCTCGCCATACCAGTCGGCCGCCATTCGATGCAATTCATTACGTTGATTCTTGAGCAGCGACGCATAAATTCCGCCCTGGATCAAGGCATGGGTGAACATGAAAAGCAGGCCATCGGGGCGCACCAGGTGATGCCCTACCAGTTCTCCGCAATCGTAGTCGGGTCGATCGATGAGATGGCGCAGGGTCTCGAGTTCGAAACGCTGTCCCAGGATCGAAGCCGCGCGTAACGCCTTTTTATCCACTCTCGCCAACTGATCGATACGCGCCAGTACGATACTCTTGATCGAGTCCGGCACGCTGTCCAGGCTTGCGCGGTCAGCAACCAGCAAAAGCTGCTCCAGGAAAAGCGGATTGCCCTCGGCGCGGGCAATGCACTGGCGGATAAAATCATCCTTGCCGCCGACGATAGCCGATGCCAGTTGCTGCGATTCGGTCGCGCGTAACGGACCGAGATCCCAGGTTACGGTCGGGTGCTCCCCGGCGCGCGCACGCCAGTCGATGCCGACGGGATCGTCTTCCAGACGCGTAGTGAGCAACATCAGCGCGGGGCATTCGACCATGGTCGTGGTCAGGTAAGTCAGGTAATCCAGGGTTTCGGCATCGGCCCAGTGCAAGCCTTCGATCACCAGTAAAAGCGGCTGTCGCGCGGCAAGTTGCCGGATCATGTGCCCCACCACCCGGTGCTTGGCCTCGATGCGCGTGCGCGCCTCCATGGCATGGTAGAGGGTGCGCAATTCCAGCGGCTGTCGTAGATCGAGCAGGTCATTGAGAAATACACGCTGCTCCGGGTCGGTTATGCCAGCCTTTTCCGCCTCGTCCAGGGCAAGCTCTCGCCGGCTCTTGCCACTGCCAGGGGCGATATCGAGAAAGCCGCGCACCAGCGTTGGAATCGCTGCCTGCCCCTTGCCCGTACCGAAGTCCAGCACCAGCGCCAGGTAGGTCGAGTAGCCGTTTTGTTCGGCGAGCGCCATCAGTTCCTCGATCAGGCGCGTCTTGCCGATTCCGGGCTCGCCGCGAATCAACACGCTCTGCCCGTAACCACTCTCGATACAGGACTGCAGCAAACCACGAAACTGGGCCAGTTCGGATATTCTGCCAACGATCGGCCGCGAGCTGGCGATATCGATGGGTTCGTTGCCCGAACGTATCTTTGTCAGCGCAAAAACCGTAACCGGCTGCGATAAGCCCTTGGCCGTAATCGCGCGATGATCGGTGGTCTCTATCCAGCGCTCGGCCAGTGCGCGCGTATTCTCAGTGATCAGTGTGCTCGAGGGCGGAGCCGATTGCTCCATGCGCGCGGCCAGCGCCACGGTCGGGCCGGAGGCGTCGTACTCGGGTTTGTTGGGATCGTCGCCGACGTCAAGCACCACCACTTCACCCGAATGCAGGCCGACTCGAATCTCGATAAGGGCGTCGTGATTCGCTTCGAGTTTCTTTGCGTAGCGCGCTATCGAAGCCTGCATCTCCAGCGCCGCCTGACAGGCCTCGAGCGCGTGATGTTCGCTCGCCAGTGGCGCCCCGAACATCGCCATGACACCGTCACCCATAAACCGGCAAACGGTACCCTGGTTGTTGTCGACCGCCTGGCACATTTTCTCGGTCGCGCGATAGAGCAGTTCGTGCGCCTCTTCCGCGTCAAGCCTTTCGGTTAGCGCGGTTGAACCGACGATATCGGCGAACAACATCGTCACCGGCTTGCGTTCACCGGGTGTGCGTGACCAGGCAGTGATGTCTTCATCGCCGCCACGAACACTTTCGCCCCGTTGCCGTGCCGTCCGTGTCGCTTCAGCGACGCCGGCCTGGAGTTTGCCAATGACCTTGAGCAACATCTTGCGGTGTCCGAGCGCAGTCACCCCCATTTCCTTGAGATCAGCTTCGCTGAGCTCGGATAGCAGGGAGAAATTGACCTCGTTTTCGGTGAACGCAGCCGCGTACTGGCTTAAACCCAGCCCATCAAGCCACTCCGTTACCTTATCCGACATTGGTGAATACCCGACCTCGCCCCGCCGCCAGTATAACGAGCTTGCCGTTAAAAGTCCGCCAACGGCGTCATCGCGATCTTTCGGGGGCATGCCGTTTCCACCCCTGACAATACGATCTTCAGTGTCTCCTTTAGAGTAAACGGACGTTCAGATTTGATTTTTCCGGGGCTGGAAAGTGCCAAAAAGAGACCGAAATTACTTTTTGATATTCGCTTATCCACATAATATATGCGAGTGCGTTATCACTTACTCATAAAGAACCTGTTTTGTTCGCTGCTTTGCTTCGGGCTGCTGAGCTTGAAAGGTGTTGCCTTCGCCCAGGTGTATAAATCCTACGATGCCGACGGTAATGTTGTTTTCAGTGATAAACCGACACAGCGCAGTGAGGAAGTTGAAATAACCAAACCAAATTTGAGCGATTCATTCGAAACACTACCATCCCCGCCAGCTGAATCCTCGCCTGAGACTAAACCTGAGGCGGAGTCTGAACCCGCACCGGTAACGCAACCGATTGCGGATGACGATTCCGCTGACACTAATAATGATGGCAGGGTAAGCAGGCGCGAAAAAGAAGAACAGCGCAAGAAAAAGCGTGAAAAGGCGAAAGCTGCCGAGGGGAATAATTTACCGTTGAATTAAGTATTGTGTTCTCGGAATTGCCGGAATTGCCGGAATTGCCGGAATTGCATGAAGATCCGTCCGTCGATGGCCACCAGACCAATAACGATAAGGAGCATTCCAACAAAATGAATAAGTTCCAGTGATTCATTGAGGAATAACGTTCCCAGTAAAATAGCCGAAACAGGAACGAGCAATGTCACCAGCATCAAGTTGGTAGCTCCAGCTGATTCCAGTACTTTGAAAAAAATCACATAAGCTAAGGCAGTAGATAGCACAGCAAGTCCTGCGATAGCGACCCAGCTGCCCGGACTCGGCATCGGAAGATTAAACGGCTCCTCAATGTATAAGGTTATAGGAATCAAAATCAGGGTTGAGGCCGTGACCTGGCCTGCAGCCGTAATGATCGGGTTTAACGCCATGGCTTTGAAACGTCGACCGTAAACACTGGCAAAAGCATAGGACAAAGTAGCTGCCAAAATCGCCGCCTGCGCAAGCATACTATCCCCTTCACCAACGCCTGGAACCCCAATCATTACTACCACGCCCATAAAACCGACGACAACGCCGACGATTTTCATCAGAGTGGCTCGCTCATCAGCTAGTAGTAAACTGGCAACAACCACTGTAAACAAGGGGGTCGCCGCGTTCAATATCGATGCCAAACCAGACGCGATTTGCGTTTGCCCCCAGACGATGAGGGTAAAGGGAAGCACGTTATTTAAGAAGCCCATTACAAAGAATGCGATCCATACGGTCGGTTTTTTGGGGGGATGCAGTCCCATTACCAAAGCAACACTCCACAGGGCTATAGCGGCCAGACCTACTCTGAGGGTAACAATAGTCAGGGGAGGCATATCGGCAACTGCTACCCCAACAAAGAAAAACGATCCCCCCCAAAGAATCGACAATGTGATAAGCAGGACCCATTCACGGGTACCCATGGAAGTATTGATGGATGATGTCATTTAAAAACCGAACACAGAGAAGTTTTTGATAGATTGAATTTACTTGCCTTCGATTTGCAAAACTATCCGAATCTTGCTCATTTACTCAAATGTCCGCAGAGTGCCGTTCTCCGCCTCCCACGATGGGCTTGCCAGTGTTTCCTTTGGAGCTAGCAGACCTTCAGAATCTTCAGGTCTTTGATTTTGAATTTCCAGGCCTCTCCATTTCCGCACTAATTACAAAATCAAAGACCTGATCCTTTGCTTGTATCGCTAGCCTTCGGCTCGCTGGATTTGGTCAGGTTCCAGTGTTGAACACCCTCGGGATTGAAGTAGGGTCCATGAAGCAGGCCATTTGATTTGTTGTGAACGGCTAGATAGCTGGCAGCGCTCGAGACACGATAAGTGTTGTCGGACACCGAGTGGGCAATCTGGGTTGCAATAGCATTTACAAGGGCCCCCAATATCCCCATGCCGGCGTCGTCCGACGTTTCGACGGCTATCACTTTTGCATCCCAGAGTAACAAACCCGTCCTGACATCTACCAGACGCAATTCGGCATGCACCCTTGTTGTCGAGCTCACTAACTGGTATTTCTGCCCCCAATCTTCAATCGAAACATATAAAACGGCATCGGCACCGATAAACTCTTCGATCTTGTCCAGGGGTATCGCATTCATTTCGAACGGCGTGGGCAAGCCGTTCTCTTTCAGGAAAGTATCGATCACGGCAACCGGGAAAACATAGTAACCTTTTTCAGCCAGCGGTCTGGATATGCCCGCAAGAAAAATATAGGGGGCGTTCACCTCGATAGAGTTGTTCACAGGAGGCAGAACCAGAATCGATCTTGGCCGGCTGTTTTCGAGCGCCGTGTAGTCGTAAGGTGGAGCGTTGACACATCCCGCGATTAAAATTGGGACGGTAAGCGAGATCAGGACCCGCAAGCTATTGCGTATTGGCATCGCTTACCTCGTTGCGCGAGAGAGCTCTTGCCATCATGCCATCAATAAACACCGCCGCTTCCGGAAACAGATCCCTTTCCTGCTGAAACGCGTCCTCGGCCAATGACTGGTTCCCGTTTATGGCGTACATCATTCCAAGGTGTGCATAAAGCCCCGGCGGTGGTGCCTGGCCATTACCTTCGGCCTGCTGCAGGTCCTCGGTCAATTTTTGAATTTGCGTAAACGAGTCGACCGAGCCCGGTTCGACATACATTGCAAGGATCAAGGGCTGGTAATTACCCCAGTAGTAGTGCTCTTTCGAAGGAGTGGCACACCCGCTCGCAAACACGGCCAGGATCAACAGAAAAAACGGAGTCCAGGTTGAGATTTTCATCACGCCTGTTGTCTAGAAAATTATTTTCCAGCTGCCGTTATCGATATCCTCGACGATGTGGTTAACGGCCTCGGTGATCGCAAAATTCAACACCTTCCCATTCAGGGTAGCGTCGTACCCGGCGGTACCGCCGGTCCCCAGGATCTCCTGATTACTCAACTCATATTCGCCCGCGCCCTGAGTTGAGTAAACAATTTGAGAAGTCGTGACATCGACAATATTGAGGCTGACTTTCGCGTAGGCAGTCTGTTTTTTACCGGCGCCCAGGATGCCAAACAGTTGCCGGTTTCCGGTTACCTTGCGGCCAAATTCGGTTACATCGCCGGTAACCACGTACCTGGCGCCGGCAATTTCTGTGCTAAAGACATGTGAAGAAGCGGTAAAGACTCATGAACTGCTCATTTATTCTCCGCAGTTCCTGGTAACTGCATCTTTTTAGTTGATCTACGCTCAATTCGAATAATCAACCTGCTGGAAACCCCTGGGTCGATCTCTGCTGCTAGAAATTGAATTTTGAGCATCTGTTTTCTCCAAAGGAGACACTGAAAACCACTGCCTGGGATTCCGAGAACGGCACACAGCAGACGCCGAGGAAATTGTGGTGAGCTGCTGCTAACGACCGAGGTTGTGTGATAACTGCCCTCTGTAACTTGCATCTGCAACCTGGATTAGCTTGCGTTACAAATAACCCAGAAAAATTCGGCAGATTGTGCCTGGAGTGTCGGGTTTTTCGAGTATCGAAATCGGCATTTTGAAGCTGGAAACCTCAACTTTTGAGAACGCCTGTTTTGGGGAGGCCCTCAGCCGCAGTTGATGTAAAACTGATTTCCGCTACCTGAATTTAGTAAATGATCCAAGGATAGAATTAAGTTAGAGTAATAATCTTACTTGCGTCGGGAATCTTTGTAACCAGTATCAAAATATTCCGGTAATTGATAGTTAGGGAATACACATCGATAACTGATTCCTAAAGTCAGAAATTAATCGAAAGGGAGCATAACAATGAAAATGTTCGCGAGAAATCTGGTTTCTATTCTTATATTAGTTTTTATCGCTTCGTCCGTACGGGCAATGGAAAAACCCAACATCGTCCTGGTATTGATGGATAATTTCGGTTGGGGTGAACTCGGTACCTACGGTGGCGGTTTAATCCGCGGCGCCCCGACTCCTCGCATCGATTCACTGGCTGACGAAGGCATGAAGCTTTTAAACTTCAATGTCGAAGCGCAATGCACACCGAGTCGTGCGGCCATCCTAACCGGACGGTACGCAGTCAGAACCGGTAATGGTTCAGTACCCATAGGCGCTGGAGAATACGGGCTCACCCAGTGGGAACATACGTTACCCGAAATGCTTTCTATGGCCGGATACGATACCGCGATGTTCGGTAAATGGCATCTCGGCGATTCAAAAGGCCGTTACCCCACTGACCAGGGATTTGACGAGTGGTATGGCATCCCTAATTCCTCAGATGAAAGCTACTGGCCGGACAGTGATCTGTTTCGTGAAGGTGTACACCCGCAGGTCAAACCAGAGCCGGTGATGCAAGCGTTACGCGGTCAGGTACCCGAAGAGGTGGAGGTTTACGACAGTGCCAAGCGTCTGGTCATCGACCGGGAAGTCACCGACAAGGCAATCGATTACATGGAGCGTAAAGCTAAAGGTGATAAGCCGTTCTTCCTATTCATTCCTTATACCCAGACACATATGCCGGTTGAACCGGAGCCTGCATGGAAAGGTAAAACCGGCAACGGTCACTGGGCCGACGTGCTCGCGCAAACCGATCATTATGTGGGGCAGTTGCTGGATTCGGTCGATGATCTTGGCATTCGTGACAATACGATTTTCATTTTTACCGCGGACAACGGCCCCGAGGCATTGGCGCCGCACCAGGGATTTGGTGGGCCATGGCGCGGCAGTTATTTCACCGGGTTGGAGGGATCGCTGCGCGTTCCTTTTCTTGTACGCTGGCCAGGCAAAGTGCCGAAAGGCGCCGTTTCAAACGAAATCGTTCACGAAACTGATCTTTACACAACATTGGCGAAAATAACCGGGGCCAAAGTTCCGGACGATCGGGTGCTAGACAGTATTGATCAGAGCGATTTTCTACTAGGTAAAAAGGATAAATCCGGCCGCGAATCGGTGATTATCTACGTCGGAGACGACATCTACGGCGTCAAATGGCGTAACTGGAAAATGGTGACCCGGGAGCTCGATGCCGGTTTTGGTGTTCCAACTAAACGCTACGCGATTCCACTTTTTTATAATCTGCACCTGGACCCAAAGGAACAATTCCCGATGCAGGAGGCGGAAAAGTCTCTATGGGTTCGATACCCGGCGAGCCAGGCATTGATTGAGCACGTGAAAACATTTCAGCAGGAACCTGCAATCAAACCCGGTACCCCGGACCCTTACACGCCACCGGGTTAAGGGTCATTCGGAAGAGCACTGACAGAGTCTCCTTGGGCACTTCTCAGAATCCTAATTTTCCATAGCGAGCGTCTGTTTTCTCCAAAGGAGACACTGAAAACTGTTGTCTAGGATTCCGAGAACGGCACGCTGCGGCCACTCAGCACTGGTGTTCAACTTGCCTTTCATCGAATAGTTGGTGAGTGGTTTGATGTTCTTGTGAAGGCCTGGTTTTCAGGTGCGAAAATGAACAACGCTATGAGTAGAGCATAGAATATAAATATCATTTATTTGTCTCCAGATATCAGTTATTGTGTGCGTATGATTATAAATACATTTCTTAGGCGGCATAAGCGGCCCATTTGTGAACTTACTGTTTATATCTGTGAACAATGACTGAACCATTTAATGAAATGGCAATCTTTGCAAGTATTGCCGAGAAGGGCAGTTTTACGGCGGCAGCAAAATCGCTAGGACGCTCTAAGGCCTTTGTCAGCCAGCAACTAACAAAGCTTGAGGAAATATTAGGCACCCAACTTCTTTTCAGAACGACAAGGAAGCTATCGCTCACTGAGGCTGGGAAGGTTTATTTGGATTATTGCCAGGACATCGTAAGATCGGCTACTGAGGCCAAGCAATCCATTGCCGCTTTGCAGGGTGAGATGGAAGGTTCAATTTGTATCAGCGCGACCAATTCCTTCGGGGAGATAATGGTCTGCGATGTCTTGTTCAGCTTTCAAGAAAAGTATCCGAATATTCAAATTGATCTGGATTTGTCGGATGATATTCAAGACTTGAAAGAAAAGGGTATTGATCTGTCCATTCGGGGTGGCGCCGTCGTTGACGACGATCTGGTTGCAATCCCCCTTGTTAACTGGCAAATGTTTACTGTCGGGACAACGGCCTATCTTGAAGAGTATGGTGCGCCGGAAACGCCCGGTGATCTGAAGGCGCATAACTGCATAGGCACGAAGCATGAAACGACAATATTGGGCTGGCCATATATAATTGATGGGCAAATCCAGCGTATCAAAGTTGCTGGTGACTTTACTGTTAATCGTAACCCTCTAATCAAACAAACAGCTCTCCTTGGGAAAGGCCTGGCCTGGGTGCCGTCCTATGTGGTTCATCAAGAGATAATGTCCGGTCAGTTGGTTCGGGTGTTAAGCGACTATGACCCGCCTGCGTTTACATTCTATCTGGTTTATGTTTATCAAAAGGCGATGCCCTTCAGGCAGAGGTGTTTGATAGATTTCATAAAGAATTGGTTTACGGAACACCCCTCTATGTTGGGATTGCATTAAATTCGGGATATGGTTGCGACCTTGAAAGAAGCGGTTGATTGAACGCGAAAAATGAAATGTGACATCATCAGCAGTGTCCGTTGAGGGCACTTTCCTGCCCCTGAAAAATTATTTCTGAGCGTCTATTTTCTCCAAAGGAGACACTGAAAACTGCTGCCTGGGATTCCGGAAACGGTAGAGTAAGGATGTGGCGCGGTGGCCTAAGGTTCGGCCTGTCTGTTACCGCCCCTTTCGTCTGGCGGTGCCTCAATAGCTAAACCATCACTCCGTTTCCACATCCTCCTCATCGAACCGGACATGCGAATGATTGGTCCGCATTCGGCGCATCCGGCTCTCGGACAAGACATCACGCCTTCGTACGCGAAAAGTCATCGGTACTCCACTCGACTTAACAACTCAGAGCTGTGTTACCCCGGTGTACAACAAACGAGTGTTATACCGATAACCACCACTGCCACCACCTGGGTGA
>Ga0255052_10003020_pt1 | contig 11861 bp, 10 predicted proteins | sample JV7_2_21_MG_FD_188632 | JGI IMG/M metagenome (GOLD analysis project Ga0255052, IMG submission 188632) | Seawater microbial communities from Jervis Inlet, British Columbia, Canada - JV7_2_21 | ecosystem: Environmental > Aquatic > Marine > Inlet | place: Canada: British Columbia | collected... | reverse complement strand
GCCGTGGTGGTGAACTATTTACGCGGTGAGCAGGCGGATGCCGGGGGAGTTGAGGTCCCGGCCGACAGGATTCCACCATTGAATGGTCGCTTGTCAGTGCAATATGAGTGGGCCGACAATGTTGTTCTTGAGCCCTATTTGTTGTTTGCAGCAGGGCAGGATCGACTGAGCCCACGGGATGTCAGGGATGTTCGCATCAATCCGAACGGCACCCCAGGTTGGGTTACCGCGAACGTCTCCGGAGCATGGCAGGTCACTGACGTAGTACGACTAACGGCGAAGCTTGAAAACCTGTTGGATCGGCAATACCGGGTGCATGGTTCAGGTATAGATGCGGTTGGGCGGAGTCTCTTTCTGAGTCTGCAAACCTCCTGGTAGTTACTCCGGTGGAAACTCGATCGGTCCCTGGAGTTCAGGTCTGCGGCCGGTACGAGGGGCATAGAATTCGCGAATAGCACCCAGGGTTTGCTCGAGTGATAGGTTCTTCGACAGCGTTGGACCGACGCCCATTTGTTTTTTCTCGTAGTCGATAAATGCCAGCACGATCGGTACGTCAGCCGCCTTTGCAATTCGATAAAACCCGGTTTTCCAGTAGGGCATCCGTTTGCGAGTGCCTTCGGGAGAAAGGGCGAGAAACAGTTTATCCTCGGCCTCGAAAGCACTAATGAGCTGCGGCACGATGTTCGCAGCGTTACTGCGGTCGATTGGTGTTGCGCCGAAGGCCCTCAAAACTGAACCGAGCGGCCACCAGAAAATCGTGTGTTTTCCGAGAAACCGGACGTCGACGTTGATTGCTACTTTGTAGACAAGTAGCCAGAAGCCGTCCCAGTTTGACGTGTGTGGCGCAGCAATGAAAACGGCTTTATCTATTGTCGGAACTTCGCCGACCGATTCCCAGCCACAGAGTCGGAGAATGAACCTGGCGAGCATGCGCAACATCCGGGAAGTATTACCGCGGAGGCGGCGGTATGCAAAGTGTTTCGGCGCAGGCTAGAATTCGACCTCGAATCTTCTGCGAGTGAAACCTATGCATGTCCGGCACTGTTTTATCATCCTGTGTTTCTTCCTCGGCGCCTGTTCCGAATCTCCGGCACCAGTTACCGCGGATGTGTCCGACAGCGCGGACCCTGAAGTTGCAGACAACGTTCAGGTACAGAATCGTGGCGCCGATAAAGACAACTGGTGGGATAAACTGCCACGTCCGGAATGGAGTGCCTATAGCAAGCTTGATCTCGATGACGGCTGGTTTGACGTCTATCAATTAGACGATGAGATCTATGCAATCTACGAACCGGGCCAGTTCGAAGAAGTTATCTCTTTTCTGATCATTGGTAATGACTTTGCGTTGATGTTCGACACCGGGCTCGGGATCGGCAACATACGTAACGTTGTTGATCAGCTTACGGACCTCGACGTCGTCGTTCTGAATTCACACACACACTATGATCATATCGGTGGCAATCATCTGTTCGATACGATCTACGGGACACCACTCGAGTACACGCGAAATCGATCTCTCGGAAGCCCGCCGGAAGCAGTGGCTGGATTTCTCCAGGAGGGCTGGGTGTGGAAACCCTTACCGGGTGGATTCTCAGCCGCGGACTTTCAGAGTCGCGCATTTGAAATTGACAAGATCGTCAACGAAGGAGATCGGATCGATGTCGGCGGACGGGTACTTGAAATCCTGTTCACTCCCGGCCACGCACCCGACTCTATTTGCCTCATAGACCGGGAGAACAGGCTCCTGTTCACGGGAGATACGTTTTACCTGGCTCCTTTATATACCCACCTCGCGGGATCAAGCTTTGAAGACTACGCAAATTCGGCGAAGCGCCTTGCAGGATTGGCTGATCAAATTGATACTGCAATTACTTCGCACAACGTGCCAATGGTCGACGCCAGTTACATGACGGCGTTAGGGCAGGCGTTTGCCGATATCGAATCCGGCAATGCAGCTGACGTCACGATCAGTGATGGCAACCGCGAATACCATTTCGGCGGGTTCTCGGTCATCGTCAAGGATAAGGAATGAAACGCAGAGAATTTGTATCCGGCGGTTGCGCGGCGCTTGCACTAGCCACATGGACCCGACGGGGCTTCGGCCAGGAAGGATCAGAAAGGATCGCGGCACGACCTATTCCATCCACTGGCGAGTTATTGCCCATCGTCGGTTACGGTCAGTCACCGTCGTTTCGGGAAAATGATGTCGGGAACTCTGCGAGGTTGCTGGACGTAATGCGGGAACTGGGTGGCGCATTCGTAGATACTGGCGAATCTGCGCAACAAACCATTGGAGACTACCTGCAACAAAACGCGGCAGTCGATCAATTTTTCCTCGGCACAAATCTCACGCCACGCGATGCAAAAGCAGATCTCGAGAGCGTCGAAACAGCCAAGAGACTGCAGGGCAAGGATGAGCTGGACCTGCTACAGCTTTTCCGGCCGGCGAGTATTGGGGAGGCCTGGTCCCGCCTGAAGCAATACAAAGAAGCAGGGCACACCCGCTACATTGGTCTCGCCGGAACTGGTCGGGAGTATCTTGATGTTGTTCGTGGGCTGCTCGCCAACGACAAACCTGACTTTATTCAGATTAACTATTCAGTTCTCGAGCCCGAAACAGGCAGCGACGTTATTCCAGCCGCCCAGGACAAGGGAGTCGCAGTGGTGACAAACCGGCCATTCGTGAACGGACAGTATTTCCCCCTGGTGGTGGACAAGGAGCTGCCGGCGTGGGCCGCCGAATTCGATTGTCATAGCTGGGCGCAATTTTCGATCAAGTGGATTCTAGGCAATCCCGGTGTGAATTGTGTTTTGGCCGAGACGACAAAAGCGCACCACGCGCTCGACAATCTCTCAGCTGGCCTTGGGCGCCTGCCTGACGAGGCCATGCGGAGACGAATGCAGGATTACATCCGCGCCCTGTGACCGATTCCACCCGGCTGCCCTTGCAGTCCGTCGGGTGTCGCAATTTGGCGAATCCTCGCCCTCTAAGCCTTTGATTTCGAATTAGTTTTCTCTGAGCGGAACTGCATCACTTCAATGCCCGCCGGATTATGGCAAAAAGGTTGGCAGTGACCGAATTCCGGAGACCGTCATGAAATGCTTAGCAGGGCTATTGCTTCTGATTTTGCCGCTCTTTGCGGCAGCCGAAGTCGTTGTGCCGATCGATTCCGTCGAAAACCACGTCAACATTCGCATGTCGGCTGATTCGAAGTCAGAAATTGTCGGTCACCTCAATCAGGGCGACTATCTGCCACTTGTTGAGAGTATTCCCGAATGGCATGAGGTCGAGATTGCCGGAGGGGCAACCGGTTTTATCAGTGCGGACTGGACAGTGGTTCTCGACGAGCCACCCGGAACCGCTGACGAAGTTGAAGCAGCGGCGGAAGTTGCCGAAGACGTCACCGAGGAAGTCGAGGAGGAGAGTGTCGCAGAAACCGAACGGAAATCGGACGCAGCCGCCACTGAAGAAGTGATGAAAGTTGCTCCGACTGCAGCTGAAGAGACCGTGGATGCGGAGTTGGAAAGTGCCGCACCCGACGTAGCAGAAGAGGAACCGGAGGCAGAATTGGAAGACGAAGAATCAGTTGTTACCGAAATGGAAGCAGTTCCGCAACAAGCTGAAGTTGAAGTTGCTGCCGAAGAGAGTGTCACCGTAGAAGATGAGCCTGTCGAAGAAACGGAAAGCGTGCCTTCGGAGATGCCCGTCGCTGATACCGACGTGGCAGAAGAAATGGAAGATGCTGCCGACGAGTCCTCAACACCTGCCGTCAGCGGTGGAGTGCCGGGCCCGCAAGGCCTTCCCGGACTGCCCGGACCGCAGGGTTCCCAGGGTGAACCCGGGCCACAGGGGCCTGCCGGCGTCGCCAGTATTGAAGGTTCCGTCGGATTCCTGACCAAATTTACGGCGCGGACCGTCGGTGGCACATCGCAGATTTATGACAATGGAAACAGCATTGGTGTCGGTACGACCGAGCCGAAACAACGTCTTGAAGTTAACGGCAATATTCAGATACACGAGCGCAACAGCAGCGTTGCCGGGTTGATGATTACCCAGTCGGACGGTGAGACCGGCTATATCATGCACAATCGAGCCAGCACACTGACAATTGGCGCGGGCTCGGTAGACCGGATAACCATCGACAGGGATGGCAATGTCGGATTCGGCGTTAGCCGGCCCACAAATCCGATCGAGATGGCAAGTGGCGCGCATGTGACCGCCGGTGGCGTCTGGACCAACAGCTCGTCTCGCACGCGAAAGGAAAACATTGCGGAGCTTTCCCTGGATGACGCGCTCACGACATTGGCGAAACTTGAACCGGTACATTTCAACTACAAGAATGATCAGCAGGAAAGATATGTTGGTTTTATCGCGGAGGATGTTCCGGAGCTTGTTGCAACGAGTGACAGGGATGGGTTGAGTTCGATGGATATCGTCGCGGTGCTGACACGTGTGGTCCAGGAACAGCAGAAGAAGATCGAAGAACTGGAAGCGCGCCTGGATCAGCGATAGATTTCCTACGCAGCGCTTTTCATTAAGATCTGATTCAAAATAGCCGGACTTTGCGAATGGCAGGAAAGTTTGAAGTGTTCAGAGACAAAGCGGGCGAGCACCGTTTTCGACTGAAGGCCGGCAATGGCGAGGTTATCCTGACGAGTGAGGGATACAGCGAGAGATCCGGGTGCGCCAATGGCATCGAATCTGTCCGACGGAATTCGACCGATGCCGGTCGCTTCGAGAAGATCAGGACCGACTCAGGTATGTATCGTTTTAATCTGAAAGCGGCGAACCACCAGATCATTGGTACCAGTCAGAGCTACGCCTCCGAGTCCGGACGCGACAATGGAATTGTCAGCGTCGGCCGGAACGCGCCAGAAGCTGAGGTTGTAGAAGCAAACTAGATAAGGGGCCGCCACGCGTCAGCCAATGACTCCCAATTGCCCAGGCGATGCCCGCAGCTCATCCACTCCCCTGGTCAAAATTGTCAGTCGCGAATCTTCGTATTCCACAAAGTCGCCGCCAGCAACATTGAAAGAATCGACGATCCAATCCAGAACATGATGGCCGCATCAAAGTTATAGATGCGAATGCCATCGACAATGGTCATGCCCTGAGCAATCAATTTCGAACTCACGTATTCCTGGGTCGCGGCTGCGAGATAGCTAAAAACACCAACAAATCCCATCGCCGCTCCGGCCGCACCGCGTGGCGCGATGTCGACGCCAAACAGCCCGCCGATTGACGCGACAAGGCCGCTGAGGCCGGCACCGTAAAGCGCGAATGCGAATGCCAGCACGACAGTGTTTTGCGGTCCATAAAAGATGAGAAATAGTGCAATGACCTCGACCATTGCGAACAGAAAGTTGGCTGGTGGTCGACGTGCGTCGAACATCTTGTCCGAGACATAGCCGTAAATAATCGAGCCGACAATGCCGGCAACTGTATTGACCGCGATAAATGATCCAGCTTCGACCAGTGAATAGCCATGACGTTCCTGAAGGTAGAGCACGCCCCAGCTATTGATCGCGTAACGTGTGACGTACATCAGGCCGCTGGACAAGGCAACAACCCACATCGCGCGAATGCCGAACACGATCTTCTGTGTACGCCAGGTTGCTTTTTGCTTGCTCTCCTGACCCTTTTCTCCGGTCCATTCATGAATGTCGGGCAGCCCGATCGTCGGTGGAGCGTTCTGCAGGAACGAATAAACCCAGGCAGCGACAGCTATGCAGATGATCCCCGGCAGAATGAATCCATAGCGCCAGCCCGCGACCGAAACGACCACAGCAATTACGTAGAACGTCAGCCCCTCGCCTATAGAGTGGGACGCATTCCACACGCCGTATCGCCTGCCGCGTTCCTTCAGGCCGAACCAGTTGGTAATTGAAATAACTGCGGACGGCGCAGCCATGCCCTGAAACCATCCGTTCAACGCCCAGAGGACGATGGATACCCATACGAGGGTGGACCAGCCCATGAACAAATTGATGATGGCGGAGATGAAAATGCTTGCGGAAAAAAACAGGCGTGGGCGGAAGTGATCCGACAGGAAACCGTTGAAGAATTTGCCAAAGGCATAGCCGTAGAAGAGTGCAGAGCCGATGAGACCAAGTTCTTCGATGGAAAAGATATTGCCGTCGATCAGTGGTTTCTTGACGATGGACAGGCCAAGACGACAGGTGTAGATGAAGCCGTAACCCAGCGTAATGGCAAGCATCACCCGAATTCGATGCCGTCGAAAAAGCGCGTTGACCTCTTCAGCGGTCGTGCTGGCGTGCGTCATTGCCATGCTTTTCCCTTTTCACACCGAACGTGCAGCTTGCCAGAACACCAGGGCTCAGGCCAATTGAACATAATGCAGGCCGAGGCAGCTCATCACGTCAACCGGCGTGAATCTGTCGCGTTGTACCAGCAGACAGCAAATTTCGCTTGAGCCAAAGGAGCAGGAAAATGAAAACAGGGACAGTATGGGATTTCGCTAAAGTCGTGTTGTTCGTCGCATGTATTGCCGTGTTCAGCGGTACTGTCTGGGCTGACGAGGCCGGCAGCAAAGGTGTGCGCATTGATCAGCGTGGTGACCGCATCGAGGACCGCCTGGATAATAAGGGTGACCGAATCAATGATCGCCTGGACCAACGCGGTGATCGCATCGATGACCGGCTGGATGATCGAGGTGACCGCATAGATGATCGACTCGACAACAAGGGCGATCGTATTGAGAGGCGTCTGGATCGACGGTCAGATCGTGCAGCCGATGCCGGCCGTGACCGTCTGTCCGATCGGCTTGACAGCAAGGGTGATCGAATTGATCGACGGCTGGATAACAAGGGTCATCGAATTGATCAACGCCATGATCGGCGCGGCCAGCGAGTGAATCGACGCAGGAACTAGATTTGCCAAAGTAAGGTAGAAAGGGCCCCGACCAGGGGTCTTTTCTTCTGGGTTGACTAGTTACTGGATCCGGACACGCATGCGCAAATCGAAGGTGGTTGGTGTCGCCGTCAGCGTCCCCAGAAAGGTGCCGGCGGGGTTAATACGGATGTACCTGACAGCCACATCAAATCCATCTGCATCCGGGATTGGTTCGTAGTTGTAGTTGATGCCGTCCGTCGAAAACTCGACGTCGTCGCCCAGATCCGCCAGTCCGCCGAACGACAGACTGAGACCACTGGATGCGGCACCCGACCCGTCATCAAAATCAACCGGTGACCCTGCACCATCGAGGTCGCCAACGAACAACGCCGCGTTTGCCGGCAACGGGTCGGTTACCATCAATGTTCCATCATCGACTTCGCCGGCACCACTGTTCGACGTTGTAATCGTGTATTCGACCCAGGAACCGGGGATTGCTTTGGGATTAGTCGTGTTATTGATCGGGTCGTAAACGGTCAATACGTTCTTCTGCAATAGAATCGCAGGCGGTTGCATTTCTGCAGTCAGGACAGGTAGCGGTTCCGGAGAAATGTATCGCCGAAATAATATGTTCCTGACACGAGCGTTGTCCTGCGCCGTCATGATTGCCGCGAATCCGCGGCCCTCGTCGTCATTGGCGTGTGATCCGCTTGCCTGCACGTTGGCGCCGCTTGGAAAACCGAGAGCGGCCCAATTGCCCGAGTTATCTTCATCCCAGAACGTGGCGTTAGTCGGATTCGTCAACCAGGTGGCCAGCGCCTGACGTCGCCAGATGTTGGCCACGATGTCTGGCGGGTTCGCGCCGTTGACGGCGGCCGTTGGGCGATTACCGGTAACGATATCGCCGTCGTGATTGTAGCCGCCGCCGTTGCAACCGGTCGGGTACTCGGCCCGGTTACTTGCGTAATAGTGATTGGATGATTCACTGCCAAGTGAGCCGTTCTGAATAATGCCTCTTACCAGCATGCCGGAGGTGATGTTATTTGGATAACAACCGGTGTGATAGAACTCGGCCTCCGCGAACACGTCGCGCTCGTCTACGTCGCGGCGGTAACCGCTGTTGGAGTCATTGCCGTTGTCATAGGTGTAGTAGCCGCCGGCATTCCAGGCCAGCGAATTGTCCCAGCCGTTGCCATGCCAGTTGTCGATGCGCCCGCGAATGTAACTCGCGGATCGGTCGGTCGACGCATCGTCATACCAGAGATAGACATTGGTCGTCGTCATCGCCGGCAATGCAGCTGGTGAAGAATCGTTGTGATACAGGTAGTAGTTATCGTCGTTGCCGCTTGCAGCAATGTCAGTGACAAGCGCAAATCGAATATCCGTGGTCGTCGTGTTGCATCCAATAACGTGTCGTGGCAATTCCTGCCATCCGAGGCCATCGTAGTAGGTGAGGCGCAAATCGCTGCAGTCGGCCTGCATTTCGCCGGCGGCGATCAGGGCCTGAGTATCAAGGGATGCGACCCGGGTCGTATAGCCAATGTAACCTTTGTCCGGCACGTTGACGCCGGTGCCGACATCAACGTTGTACCGTTGCAGGTAGTTCGAATCCCACCACAGCGCGGTCGCGCCGAAAGTCGGGCCGGAAACAGTCAGCCCCGCTGCGAGCAGGGTGGTTTTGACCGCCAGAGATAAGCGTGTTTTCACTCGTCTATAATAAGCGAATCCACCTCGCGACGACTACGTTAATTCAGTCGATCACCCTGGATTCGCCGCGGTTACGCGGGTCCGATGCCGCCTGAACGGTCTCACCGTCGTCGTATATCACCTGCATGTCGCCGAAATCCCATGGCGCCATTAACCTGTAGCCGCGATCCTGCAGTTCGGACACGACCTCGTCGGGAAGCGGTCTGCTGGGCCCGTACATGATCAGGTTAGGCGGAAGGAGCTGATGATGGAAACGGGCCGCGTCTGTGGCGGCCACCGGCGACATGCCGAAATCGACAACATTGGTAATTGTCTGAAATACCGACGTGAAAATCGTCGTTCCGCCGGGCGTGCCAACTATCATGGCGACTTTCCCGTCTTTAAGCAGAATCGTCGGTGTCATTGACGATAGCATGCGTTTCTGCGGCTGAATTTCATTCGCCTCATTGCCAATGACGCCGTAGGCATTCGGAACACCCGGTTTGACACTGAAGTCGTCCATTTCGTCATTCAGCAGGAAGCCGGCGCCTTCGACGACGACGCCACTGCCGAAGCCAAGATTGAGCGTGTAGGTGTTGGATACCGCGTTACCCCATTTATCGAGTACGGAATAGTGCGTCGTGTCGTGTATTTCCAGGCCCGTGCCCGCACCAACGTCCTGTGATATTTCATCCGGATTGATTTCCTGTGCCCGCGCACGGATATATTCCTCACTGACCAGCTCATCGATTCTGTTGTCGACGAAATCCGGGTCGCCTAAGTATTCCGCACGATCGGCAAACACACGTTTTTCGATTTCCGCAACAAGATGAATGTATTGGGCAGAGTTATGCGGTACGTCTGCGAAATAATGTTCTGTGTAGTCTTTGATTTTCAGTAACTGGATCAGGGCAAAGCCACCAGAGCTTGGCGGCGGGGCGGAAACGACTTCATAGCCGCGCCATTCGCTGCTCAATGGCTCACGCCATTTCGCCTCGTAGGCCGCAAGATCCTCAAGTGTTATCAGGCCGTTGCCGCGTTCCATCTCGGCCACGATCAGATCAGCAGTCTCACCTTTGTAGAATTCTTCTGGTCCATTATCGGCGATGCGTTGAAGCGTCGCGGCAAGCTCCGGTTGCCGGTGAATTTCTCCGCCGATCAGGTTACCGAAGTATTTTCCGAAGTTTGTCTTGCCCTCGTATTTGTCGAGCGTCGACAACATGCCGCCACCCAGTTTTTCTGGCACAACGAAACCTTCTTCCGCCAGTTTGACGGCCGGCATTACCAGGTCCTTCCATGGCAATGTGCCGTACTTCTTGTGCGCCGCCGAGAACCCGGCAACAGTGCCGGGCACGCCGACACTCAGGTGACCGATAAGGCTTGCTCCCGCAATAACGTCGTCGTTTTCGTCCAGGTACATGTCCCGATCGGCTGCCATAGGCGCTTTTTCACGGTAGTCGACGAAGCTGTCTTCGCCGTTCATGCGAATCAACATGAATCCGCCGCCACCAATATTGCCAGCTTCGGGATAGGTGACTGCGAGTGCGAATCCCGCTGCGATGGCTGCGTCGACGGCGTTTCCGCCTGAGCGCAATATTTCCTCGCCGACCTCTGCACCATAACGATCCGGCATGGCTACCGCTGCAGATCGCAGAGCCTGCTGTGCATCAACCTGGGCCCCATCGACCTGTGGCGCCACGGACTCTTCGGCAGGTCTTGAGCAACCGGCCAGAAACATTGTGAAAGCAAGGAATGTGGCTAGAGATAGTTTTCGCAGCAGCATGTTTGAAAGCCCGGTAATAGATCGGACATGGATTCTTCCATGAATCGGGCTGGACGTCGACGATTACGCCGAGGATCTGTACCAATCGACGCCTTTGTCGTCCCGCTCCACGCTCATTCGACCATTGTCCCGGAGATAGTTGAGGTGAGCGATGGACTCGCCGGTCGCCATGATCAGGTTATTGTTGTTGATCCTGCTCTTGAACAGGGCCGGGAAAGCATCTACTGCGCGCCGGCGTTTTGCACAGAAGGCCTCGAGCTTTTCGAGAGACTCTTCGTGTTCACGGATCAATTCGTCGAGGCGCAAATGCGCGCCGCGAAACGGTTTGCCATGTGCGGGCAGCACCAGCACATCCTCCGGAACACGGGTCTTCAGCATGCGCAGTGACTCCAGCCAGTCCGCCAGTGGATTCGCGTCGGGTTCGGTTGGAAATACGCTGACATTTGATGAAATAGTCGGTAACAGCTGGTCTCCCGAAATGAGAAAATTCAGCTCCTCGCAATAAAGGCAAACATGCTCGGGTGAGTGACCTTTGCCGACGATAACCTGCCACTCGTAATTGCCAATCCGCACCAGGTCCAGGTCACTGAGGCGGTGGAAGGACTCGGGTAACTCGGCAACGAATTTGCCGAACAGGCCAAACATCCTGTGGTAGTACTCCAGCTGTTCCGGCTCGAAGCCGGCCGCCGTGTAAAAACGATCGCCTTCTTCCGGCGTTGGCCGTCCGGTGTCAGCGACCAGGATTCTTGCGAGCAGATATTCGTCCCTGGACATCCAGAGCGGTGCATCAAAACGATCAGTGAGCCAGCCAGCGCAGCCGATGTGGTCAGTGTGCAGGTGGGTGGCGAACACACGGCCTAGTGGCCGCCCCTGCATCGTGTCCGCAAACGTAATCTTCCAAATGTCCTTGCACTCGTCGATCGCAACACCGGTGTCGACTACCGACCAGGATTTTCCTTCGTCCAGCAACCAAAGGTTGATGTGGGCCAATGAGAAAGGCAGATGCATGCGCAACCAGAACAGGCCGGGTGCAATTTGCATTGTCTCCCCGGTTTGCGGTTTCGTGTCGAACTCGTATTGAATTCTGATCGTCGAATCGTCTGGCGGCATCAACGCATCTTCTCACGGGTGATTGCGTGATTCCTGATTTTCGGCATTGACTGGAAGAAGCTTCAGGCAGCGCGCTCGGATACCTGCAGGAAGCCGGCAAGTTTGGATTCGACGCGCGGAAGGTTGAGAAGGGATACGTGCTGGCGTGTCAGTCTGTTCCTGTAAGCGACGAGATAACGATCGACTGCGACAAGACACAACCAAAGAATACAGGTCGAATCTCGGCACTGTAGGAATGGCGCAGTGCACCAAATTTTGAGCAGTGAGTGTTCTTGTCCGGTAAGATACGGGACCTGACGAACCGGGCGAGAAACACCCCACCCGGTAGCCACCATTCTCAAAAATCGCGCCGGAGAGCGTATGACTGACTCTGCAGAAACCGAACGTCCGGACGGTTGCCCGCCCGGCCGAAAAACCTCATACAGCTAT
>Ga0255052_10003019_pt1 | contig 11862 bp, 13 predicted proteins | sample JV7_2_21_MG_FD_188632 | JGI IMG/M metagenome (GOLD analysis project Ga0255052, IMG submission 188632) | Seawater microbial communities from Jervis Inlet, British Columbia, Canada - JV7_2_21 | ecosystem: Environmental > Aquatic > Marine > Inlet | place: Canada: British Columbia | collected... | reverse complement strand
CAACGTGCATCGATTTCGAGCTCGTCCGGCAACATTTGTTCGGCTCGATTTTCTGAAACCGGGTTTTCGGGTGTTTTAAATTCGGTAGCATCTTCGCCATTGGCGCCACCATCCCGCTGTGCATCGGCATCAAAAACAGTTATTTCACCGAGATTATCGTCCTGTTCGAGTAGCGGGTTGGCATCCAGGGTTTCCTGGATTTCGGCCTGTAATTCCAGCGAGGAGAGCTGCAGCAACTTGATTGCCTGCTGCAACTGAGGTGTCATCGTAAGGCTTTGCCCTATTCGCAGTTGCAGGCTTTGTTTCATAGGCGAGACCGTTCCTTGTCTAATATTTTGCCCGGATACTTGTTATCTCCCATGAGAACAGTTATAGCTTAAAATCATCTCCCAAGTAAATCTTTCTAACTATTTTATTATCGAGAATCTGGTCCGGATTGCCTTCGGCCAGGACCTCGCCGTCCCCCATAACATAGGCACGATCACATATCCCCAGAGTCTCGCGAACGTTATGATCGGTTATTAGTACCCCGATTCCGCGTTCGGCGAGCTGCCGAATAATTGACTGGATGTCGATAACTGAAATCGGGTCCACCCCGGCGAAGGGCTCATCCAGCAGGATAAATTCGGGTTGATTGGCCAGTGCGCGCGCGATTTCCACGCGTCGGCGTTCTCCACCAGAGAGAGAAATGCCGTCGGTATCGCGTAAGTGCTCGATCTGAAACTCGTCCATCAAATGTTCCAGCGTTTGGTTTCGTGCGTCCTGATCGAGGTCCTTGCGCAGTTGCAGAATTGCCAGAATATTCTGTGCCACGGTGAGACTGCGAAATACCGAGGCCTCCTGCGGTAGATAGCCTATCCCCAGTTTGGCGCGCAGATGCATCGGCAGGTGGCTAATGGTTTGGTTATTGAGCCTGATGCTGCCCGAGTCATTGTTGATCAGGCCGACAATCATGTAAAAACAGGTCGTTTTACCGGCACCGTTAGGGCCGAGCAGGCCGACGATTTCCCCGCCTGTGACATGCAGTGAAACCGATTTGACGACCTCCCGCTTGTTGTAAGCTTTGGCCAGTTCAGCCGCTTCGAGTAGATTGGTATCGCTCATCAACAGATCTATTCGGAAGATGTTGAATCTTGTCGGGGCTTGATCAGCATCTTGACGCGCTGATCAGATTCCGAACTGCCGGCCTGGATGCCGTTGCTTTCAGTGTTGACGCGGATCATATCACTTTCGATGATATCCCCCGCATGACTGAAACGTGCCGTACCACGCAGCTCGAGAAGAGATTGGGCTTCGGTGTAGTCGATCTGTTTTGCCTGCCCTAACATTTCCTGTTGATCATCATCGAGTTGCCGAAAACGGGCTGGGTCGCCGGTCATTTCGATGAGTTGCAGCTCATTGGCGTCATTAAAATGAATCACCATACGGTCGCAACTAATTTGGAGACTTCCTTGCACCAGATTGACACTGCCTTCGTAGATACTGATGTTTTCGGCTTCCCTGATTTCGAGGCTGTCGGCCTCGACTTCGATCGGTTGGTCGCCATCGGAGGCGAGCGCCCAGAGTTGTGTGGGAAGCAACAGCAAAAATAATGCGACGGCTTTAACTATCTTCATGATAATAAGTCGCACGTGTTTTGTTGAAGCGGTATACCTTGCGGGCGAGATCAAAAAAGGCTTGCTCGGCTTCGATACGGACCTGCTTGCTGCGCATTGAGATTTTCGCATCACTGGTAACCAGGTCCCGGTCCGGTTCGAAGCTAATACTTTCGCCGTACATCTGCATTGGATTGTTGCCATGTCTTAGCATCACCACCTGGTCGCGCAGGTGCAATATATTGTCCTGGTGCACGAACTTACCGTTAATTGCATCGACTTTCCAGTGATCCCTGTCGCGGAATATCTGTAGCGAAGGAACCTCGATGACGCTGACATCGGTGCGAGGGTAGTGCTCAAGGCGCGGACTATTAAACTCGTAGTCGACGTTGCCGTCAGTTTTCATCGCGCGATAGTGCAAGTTGGTCAGGTAGTAGTCGATATTGTCGGGAATAATCAGATCAGCTCTTTCGATTTTTGTGCGCAGGCGCGATTCGTAAACCCAACCGACCGCGATCGCGCCGATGCCGAGAACGAATACCAATACTAAAATGCGCAGGTTCATACGAGGTAGCTGTGTTGCCGGGCATCGAGCAGGGACTGTGCTTTCAAGATGAAATCGCTTACCTCTCGTACCGCCCCTTTACCACCCGACGCATCGGTGACCCAGTCGCAATGCTGTTTGACAAAGCCGTGTGCATTTTGTACCGCAATCGCCAGGCCGACTCGTTGCATTATCGGCAGATCAGGCAAATCATCTCCAACATAAGCAATGTGTCCACGCTCAAGCCCGGTATCCTGCAGCAGTTTTTCGAAGGCCTGTAATTTATCGCGATAACCCTGGTAAATATGTTTGACCCCGAGTTCGCCCATGCGATGGTTGACAATTTTCGACTGACGGCCGGTTATAACCGCAACCTCGATTCCGCAATCGAGCAACATGCGAATGCCGTGGCCATCGAGAGAATTAAAAGTCTTGTATTCTTCTCCCCGGTTATCGAAAGTTAATCCACCATCGGTGAGTACACCGTCGATATCGACGATAAGCAATCGTACCTGCCTCGCACTGTCGCTAGCGCTGCTTGTCATGCATTTCTCCTATACAACTCCAGCTCTTAATAAATCATGCATGTTTAACGCACCCTGAACGGTGAGGTCACTGTCGACCACCATCAATGCGTTGATTTTCTTATCATGCATAATTTTCAAAGCTTCGCTGGCGATGCGATCAGCCTCGATTGTCACGCAGTTTGCCGTCATGAAATCTTGCACCCGTGCTGAACCGATATCCGGCATTTTTTCAAAGGTGCGGCGCAGGTCACCATCGGTGTAAATACCTACCAGCTTGTTACTTTCGGAATCGATGACTCCCGCCATACCGAGACTCTTGGCGGTCATCTCCAGCAAAGTGTCCTTGAGCGTGGTTCCAGCAGTGACCAGCGGAATGGCGTTGCCGGTATGCATGATGTCGCTGACGCGCAGCAGCAGGCGACGACCCAGATTACCGCCGGGGTGCGACAGGGCGAAATCTTCTTCGGTGAAACCGCGTGCTTCCAGCACCGCCACGGCTAACGCATCACCCATCGCGAGCGTGGCCGTGGTACTTGACGTGGGTGCCAGACCCAGGGGACAGGCTTCCTTGGCCACGCTGACATCGAGATGGATGTCAGCACTCCGAGCCATGGTGGAAGCTGGTTTTCCGGTTAGCGCGAGCAGGGGTATACCGAGGCGTTTCAGGAGTGGCAACAGCAGCGTGATTTCGCTGGTTTCACCGGAATTTGATAACGCGATTACGAGGTCATCCGCGGTGATCATGCCGAGGTCGCCGTGACTGGCTTCGCCGGGATGCATGAAAAAGGAGGGTGTTCCGGTGCTGGCTAATGTTGCTGCAATTTTGTTGGCAATATGTCCGGATTTCCCCATGCCGGTGACAACGATACGACCATCGCATTTAAGTATCAATTCGCAGGCGTCATGAAAGCTCTGACCCAGGCGTTCGGTCAGGCCTAAAATTGCGTCCGCTTCAGCTTTTAATACAGCGAGGCCAAGCTCGATATAGGCGTGTTTTGTCATAGTTATCCCACCGCGACTTGATAATACAAATATAGCTGGTAAATGACAAAAGCCGCGAACAGGAAGATGCCTTTGATGCGGGTCAGGTAACGTGGCACGGCGGCAGGAAAACGTGACAATAGCACCAGCGCCAATGTCATTCCGACGACAATCGCCAAATCCCGCGAGCGCGCGGAGGCATCGATACTAAAAGTTGTAAATAACGCCGGCAACCCGATTACCGCGAGCGAATTAAACAGGTTGGAACCAATCACGTTGCCGATCGCGAGATCGGGTTTGCCTTTTTTGAGACTGGCAATCGATGCCGCGAGTTCGGGCAGGCTGGTACCGAGCGCGACGATGGTAAGACCGATAATCAGCTCGCTGACGCCGAAGGTCTGCGCGATGCTGGATGCTCCCCACACCAACAGCTTGGAACTGCCGACCAGCACCACTAATCCCAATACCAGCCAGCCGATGGCAGCGGGCATCTTTAATTCGTGGACCATCTCCTCGAGTTCATGTTCCTCCTTGGCATACTCGGCCGGATGTCGGCGGTGTTCGCGTACCAGGTGGTAAAGGCTCAGCAGTAATAGTCCAAACAGGGCAAAACCATCGACAATATCGAGACTTAAATCGAACAGACTCCACGCCATCACTGCAGTGGCCAGCAACAGCAATGGGTACTCGGTTTTGAACAGGCGAGTCACGATCGGGATTGGCGCGAGGATCGCGGTGATGCCAAGGATCAAGCCGATATTTGCGATGTTGGAACCGAGGGCGTTACCAATTGCGATATCAGGAGTATTTTGCATGACCGCGACGATCGAAACCACGATCTCGGGTGCGGACGTTCCGAAACCCACGATTGTGATGCCGATGATCATGATCGAAACGCCCAGTAATCGGGCCATGGCCGCGGCGCCCTCGACGAATTTGTCGGCGCTCCAGATAAGCAAGGCCAGCCCTGTGATGATGGCTGCGATGTGGCTAAGCGAGCTCAACATGCGTTGTGTCGGGTCGTCAGAATTCGTCGGTGGAGGTAAACAGGCCGACGCGTAAATCTTTTGCGCTATAGATTTCCCTGCCATCGACCTCCATCGAGGCATCGCCGATACCCATAACCAGCTTGCGCATGATTACGCGTTTCATATCGATACGGTAAGTGACCAGTTTTGCCGTCGGTAGCACCTGCCCGAAATACTTGACTTCACCGGCACCGAGGGCGCGTCCGTGCCCCGGACCACCTTTCCAGCCCAGGAAAAAGCCGATCAACTGCCACATTGCGTCGAGGCCGAGACAGCCCGGCATTACCGGATCTGTCTCGAAATGACATTTGAAGAACCAGAGATCTGGATTGACGTCTAATTCGGCAACAATTTCGCCCTTTTCGAACTTGCCGCTAGTATCATCGATGTTAATGATGCGGTCGAACATCAACATTGGTGGCAAGGGCAACAGCGCGTTACCCGGCCCGAATAAATCACCCTTGCCGCATTCGATGAGCTCTTCATAGCTAAAGCTATGTCGATCTGTTAATGATCTGGACATATAAATTGTGCTAACGGGATTGACGATGCGAACACTAACTTTAATGCGACTAATTTGCCAGTATTTCGTAGGAATGATTCTCAATTACAGCCTTCGGCGTTCACTTGCAGCGGTTTAGCGGATAGACTCTGCCTGGATTTCCTGCTAACTGATGGTTTGAGTCAGCTAGCATTCAGCATCGCTAAGGAAGAATCATGATTATGCTTAAGATCGCAATAAAACTAGTCTGGCCTTTTGCCTTGCTTGGCGCCAGTTTCGGGCTTTTCGCCGCGGATAAGCTAAACCTGAAACAGGCTATCGAACTGGCGTTAGCGAATGATCCCCGCATCGATGAAAAACAGGCCTTCGTACGTAAGGCACGGGGTCTGCTGCAGGAAGCCGAAGGCTCTGAGGGTTTTCGCTACTCGGTGGATAGTTACCTCGCGCTCACGACCGGGCTGGACGGCGGATTTTATGAAGGTGGCGACAAATCCTGCAGTGGGGATTGCTCTCCGCGCGACGACGCCTACGACTTCGATGACGGATTGTCGATATGGGGAGGGCTGACTTTCAGTATTGTTAAACCGCTGGCGACTTTCGGTCGTCTCGAGAATTACCAGGAAGCAGCACAAAACAATATTCTGATCAAGCAGCAGGACGTTACGCTGCAACGTGACGAGGTCGCTCTACAGGTGGTCAAGGCTTACTACGGTTACCTGACCGCACGCGACAGCCGTTTGCTGCTCGAGGATACTCGTGGGCGCCTCGACGGAGCGCTTGAACTGATTGGTGGTTGGCTCGAGGAAGGTTCGGGTAAGGCCAGCCTGTCGGATAAGTACGCACTGCAGGCGGGACTCGGTTTGATTGACAATTTTCTGGCTGAGGCTAATGGTCTGGAGCTAATTGCAATGGCGGGTCTCAAATTACTGACCGGCCGTGACGAGGAGATAATCGAACTTGCGGACCGGCGCTTGCAACCCCTGCCGTTGCCTGAGAAAAGCCTGCAGGAGTGGATCGACCTGGCGCGAGACAATCGAGTCGAGTTCAAGCAGGTCGAGGCGGGTCTGACCGCGCGCCGCGCGATGGTCAAGGCCACGCGGGCAGACAAGAAACCCATCGTGTATGCCGGAGTCGCCGGATCGGTGGCTGTCGCACCAGAACGGGACACGCTTGATAATCCACATATATATGATCCTTTTAATCATGCGGCCGTCTCGCCCGTGCTCGGAATGCGCTGGCAGTGGGAGCAGGGCGCCCAGCCCGCTCGGGTGGTGCAGGCGCAGGCGGAGCTCGATGCACTGGTGCATAAAGCGTCATTCGCACGCCTGGGTATTCCGTTCCAGGTGCGTGAGCAGTATTACTCGATGCAGGCCAAACACAAGGCGATCGGTTCGATGCGTGAGAGCTCCAGGGCCGCCCGTCGATGGATGATAGCGTCCTATTCCGATTTCGAGGCAGGCCTCGAGGAAGCCGACGACATTATTAATGCATTACAGGTATATGTGCTTTCCTACGCGCAGTATTTGCGTGCGGTGAATGATTTTAATAATCTCGTGTCCAAGCTCAAAAGCGTCAGTGGAGTGTTCCAATGAAAAAAATAATCGCATTTATGTTGTTGCTAGTTGCGTTGCCCGCCCTGGCCGTGACTGGACCTGAACAATTAATCAAGGAAACCTCGGATAAGGTATTGGCTGAAATCAAGGCCAATGAAGATACCTACAAGAGCGATCCCAAAGGGGTCTACAAGCTGGTCAACGAAGTCGTATTGCCGCATTTTGATTTTTCGGCGATGACCGACCTGGCCCTTGGAAAATATAAAGATAAAGTCAATGCTGAGCAACGCCCCACCATTGTCGATGAGTTCCGTCTGCTGCTGGTTCGAACTTACAGCTCCGCCTTGCTTGAATATACCGACCAACAGCTCATTTACCTGCCGATGGAAGGTCTTGAGGCCGACGGTAAAGTTATGGTCAGGACCGAAGTTGAACAGGCCGGCGGATTTCCGATACCGATCAACTACACGTTGCGTCTCGGTGAAGATGGCTGGAAGGTTTTTGATATCAGTGTTGACGATGTAAGCCTGGTGACTAATTACCGTTCGAGCTTTGCACGCGCGATTAAAAAGAACGGTGTGGATGGATTGATCAAGACGCTACAGGATCGCAACCAGGAATAATCGGGAGCCTGCGCCATTCCCGCGCAGCCAGGGATCTCTTAATCTCAGCGAACTGTCGGTCTCCGAAGCACGATCTCGTTCCCGTGGGGTGGCCAGGGAGTGGCGCTATATACCTATACTAACGGCGGTCTTCTGTTAGAATGGCCGCCCTTGAATTCAGCGGTTGTGGATGAACAAGTTAATCATCAAAGGCTGGGTTCCCCTGATGGGGGACGTGCGCGTTTCCGGTTCCAAGAATGCGGTATTGCCGATCCTGGCTGGTACCCTGCTTGCGGACAGTCCAGTGATAGTCCGCAATGTGCCGCATTTGCACGATGTCACCACGACGATGGAGTTGCTGGGCCGCATGGGAGTATTGCTCACCATCGGTGAAAAAATGAGCATCGAGATTGATCCGACGACACTCGAGAATACCTTTGCTCCCTATGAACTGGTTAAAACCATGCGTGCCTCAATCCTGGTGTTGGGGCCGCTGCTAGCACGTTTCGGACACGCCGAAGTATCGCTCCCCGGCGGTTGTGCGATAGGTGCGAGACCCGTGGATATGCACCTCAGTGGCCTCGAAGCGATGGGCGCGGATATCCTGGTCGAACAGGGCTACATCAAGGCGAATTGTAAGCGGCTTAAGGGCGCTCGCATTGTCATGGACCAGGTCACCGTGACCGGTACCGAAAACCTGATGATGGCGGCCAGTCTCGCCGACGGTACCACGGTCCTCGAAAACGCAGCCCGTGAACCCGAAGTCGTAGACCTTGCCGATTTTATCAACGCCATGGGTGGTCAGATTGAAGATGCCGGAACCGATACGATTACGATACATGGTGTCGAAAAGTTGCGCGGCTGTGATTACACGGTATTACCCGACCGTATCGAAACCGGTACCTACCTGGTAGCTGCGGCTATTACCGGCGGCAAGGTTTTAGTCAAGCGCACCGATCCGAGGCTGCTCGATTCAGTGCTGGCCAAGCTCAAGGAAGCAGGCGCCACGATCGATACCGGTGATGACTGGATTGAGCTCGATATGGAGGGCCGCAAACCGCATGCGGTTAATATCAGGACCGCGCCATATCCCGGGTTTCCGACCGACATGCAGGCACAGTTTTGCGCGCTCAACGCGATTGCAGAGGGAACCGGTTCGGTTACGGAAACTGTATTTGAGAATCGATTCATGCACATCCAGGAATTCATGCGGCTGGGTGCGAATGTTCACATCGAGGGCAATACCGCGATCATTCAAGGCGTCGAGGGACTTAACGGGGCGCCGGTCATGGCAACCGATTTACGTGCTTCGGCCAGCCTGATACTGGCCGGCCTGGTTGCGCAGGGGGAAACCGTGGTGGATCGGATCTACCATATCGATCGAGGCTATGATCACATTGAAGAAAAACTCGCCGGGCTGGGTGCGCAGATCCAGCGTGTGCCGAATTGATCGACCATGTCCACCGAGTTAACCATTGCGCTTGCCAAGGGCAGGATTCTCGATGAAACCCTGCCGCTACTGGCGCGCGCTGGAATCGAGCCGCTAGACGACTTGAACACCAGCCGCAAGCTGGTGTTTGCAACCAGTCAACCGAATATCAAGCTGGTGTTGATTCGTTCCGCGGATGTGCCTACCTACGTTCAATACGGTGCCGCCGATATGGGCGTGGCCGGTAAGGATGTTCTCGCCGAGCATGGTGGCGAGGGCCTTTACGAGCCTGTCGATTTAAAAATCGCGCCCTGCAGAATGGTGACGGCCGGATTTGCCGACAGGCCGATGCCACGTACCCGTCTCAAGGTCGCGACCAAGTACCCGCGTATTACGCGTCAGTTTTTTCTGGAGCAGGGTCGACAGGTCGAACTGATCAAGCTCTACGGTTCGATGGAACTCGCACCCGTGGTCGGGCTGGCCGACATCATTGTCGATCTGGTCGATACCGGTAATACGCTGAAGGCGAATGGTCTGACACCGCTCGAACACATCATGGATATCAGTTCACGCCTGATCGTAAATCGGGCTTCACTGAAGATGAAGAATCAACCGGTCAAGGAACTCGTGGACAAGATTGAACAAGCGGTGAAATAGCATGGACATCAAGCGGCTCGACAGTCTTGACAGCGATTTCCAGTTACAACTCGATAAACTACTTGCCTGGGATTCAACATCCGACGAAGCAGTTTTCAAGACAGTCAGCGAAATACTCAAATCGGTTAAAAACCAGGGTGATAATGCAGTGCTCGATTTTAGCCTGCGTTTCGACGGTCTCAAGGCTAAAAACCTGGCTGAGTTAGAAATGCCGTTGGATCGACTTCGAGAGGCTTACGATGGCATCGAACACAGGGATCGAGAGGCGCTCGAGCAGGCCGCGGCAAGAATCCGCGCTTATGCAGAGCATCAGAAACTCGAGTCATGGGAATATACAGAGGCCGACGGAACACTGCTTGGTCAACAAATTACCCCGCTGGATCGGGTCGGGCTTTACGTACCTGGTGGTAAGGCTGCCTACCCATCTTCGGTGTTGATGAACACCATTCCTGCGGTCGTGGCCGGCGTGCAGGAACTGATCATGGTCGTACCGACACCGCGGGGTGTGGTCAACGAACTGGTGTTGGCAGCGGCCCATGTTGCCGGCGTCACCCGGGTGTTCACGATTGGTGGGGCACAGGCGGTGGCGGCACTGGCTTATGGTACCGAGACGATACCGGCGGTAGATAAGATTGTTGGTCCCGGTAATATTTACGTGGCCACTGCAAAACGCATGGTGTTTGGTACCGTCGGCATCGACATGGTGGCCGGTCCTTCCGAAATTCTGGTCATTTGCGACGGCAAGACCGATCCGGACTGGATTGCAATGGACCTGTTTTCGCAGGCCGAGCACGATGAAGACGCCCAGGCGATCCTGCTCTCTCCGGATGGTGAATTTATCGATAAGGTGGTGGCAAGTATCGAGCGCCTAATTGAGGAAATGCCACGTCAGCAAATTATTGACCAGTCGATGAGTGCCCGTGGTGCTTTGATCAAGGTCAGGGATCTGGATGATGCGGTAGCTGTGGCCAATCATATTGCACCCGAACACCTGGAACTCTCAGTCGACAATGCGCAGCAGTTGGCCAAATCGATTCGTCATGCCGGCGCTATATTTCTCGGGCGTTATACGGCCGAAGCACTGGGCGATTATTGCGCCGGCCCCAATCATGTATTGCCGACTTCGCGCACGGCTCGTTTTTCATCTCCGCTCGGGGTCTATGATTTTCAGAAGCGCTCGAGCCTGATCGGCTGTTCTGCAGAAGGCGCGTCCGAACTCGGCAAGGTGGCCTCGACACTGGCACGCGGCGAGGGCCTGGAAGCGCACGCACGTTCCGCCGAAAACCGCATCAAGTGACGTCGCCTTAAGGCAGCGTCATCCCGGATCCGCTTTCCGATCCTCGATACTTTTAAATTTTATCTTTGATTACCAATTCGAGCGTATCATCAAAATCTGAAGGAATGGTATTTGACAGTTGTTCGAAATCTCCTGGCTGTCTTTCGGGATTTCCGGACACCGAGATTCTGACCCCAACGATTACATTTTCTGCGCTCGAAATTGTTCTGCCCGGTATCATCGCATGGCTGTCGTTCAAAGCTATTTCGAAAGGGAGTTCGCCTACTTTTTTGCGAATCACGGCGAGGGGAGGGCCGGGGTTCTCGACCGCGCGTACAAAAACGAAGATCGGCGATTCGGGCGACAGTTCTTTTAGCAAAGCTGGAATCAGTGATACTTTTAATTTCAAGCCTGTTTGGCTGGCTGGTTCAACAGGCTGGTTGTTTGCCTGATCTACCTCCTCATTAACCATGTAGTCTCGAATATTGATCGAGGAATCAAATTTTTGGGATGAGGAACTGTTTTGACTGAAAGCGTCAATTCGAGGAAGTGGTTGCCAACTACCGGTATACCCGAGGGCTTTTGCCTTCTCGAATGCTTCCTCCGCTTCTTTCAGGCGATTCAAGTGATAGTATGATTTTGACAGCAGCACCCATCCATCAACATCGTCCGGCTGCGACTCCAAGCGCTGCTTCAGGCCGACCAACATCACATCGACTGATTCAAGACCAGCATTTGAGGCCTGGCTGTTTGAGGTAGCGGTGATCGGTTGAGAAGCCTTGAAATCGCTCATTAAATCCTGTTCTGCGGGAGCAGATAATTGAAAAATCACATAATACACTCCCAATGCAACCAGCATCAGAGCCATGAGGATCGATATTTTTAACTTTATTGAGAGGATATTGTTCAATGGATTACGCGTGCCTTAGGTTGGGGAGCGAAAGTGATTCGTAAATATGTTGAATTGCATTTAAAACTGACCCGGATGGTAATAGTGCCATGCACGTCGCTGCACGCAAAGGCGATTTTGATACTCTGAAGCAACTCGTTTTACATGGGGCTAATGTAAATGCGGCTAATAACAGAAATGAAACCGCCCTGTACCTGGCGGTTGAATCCGCCAGCCTGAAATGTGTCAATTTGTTGCTGAAAAACAAAGCCGCCCCGT
>Ga0255052_10003018_pt1 | contig 11866 bp, 10 predicted proteins | sample JV7_2_21_MG_FD_188632 | JGI IMG/M metagenome (GOLD analysis project Ga0255052, IMG submission 188632) | Seawater microbial communities from Jervis Inlet, British Columbia, Canada - JV7_2_21 | ecosystem: Environmental > Aquatic > Marine > Inlet | place: Canada: British Columbia | collected... | reverse complement strand
GTCGGCCCGTGGCGCTCGGTTCCGCCCGATCAAAACCCAGCTGCTTCAGATCCAGCTTGTTGACGAACGCATCAACTACCCGGACCGCATTGTCTTGTGCAATGTAATCGTCAAGGCTCTCTGGGAACAACGTACTCTGGGATCGGTTCTCACCTTCAATGAATCGCTTCATCCATCTGGCCCTGATACTGAGACCTTTGCATTATAATGAATGCAGCGTTTTCACACAGCCTCGGCCACAAGCAGCCGGTCGTCAGGGACAGGTCCTGAGACGTTTTGGACACCTAGCGTGAGAGTTTACTCGTCCTAACGGTGGTCGCTCGAATGCCTGCTTCGGGAAATAAGGTTCCGGGAGTTGATTCTATTCTGCCTCGCGCGCTAAGCATGTCCCCGTTGGACCGAACGGTGGTTCTTCGCGAAGAGCGTGAGGTGCGATCGGATACTTCTCGCCCGTTGGTAGAACGACAAACTCCTTGTCATTTTCTATCCTCTCGAACATTACATCCAGACCCTGCTCTAGGTCTCTCTTCTTCGTTTCGACCCTGATGCAATGACTGGTTTCGTGATTCCAGATTCTTTCGTAATCATCATCAGTTACTTTCTTGTCTTTATTCCGATCGGCGAAGACATCAAGCGCCAAATCCGTAGTAGTGGCAGCCACATCGTATAGCGAACACCCGGCAGTAGCGCACAAGATGAAGAGCGTCGCGAAGATCCTCATGTTCATATTTGACGTCGGGAGTGAAGTCTTCGAACAGCTTGCATCAGTAGAATCTAAATCGCAAGGTAGGGCGGCACACCGTATGGCTTTTGATCTTGTTTCAAACCAACGGAACCGTCAGGCGTTCGTTTGCCCAAGTCCAGATCGAATGCCGACGCTTTGCAGGAGGGGCATTTAACGGATCTGTTTGTTCGTTTGGTGAACGGCTGCTGTGGGTCATTAGCCGACCCGCACAGTAATATTAACCAAGAGTCCGCTTTCCGTTGTGAAGCGGACATTTTGAGACACCACACAGATTGCAGTCGCTAACGCACCAATGCGGGCGCGGAAAGTCCATCCAGAAATATTTGGAGCCCTTCAATATATGCGTGCTCGTCCAGGAGAAACGCGTCGTTATGCGTGCCGCGCAGCGTCAATAGGGTCCGGGGTTCATTAGCCGATGCGAAGATTGTTTCGCCGTGATGGAAGGGAATGATCTCGTCGTCACGACTGTGGGCGACCAGTACCGGGCAGCGAACGTCTCGAACGTAATCACGTGTCGCGTGACTTAGACGACTCAGCCAGCGGACCGGCAGCCACGGATAAAGTTCCTGGGCAATATCGGGAATGGACGTGAAGGATGACTCCACAATTAGTGCCGACGGTTGATGGTGTGTAGCCAGCCACGAGGCAGCAGAAGCACCTAATGAACGCCCAAATATGACGATTTCACTGGCGGAGACTCCGCGATCCATTGTGAGATAACGCCACGCCGCATCAGCGTCGCGATAAATCCCTTTTTCGGTAGTCCTTCCGCCGCTCTGACCGTAACCCCGATAGTCGATAATCAAAACTGACAGACCTAAATCGTGGAACTGTCGTATCGAGTCCAAACGATGTGAGATATTTCCTGCATTGCCGTGAAAGAAGAGCAGTACCCGAGCAGATCGCCCCACGATGAACCACCCATGCAGTGTCACGCCGTCTCCAGTTTCGATGGAGACATCCTGATATTCCATACCAACATCGCTCGGCGTCACGGTCAGTGCTCGCCCAGGCATGTTGGGTAGGTAGAGCATGCGACCCTGCATGACGTACACGACTGCGACGAGCAGCCCGTAACTGGTAATGAGCAATAGGATGAATTTCAGCACGACATTCTTTATTTGTGTAACGAGCGGCCCAGTCTCCGCTTTCGGCCAGATGCAAACTTTCGCTATTAGCTAGCCGTGGACGTCGACCCTTTGGTTGTACCAGTCTACGGCTTCCAGTTCCTCCATGAGAGACGTAATCGCGCGATGCATATCTCTCGTCTCGTCTGAGAGTTCTTGAACTGGTTCGTGGTAGCCCTCGTTCGCCATGCTTTTCTCCAATTGCTGCTAATTGAAATGCTTCTCGCCGCCCGCGCGACTTCTACATCATTCAGACCTGGTCGGCATCGCTACGCGCCACGAATCGTGCTCCGAGTGTGCGTCGCCGGAGATAGGCGTAGACCTCCAACAACGGCAGCTCTTTGGGGCACACGTCGGCACACGCCATCATGCCAACACAGCCGAACACGCCCTGCTCGCCCGCAACCACGTCGAACCACTCTTCGTCGGAACGATTGTCACGCGGGTCCATCATGAATCGGGCGACACGATTGAGCCCTGCGCCCGCCAGGAATTCAGGATCGACATTCGCGACACCGCAGGACGCAACGCAGCAGCCGCATTCGATACAGCGATCGCCCTCATAGATGGCCTCTGCAATGTCGTCACTCATGCGCTCTTCCTGCGCCTCCGGATCGAACGGCAGCCGCTCGTGAATCCAGGCCTCAGTGCGCTCGGCCATTCCCCGAAACCAGGTGCCCGTATCAACCGACAAATCTCCGATCAATTTAAACACGGGCAACGGATAGAGCTGGATGTTCTCCGGTAAGTCTGAGGTCAACGTGCGACACGCCAGTGCAGGTCGGCCGTTCACCATCATGCCGCAGGACCCGCAGATCGCAGACCGACAGGCGAAATCAAACTGCAGCCCGGGATCAAGTGTTTCGCGAATCACGTTCAACGCGATATACAAAGACATGAACGGCGTCTCATCGATTTCGAACACATCCGTATGTGGCTCGGAGTTTGCGTCTTCGGGATTGAAGCGGAAAATCTCGAAACGCAAGCGTCGTGTCTCGGTGTTGCCGGAGTCCTTCATGTCGCCACCGCCTTCCAGGCGCCACGTCGCAAGCGGCTACCCATGGCTTCGGCGCTGGGAATTCGACCGTGCGCAGCCTGTTCTGCTTGCACCGTGTCGTTGTAACTCTCGACAGTCCCTGTCATTTCAATACGGTCATCGCTACCGTAGCCGCGATGGCCCGGTGGCAAGTCGATAAGGCCGGTCGGCTCGTAACTGAATGTCGGCGCGCTTTCGTCGTCTGCCCATCTGACGAGAGTACGATTCATCCAGTCCTTGTCATTGCGCGATGAAAAATCGGTTCGGAAATGCGCGCCCCGACTCTCGGTGCGCGCTTTCGCGCCCAGCGCGACAGTCATAGCGAGTCGCAACATGCCTTTCAAGCGGAGGGCGAAGCCGAGTTCAGGGTTGACGCCCGGATCCTTGCAGCGCAGCACAGCGTTGTCGCAGTCGTCCAACAATTGCTGTAAACCTGTCACGGCCTCCTCGAGCTCGTCGCCATTTCGGAAAATGCCGACTTTGTGCATCATGATTTCGCCCATGGCGTCGCGAATGTCGTAAACGCTGCGCCCGCTTCCCGTGCGCGCTGACCAGTGCGCAGCCCGCCGCTCAGCGGCTGCGATCGCATCGAATGCGAGGCCCGTGTCCGCCCGCAATGACATTCCCGATGCCTCTTCTGCGACTCTGCTGCCTACCAGGCGACCGGATACCAGGGTTTCCGCCAGGCTGTTGCCGCCGAGCCTGTTAAAACCATGCATGTCCCAGCAAGCCGCTTCACCCACTGCGAATAAACCCGCCAGCCCGTAAGATTCGCCGTCCTTGTTTACGCGCACGCCGCCCATCGAGTAGTGCTGTGTTGGGCGTACAGGGATCAATGCCTCTGCCGGATTCAATCCCGCGAAGTCGCGACAGATATCCCACACCTCAAGCAATTTCGTCCTGAGGTGTTTCTCGCCGAGGTGGCGGATATCCAACCACAAGTGCCGCCCGTACGGAGAATCGACGCCTTTGCCATCACGCATCCGCTGCGCCATGTGCCGCGACACGACATCGCGGCTCGCCAGCTCCTGCTTCTCGGGTTCTGCCTCAACCATGAAACGCTCGAGGTTCTTGTCCAGCAAATACCCGCCGTCACCGCGACAACCTTCTGTTACCAGAATGCCGCTCGGCGACAACGTCGTTGGATGAAACTGCACAGCCTCCATGTTGCCCAGCGGTACGACACCGGTATCAAGCGCGATAGCAGCGCCGGTCCCTTCATTTATCGTTGCATTGCTCGTGTATTGACCGTAGATGCGGCCGTAGCCACCCGTCGCTATTACTGTGCACTTGGCCATCACCGCAAAGAGCTTGCCGGTTCTGAGACAGCGAACCACCGCACCGAGACAACGACTGCCGTCGTGAATCAATGACATGGCCTCGGTGCGATCGCGCACCGTCACGCCCAGGCGCACGACCTCGCTATCGACGGCATAGAGTGCTGCGTGCCCCGTACCCGCAGCTGCATAGCAGGCACGCCACTTCGCGGTGCCGCCGAAGTCACGCTGCCCGATGAGCCCGTCGTTTTCGAGCGCTTCGTCGATATCGACGGCTTCGCCTTTGATGAAATAGTGATTGCGGCCGCCACGCACCCGGGACCACGGGACGCCGAAGTGAGCGAGTTCGCGCACCGCGTTCGGGGCTTCTTCAGCAAATATGTTGGCAACCTCCTGATCCGCGCCCCAGTCGGAGCCACGCACAGTATCCAGGAAATGCACCAGTGGGCTGTCACCCTCGGCTTTCACGCAGTTCGCCAGCGCGGCCTGCATGCCACCTTGGGCGGCGCAGCTATGACTGCGGCGTGGCGGCACGAGCGACAAGATCATCGCCTCCTGTCCCGCCGCCGCGGCCTCTATTGCGCAGCGTTCGCCGGCAAGACCCCCACCGATCACGAGTACATCGGTTGTTTCCAGTCTGCTAATCATGGTGTCGCACCATCGAGCAGGAATGCCAGCGGCGGTTCTACCCATCCCGCAAGCACCAACAGCGTTAGTCCGCCGAGCCCGAGCACGACCCAGAAAATAATTTGCTCAAGGCGGTGCATCGTGTTGCGCGACATCCAGAGATCGGCGCCCCATTTGACGGCAAGACGATAGAGACCAACGCTCGCGTGAAATTCTACGCAGATCAGCAGCACTGCGTAAGGTAGCCAGAGGCCGGCGCCAACACGTGCCAGTGACGTTGACGATTCAATACCGGCAATGTCACCGAACAACGGCGTCAGGATGTCCAGGCCCAGCAAAACGAGATGAAAACTGCCGAGCACGAGGATGACCATGCCCGTTCGCACCTGCCAGATCCACAACATTGACTCGACATGCGGTCGGAATGGTGAATGTTCGGTACGCGTCGCAACATGTTCACGCCCGGACCGCTTCAGCCCTTTCGCCAGTCGCAACAGGCGTCGGCGTTCCCGCAACTGCGAAGGGATCTTTCGCGCCGCAAACACCGCATGCACAAGAAATAGCACAAACACGCCGACGATCGCCGGCTGGGCAATGTAGTAATCCTCAAGGAACGTCGCCATCCAGTCGAAACCCCGTTCACCAGTCAGGATAGAGCCGACCAGGATCACGTGTCCCCACATGAATAGCGCGAGCAACAGGCCACTTCCGCCACTGATCAGTTCGTAGATGAGTTGGCGCCGTGGCTCCGTCGAAGAACTGACGTTTTTACCCAGTGCTGCAGACAACTTGTATTCCCCTATGGATTCAGCTGCGTCAGTATCGCGGGATTCTCTTCTCTCTCGGCCAAAACCGTGTGGCAGACATCGCAGTCACGCGAAATGTGCTCCCGTTCCTTGGTTCTGAGGCGCTTGCCATGGCAACGGTAGCAACCGTCCGAATTTTGGTGGCCAATATGTTCGGGGTACGTGTTCCACCAGACTTTCATCTGCGGGAATACATTGACCGTGTAGATGTCACCTAACGCATTCGCCGCGCTGGAGATATCCGCTGCTCGCTCGTTCGCTGCGTCGGGATAGTTTTCCAGGTAGTACTTCGTCAGTTCTGTCGAGATGGCTTCGCGGGCCTCTTCGTGCGACCCATACTCGGCATCGATGATGCGAAGACCCTCTCTTTTTACGAAAGGCAGCGTCCGATCGATCAAGCCGTCACGAATAGCAGTGTCTATTTCTGTGTCCGGCGGCTGATAGTTATGGCTTGGCCGATTGTGACAATCGACGCAGTCCATCTGCCGCCAGGTACCCCCTTCTTCCGGGGCTTTTCTGTCCGCAAACAGCTTTACCTCACCTTGTTCATCGGTGTACTCGACCTCGTAAATGTCCTCACGCGTCTCATCCGACCGATAGCGGATGCTGACCCGGGGGTCTACATGCCAATGTATGCCGGATGCACCGTTGCCCGCAGTACCGCCAACCTTCAGAAGTATCGCCGACGTCAGCTCGGTATTCGCCTCGTCTTCTTCGTAATGTTTTCTGATGGATAGCTTGTCGCCGACGAAGCGTGTCGGCCAGTGACACTGTTCGCAGGTATCGCGCGCCGGGCGCAAATCGTGCAACGGCGTGGGAATAGGCCGCGGATAAAGATCGAACGCAACGGCTACCAGCTGCCAGGCGCCGTCCAGTTTCGACTTCACAAACCAGTCCGCGCCTGGGCCGATGTGACACTCCGCACAACTGACTCGCGAGTGTGAAGATCGCTGGTACGCCGTGTGTTCGGGCTGCATAACCGAATGACACGCCATCCCACAGAATTCCACCGACTCCATAACCTCAACGCCCTTGTAGGTCGCACCGGCAACAATGACGATGTTGATCATCGTGGCAGCCAGAAAAATCATCGTCCAGCGCCGGGTCTTCGTATTATTGAGGTCAAATATCGGCAATAGAGGTGTTGACTCGCCTCCTGGCATTTTTCGCAAGCTTCGCCGATAAAGAACAGCTCCCACAGGGATCAGGATCAGGCCGATAACGAAGATCATCGGCAGGATCAGATAGGTCAATATTCCAAGATACGGTCCGCCTTCGAAGCCAAGCTGCTCCATAACGAACAAACTGATAATGAGTACGAGGCCCATGACCGCGAGCGCAGTACCCACGAGACTGATGCCGTTGTGAGTAATCGACGAAAGAAAATTCTTGAACACAGCCTTCCCCTGTTTTTTCGTTTATGGCTCTTCTATTACCTTAGTGGGTAATCAATGCCCAAATAATTCCTACCGCGAGCAGGACGCCGATGACCAGGAAAATCGAACCGAAGATATAGGCATCGCGACGTTGCTTTGGCGTCGGTGCGTCAACGAGGTAGTCATCCAGCTCATTGTTCGCGAGCAAGCGCTGGTATTCAAGCGGCCTTTCGGCCTTGAAACGCTCGAGCGGTATCTTGCCCGTAAATATCACGAGATCCATCGGGAAACTCTCCGGCCGCAGGTGCGTATGGAAGAAATGGAACACAAAGATGAAGCCCGTCGCGAGCAATGCTTCATCGCTGTGGATCACATAAGCGGCATTCAGCGTCCAGCCTGGAAGGAAACTCGTGAAGAAATCAGGCAGCCACAAGATCAAGCCGGAGAGACCGATGATCGCGACACCCCAGAACACCGCCAGGTAGTCGAACTTCTCGAAATAGGTCCAGCGGTCGCCGGGCGGTCGCTCGCCCATGTAGAAGAAGTAGCGAATATTGGCAAAAAAGTCCGAGAAGTCCTTCGGTTGTGGGATCATTGAGTTCGGGCCCCAAAACATGCCGCGTTCTCTGCGGATTGCCCAGCGAATAAAGACATCCCACAGGTGGACAATAAAGTAGCCGAACGTGCCGATGGCCGCGACCCGGTGCAGGAATCGCGTCGAATCGACACCACCCAGGACATTCACTAACTGTTGTGCCCAGCCGGCGTCGTGGAACTTGAGCGGCAGACCGGTCAGCGCGAGCAGCATGAATGTCGTGATAACGACAATGTGCATGCGCATGTTGGCCCGGCGGAAGCGACGAATGTACTGGCCGCTGGCGCCGAAGTTCTCTTCCTTGAATTCACCACGCAACACGCCGATGAGCGAGCGTTGCAGCCACAGCAGGTCATGCACGCCGAAGAAAGCGAAAACACCGATGAGGAGCCCGGTCATGAATACCCACACGACGTAAACCGCAAAAATGTCGTCGGGATTCGATGGGTCGTTGTGCGGATCGAAGGTCGCGAATGACACCGTGACCCCTTCGTGGCAATTGCCGCAGGTTGCAAGCACGTTATCCGCATGCACGCTCGATTCCGGATGGTCGGCAGCCAAGTTTCTGTGCGGTGTATGGCAATCAGCACAGGTTGCGCCGCCTGACATACCCAGATCATCGGCCTTGCCGTGGAAACTGTCGCGGAACGTCGTCAGATATTCCTCGTGGCAACCGCCGCAGTTGTCGGCGGATGCCATGCGGCTCGCTGCCGTCGTCGGGTCAGCAATCGTGTGTGACTTGTGGCAGTCGACGCAGACAGGTCCTTCCTCGCCCTCTTGCCACGCCAGACCGTGCGCGCTGTGATCCTTCCACTCGTTTAGCAACAATAAGTGACAATTGCCGCACATCTCGGGAGAGTTCGCGTGTGCTGTAGGCGCCTTGCCTTTTCCTGTCTCGAGAATGCGGTGATCACCGTGACAATCGCTGCAACTCGGCGCATTGACCAATCCGGACAACAGCAGGGCTTTGCCATGCTCACTGGTCAAGTAACCATCAACCAGCTCGGCCGGCTCGTTGTGGCACGCACCGCAGTTCTTGATCTGGTTTACCGGCGATACGGCAGACGCAAGGTCGGCAACCTCGTGTATTTCGTGCGGCGCTCCGTGGCAGTCGTTGCACGATGCCTGTTCGTCATGGGCGCTGCGCCCGATTGCTCTTTGAACCGACCCGTGACATTCGCCGCAACTCTCAGCATCTGTTAAGGGCTCCAAATCGTCGCCATCATGTTCGGCCGTGATGTTGGTATGGCAATCCTGACAAACGACGTCAGGATGGGCCGCCGATGAGAACGAAACATCCTCGTGACATTCGCCACACTCGATTTCCTGACCTGCAACCGGCGATCCAAGCAGAACGAGGACGCCCAGCGCCGACATCGTCCTTAATAGACGGGCGAGGATTGCGACCTTTGTCATTTTGCCATTTCCCTGATACTTAGGCTCTCTAAGTATGCCAATAAGCACTTGTTTGCTATCAGGGATTTCCGAGAGTCACCTCTCGGTCCAGTCGCGAATGCCGTATGCCTATTCGTCGTGCAAGGGACTGATGTCGATATAGATCTTGTATTGCGAAATCAGATCACCGTCGTACTCGAAAACATCGGTAAACGGCAGTGTAACCTCGGTGTCGTTATGCCTGCGGTACGTGACTTCGCCTTCACAAACCAGCGTCGAGCAATCGCTCAATGTGTTTTGTACGTCGTGAGCGCATCCGGCAATCGTGCCGAAAAAGCCATCGACGGCGGCGCGAATGGCGTCTCGTCCGGTAACGGCAGGAGCAGAGCCGAACCGAAAAAAGGCATCCTCAGTCAAAAAACCGACAAACGCGTCCGCGTCTTTTGCATCAATAGCCGCGAACATGCCGCCAGTATTAATACTGGCGGCAAGGGTTGTTGTCACTGAATGCTGCCGTAGTAGTTTGCGAGAGCCTCAAGATCCGCCTCGGAAAGCAGGTCCATTTTTTCTTTCATCTTCTTGGGCTGCCCGCGGGAACCATCTGCGAACGCCGTGAACGAACTGCGCAAATAGCCCATTTGTTGTCCACCCAGCATGCCGGCTTCGTCTTCCGCGTTGGTTCCAGCATCCGAGTGGCACTTGTCGCAATGCTCTTTGTGCAGGCCTTCGCCAGTTGCCGCCAGCTCTGTATCAAATTTCTGCGTCGCTTTCACGTACGGCAATTCGGCGTACGCGGCGGCGACCGCATCAATATCGTCTTCGCTCAACTCGGCTGCGACGGCACACATGCTGGTTGCGGGCCGACTCGTGTCGCCGTGCCGATATTCAGACTCGGTACAAGGCCGTTCCTCATCGACGTAAAGATACAAGGCGTCCACGTGCACGAATTCCGCCAATCCCGCAATGGTCGGTACATCACTCGATTCGCTGACGCCGCCTTCTCCATGACAGTCATTACACCCCTTCATCAGCGAATCAACATCTGCATTTGCTAACGAAAAAGCCATGCTGAGCAAGGCCGTTGCTAGATAAAACGTTGGTCTATTCATGTCGTCTCCTGACAATTCGCAAAAACCTGCGGAATCATAGAGTTATTCTGGTCATTCCTTGCTGAACGCAAACTGAATCCGGATATCGGTCGGCCCCCGGATCGCAGCGTATTATCGTCCTGCGTACAAGCGACATCCAGTAAGTAGTTGCCGTCATGCAAATGACGCGTCAATTTGTTACAAAAGCGGTACAGAAAATCCGTCTGCCGAACGCAGCAAAAACCAAGGTAAGACAAGCACTAACAACAAGCAAGGGGAATGAAATGTATCGCTCACTTATAGGCAGCTGGAAGCTTGCCACCATCCTCCTGGTTTCTGCTTTGTTGTTCGCTTGCAGCGGAGACACGGGCCCGACCGGCGCGGCCGGAGATACAGGCGCTGGCGGGCCGCCGGGACCTCCGGGACCTCCGGGACCTCCAGGCTCCTCCACGGTGCCTGTTGAGTCCGTTGACAAAATCAACGTCTCCTATGACAGCGTGGTGGTCCCCGCCGGCGGCGGTGCACCGACCGTAGTGATCAGGCTGACCGGCGACCTTGGGTTTGGTCTTACGGGCCTGCCGGCCGCCAACCTGCGATTTACGCTGGCGCAATTGACGGCCGGCCAGAACGGCGGCTCCAGCGAATGGCAGTCCTACATCACTCGCGACAGCGCGGGCATTACCGACGCGCAAGCAACCACGGAAACCGCCACCGCAGGAACTTACGCCGACAACGGCGATGGCACGTACACCTACACTTTTTCTCAGGGCCTGACCGCGTATCCGGCCGGACCCGTGTACGACGAAACGAAGACACACCGGCTTGGCTCGGAGATTCGTACGAATTCCGGCGGCTTCCTGTCCTTCAACATCCCGGCCAACAATGCACCTTACGATTTTCTGCCCTCCGGTGGTGCACCGATCGAAACGCGCCTGATCGTCAACAACGATACATGCAATGCTTGTCACGACAACCTCGAGTTTCACGGCGAAGCGCGTTTTGATATCGAGTACTGTGTAACCTGCCACAATCCGCACTCCATTGACGGCGATACCGTCGCAGAGCCCTGGGGCGGAAGCGTGGACATGAAGCAATTGGTCCACAAGATTCACTCTGGCGTTAATCTCACTAACGGTTATTTCATCGTCGGTTTCGGTAACAACACCCACGATTACTCAGGCGTCGAATTTCCGCAGGATATCCGCAACTGTGAAACCTGCCACAACGAATCCAATCCGGCGGTACCGCAAGCCAGCAACTGGCGCACCGTTCAAAACCGGGCTTCTTGCGGCAGCTGTCATGACGACATCGACTTCGCGGCGGGCGACCACCCGGGTGGTCTCGTATTCACTGACGACACGCTTTGCGGCGATTGCCATAACGAGACCTCGGGCGCGACTGCGCTGCACGTCCCCGTAGTGCATCGCCAACCGGATCGCGAGGCGAGCGAAAAGTTCCAGTACAACATCGTGAGCATTAGTGATACGGGTATCGGCGGGTTCCCCGTCGTCGAGTACTCGGTGACAGACCCGACCAACGGAGACGCACCGTACGATCTGCTTAACGATCCTGAATGGACGGCTTGCGCCGGTGGCGCATCAAGGCTGGCTGTCGGTATCGCCTGGGATACGGCTGACTACCACAACAATGACAGTGGCAACTCTCCGTGTCTCGGCCTGTCATTGAACGCCATCACGTGTTTTGGCGGCTCACCCACGGCTGTCGGTGGAGGCGTATTCAGCGTAACCTCGCCAGTCGCAGTGCCGGCCACTGCCGGTGGTTCGCTCGCCGTAA